>Ga0302314_10001086_pt1 | contig 50727 bp, 40 predicted proteins | sample III_Palsa_N2_3_FD_200533 | JGI IMG/M metagenome (GOLD analysis project Ga0302314, IMG submission 200533) | Peat permafrost microbial communities from Stordalen Mire near Abisko, Sweden - III_Palsa_N2_3 | ecosystem: Environmental > Terrestrial > Soil > Palsa > Peat permafrost | place: Sweden... | reverse complement strand
CTCGGCGCAAAGATCGCCTTCGTGCCGGTGATGAACTTCGAGGACGTCCAGGCCGGCATGCAGAAGTTCGGGTCCAGCTGATCCCGTTCGACAGCGGTCGGGATAAAATCCGCTCCATCCGCTTCAACGACGCAGGGGGTACCGACCGGTGAGCATTCCAAGGACGGAACAGGCGGCCGTGCCGGGCTCGCGGCTGTCCCTTTGGTCGAGGAACTCGCTGTTGTCGATCGGCTCCACGGGATCGGTGCTGTCCATCGGTTCCGTGGGCTCCTTCCTGTCGGTCGGCTCGGTCGGCTCCGCCCTGTCACTGGGCTCGGTCGGCTCGTGGCTGAGCGCGGGGTCGCTGCTGTCCTCGCAGTCGCGTTGGTCGGTGCTGTCCGCGCGGGCTGTCTGCGGCGTTCTGTCCGCCGGGGCCTCGGCTCGTCGGAACCCGCCGTCCGGCCACGGTGACGCCACGAGCAGCTGACCGTGGCCGTGGAGGTCAGGGATGGAACCGCCACCGGCCTTCGGAGATGACGTCCACCTTGTCGTCGCTGACGCGGACGGCCGTCTCGTCGTCGATGAGGTAGACCGGGAAGTCCGCCCGCTCGGCGATGCGATCGGCCCAGGAGTCGTCCCGCTCCGGGAAATCCGGCGAGTACAGGTGCGGCTTCAGATACCAGTCGAAGAGGCCGAACGGCGGCTCGACGGTCGTCGCGCCCAGCACGTGGAGGTCCGCGGCGTCCCCGATGACGTCGGCGGAGTGCGCGGTGAGGTTCCGGCTGAAGATCATCGATCCGGCGCTCACTCCCACATAGACCCGGCTCTCCAGTGCCTCAAGGAAGCCGCCGGCCAGGTCGTTGCCGGTGATGCTGCGCGCGAGGTGGTAGTGGTTGCCGCCCTCGGCATAGATGACGTCGGCATGCAGCAGCCGGTCGAGCACCATCTGCCTGGGCAGGCCGTTCAGCTCCAGGACGTCGAACTCCCGCCAGCCGAGACCGTGCAGCCGGTTCATGTCCGCAACGAGCCAGCCGTGGTCTCCCGGCTCGGCGACGGACGCCGTGGGGATGTACACAACGTTCGCCGACCCGAAGGGCTTTCCCAGCATGTCCCGCAGCGCGGCCCGCAGTGTCTCGTTGCGCAGGCCGCTCGACGTCAACAGAAGCTCCATCGGGTGAGCCAATCACAGCCGACAGGCGCGCGCAACGATCAACGATCTCTGGATCAGCGCATCCGCCTCGGTGAATCAGGTGGACCGCTGTTCAAGCGAGTGGTTTTTCAGCAGTAGGCAGGCGTGGCCTTCCGTATTGGCCCGCTCGTCGTAGGCGGTGTATCCCTGCTCCGTCCTTCGACGGCGAGGCGCTGTTCGACAAGCGTTGCGGTGGCCCGGCCGAGGCCCGTGCGCTGCCGAGTGCCGTCGATCATCAGCAGCCCGATCCAGGGGTGGGGCTCCTTCGGATGAGGGGCCAGAAAGGCTGCGAGACCTACCGGCTCATCGGAGTCGCGGACACGCAAGAACTGCTGATCGGGAACGTCGAACTCGGCTTTGGGGGAACGCTCGAAACAATCGCGCGGAAGGGGGTCGGCCACGTCGTCGGTCAGGCGAAGGAATCAATGTTGGAGGCATAGATCGGGTACAGCAGATCGGTCGTATCGGGACACGCGACAACTGGTTCGAGGCGCAGATCGGTGGTTGACTCGTCAGGGGGACGGGAGGACATGGGCCATGATCACGGCGATGTCGTCCTCCGCGTCCTCGGTCTCCAACGCGGCGAGCACGGCGTCGCAGGCCTCCTCGAGGTTCCGTCCGGGGTCGGCGAGGGTCCTGCACAGCAGCGCCATCCCCTCGTCGATGTCCTGGCCGCGCCGCTCGATCAGACCGTCGGTGTAGAGGACCAGGATGCTGTCCTGCGGAACGGTGATCGTCACGCTCTGGAACTCCACTCCGCCGATCCCCAGCGGGAGTCCCGGCGGCAGCTCTACCAGTCGGGGGGAGGCGTGGGGGGTCACCAGCACCGGAGGCAGATGCCCTGCGGATGCGATGGTGCAGCTCCGGTCGGCCGGGTCGTAGAGCGCGCAGACGCAGGTGGCGAACTGGCCCTCGCCGATGTCGGTGGCCGTCTCGTCGAGTCGGGTCAGGACCTGGTCGGACGTCATGTCCAAGGTGGCGAGGGTGCGCGCCACCGTGCGCAGCTGGCCCATGGTGGCAGCGGCCCGGATACCGTGGCCCATCACGTCGCCCACGATGAGCGCGAGCCGGTTGCCGGACAGCGGTACGGCGTCGAACCAGTCCCCGCCGACCTCGCTGGTCACGCTGCTGGGCAGATAGCGGTGGGCGATCTCCACACCCGGAGTGGGGTGGGTCAACTGGGGCAGCAGGCTGCGCTGCAGGATGAGCGCGGTCTCGTGCTCCCTGCGGTAGAGGCGCGCGTTGTCGATGCACACGGCCGCGATGCCCACCAGCTCCTCGGCGAGCGCCACATCGGCGGGGGTGTACGCCTCGGGATTGCGTGTCCGGAAGAACTCCGCCCCGCCGAGCACCGCGCCCCGGGCGAGAAGAGGAACCATCAGGAAGGAGTGGATGCCGGCCGCCAGGCCCGGAGCCACTCGGTCCGGAGAGCTGGCGATCTCGGACAGGGACGCCTCATCCACTTCGGGCACCAGGATGGAGCGCCGAGTGCGCAGACTCTTGGCGTAGACCTGGGAGGAGTCGAACGCGGATGTCTCTCCCACCGCGTAGGCAGTGTCGGTCAGCCCGGAACCGTACGCCTCGCCCACCGCGACCGCGCGCAGCACCACGCCCTGGTCGTTGCGCAGCAGAAACGGCTCCTCCCCGCGCAGCACGGGGTCCAGCAGGTCGACGGCGACGAAGTCGGCGAAGCGCGGGAGGACGACCTCGACGAGTTCCTGGGCGGTGCGCTGGAGATCGAGCGTGGTCCCGATGCGGGTGCTTGCCTCGTTGAGCAGTGCAAGCTGCTCCCTGGCGGCGTTGGCCTGCTGCAGGGCTTCGTGCTCGCGCTGGTAGAGCCGGGCGTTGTCGAGGGCGACCGCGGCCCGGGTGACCAGCTCGTCGCCGAAGGCGAGGTCCTGGGCGTCGAACGGCTCGCGGCCGTTGTGCCGGGCGTAGACGACCACGCCCAGGACCGTGCCGCGGGCGACCAGCGGTGTTATCCGTACGGGCTGGGTCTCGTGCCGGAGGTAGGAGCGTGCGTCGCCGAACGGGGTGTCCACCAGCGGCGGCAGGTCCCGGCCGGGCACGGTCAGTGTGCGGCCGGTGACCATCGCCTCGGTGTAGGGCGAGCCCGGTGGGAGGCGGTACACGCCTTCGTGCGGCACCTTGTTCAGGGGGAACCGGGGGTGTGTGGCGGTGAGCCCCAGACGTCGCACCAGCACCATGCCCTCGGCGTCGTCCGCCTCGGGGCCGGTGCTCGCGACCAGCCCCTCCCTGACCAGTACGGTGCACAGGTCCGCGAGACGCGGCACGACCTCCCCGGCCAGCTCACGACTGGTCTGGTGCAGGTCCAGGGTGGTGCCGATCCTCGCGGTGGCCTCCGCCAGAAGGGTCAGCCGCTCCTGTGCCTGTGCGGCCTGGGCCTCGGCCTTGAACCGCTCGGTGACGTCGATGATCGAGGAAGCGACGCCGAGGACCTGGCCCGAGAGCGACTCCATCCGGAAGTACGATGCGGACCAGGCCCGGTCGTTCTCGGGATCGCCGGGTGTGCGGCCGTGGGACCTGGCGTCGACGACCGGTTCACCGGTGGCCAGCACGTGCTGCATCGCCCGCTCGATCTCGGCGCCGTTGATCCCCGGCAGGACCGTGACGAGCCGTCTGCCCAGGTGCTGCCGGGGCGAGAGGCCGTTCATCCGGGCAAGCGCGCGATTGATCCGGACGAAGCGCAGGTCGGTGTTGTAGACGGCCAGGCCGATCGGGGACTGGGCGAAGTAGCCGTCCAGAATGGCGAGGTCCGCCTCGATCCGGCCCAGCGCCCGCACGTCGGACGCGGTGGCGAGGATGAACAGCCGACCGTCGGGTCCGGCGATCGGATAGGTGCGGAACTCCAGGTCGACCTGGTGGCCGTCCCGGTGCCGCACGGGACAGACTCCCGACCAGCCCCGGCCCGAGGTGATCCGGTCGCCCGGGCCCGGGTCCGGCACCAGCCGGGCTGCGAGGTTGCCGACCACCTCGTCCGCGGAGTATCCGAGCAGCGCCTCGGCGTCCTTGCTCCAACGCAGGATCCGCCCGTCGCCGTCGATCAGCGCGGTCGCGAGGGGAGGCAGCCGGTTGCCGCCCAGCCGCGCGGCCACCGAGCCCGCCGGGCCCCGGTGGGCTGCATCGGCGGAGTCCGACCTGCTTCGGTGCACAGCCAAGAGACCACCCAGTCCTCGCCGCTCGCATGCACGCACGCCCACGATCTCCGAAGGCCGCACCTCCAGGGTGCAACCCCACCCGTCATACGGCGAGTCCGGCGCCCTGGCGGGCGCCGGTCGGGCGATGGGCGCCACGCCCGGCGTGATCCTCATTTAGACAGGTCAGCGACCCGGACAGGGTCGCTACTGGATCTCCTGGTGCCCGTAGTGGCGCAGGAAGAGTGCCTCGGCCAGGGCCATGCTGGCGATTTCGGTCGGGTCGACGCTTTCGTCGGGGGCGTGGATGAGGCACAGGGGTTCTTCGACGCCGATCAGGATGATCTCGGCCTCGGGGTAGGTGTCGGCGAGGACGTTGCACAGGGGGATGGACCCGCCCTGGCCCAGAGTGGTCATGGGGGTGCCGTAGGCGTCCTGCATGGACCTGGCCAGTGCGCCGTAGGCGGGTCCGGTGGTCACGGCCTGGAAGGGCGAGCCGCTGGATTCGCGTTCGACGGCGACGGTCACACCCCAGGGAGCGGCGCCGGAGACGTGTGCGTCCAGGGCGTCCAGGGCCTTGCCCGGGTCGGTGCCCGGGGGGACGCGCAGGTTGAGCCTGGCCGCCGCGGTGGGCTGGATCGCGGAGGAGGAGCCGACCACCGGCGGACAGTCGATGCCCAGGATGGTCAGGGCGGGGCGGGCCCAGAGCATGTCGGCGACGCTGCCGCTGCCGAGCAGGTGGGTGCCCTCGACCATGTGGGCGTCGGTGCGGAACTGCTCGGGGTCGTAGCCTGCGCCGGTCCAGGTCTGGGTGTTGTCCAGGCCGTCGACGGTGGTGTTGCCCTGGGCGTCGCGAAGGGTGGCCAGGATGTGGACCAGGGCGGCGAGAGCGTCGGGTGCGGGGCCGCCGAACATGCCCGAGTGCATGGCGGAGTCCAGGGCGGTGACGGTGACCACGAGGTTGGCGATGCCGCGCAGGGTGACGGTGGCGGCCGGGCGGCCGACGGCGGCGTTGCCGGTGTCGCAGACCAGGATCGCGTCGGCGCGCAGTTCGTCCGCGTGGCCGGCGACGTAGTCCTCCAGGCCGCCGGTGCCCTGCTCCTCGGACCCTTCGGCGACCAGGACGAGGCCGACGGGGATGTCGTCGCCCAGGGCGCGCAGGGCGGTGAGGTGCATGGCGATGTTGCCCTTGCAGTCCGCGGTGCCGCGGCCGTACCAGCGTCCGCCGCGTTCGGTGAGCTGGAACGGGGGGCTGGTCCAGGCGGCTTCGTCCAGGGGCGGTTGCACGTCGTAGTGGCAGTAGAGCAGGACGGTGGGGGCGCCCGCGGGGCCGGGCCGGTGGCCGATGACGGCCTTGCTGCCGTCGCTGGTGTCGGCCAGGTGGGTGTCGGTGAAGCCGAGTTCGGTGAATGCGTCGGCGACCCATTGGGCGGTCCGGTGGCATTCCTCGGGCGGGTACTGGCGCGGGTCGGCCACCGAGGGGATGGCCACCAGGTCCGCCAGGTCGGCCTTGGCCTGCGGCATGAGGTCGCTGATGCGCTGTCTGAGGGTGTCGGTCACGGGTGCGGTGCTCCTGGTCGGGGTGGTCATTCCGTGGCGGTGTCGGCGTACTTGAGGTCGCCGTAGGCCTTCTTGAACTGGCCGATCTTGTCGGGGCAGTAGACCGAGACCGCGATCTCGGCGGCGTTGATGGCCAGGGTGTCGTCGATGATCGGCCGCTGTCCGGGACCGTCGGCGCCGTTCGACATGGCGATCTTGGCCTGTGCCTTGACCAGGGGGTTGCCCGGGTCGTCGCAGAGCAGGCCGCCGTCCTGGCCCAGGGTGCGCACGATCGTGCCGTGGTCGGGGACCGGGTAGCCGGCGTCCGCCAACCGGGTGGCGAGCCGGTTGGCCTTGGCGTTGGCCTGGACCGAGTCGTGGACCTGCTTGAAGGTGAGCAACCCGGCCACGAGCAGGGCCACCAGCACGAGTGCCGAGCCCAGGTAGATCCAGCGGTGCTCCGAGCGCATGAGTGAGGTCCTCACGAGGCCGCTCCCGCGTCCTGCTCCAGGGGCTGCTTCCAGCTGGGTTGGCGCAGCCGGTAGAAGGTGTAGGGGACCAGCAGGCCGAGGATGACCAGGCCGCCGGCCACGATCCCGATGTACACCCAGACGCTGCCGCTGCCGAACTGCGAGGAGGGCACGAAGCCGATGCACAGCGCGGCGACCGAGGAGGCCAGGCCCACCCCGCACAGCAGGTGCAGGGCCGGGGCCCGGTAGCCGCGCGGGTGGTCGGGATGGGTCCTGCGCAGGCGGATCGCCGCGACGAACATCAGCAGGTAGACGATCAGGTAGATCTGGGTGGTGATCACCGAGAAGATCCAGTAGGCACTGGAGACGTCCGGGATGAACGCGTACAGCAGCGCGATCAGGGTGGTGACGACGCCCTGGGTGACCAGCAGGTTCTGCTGGACGCCCCGGGCGTTGAGCTTCTGCAGGAACGGCGGGAGGTAGCCCTCCTGGCGCGAGATCAGCAGCAGGCCCTTGGACGGTCCGGCCAGCCAGGTGAGCATGCCGCCGAGTGCCGCGGCGACCAGCATGACGGCGAAGACCGGGGTGAGCCAGCCGACGTTGAAGAACTGGAAGAACGCGTCGAACGCCTGGATCACTCCTGCGGTCAGGCTCAGGTCGTGGGCCGGGACGACCCAGCTCATGGCCAGGGCCGGAAGGATGAAGATCAGCAGCACCAGGCCCATGGCGGTGAACATCGAGCGCGGGAACTCCTTGCCCGGGTTCCTGAGCGAGGAGACGTGCACCGCGTTCATCTCCATGCCCGAGTAGGACAGGAAGTTGTTGATGATGAGCACCAGGCTCGCCAGCCCGGTCCACTGCGGCAGGATGTGGGCGGTGTTCATCGGGGCGGCCGAGGGGTTGCCCTGGCCCAGGAACACGAAGCCCAGTGCCACCATCACCGTGCCGGGCACCAGGGTGCCGATGACCAGGCCCGCGCTGGACAGCCCGGCCACCGCCTTGGTTCCGCGCGAGGAGACCCAGACGCCGGTCCAGAACAGAACCATGATCACGATCGCGACATACAGGCCGTTCGCCGCCAGCGCCGGGTTGATGATGTAGGCGAAGGTGCTCGCCACATACGCCAGCAGACTGGGGTAGTAGAAGATCGTCATCGCGAACTGGCACCAGACGGCCAGGAAGCCCAGCGGCTTGGAGAGCCCTTCGCTCACCCAGCGGTAGACCCCGCCGTCCCAGCCCGACGCCAGCTCGGCCGAGACCAGCGAGGTCGGGATCAGGAACACGATCGCCGGCACGACATACAGGAACACTGCCGCCAGCCCGTAGACCGCCATCGCCGGCGAAGCGCGCAGGCTCGCCACCGACGCGGTGGTCATCATCGCCAGCGTCACCCAGCTGATGTACTGCCGCCCCGGCGCCCCGGCCTCCCGTGGCTGGACCGAGCCGGTCCCTACGGCGGGTTGCGCAGCGGATTGCGCATCGGCGGGGAGATCCATCGCACTCATGCCAGGCCTTCCAGTCAGCCCCCCGAACCGCCTGGACACAGCATCACCGGCCGCACCCGATCCCGCACCCGGACGAACGCTGCCATTGGATCGGCAGGTGCTTGAGCCCGTTCTGGAAGTTCGAACCAAGACGAGCGGGCACGGTGCCGGGGACCAGGTCCAGGCCGGGCAGCCGGGTGATGACCTGATGGAGCATCGCCTTCAGCTGGATACGGGCCAGTTGCGCACCGACGCAGAAGTGCGGACCGTATCCGAAGCTGACGTGGTCGTTCGGCGTTCGCGTGATGTCGAAACGGTCGGGGTCGGGGAAGACGGTCTCGTCGCGGTTCGCGGCGGCATGGTGGACGACCACCTTCTCGCCGCGCCGGATCCGCACCCCCGCCAGCTCGACGTCCTGGGTGGCGGTGCGCCGGAAATGCAGCACCGGTGGCCAGAACCGCAGCATCTCCTCGACCGCCGGGGCGAGCAACTCGGGTCGCCGCATCAGCAGCCGGTACTGCGCGGGGTGACCGAGCAGCGTGTACAGGCCTCCTGGCAGGGAGTTGCGCACCGTCTCATTGCCGGCGACCGCGAAGAGAAAGAACATGGTCTCGAACTCCGCCGGGCTCAACCCGCCGTCCCTCATCCGGGCCAGCACACTGCCGGGACGGGGTCGCTCGGCCAGCGCGTGGGCGTAGGCGAACATGTCGGTGAGGGCGGCGCGGGAGCGTGGATTGACGGGCCTGCCGTCCGGCGTGGTCGTGGTGGTGGGGCGCAGGGCGAGCGCGGTGCGGCCGAGGTCGGTCAGCCGGTCCGGATCGGCTGTGCTGGAGTGGGCGTAGTCGGCGTCCTGGTAGCCGATCACCCGATTCGCCCAGTCCACCAGCAGCTGCCGGTCCTGCTCCGGAACGCCCATGATCACGGCCAGCGTCCGCACCGGCAGGTCGGCCGCCAGATGCACGAAATCCGCCTCACCGTGCTCACGGACCGAGCCCACCAGATCCGCGGCATGACGCTCGATGGCGGAGGTCAACTCGCCCAGGGCCCGCGGCGTGAACGCCCCGGCGACGATGCGGCGCAGCCGGGAATGGTCCGGCGGATCCTGGTTGAGCATCATCGTGCGGGTGAACTGCAGTTCTGCCGCGGAGTCGGGGTCCCGGACCTGGGTCGCTCCCAGGTGTGAGGAGAACAACTCAGGTGTGCGCAGGACATGTCTGACATCGGCATGCCGCAGCACCGCCCAGTACCCCGGCCCGGCGGGCCACGCCCCCACGGCCGGCTCCTGGACCCAGCAGACCGGAACGGCCCCTCGCAGCTCCCGGAGCAGCTCGTACGGGACGCCGTCGGCGTAGGTCCCGGGAGGGAAGATTCGATTCACCAGCGCCTGATCGAGAGCCACAAGGACCGACCGTAGGACAGAAGCGACGGGCTGTCAGCCACCTGTTCCAGTGGATGCCCGTTTCAGCGGAAGGCGGCGATATTGCGCGCGGCCCAGTCGGCGAACGGGCGCGGGGCGCGGCCGAGGACCCGCTGGACGTCCGGGCTGACGCGCAGTTCGGCCGGGTTCGGGGAACCGAGGATGGTCAGGGTGTCCTCGGCGAGCTCCGCCGGCATGCTCCGGGCCATGGCGGCCTTGGCCTCGTCGCGGGGGAGGTCGTGGAACCGCACCGGCGAGCCCAGCGCGGCGGCGATGGCCTCCGCCTGCCCGCGCGGCGTGATCACCTCCGGTCCGGTCAGCTCGTACACGCCGCCGGTGTGCCGGTCCTCCAAAAGGCAGGCCGCCGCCACCTCGGCGATGTCCGCCGGGTCGATGATCGGCACCCCGACGTCGCCGAAGGGCGCGGCGACGACCCGATGCGCGCGGATGGACCCGGCCCACCACAGGGCGTTGGAGGCGAAGCCGCCCGGCCGCAGGATGGACCACTCCAGGCCGGACTCCCGCAGCACGTCCTCCAGTGCGCGCATCGCGATCCGCGTTGGGCCGAAGGGCCTGGTCGCCACGCCCTGCGTGGAGAGCAGGACGACCCGGCGGACCCCGCCGGCCTCGGCTTCGCGGATGATGTCGGCCGGGCCGGCTCCGGCGGCGTGCATGTCGCCGGAGAGCAGCAGGAACAGCGCTTTCGCTCCGTCCAGCGCGGGCCGAAGGCCGGCCGGCTCGGTCAGGTCGGCCGCCACGTGGCGGACGCCGTCCGGCACCGCCGCCGCGTGCCGTGACACCGCCGTCACCTGTCGGCCCGCCTCGGCCAATGCCCGCGTCAACGGCCGGCCCACATTCCCGGTAGCCCCGGTCATCACGATCATGATCAGCTCCTTGTCGCGTGTCTTCTGTGGCCTTCACGCTAGGAGCCCGGGCTAACTCCTGGTAAGGACATACCCCGAGGTAAGCTCATCCCATGGCGGAAAGCGCGCAGCACACACGGGCCGAGGTGGGGGCGCGGTATGAGGTGTTTCACACCGACTGCCCCGCGCGCGATGTGGTGGACCACGTGACCAGCAGGTGGGGCGTCTGGGTGCTGATCTCCTTGCGGAGCAACGACCTCCGGTTCTACGAGCTGCGCGAGAGCATCCGGGGCATCAGCGAGAAGATGCTCGCCCAGACCCTGCGCGCGCTGGTCCAGGACGGCCTGGTCTGGCGGGAGGTCGAGCCGACGACGCCGCCCCAGGTCACCTACGGGCTGACCGAGTTCGGCCGGGACGTCGGCGAGCCGCTGGCCGAGCTGTTCGACCGGATCACCCGGTGGCTGCCGCCACGCGATGCGGGATAGCCGAACCGGCCTTCCGTGGGCGCTGGTTGCGGGTCGGATGGCATTCTCCGCGGGGGGCGGTACGCGGCCTGAACTGCATGGATGTCAATTCCGGTCGGCGCAGGGACTGCGGGGGCGTACGGGCTCCGATGTCCCGTGCGTTATTTCCGTTCACTCTTTCGCGTTAATGCCGGAGAGTGAATTCCTTGGTCGGCGCACTAGTGCAGATCTTTGGGTTTCCAGGAGCGGCCGCGGCCTCGGATCCGCATGGCTGGGCGTCGGGGTCGGTGAAGCGAATACTCTTCGCCCTCGGGGCGAGTAATGTTCCCCACCGAGAGGTGCTTGCGCGCGCGAGCCACGTCACCGGAGTCACATTCCGGGGGGCTATATGATCTTGAAAGGGCCTACAGGCTCCACGATCATGAAAATGCCGGAGGGGGCGCTGATCACGTGCGCAACCGCTGCCTCATTTCGCACCCCTTCCCCTGATTGGTTACCGGTATGAACAGTCCCGTCGCACCTGCGGCCCTGGCGGCCCCCGTGGCTGCGTCCAAGCCGACTCGCGCTCCGCTGGCCCACATGGTGGCCGGTGGTGGTGCCGCGCCCAGTTCCGTGCTCCGGCGGGTCCTGCAGCCCGAGCAGGGGGAGGACCACGTCCCGGTCGCCGCCTTCAGTTCGTCCATCTGATCGCCGAGGGCTCCTCGCCACCACCCCATGGACACGTCGATGGTGCCTTTCCGTCAGTTCGTCCTGAAGATGCACAGCCGCTGTGATCTCGCGTGCGATCACTGCTACATCTACGAACACGCCGATACCAGCTGGAGCGGTCGCCCCAAGGCCGTCTCCGGCGAGGTACTGGCACGGACGGCCTTCCGCATTGCCGAGCACGCCGGAGCACACGGACTCGACACTGTCCACGTGGTGCTGCACGGCGGGGAGCCCCTGCTCGCCGGGGACTTACGCATTCGCCGGGCCGCCGAGGAACTTCGTCGTGCGCTGGCCGGGGTCAGCGCTCTCGACCTGCGCATCCACACCAATGGCGTGCTGCTCGACCGCCGCTTCTGCGACCTCTTCGCCGAGTACGACATCAAGGTCGGCATCTCGCTGGACGGCGACAGGGCAGCGAACGACCTGCACCGCCGCTATGCCGACGGACGCAGCAGCCACGCAAAGGTCCTGCGGGCCGTCGCACTGCTCAACGAACCTCCCTACCATGAACTCTTCGCGGGCCTGCTGTGCACCATCGACGTGCGCAACGATCCGATCGCGGTCTACGAGGCCCTGCTGGAGCTCGACCCACCCCGCATCGACTTCCTCCTGCCCCATGCGACCTGGGACCGGCCGCCACTGCGGCCCGACGGTGTGTCAGCACCCTACGCCGCGTGGCTGGGACGCATCTTCCGCCGCTGGGAGAACCAGGGCCGACCGGTTCCTGTCCGCATGTTCGACTCGGTCCTGCGCACCCTCGACGGCCTGAGCAGCCTCACCGAGTCGCTGGGCCTCGATCCGGCGGATCTCGTGGTGATCGAGACCGACGGCACCCTGGAGCAGGCCGACTCCCTGAAGACCGCCTACGACGGAGCGCCCGCCACCGGATTCGACGTATTCGCGGACTCCTTCGACACCGCCGCCGGCCATCCGGGCATGATCGAACGTCAGCACGGGCTGGCCGGGCTGTGCGCCACCTGCAGGGCCTGCCCGGTCGTCCGGTCGTGCGGCGGCGGCCTCTACGCCCACCGCCACCGCACCGGCAGCGGTTTCGACAACCCCTCCGTCTTCTGCCCCGACCTGCTGACCCTCATCACCGACATCCGGGAGCGAACCGCGCGGACCCCGAGTGGAGCAAGTGGAGCCGCCCCGGACCCCGACGCAGTCCTGGACCCGGAACCGCTGACACCGGGACAGTTGGACGAGCTGGCGGCCGGCTACGGCGGTACGGTCACGGTACGGGCGCTCGTGGAGACCCAGCTGGAGCTGAGCCGTCGGCTGGTCGCCGAGGTCAGGGAGAACTCCGCAGCGGTCCAGGAGACCGAGGCGGCCTGGGAGTTGCTCGTCGAACTCGACGGCGACGCTCCCGAGGCCCTGGACCCGGTCGTCGCCCACCCCTACACCCGGGCCTGGGCGCTCCGCTGCCTCCGCGGCTCGGCGGACGGCCCGCTCGGAGACGCCGGTGGGCTGGCCGAGATCGCTGCTGCCGCCGCCGTGCGGGCCGGCCACGACCGGGGCGTCCGGGTGCCGGTGCGGAACGGGCTGCTCCGGCTGCCGACGCACGGCGTGCTCCGGTTGAACGGTGCCCACGAGGCCCTGGTCACGGCCGCTCCCGGCGGCTTCACAGTGGACACCGGCGGGTGCCGTCTGCGGATCGGCGGAGCGGACGGGCCGGCCGGGGCCGATCCGCGCTGGCAGCCGGTCCGCCGACTGCTGCTGCCGGGCAGCCCGTTCGGGGCGTGGGCGGTGGCGCTGGAGGACACCGACCCCCAGCGCGACAGCCACCAGTACCCGGTCGCCGATCGGCTGGAGGACGACGAGGCCGTTGCCTGGCAGCGCGGCCTCGCCGAGGCATGGCTCCTCATCGGCCGGGCGCTGCCCCGATACGCCGAGGGCGTGGCCGCGGGCCTCGGCAGCATCACCCCGCTGCGGCCGGCCGGGGGCGGACGCAGCATCAGCGCCGCGGCGCGGAACGCCTTCGGCGCGGTCGGCATCGCCCGCCCCACGGCTGCGGACACCCTGGCGCTGCTGATCGTCCACGAGTTCCAGCATGTGAAGCTGGGTGCGGTACTGGACCTCCACGACCTGTTCGACCCCGACGACAAGCGGCTGTACTACGCCCCCTGGCGTCCCGACCCCCGGCCCCTGGAGGGGCTGCTGCAGGGCACGTACGCCCATCTCGCCGTCACCGAGTTCTGGCGTTCGCGGCTGCACGAGCTGAGGGAGGCGGCGGGCTCAGCTCCTGTGGCGTCCGAGTCTGTGGCGTCCGAGTCTGCAGCGTCCGACGCCGTGGCGCACGCGGAGCTGGAGTTCACCCGCTGGCGCGCGCACACGGCGGAGGCGGCGGAGACCCTGGCCGGGTCGGGGTCGCTGAGCGCGCTCGGCGAGCGGTTCGCGACCGGGGTGCGGGCCACCGTGGCACCCTGGCTGGACGAGCCGGTCGAGGGCTGGGCCGTCGTCGCCGCGCAGCGCTCGGCGGAGGAGACCCGGTCCAGTTGGCTGGCCCACCTGGGTGCGGGGCACACGGCCGGAGGCTGAGGATGCTGGACGGTTCGGGATCGGAGCCTCCCGGGGCCGGGTGGGAGAAGCACGACGAGGCCGACCTGGTCACCGATCTGCGTCGGCTGGGGGTGGCGCCCGGCGGGGTACTGCTGGTGCAGTCCTCGCTGCGCAGCATGGGCCCGGTCGTCGGCGGTGCGGAGACGGTCGTCCGCGCGCTGCGCCGGGTCCTCGGGGAGGAGGGCACTCTGGTCGTGTACACCGCGACGCCGGAGAACTCGCTGAGCTCACCGGCCTACCGAGTGGCCACGGCCGGTCTGGACGAGGCGGGCCTGGAGCTGTTCCACAGCCGGATGCCCGCCTTCGACCCGTGGACGACGCCCTGCTCGCCCACAGTGGGGCGACTGGCCGAGACGGTCAGGACCACTCCCGGGGCGCTGCGCAGCAGCCACCCGCAGACCTCGTTCGCCGCCATCGGCCCCCGGGCCGCGTGGGTGGTGGGCTCGCATCCGCCGGAGAGCCACCTGGACGACCGTTCGCCGCTCGGCCGTCTCTACGAGGCCGACGCCTCGGCCCTGCTGGTGGGCATCCCCGGCTCGCTGTTCACGCCGTACCACCTGGCGGACTGTCGGGTCCCCGATCCGCCGCGCCGCCCGTACGCGTGCGTGGTGCGCGGCGACGACGGGGACCGGCGCTGGCTGCGGTTCGAGGGCGTGGACCTGGACGACGTCCACTTCCCGGAGTTGAGTGCCGCGGTCCAGGAGCGGGTGCCCTTCGCGGAGGGGTTCCTGGGGAGTGCGGAGAGCTTCCTGGTGCCGGTCCGAGCGGCTGTCGACGCGGCGACGCGGTGGCTGACGGAGCATTCGCCCGCGGTCTGCCGGGCCTGACCGAGTTTCGATGATGAACAGTCAATATACGTTGCCTGTCGTATGATTGGCGATCCATGAAGGTATGGATTCGCATACCGTCCGATGCATGACGCTTTTCGCCGGTCGCGGGGCTGCCTGATGCGGGCTCCGACCAGAGGGCGGTTCGGGGGTGGCGCTTGACCGACCGCGAGGGGTGGGGCGAGCACGGGTGGCCGTACTTCTTTCTGAGTTATGCCCACACGCCGGCCGACAGCCAGGTGGACGGTGATCCGGTCCGGTGGACCGACCGGCTGTACAAGGACCTCTGTGCGGCCGTCACGGAACTGGCGGACCCGCTGGACCTCCCCCGTGGGGAGCCGCCCGGGTTCATGGACCGCCGGTTGCGCCTGGGGGAGGGCTGGGCCGGGCGGCTCTCCGAGGCGCTGGCGCACTGCCGGGTCTTCGTCCCGGTGTACTCGCCTCGGTACTTCCGCAGCGTCGCCTGCGGTCAGGAGTGGTCCGCCTTCGCCTCGCGCTCGGTGTTCAGGACCCCCGAGAGCACGGCCCATTCCAGCGGGATCGTCCCGGTGCTGTGGGTGCCCATGCCGGAGCGGTCGCTGCCACCGGTCGCCGGCAGGCTGCAGTTCGACCACAACGGGTTCGGCGCCGACTACGCCAGGGAGGGCATGTACGCCCTGCTGAAGCTCAACTACTTCCGCAACTCCTACGAGCTGGCGGTGCACCGGCTGGCGCAGCGGATCGTGGAGACGGCCGAGCAGACGATGATCAAGGAGGGCAGTCAGGAGGACTTCGTGAACCGGCCCAGCGCCTTCGGCGAGCCCGTACCGGCGCGCCAGCTCCGGATATCCGTCCTGGCCTGCGACGCCGAGCGGCTGCCGCCGGGGCGGTCGCCCGAGGCCTACGGACAGAGCCCCCTCGACTGGCAGCCCTACTGGTCCGCCTCCACCCGCCCGCTGGTCGAGCACGCCGACCGCGTGGCCCGGCAGTTGGGCTTCCATCCGAGCATCCACGAGTTCGAGGAGGAGATGGCGGCCGTGCTGCGGTCCGAGGAGCCGAAGGCCCCCGGGCTGCTGCTGCTCGACCGCTGGGCGCTGCTGGACCCGGAGCACCGGGACCTGGTGAAGGCCTTCGACCGTCGCAACCCGGCCTGGATCACCTTGTTGGAGCCCTGGAACGAGGACGACCCCGACTGTCGGCGCGAGGCCCCGGAGCTGCAGGGCGCGGTCGAGGAGGTGCTCCGGCACCGGCGGCGCGACCAGCGGCCCAGCCTCCGCAGCGGATTCGACGGCCTCCCGACGCTGGAGACCTTCGAGGACGAGTTCCCGCACGCCGCCCGGCTCGCGATGTACGGCTTCGCCGGCCGCGACAAGGCCGCCAAGCAGGAGGCCACCGGACGCGGCCGGTCCAAGCGCCCCAGCCTCCGCGACGGCCCGGGTGGGGACCCCGACGGCGGTCCCGGCCACGAGGCGCATCCGCCGGGCCACGACCCGCCCGGCAGCACGGAACCCCCCAACCAGTGAACGGATCAGGCGGAGGAGCCCGATGACCGAGCAGCAGGCGGAGGACCGGAACGGCCGCATCATCACGTTCTACTCGTACAAGGGCGGGACGGGGCGGACCATGGCGCTGGCCAACACCGCCTGGATTCTGGCCGCCAACGGCTACCGGGTGCTGACCGTCGACTGGGATCTGGAGGCCCCCGGGCTTTCGCACTTCTTCCGGCCCTTCCTCGAGGAGGAGGCGCGCAGCGTACCCACCGGCGTGATCGACCTGATCATGGACTACCGGGAGGAGGCGCTGCGGGAGCAGCCCCACGAGGACGGCTGGCACCGCGAGTTCGCCCGGGTCCGGCGGCATGCGGTCTCGCTCAACTGGCCGCTGTTCCCGGCCGACGGCGGCCTCGACTTCCTGTCGGCCGGACTGATCAGGAGCGACTACGCGGCAACCGTCGCCAGCATCAACTGGGACCGCTTCTACGACGAACTGAACGGCAGCGAGTTCTTCGAGGCGATGCGCGAGGACATGCGCCGCCACTACGACTACGTCCTCATCGACAGCCGGACCGGCCTGTCCGACATCGCCGACATCTGCACCGTGGCGATGCCCGACGACCTGGTCGTCTGCTTCACACTCAGCGACCAGAGCATCGAGGGCGCGTCCACCATCGCCCGCACCGTCACCGAGCGCTACAGCAACCGCGGCATCCGCATCCTGCCGGTGCCGATGCGGGTGGACGAGGGCGAGAAGGACAAGGCGGACGCGGGACGGGCCCTGGCACGGCAGCGCTTCATGGGGCTGCCCGCGGGGATGAGCGAGACCCGGCTCGCCCAGTACTGGGGTGCGGTCGAGATCCCGTACCGCCCGTTCTACGCCTACGAGGAGATCCTGGCCGCCTTCGGCGACCAGGCCGGGGTGCCCACCTCGATGCTGGCCGCCTGCGAGCGGCTGGTGGCGGCGCTGACCCGGGATCAGGTGACCAGCCTGCCGCCGATGCCCGAGGACCTGCGCCTGCGCTACTCGGACTCGTTCACCCGGCGCCGCCCGGCCATCCGGGAGGACCTCTTCCTCTCGTACGCGCCGGAGGACCGGATGTGGGCGGACTGGATGGAGTTCCTGCTCACCGGCGCGGGACTGCGGGTGCTGCCCCGGGAGGTGGGGGCGGAACCCAGGGCGGAGGCCGAGCGGGGCATGGACGTGGCCGCGCGGACGATCGTGGTGCTGTCCGCGGCGTACATGCGCTCGCCGCAGGCCAGGGCCGTCTGGGAGTCCGTGACCGAGGCCGATCCCGCCGCCAGCCGCCGGGAGTTGATCCCGGTGCGGGTCGGCGACGTGCGCCCCGCGGCGCCGTTCAGCAACCGCAACGCGGTGGACCTGGTGCGCCTGGACGAGGGGCAGGCGGCGGTCGCGCTGCTGCGGGCCCTGGGCCAGGGCGACCGGGACGGACCCGACCTGGTCTCGCCCGGCGGGCCCAGGTTCCCCGGCACCCGCCCGAGCATCTGGAACGTCCGGCTGCGGAACCCGGCGTTCACCGGCCGCTCGCAGATCCTGGAGTCGCTGCGCGACCAGCTGCGCGGCGGCAAGCAGGCCGCGGTGCTCCCCACCCCGGCCACGCTCTACGGCCTCGGCGGCGTGGGCAAGACCCAGGTCGCCCTGGAGTACGCCCACCGCTTCATGGCCGACTACGACCTGGTGTGGTGGATCGAGGCGGAGCAGCCCGACCAGGTGATGCTGTCGCTGGCCGAGCTCGCCCGCCGACTGGACCTGCGGGTCGGGGACAACGTCGCCGAGGCCGCCGAGGTGGCCAGGGAGGCGCTGCGGGTCGGCATCAAGGTGGACCGCTGGCTGCTGATCTTCGACAACGCGGACGAGCCGTCCGCGATCGCCAAGTTCTTCCCCGGCGGCCCCGGGCACGTGCTGATCACCTCGCGGAACCAGGCATGGTCGGGCCACGCCCAGGCCTCCCCGGTCGACGTGTTCACCCGCAACGAGAGCATCGAGCACCTGAGCCGCCGCGCCCCCGGGCTGACCCGGGCCGACGCCGACCGGGTCGCCGATGCCGTCGGGGACCTGCCGCTCGCCGTGGAGATCGCGGCCGCCTGGCTGGAGACCACGGGAACCCCCGTCAGCACCTATGTCGCGGAGCTGCAGCAGGAGGTGGTGAAGGCCCTGACGACCACCCAGGTGGAGGTTCCCGACTACCCGCAGCGCTTCGGCGCCACCTGGAAGGTCTCGATCGCCCGGCTCCGCGAGCAGTCGCCCGCCGCCGCCAGGATGCTGCAGCTGACCGCGTACTTCTCGGCCGACCCGATATCGACGGGCCTCATCTACAGCGACCAGATGGTCAACTCCCTGGTCCCCTTCGACCCGGACCTGCAGGTCAAGGTGATGCTCGGGAAGGTGGTCCAGGCCATCACCCGGTACGGGCTGGCGAAGGTCGACCTGAAGAACAAGAGCTTCCAGGTGCACCGCATGGTCCAGGCGGTGATCAGGTCCGAGCTGGACCACGAGGAGCAGGAGAGGGCCAAGCACGAGGTGCACCGCATCCTGGCCGGGGCCCGACCGCTGCTCGGGGATGTCGACGACTGGGAGAGCTGGCCCGACTACGAGCAGATCTGGCCGCACCTGGGCTCCTCCGAGGCACAGGACTGCGACGAGCCCGACGCCAGGCAACTGCTCGTGGACCGGGTCCGCTACCTCTACAAGCGCGGCGAGTTGGACGTGGCCGAGGACCTCGGCCGGACCCTCGACGAGGCCTGGACCCGCAAGCTCGGCACGGACGACACGCAGACCCTGCTGCTGCGCTTCCAGCTGGCCAACGTGATGCGCAGCCAGGGGCGGTTCGAGGACGCTCTGACCATGGACCGGGACACCCTGGAACGGCAGCGCAAGGTGCTGGGCCGGGACCACCTGTACACGCTGATGACGGCCGGCAGCCTGGCCGCCGACCTGCGTGCGACCGGCCGCTTCCACGAGGCGCTCGCGCTGGACCAGGAGACGCACGCGAAGAGCCGGGAGATCTTCGGCGAGGAGAACGTCCGCACGCTGATGCTCGGCAACAACCTCGCCCTGGACTACCGCTTCACCGGGGAGTACGAGGCCGCCCGCGCACTCGACCAGGAGACCTGGGAGGGCCGGACCACGGTGCTGGGGCCCAAGCACCAGGACACGCTGGCCAGCAAGGCCGCACTGGCGGAGGACCTGCGCGCGCTCGGCGACTACCCGGGGTCGGTGCAGCTCCTGGAGGAGTTCCAGGAGGAGTACAACGCGGTGCCGGTCACCGACCTGCCGACGCTGCGCTACGCCAAGAGCTACGCGGTCGCGCTGCGCCGGATCGGCCGCCAGGGCGAGGCGCGGCGGATCACCAAGGAGACCTACGACCGCTACCTGGAGCACTACGGGGCCAATGCCCCGGACGCGCTGGCCTGCGCGCTCAACCTGGCGGCCGACTATTCGGCGGCCGGCGACAAGGAGGCGGCCCGGGACTTCGCCGCCGAGGTCCACGAGGGCTACCGGCTGTCGCTGGGGGACGAGCACCCCTTCACCCTGGCCTGCGCCAACAACGTCGGGATCTACCTGCGCGACAGCGGCCAGGTGACGGAGGCGCTGGCGCTGGGGGAGTCGACGCTGGACGCGATGCAGCGCGTGCTCGGCCCGGACCACCCCTTCACCCTCTCGGTGATGCTCAACCTCGCCAACTGCTACGGCGATTCGGGCGACACCGTCCGGGCCGAGGAGATGGGCCGGGAGACGCTCGGGCGGATGATCAACCGTTACGGCCCGCGGCATCCCGACGTCCTGGTCTGCGAGGGCAACCTGGCGGTGACGCTGCGGGAGGCCGGCCGGAGGCCGGAGGCCTCGGCACTGCGCGCCCGGGTGATCGACGAGCTGATCCGGGAACTGGGCGAGGAGCACCCTGCGACCCGCAGCATCCGGGGGTGGAAGCGGAACAGCCGGGACCTCGAACTCCAGCCGGCCTGACCGGCCCGCGTCGGCCGGTTCGGGGCGGCCGTCAGTGTGCCGCCCACCGCAGTACCGCGGGCAGGATCCGCAGCACCCCGAAGTGGGCGGCGCCGGGCTGGACCTCCAGGCGCGAGTCGGGGATCCGCCCGGCCAGCCAGCGCGAGTGCTCGGCCGGGACGAACACGTCGTCCTCGCCGTGCCACAGCAGCACCGGTCCGGGGATGTCGGCCGGGTCGAAGCCCCAGCGCTGGTTGATGGCGACGACGTCGTCGATCCAGCCGCCCGCGTCGTGGCTGCGCAGCGCCTCGCGGTAGTTGATCTGGAGCATGGTGCGCACACCCCGGTCCGCCATGACCCGCAGATCCGATTCGGGGGCCTCCTGCCTGAGCGCGGCGATCATCCGCGCGGGGTCCGCCCGGATGTCCCTGGCCCTGGCCTGCAGGTCGGGCGCGAGGTGGTGGCGCCCGTCCAGCGCGTTGGCGAAGGACCGGACATTGGACTCGGCCATGCCGGCGTACCAGTCCAGGCCCTCGGCCTCCCTCGGGGCGAGGCTGACCAGGGTCGCCGTGCGGGTGACCCGGTCCGGCAGCAGGGCGGCGCAGGCCAGGGCGTGCGGTCCGCCGCCGGAGCGGCCGACCACGCCGAACGCGTCGAGTCCCAGCGCGTCGGCGACGGCTGCGACGTCGCCCGCCGCGTCGGCGATCCGGCGGCCCGGCCGCCGGTCGGAGTCGCCGTAGCCGGGGCGGTCCAAGGTGATCAGGTGGATGCCGAGCAGATGGAGCACCTGGCCGCGCGGGGCCTGGCCGAGTCTGCTGCCGGGCGTGCCGTGCAGCAGGAAGACGGGGCTCCCGCGCCGGTCTCCGGAGGTCTCCACGGCGATGGTCCTGCCGTCCGGCACTTTGACCAGTCGTGCCGCCAAGGTCTCTCCCGGTGTCGTGACCGACGGGTGCTTCCTGATCATCAACTCCCCCTGCCCGGCCATGAACCAGTGTGAACCGATCCGGCGGTGATGCACAGGACGCGTACCCGCCCTGTTGTGCACGGCCGACCAAGATGGTTCGACGGGCGAACTAGATTTTGATAGGTTCGGGATATGAGTGAATCCGTGCGCCCGCAGGGGCCTTCTGCCGACAAGCATCAGCGCAGTGTGCAAGCGGTGCGGGCGCTGGCCCGCGTCTCGCGGGTGGTCGAACGCGCGAGCGCGGATCTGAACCTGGCCCACTACCGGGTGCTGTCGGCCGTCGCGTCCGGGGACCAGCGGGCGTCGCGGCTGGCTGAGCGGCTGGCGCTGGGCAAGCCGACGATCAGCGCCGCGGTGGACGCGCTCTGCAGGCGCGGGCTGCTGCTGCGCACCGAGGTGCAGGAGGATCAGCGCGCGGTCGCGCTCTCCCTGACCGAGCAGGGGCAGCGCATGCTCGACGAGGTCGAGGCCGAGATGATCGCGCGTATCGTCGAGCTGTGCGCGCAGACGCCCGACGGCGCGCAGGTGATGGAGTCGCTGGCCTGGCTCGGCGACGCGCTGGAGGCGCAGCGCCGGGCCGCGCGCGGAAAGCAGGACCAGTGAGCGCGGCGGAGGCGGGCTGGGTCCGGCGCCTGGGCGGATTCGTCCTGGGGCATCGGCGTGACGTGGCGGTCGCCCTGGGTGCGGCGGTGCTGGGCAGCGGATGCCAGGTGGTGGTGCCGCTGCTGGAGCGCCAGATCGTCGACGGCGTGATCGTGCGGGGTACCAGCCCGCTGTGGCCGTGGCTGGTGGCGCTGCTGGTGCTGGCCGGGGCCGGTTTCGGGTTCGCCTACCTGCGGCGTCTGCGCGGCAGCCGGGTGGCGTTGGCCGTGCAGCTGGATCTGCGCAACGCCATGCACGCGAAGCTGCAGCGGATGGACTTCGCCGCCCTGGACCGGATGCCGACCGGGCAGCTCGTGGCCCGCGCCAACTCCGACTCCACCCTCGTGCAGGGTCTGCTGAACTACCTGCCGAACGTGAGCGGCAACGTGCTGTCGATGGTGCTGTCCCTGGGGGTCATGGTCTACCTCTCACCGCTGCTGGCCGTGGTCAGCCTGGTGATGGTGCCGGTGCTGTTCGTGGTGGCCTACCGCATGCGGTGGCGCGTGTTCCCGGCCACCTGGGACGCCCAGCAGCGCGAGGGCGACGTCGTGCAGATCGTCGACGAGGACGTCAACGGCGTGCGCGTGGTCAAGGCGTTCGGCCAGGAGCAGCGGGAGCTGGAGCGGGTGGCCGACGCCAGCGGGGTCCTGTACGGGGCGCAGATGCGCGCGGTACGGCTCCAGGCGCGCTACCAGCCGCTGCTGCAGTCGATCCCCTCGTTCGGGCAGGTGGCCGTCCTGGCCCTGGGCGGATGGCTGGTGATGCGCCACGACCTGAGCCTGGGGACGTTCCTCGCGTTCTCCACGTACGTCGCCCAGTTGCTGGCCCCGGCCCGGCAGATGGCCGGGCTCATGGTGGTCGCGCAACAGGCGCGGGCCGGTGTCGACCGGATCTTCCAGCTGCTGGACCGGCCGCCGGCCATCGCCGATGCCGCCGACGCCGTCCAGCTGGGGAAGCTCCGGGGCGAGATCGAGTTCGAGGGCGTCCACTTCGGCTACGACACCGGGGCGGGCGACACCGGGGGCAGCGGCACAGAGATCCTGCGTGGCTTCGACCTGCACATCGGCGCGGGCGAGCGGGTGGCCGTCGTCGGCTCCAGCGGCAGCGGGAAGACCACGGCGACCATGCTGGTGTCCCGCTTCTACGATCCCACCGGCGGCGTGGTGCGGGTCGACGGCCACGACGTACGGGACGTGGCCCTGGACTCGCTGCGCTCCCAGGTCGGGATGGTCTTCGAGGAGAGCTTCCTGTTCTCCGACACCGTGGCCGCCAACATCCGCTACGGGTACCCGGAGGCCACCGACGAGCAGGTCCGGGCGGCGGCGCAGGTCGCCCACGCGGACGGGTTCGTCACCGCCCTGCCCAACGGCTACGACACCATGGTGGGCGAGCGGGGGCTGACCCTCTCCGGCGGCCAGCGCCAGCGCATCGCCCTGGCCCGGGCCGTGCTGAGCGATCCGCGCATCCTCATCCTCGACGACGCCACCAGCGCCGTGGACGCGACCACCGAAGAGGCCATCAACGCCTCGCTGCGCAGCGTCATGGCCGGGCGCACCACCCTGCTGGTGGCGCACCGCCGCTCGACGCTGCACCTGGCCGACCGGGTCGTGGTCATGGACGGCGGCCGGGTGGTGGAGCAGGGCAGCCACGAGGAGCTGGTCGAGCGCAGTTCGGTGTACCGGGCGCTGCTGACCGGTATCGAGGAGGACACGGACGAGCAGGCCGGCGACCGGATCGAGGCGCTGGCCGTGGCTGCCGACGCCACCACCGCCTCGGCCTGGGCAGGCGGGGGCAACGGAGCCGGGGCCGCGCGGCGGTACTCCGCCCAGACCATCGGCGCACCGACGCTGGGGGCGGGTCTGGGCCGGAGCAGCGGGGGCGGATGGCGGCGCAGCCTGGCGCCGACGCCGGAACTGCTGGCCCGGGTGGCGCGGCTGAAGCCGGTCCGCGACGTGGCCCAGGTCGACCTGGCCGCGGAGTCCGCAGCGATGCCCGGGTTCACCCTGGCGCGGCTGCTGCGCGACTTCCGCCGCCCGCTGCTGCTCGGCCTGGCCCTGGTCCTCCTGGACGCACTGGCCTCACTGATCGGTCCGGTGCTGGTGAAGACCGGCATCGACCAGGGCGTCTCGGTCGGCTCGACGAGCGTCCTGTTCACCGCCTCGGCGCTGTTCCTGGTGGTCACCCTGGCCGATCTGATCGACGGGATCGGCGAGTCCTTCGTCACCGGACGCACCGCGCAGCGGGTGATGCTGTCGCTGCGCGTCCGGATCTTCGCCCAGCTGCAGCGGCTGTCCCTGGACTACTACGAGCGCGAGATGGCCGGCCGGATCATGACCCGGATGACGACCGACGTCGACCAGTTCGAGTCCCTGGTCGAGAACGGACTGCTCTCCGCGCTCGTGTCCTTCGCGACCTTCGCCGGCGTCGGGATCGCCCTGGTCGCGTTCAACCTGGAGCTCGGGCTGTGCACCCTGAGCATCGTGGTCCCCCTGGCGGCCGCCACCGTCGTCTTCCGGCGCCGCTCCGCGATCCTGTACAACCAGGCCAGGGACCGGGTCGCGGCCGTCAACGCGGACTTCCAGGAGAGCCTGTCCGGCGTCCGCGAATCGCAGGCATTCGTCCACCAGGAGCGGACCGAGCAGCGCTTTCGCCGCCTGGGCAGCGACTACCTGCGGACCCGCGTCCGCGCGCAGCGCCTGGCGGCCACCTACTTCCCGTTCGTGCAGTTCCTGTCGGCCGTCGCGGATGCGATCGTGCTCGGCGTCGGCGCCGGGATGGTCAGTTCAGGACACCTGACCACGGGCGCGCTGATCGCGTTCATCCTCTACATCGACCTGTTCTTCTCGCCCATCCAGCAGCTCTCCCAGGTGTTCGACTCCTGGCAGCAGACCCGCATCTCGGTGGGCCGGATCGCCGAGCTGATGCAGCTGGCGTCACGCACACCGCAGGCGGCACAGCCCCGGGACCCGGGGCGCCTGCTCGGTGCGGTGGCGCTGCGCGATGTGCGGTTCTCCTACCCCGTCGACCCGAAGGCCGCCGACCGGCGGAACGAACGCCGGGGACCGGCCGACGCCCGGTCGCTGCCGGGTTCGTCAGGCCACGCCGCCAAGCCGCCGGAGGCGCTGCGCGGGGTCGAGCTGTCCATCGCCGCAGGCGAGACCGTCGCCCTGGTCGGGCAGACCGGTGCCGGCAAGTCGACAGTGATCAAGCTCCTGGCCCGCTTCTACGACCCGGACAGCGGCAGCGTGCAGGTGGACGGCCACGACCTGCGCTCGCTGGACACCCCGGCCTTCCGCGCCCAGCTCGGCTATGTGCCCCAGGAGGCGTTCCTGTTCACCGGCACGCTGCGCGACAACATCGCCTACGGCCGCCCGGCTGCCACCGACGCCCAGGTCGAGGCGGCGGCCCGTGCCGTGGGGGCGCACGACTTCATCGCGGCGCTGCCCGGTGGCTACCACCACGAGGTGTCCGAGCGGGGCCGCTCCCTGTCGGCCGGACAGCGCCAGCTGATCGCGCTGGCCCGCGCCGAGCTGGTCGACCCGGTGATCCTGCTGCTGGACGAGGCCACCTCCAACCTCGACCTCGCCACCGAGGCCCGGGTGGCCGAGGCCATGCAGCGCGTCGCCCACGGACGCACCACCATCGTGATCGCCCACCGGCTCCACACCGCCCGCGCGGCCGACCGGATCGCGGTGCTCGGCGAGGGCCGCGTCCAGCAGGTCGGCACCCACGACGAACTCCTCGCCCGGGGCGGGACCTACGCCGAGATGTGGAAGGCGTTCGAACTCCTCGGCGGTGACCGACCGGCCCTGCAGAGTCCGTGACCGGACCCCTGCCGCCCGCCTGACCTCGACGGAAGGACTGGTTCACCGCTCACATATCATCGACAGGGTGCTCCTTGCCTACATCCCGTCCCCGTCGATCAACGGCTTCCACATCGGCCCCTTGTTCGTCCACTTCTACGCGCTGATGTATGTGGTGGGGATCTCCCTTGCCGTCTTCATCGGCCGACGCCGCTGGCAGGCCACGGGAGGCGACCCCGCCCTGGTGGAGGAGGTCGCCCTGTGGGGCGTGCCCTTCGGCATCCTCGGCGGCCGCCTCTATTTCGACCTCACCACACCGAAGGAGATCCCCCCGCACTGGTGGGGGCCGCTGGCGGTGTGGGACGGCGGACTGGGCATCTGGGGCGGTGTCGCGCTGGCCACCGCGGTCTGCGTGTGGCGCCTGCGCAAGGCCGGCGCCAGCGTCACCGGGATGATGGACGCGCTGGCCCCCTGCATCCTGATCGCATCGGCGATCGGCCGGATCGGCAACTACTTCAACCAGGAGCTGTTCGGCGGGCCGACGACACTCCCCTGGGGGCTGGAGATCGCCCCCCAGTTCCGTCCGCCCGGGTACCTCCAGGACGCCACGTTCCACCCCACCTTCCTGTACGAGCTCATCTGGGACCTCCTGCTCGCAGGGTTCCTGGTCTGGCTCGGACGCAGCGGAAAGGTCCGGCCGGGCGGGCTGTTCGCGCTGTACGTCGCCGGCTACTCCGCCTTCCGCATCTTCGAGGAGTCGCTGCGTGTCGACTACTCGCAGTACTTCCTCGGGCTGAGGCTCAACCTCTACATCGCGGCCGCGGGGACACTCGCCGGCCTGCTGTGGTTCGTGTGGCTGCAACGCCGCAGCCCGCGGGGCACGGAGACGGACAACGCCGACGAGAAGGACGGTCCGGCCGCACCCCGGGGCGAACGCGGCCACCACCACGGCGACTGAGCCGGAGCCCGGTGGCGGCCGAGCCGAGCGCGCTACTTCTTGGTGCGCCAGTACTGCAGCATCAGGGCGCTCGCGAACCGGTCGTCGGCCGTCGTCGTCCCCCCGGGGAAGTCGGCGCTCATCATCGCCGGGTAGGCGCCGGGCTGGAACCGGGACATCAGCAGCCAGCCGCTGCGGACGTAGTCGGTGGGCGCGCTGTTGCCGGAGCCGTTGGTCCCGTCGACGCGTCCGGCGTAACTGTGCGGCCCCTTGGTCATCACGTCCACGAAGGTGTTCGCGAGCGGGGTCATCATGGCCGCGGTGATGCGGTAGCGGCCGGACAGGTAGGCCTGGTAGAGGCCGGCGACGTCCAGGCTGCCGTGGTCGTTGTCCTCCACGTCACCGGTCCCGGCGGCGTAGTCCCAGCTGTACGCCTTCCGGCCGGCGTGGTCGGTGTAGGTGTGCGCCTGCGAGAAGAACCAGTTGACGCTGGTCTGCACCAGGCCGTCGTACTGCTTCTCCCGTTGCGGGCTGTCGCCGAGGATCTGGTGGTCGATCGCCAGGTTCTGGAAGGCGTAGTCGAACATCATCTGCTGGTTCCACGGCACGGCCTGGCCGCCCTTGTAGGGCGAGTCCGCCGCGAAGTACTGACGGTTCCCGTTGGAGACGTTCAGCAGGCGGCCCAGGATCTGCTTGTCCATGGTGAAGTCGGACTGCTCGACGAAGGTCCTGGCCCGCTGGAGGTACGTTGCCCCGTACCCGTGGGGGTCCCCGATCGTCACGCGCTGGTGCCAGATGGAGGGCGTCTGCAGGATGAGCCGGGCGCAGTTGGCGAGGTGCCCCACCGAGTCGCCCTGCTCGCCGCCGGTGCTGATGGGTTTGGTCACGACCTCGTTGGGCCACGCGGGACCGACCTTGCCGGTCCACAGCACATGCTGCCCGACCGGCGCGGGTGCCAGGTCGTCGCGCTCGGACAGGTCCTTGTCGCAGAAACCGATCATCCGGTCCAGGACCGCCCGGTTGCCGGAGATCTGGTACACCTCGCCCATCGACTGGGTGTCCTGGCCGCTGGCGCCCTGGGCCCACTGGTTGCCGATGTTGTTCGCCGCAGGCGTGAGCGTCCCGATGTACGACGCGATCTCGCTCGAAGTGACCGGTCCGTTCAGGCTGCTGAGCCTCATGACCGGGGCGGCCTTCGCCGCCGGGCCCGGGGTCGCCGCGGCTGACCTCGTTCCGGCCGATGCCACGCCACCGGCCAGCGTCACACCGGCGCTCAGGCATGCCACCGCCGTGGCTGCGATCAGGATCTTCGTGCGATTCAAAGCGGACCTCCTGGGCAACGGCCGGGTCCCCCGGCCGTGCTGATCCGTCGTTGGGAACAGGTCGCGGACGCGGATGTCCCGACCAGCCGACCCACAGAGCCGACGCCTCCCTGGACGCCCCCAGCACCGCCCCGGTTCCCGACACCCGCCCCCGAATCCAACCAACGCCGACGTGGGGCCCGGCGGAGCACCCCCAACTCGCCGACATGCAAGCGATCTGACCCGGGCTCGGTGGGGGAGGGGCAGGCGGGTCGGGTGGTCACAGCGCGATGTGGTGACGGCACGTTCGATGCGGCGCTCGCACAGCGTCATCGTATGCGGGGCGGCCGACCGTCGTTGGTACGTCGAACTGGAGCCGGGGGTGAGGTGCCGTCAGACGTGAAGTCTTGTCGGGATGATGACCAGTGGGGCGGAGAAGAGCTCGGCGAACCGTTCGGGGGTGTCGAAGTTGGCGGCGATGCGTTCGGTGTACTTGGCCAGGTAGGCGGGTTGCTGGTGCGCGGGCGACTCGTCGGGGGAGTGCCGTGCTGTGCCTTCGATGCGCACGACGTTCCTGCCGATGTCGGTGACGTCGAGTAGAGCAGGATCGTCCCGTCCTCGCGCATCAGGAACCAGACGGGGACGCTGACCGGCTGCCCGTCCGGCCTCACGGTGGTCAGCCAGGCCATGAGGTTGTGCCGCAGTCGGTCCTCGACCCGCTCGCGGTCGACCGGTGCCAGGTGGGACGTGAGGTCCATGCTGCTGTGCCCTTCTCCCGGCGGTCTCACGATCAAGCCACCTGCGGGGCACGGCGATTCCCGCTGAACCCATCCGTCGATCGTTTTGATCTTGCATGCATACGCGTAAATCTCGCATAGATGTGTCTAGATATTGCACAGTCATGTCAAAGAGATTACGGTCCACTGTGCCCCTGTAGCCCATCTCCCACTGCCCGCACAGGCCCGCGCACCACGTCACCAGCCACCGTGCAGACCCGTCGGTGCGGTGATCCCCCACGCCCTGTGCCGAGTTGATCCACGCGCGTCCCCGCTCCTCCACCCCCTCTGATCACGGCGTCGCCGGGCCATGCCCGCTGCTCCGTGCTGAAAGGAGCACCAGGTGTTCCACCCTTTCCATGAGCTGAGACGATCGTTCGTCCTGGCTGTCGTGACCGCGATGCTGGCCGCCGTCGGCGTCTTCGCGCTGGCCGTCCAACCGGCTTGGGCCGCTGCCACCGGCGGCAGCGGCGCGAGCCTGCCCTACGCCGAGGTCCTGGCCCAGAACTCCGCCACCAACGGCACTGTCATCGGCCCGAGTTACACCCAGGGCCAGTTGGCCGACGAGGCGGTGGGCCGCAAGGCCGTGACCCTGCAGGGCACCGGCCAGTACGTCACGTTCACCACGCCGGTGGCCACCAACTCGATCGACGTCCGCTACAGCATCCCGGACAGCTCGGACGGGTCGGTCTACACCGCGCCGCTGTCGCTGTACGTCAACGGCGTCCAGCAGCCCGACTTCACCCTGACCAACGCGTACAGCTGGTACTACGGCAGCTACCCGTTCACCAACACCCCGAGCTCCGGCGACCCGATGCACTTCTACGACGAGGTGCACCGCCTCTTCAGCACGACGTATCCGGCAGGCACCACCTTCAAGCTGCAGGTCAACTCGGAGGACGCCGCGTCCTCCTACACGATCAACCTCGCCGACTTCGAGCTCGTCGCCGCCCCGCTCGCCCAGCCCGCGGGATCGGTCTCGGTGACCAGTGAGGGCGCCGACCCGACCGGCGCGGCCGACTCGACCGCCGCGTTCAACGCCGCGATCACCGCGGCCGGCGCCGGTGGCACGGTCTGGATCCCGGCCGGAACCTACGACATCCCCGGCCACATCATCGTCAACGATGTGACGGTCGAGGGCGCCGGAATGTGGTACTCGACCATCACCGGCACAGCGCCCGGCTTCTACGGCAACGGGGCGCCGACCAACTCGCTGCCGGCGAGCAACGACGTCCACCTGGCGAACTTCGCGATCTTCGGCAATGTGCAGGAGCGCGTCGACGCCGACCAGGTCAACGGCATCGGCGGCGCGATGAACAATTCGACCGTGTCGAACATCTGGATAGAGCACATGAAGGTCGGGGCCTGGATGGACGGGCCGATGACCAACCTGACGTTCTCGGGCATGCGCATCCGCGACACCACCGCGGACGGCATCAACCTGCACGGCGGTGTCACCGACTCGACGGTCACCGACAGCAACATCCGCAACACCGGTGACGACGGCATCGCGTTGTGGGCCGACTCCAGCCTCGGCGCCGACGCCTATGACACGATCTCCTCCAACACGGTGCAGCAGAACCAGCTCGCCAACGGCATCGCGGTCTACGGCGGCAACAACAACACCGTCACCGGCAATCTGGTCGAGGACACCGGTATCAACCAGGGCGGCGGCATCACGGCCGCGCAGAGGTTCACCTCCACCCCGCTCGGCCTGACCACGATCTCCAACAACACCATGATCCGTGACGGCCAGCTCGACCCGAACTGGCAGTTCGGCGTCGGCGCGCTGTGGTTCGACGGTGAGCAGGGCGCGGTCGCCGGCCCGATCAATGTGACCAACGCGCTGATTGAGCAGAGTCCGTTCGAGGCGGTCCAATGGGTCGAGGGCACGGTCAACAACGTCAACCTGAACAACGTGACCATCGCCGGAACCGGCACCTTCGCCATGCAGGAGCAGGACCCCGGCACGGCGACGTTCACCAATGTCACGGCGACCGGCGTCAACGGACCCACCCCGGGCATCTACAACTGCGAGGGCGGCGGCTTCACGGTCACCGACGGCGGCGGCAACTCCGGCGTCATCTCCAGCTCGCCGTACTGCGGTGCCTGGCCCACCCCGGTCTACCCGCCCTACCCGGTCACCGGGGTGAACGCCGCCCCGAGCGCACTGAACTTCGGTTCGCTGGCGACCGGTTCGACCAGCACCGCGCAGACGGTGACGGTCTCCAACCCGACCGGCGCGGCCGCGCCCGTCACCTCGATCGCCACCACCGGTGACTTCGCCCAGAGCAACACCTGCGGGACGTCGATCGCGGCCAACAGCTCCTGCACGGTCAGCGTGACCTTCACGCCGACCGCGTCCGGCTCGCGCACCGGCACCCTGACGGTCAACGCGGGCGGGACCACCAGCACCGTCAGCCTCTCCGGCACCGGGATCGCACCCGGCCCGGTCCTGGCCGCCGCCCCGGCGAACCTCTCGTTCGCCTCCACGCTGGTCGGCAACACGACCGCCACCCAGGCGGTGACGGTGAGCAACTCCGGCACCAGCGCGGCCACCGTCTCCGGTGTCGCGGCGACGGGTGACTTCACCCAGACCAACAACTGCACCACCATCGCGGTCGGCGGCTCCTGCACGGTCAATGTCGCCTTCACGCCCACCACGTCGGGCTCCCGCACCGGGACCCTGACCGTCACCAGCACGGCCAACAACAGCCCGACCACCGTGGCCCTCAGCGGCAGCGGCATCAACAGCAGCACCGACATCGCGGCCGGCCAGCCGGCCACGGCCAGCTCGGTCAACAGCCCCTACGTCGCCTCGAACATGACCGACTCCGATCCGTCGACCTACTGGGAGAGCGCCAACGGCTCGTTCCCGCAGTGGGCCCAGGTCGACCTCGGCACCAACTACAGCATCGGGCAGATCATCCTCAAGCTGCCGCCGTCGACGGCCTGGGGAGCCCGTACCGAGACCCTGTCGGTGCTGGGGTCCACGGACGGCACGAACTTCACCACGATCGTGCCCTCGGCCGGATACGACTTCGACCCCAACGCCAACAACAACACGGTCACCATCCCCCTCCCGGCCACCACGGCCAGATATGTGCGGGTGAACATCACCGCCAACACCGGTTGGCCCGCCGGGCAGTTGTCGGACTTCGAGGTCTTCCCGAGCGGCAGCGGCGGCTCCTCGTCGGCGACGCTCTCGACCAGCCCGTCCTCACTGACCTTCGCCAGCCAGGCGCTCAACACCACCAGCAGCGCCCAGACCGTCACGGTGACCAACACCGGCACCGCGGCCGCGACTGTCTCCGGCATCACCGCCACCGGCGCCTTCTCGCAGACCAACACCTGCGGGACCTCGATCGCGGCGGGCGCCTCCTGCACGGTCGGCGTCACCTTCACGCCGACCGCGTCCGGGACCGCCACCGGTGACCTCAACATCGCCAGCAGCGCGACCAACGGCGTCGCCACGGTCGCCCTGACCGGCACCGGCGCCGGCACGGTCAGCACCAACATGGCACTCGGGGCGGCCACCAGCGAATCCAGCAACACCCAGAACTATGTGTCGTCCAATGTCACCGACGGCAACCAGAGCACCTACTGGGAGAGCGCCAACAACGCCCTGCCGCAGTGGGTGCAGGTGGACCTCGGCTCGGCGAAGAGCGCGAGCCGGGTGGTCCTGGAACTGCCGGCCTCCACCGCCTGGACGGCGCGCACCCAGACGCTGTCGCTGCTGGGCAGCACCGACGGCAGCAACTTCACCACCATCGTGCCCTCCGCCTCCTACACCTTCGACCCCAACGCCAACAACAACACGGTCACCATCACCTTCGCGGCGACCACCCAGCGCTACTTCCGGGTGAACATCACCGCCAACACCGGCTGGCCGGCCGGACAGGTGTCGGAGTTCCAGGTCTGGAACATCTGACCGAACCCAGCCCCTGACCCGCGACCCGCAGACGGGCCCGCCCGGTGATCCCACCGGGCTGGCCCTGCCGTCCTGTTCGGACCTACTCGGCCGCGGCGGACCAGCCCTGTCGGCGCAGCACCGCGGAGACGTCGGGTGCCCGGTAGTGGTCGCCCTTGAGCACCTTTCCGTCGGCGCGCAGCGTCGGTCGGCCGTCCGGGCCGAGCTTGGACATATTGGCCCGGTGGATCTCGGCGATCACCGCGTCCAGGTCGATGCCGTGGACGAGGGCGGTGCCGTACGCGATGTAGACGACATCGGCCAGTTCATGGGCGATGTGGTCGAGGGGGCCCTCGAGCGAGGCCTCGGCGACCTCTTCGGCCAGCAGGTCCTGGCGGTGGGCGGCGAGGTCCGGGGCGACCTCGGTCGGCGTCGTAGCGGCGTCCAGGCCGAAGGCCAGGTGGAATTCGCGGACCAGCGCGGCGGGGGAGGAGGAGTGCATCTGCCCGAATGTAGTCGGGAGCAGCCCGTTCGTGGGAAGTGGCCCAGGAAACACATGGATGAGTGGCCCATATGCGGGGGCCAATCAGCGCCTAGGGTGGTTGCATGACCAAGACCGGAGAGCACGCGGCGGCCCAGGCGCCGACCGCACCGACGACCACTGTTGACTTCTACTTCGACGCGGCCTGTCCGTTCGCCTGGATCGCCTCCCGCTGGATCCTCGAGGTCGAGGCGAAGCGCGACATCGAGGTCAGATTCCATGCGATGAGCCTGTTCCTGCACAACGTGGGCAATGAACTGCCCGAGTGGTACCGCGACTTGGTCGACAGGTCGATCGGCCCCGCGCGGGTGGCCGTAGCCGTTGCCCAGCACGCGGGCGAGGGGCGTCTGCGCGACCTCTACACGGCCTTCGGGGCGCGGATCCACCAGCAGGAGATCGAGGACTTCGACGCGGTGATCGCCGACTCCCTCGCCGAACTCGGCCTGCCGCCCGAGCTGGCCGCCGCGGCGCACGACAGTGCGTACGACCAGCTGCTCCAAGCCAGCCACGACGCAGGCAAGGACCCCGCCGCGGACGCCTACGTCGGCACACCCACCATCCACATCGACGGCGTCGCCTTCTTCGGTCCGGTCCTCAACTCGATTCCGCGAGGCGAGGACGCCCTCCGGGTCTTCGACGGCGTGCGGCTGCTCGCCGGCTACCCGGACTTCTTCGAACTCAAGCGCACCCGCACCGGCAGCCTCGACGTCGGCTGACCGGCGTCAGCCGTTCTCCTCGTGCCGTCGGATCTCCGTCGTCAGGTGTCGCAGGAGGGCGCGGGCGGCCGCGATGTCGGCGGCGGGGATGTCCGCGGTGAGTGCCTGGTTGGCTGCCTGCGCGCGGATCGTGATCGCGTCGAGCGTGCGGTGGCCGGTGGGGGTCAGGGCCAGCAGTGGTGAGCTGCGGTGGTCGGGGTTGGGCTGGAACCGGGCCAGGCCGTCATGGACGAGTTCGTTGGCGATGCGTTGCACGCTCTGGCGGGCGACGCCGAGTCGCCGTGCCGCCCGGGGCACGCTCAGTGCCTCCTCGCTGACCACACTGAGGACCTGCCAACGTGCCTGGGTCTGGCCTTCGGCACCGGCGACGGCCTCACCTGATTTGCGCAGCGCGCCCGCCGCTTCGTAGATGTCGGCGACCAGCAGGGCCATGTCGTCGGCCATTCCCACTCCCCAGATTGACAGCATGCTGTCTATTCAGCACTCTTGTGTCATAGTAGTTCATGTGGCCCTGTGCTGGAAGCGGGGCTCCCTGACCGGACCCTGGAGGACCGATGAGCATCGCGATCGACAACCTGAAGGCGGCCCAGGAGCGGGCGTCCGCCGTGCGGCCCAAGGTGGGCGGCTTCCCCTACCTCGCCGAGGCCCTGCGCCAGGCCGGGGTGAACCGCTATCACCACACGGTGGCGGCGGACGCCAGCCTCTACCTCACCGACGCCGGGTCCGTCGTCACCCAGGGGCAGCCGATCCTCGATGGCATGGCCGACGTGGCGCCGTGGGACCGCGAGGCCCTCGTTGCCGCCATCCGCACCGACCAGGCAGGCAGGAGCACCTATCCCCAGTTCGCCCAGGCCTGCTGGGCGGCGGGCGTCGTGCGCTACGAGGTCGACCTGACGGCCCGGACCTGCACCTACCACGGGGCGACGGGCGAGCACTACGTCGAGTCCTACCCGCACGTCGACATCCGATGACCCGCGCGACACCGGACCCCGCGACCCCCTCCGTCCGCCGATGCGACTGGGCCGCCGCGGGCAGCGCCGCCGACATGCTCTACCACGACCAGGAATGGGGCGTCCCGTGGCGCCGGGCGTCGTGGTGTCGATCCGCGACGCCAGCGCGGTCGGGTGGTTCAGCGCGGCGGCCTCGACGAGGAGCTGCTTCGGTGTCGTCACGAGAGTCGATCATGGGCGTGCCGACCGAGCCCGTGAAACGCATTTCCGTCAGCCTCGCGTCGACGCCGACCGGGAACGGGGCCCGATCGGCGCGTCGCGGACCACGCTACGGGTGGCGGGATCGGACGAGGTGCCGGGCAAAGAACCGGAGCGCGCCGTCCAGCTCGAATGCCGGGACCTCCCCGTGCTTGCCGGGGTTGGCGTGCAGCGTCTTCTCGGCCGAGGCCAGGGCGTCGAACAGGGCCAGGCTCTCGGCCCGCGGCACCCGCTCGTCGTCCCACTGCACCAGGAACTCCACCGGGACGGTGATCCGCGCGGCGGCCTCGGCTGATGCCAGGGCCCCGCCCAGGCCCAGCACCGCCGCGCGGACCCGGGTCTCGGCGGCGACGAAGGGAACGCCGAGCCCGCAACCCAACGACACGCCCCAATAGCCCACCGGGCCGGGGCCGACGTGCTCGAGTCCCTGAACCGCGTCCAGGACAGCCTGCCATTCCGGGACCGTCCGGCGGGCCACGAGCGCCTGGAAACCGGCGATGAGGGGAGCCAACTCCTCTCCGGCAGCCACGCGGGCCTGGTTCTCGGTCGCGATCCGGTCGTACGTCTCGTCCTTCGGCCGGTCGCCATGGCCGGGGACGTCGACCGCCGCCACCGCGAAACCGCACTCGGCGACGAAGCGGTGGGCATGGGCCGTGATGTCGGGGGCCTTCTTGTGGCGGCCGCCGCCATGGCCCATCAGGATGAGCGGACGGGTACCGCCGGCCCCTTCCGGTGTCCACAACACACCGGGGATCTCACCGAGGGTGAAGAGCTGTTCGCGGACGCCGTCGGACGACGTCTCAGAGGTGAAGCGCATGGCGTTTGAAGCCTTTCGGGATGCCTCTTGCGGGCACTCCCCAGACCCTGCGCGGGAGGGAGGCCCGACCTGACACAGCGTTGATCGGTCTCACCTCCTCGGTTCGCAGCAGCATGCGGCGACGCCGAAGCTATCACGACGGGCTCCGGCATTCACCGCCCGGCGCGGCCAGCCGTCGCAGCACTCGGCCGCAGCGCCGGGCGTAGAGGCGCTGGAAGACCGGGACGAGGGGGCCGGCGGCGCGGGTGTACCAACGCGCGGGGCGGCTGAAGGCCGTGACGGTGAACCAGACCTGACCGTCCCGGGCCAGTTCCACCAGGAATGCCTCCTCGCCGCACTCCGGGTGCCCGGGCAGCGTGCCGTACGCGAAGCCGAGCCGGGTCGGCTGCTCGACCGTCCACACCACCTCGCACGGGGCGGCGAGTCCGAACCCGCCTCTGCCGAGGAGCACCCGCACACCCACTCCCGGCGCGGCCCGATCTGCGGTCGCCGTCAGGTCCACCCCGACGGCACGGTGCATCCGCCAGGTCAGAACGCTCTCTCCCGCCGCCATGAACACGTCCGGCCCGAGGCCCAGGCGGGTGCGGTGCCGCAGGTGTCGGTACCCGGTCGGCAGCGGGCCGTCGCCCGCCGTCGCGCCGACCTCGGGGTAGCTGAAGTCGCTCACAGTGCCCTCGCCTCTCTCCGTCGGGGGAAACCGTCTGGCGCCCCGCTGTTGTCCTCTGCCAGGGTGACCTTGATCATCATGCCGAAGCGAGGAAATGACCAGTGGATCTGACCGACTTCCAGCCGGCCCCCAACCAGGGTGGCGCCCCGGAGCTGTACGAGATCGAGAACCGTGCCCTGGACCGGCAGGGTCTCGTCCTGGACGCGATGCGGAGTGCCGCGCCCTGGGCCGGTCGTACGCTGCTGGACCTCGGTTGCGGCAGCGGGTTCTGGCTGCCCGGCTACGCTCGGGAGGCGTCCGAGGTCATCGGGGTGGAGCCCGATCCGAACCTGCTGGTGACGGCCCGGGCGCGGGACCCGCGGGCCCGCGTGCTGCACGGCTCGGCCGAGCACATCCCGTTGCCGGACGCCTCGGTGGATGTGGTGCACGCGCGCTTCGCCTACTTCTTCCCGCCGCGGTGCGGGCCGGGGCTGGCCGAGGTGCTGCGGGTGCTCAGGCCCGGCGGGGCCCTGGTGGTGGTGGACAACGATCAGCGTGCGGGGGAGTTCGCGGAGCTGCTGGCGCAACTGCCGGGCGCCCGTGCGCAGGCTGCGGGTGAGCGTGCCGACGGCTGGTGGGCGGAGCACAGGGCCGAGCGCACGGCGGTGATGAGCGACTGGCGGTTCGACTCCAGGGCCGACTTCGAGGCGGTGCTGCGGCTGGAGTTCCCGGCCGGGACAGCCGACCGCTGGCTCGCCGCCCACCCCGACGCGCTGGGCCTCAGTTATGGGTACGTCCTCTTCACCGTCCGCCGCTGAGGGTGCCCTCGCGGGCACGGAGAGTCAAAGTCCGCGGTGCGGTGCAACGCAATGTCCTTGTGGTGCGTCGGGATTGATTGCACGGCTGCCCTGTCCGGGGCCGCGCGGTCGCGGGGGGATCCTCGGGCCTGGGCAGCATGGATGAGAAGTATGGGTGGGCGTCGAGCGGCCACGAAGGACCGCCTGGCCGGTGCAACCGGCGGTACATCCGGTGGTCGTGCCACCGGTCGTAGGCAGCGGCACAACTCCCGTAGGAGGGTGCTGAATCCTGGCCGGCAACATCAAGCACGCGCAGCTCCACCAGGGCGACAGCCAGGCCAAGTCGGTGGGGGTGGAGAAGCCCGATGCGTTCGGCCGAACTCCCGTCAATGTGCTGCTGATCGGCTCGGACACCAGGGACACCGCGGAGGACTGTCAGCTCGGCGGGGCCTGCGACAACGGTGGCGGCGGGGCCAACGCGGATGTGGAGATGATCGTTCATCTCTCGGCCGACCGCAGCAACATCTCGGTGATGAGCATCCCGCGTGACCTGATGACCAACCTCCCGGCGTGCACCGACGCCGTCACCCACGCCAGCCTCGGCGCCCACTACGGGCGGATCAACTCCACGCTGGACTACGGCCCCAGCTGCACGGCCACCGCGGTGCACCAGCTCACCGGCATCCCCATCGACCAGTTCGCCATGGTCGACTTCGGCGGGGTGGTCGACATGTCCAACGCCCTGGGTGGGGTGAACCTCTGCTTCACCCACAGCTTCTACGACATCAACTCGGGGCTGAAGCTGACGGCCGGTCACCATGTGCTGCAGGGCAAGGCCACGCTGGAGTTCCTGCGCACCAGGGACTCCTTCGGCGACGGGAGCGACAACGTCGGTCGTACCTCCGCGACGCACGAGTTCTTCACCGCGATGATCAACAAGTTGAAGAACGCGGGCACTCTCACCGACATCCCGGCCATGTACAAAATCGCCGATGCGGCCACCAAATCGCTGACGGTGAGCCCAGGCCTGGACACCCCGCTCAAGTTGATCGGCCTCGCGGACGACCTCAACAAGGTGAAGCCCGACCGGATCACCTTCACCACCATGCAGAACGCCCCTGACCCCGAGAACAGCTCCCGCGTCCTGATCGCCCCGGGGGCGACGACCCTGTTCAGCGCCATCGCCAACGACCAGTCACTGACGACCGCCAGCGGCGGCAGCAGCGGTGCGGGGACGGTGAAGAGCAGTGCGGCCCCGGGGGTGAAGCCGGCCGATGTCACCGTCGCCGTCTACAACGGCACCGCCGGCGCGGGCTGGTCGGACACCATCGCCACGGCGCTGGTCTCCGACGGCTTCAACCGCGCCACCGCCGGCTACCCGGACAGCGACTACCCCACCACCACCCTGACCTACGGTCCGGGTCAGGCGGCGCAGGCGCAGCTCGTGGCCACCGCGCTGGGACTGCCGGCGAGGAGCCTGGTGCAGGGCAAGGGCGCCGCCGCCGGGCTGAAGCTGGTGCTCGGCGCCGACTGGACCAGCGGTCTGACCTTCCCCGGCTCCAAGGCGACGCCCGCGCCGGCGAACACCGCGGTGGCGCTGAACAACGCGAACTCGCAGTCGGCCGCGGACAACAAGTGCGTCGATGTCAGCACGGACGAGACGGAGAACAAGCTCGGACTGGATACGGGAGCCAGCTGGAACAGCCCTCCGGAGACACCCGAGGAGATGTTCCAGATCTACTCGAACCTGCCGAACTCCGCGCCGTAGTGGTCCACGTGTCGGCCTGTAGGGGCTGATGCGGAGATGGATCTCCGCTTACGCTACATTGACGTAGGCGGAGTCCAATCTCCGCATACCTTCTTCCCCGGGGGATCCCATGGCGCGAGTCAGTAAACGCCCTCATTACAATGTCACCTTTGCCGTGCTGCTCCTCGGGGTCTCGGCGTACGCGCTGCTGCAGTCGATGGTCGTCCCCGTCCTGCCGACGCTGATCACGGACCTGCACACCACCCAGGACACGGCCACCTGGCTGATGACCGGCTACCTGCTGTCCGCCTCCGTCGCCACCCCGATCCTCGGCCGCATAGGCGACATGGTCGGCAAGGAGCGGATGCTGATCGTCACTCTGCTCGCGCTCACCGCGGGCTCGGCGCTGGCGGGCATGGCCCACTCCATCGGCCTGATGATCGTCGCTCGAGTGATCCAGGGCCTCGGCGGCGGCGTGCTGCCGATCTCCTTCGGCATCATCCGCGACGAGTTCCCTGCCGTGCGCGTCCGCGGCGCGGTGGGCGTCACGGCCGCACTGACCGCCGTCGGCGGCGGGCTCGGGCTCATCCTGGCCGGACCGATCGTCAACAACCTGGACTACCACTGGCTGTTCTGGTTCCCGATGATCATGACGGCGGTCGCCACCGTCGCCACCTACCTCTTCGTCCCGGAATCCCCGGTAAGGACACCGGGCCGGATCAGCTGGGGCGCGGCGGTCCTGCTCTCCGCCTGGCTGGTCGCGCTGCTGCTCGGCGTCAGCGAGGGACCCAGCTGGGGCTGGGGATCCGCCCGTGTCCTCGGCCTGTTCGCGGCGGCGGTCATCTGCGCCGCGCTGTGGATCCTGGTCGAGCTGAGGTCGTCCGCGCCGCTGATCGACATGCGGATGATGCGCATTCCCGCCGTGTGGACCTCGAACCTGGTCGCGCTGCTCTTCGGCGTCGTGATGTACACGATGATGACGTTCCTGCCGCAGCTGGTGCAGACGCCCGAGAAGCTCGCGGGCTACGGCTTCAGCGCCAGCATCACCCAGTCCGGCGTCTACATGCTGCCGTTGACCATCGGCATGTTCGTCTTCGGCATCCTCACCGGACCGCTGGCCGCGCGCTACGGCTCCAAGCTGGTCCTGATCGCGGGCGGCGTGATCACCGTCGTCCCCTTCGCGATGCTCTCGATCGCCCACGACCGCAGCTGGGAGCTCTATGTGGCGTCCAGCCTGATGGGCGTCGGCATGGGCCTCGCCTTCTCCTCGATGTCCTCGATCGTCGTCGAGGCGGTCCCGCCGGCCCAGACCGGTGTCGCCAGCGGAATGAACGCCAACATCCGCACCATCGGCGGCGCGATCGGCAGCGGGGTCGCGGCCAGCATCCTGGCCTCCGGCGTCACGGCGACCCACCCGTTCCCGACGGACTCGGGATACACCAGCACCTTCTGGTTCCTGACCGGTGCGGCGGTGCTGGCCGCAGCCGCGGCACTGATCATCCCGACCGTGCGCGCGGGCGGCGGCCAGGCCGTGGCCGAGCAACTGCCCTCGCAGCAGGACACGGTGTCCGAGGGCGAGGGAGTGACCGCGGTATGACCGAGAGCTCGGCGGGACCGGCCCCCGGCGCCAGGGTCCTGCGCCGCGACGCGGCGGAGAACCGGGAGCGGCTGGTGCACGCCGCCTGGGAGGTCTTCGCCGAGCTCGGCCCGGACGCCGGGGTCGAGGACATCGCCCGCCGCGCCGGGGTCGGCATGGGAACCCTGTACCGGCGCTTCCCCACCAAGGAGGCGCTGGTCCTGGCCCTGCACGAGGGCCTGCTCGACGAGATGCTCGCCCACACCAGGGAGACCGCGGCCGACGACCCCATGGGCCGCGGGCTGGAGGAGTTCCTCTGGGACATGGGCGCGGTGATGTCCTCCCACCACGGCTGCCTGTCGCGGCTGTGGCGGTCGGCCCCGCCCGCCACCGGCGAACGCCGCAAGGAACTGTGGGACCTGGTGGGCCGGTTGCTGCGGCAGGCGCAGCGCGCCGGAGAGGTGCGCGACGACCTCACCCTCACCGACGTCTACCTCTGCGTGCTCTCGCTGCGCGGCCTGATCGAGGACACCGCCACCCAGGCCCCGAACGCGTGGCGCCGCCACCTCTCGGTCGCCCTCGCGGGCTTCGCCCCGGCCTCCCGTCCGCTGGACCACCGCCCCGTGGACGACTCGCTGGTGGAGGCAGGGGTCCCGGCCTGGAACCGCTGACCGGCGCGTCCCGCGAGCCGCCTCAGTCGCTGCTGACGATGGGCAGCAGCAGGTAGGAGCCGCGGGCGTCGCCGGTGTGCAGGGTGACGGTGCCGCCGTAGAGGTCGGCGGGCCGGCTGCCGGGGTCGTTGTGGAGGAAGGAGCCGGATCCGTCGGCCGCGGTGCCGGGGTGGATGTGGTCGTGGCCCTGCACGTCGAGGGTGAGCGTGTAGCCCGCGGGCAGCACCAGGCTCGTCGGCAGGATCTCGACGTCCAGCTCGTACACCCGTCCAAGGGTGAGCGGCTGGGTGCGGTCGTGGAGGTGCACGGGCAGGAACGGCCGTGACCGGTCGGCGTCCAGAGCCCGGTGCGAGGCGCGCAGCCAGCCCTGGGCGACCGGGACGACCGGGTCGTTCGTGCCCTGGAACACGACCTCGGTGCCGTCCGGGGAGAAGGCACGGAGCACGAGGAACAGATCCGCGTCGGCCGTGGACGAGTCGATGTACAGCTTCGCCGCCAGCGGCCCTGCGATCTCCGTGCGGTGGGTGCAGCGGTAGCTGAATCCGATTCGGCCGTCGCCGGCCGAGTAGTCGGCCTGCGCGGCGGAGGCCGCGGGGTCCGGACCCATCGACGCGTCGGTGGCGTCGAAGTACAGCCGGGTCCACCGGGTCCCGGGGAGCGGCCACTGCTCGGCGCTCCGCAGCCCGATGCGGCCGTCGGCGTGGCGGGTGCGCAGCTCCACGCGGGGCTGCTTGGTCCAGCCGGTGTCCTCGTCCTTGAGGAAGTGGCCGAAGAACCGCTTCTGGAGGTCAAGGCCGTACTGCGCGTAGAACAGTGAGAAGTGCGTGTCCTCGTGCATCGTCAGCCACTTCCGGTCCGACGCCGCCTGCTCGAACCCGAGGGTGTTGCCGCGCAGGTGGAGCCCCATGCCGCCCCAGTTGCCGGCCGACAGCACCGGCACCTCGATCCGCGACCAGTCGGGGGAGATGCGCGCACGGTGGTAGGCGTCGAGCAGCGGATGCCTGCGCACGATCTGCCCGAAATCCGCGCGCCGGGCGCCGAGTTCCTCCTCGGTGAAGGTCTCGTCCCCGCAGACCGGCTGCCCGGTGTGCGGGTTGAGCCCTCCGCTCTCACCCATGCCGTACTGGGGGATCAGGCTGTACCAGCGGTCGACGAAGGTGGAGAGGATCCCGCCGTGGTAGACGGCGTCGCGGTAGATGTCGCCCGCGCCCTCCCACACGCAGATCGCGGCCAGGTGCGGCGGCTGCAGCGCGGCCACCTGCCACTGGTTGATCGCCAGGTAGGAGATGCCGTTGAGCCCGATCCGGCCGTTGCTCCACGGCTGCTCGGCCGCCCACTCGATGCCCTCGTAGAGGTCGCGGGTCTCGCGCTCGGTGAACGGGTCGAGGTAGCCCGGCGACCGGCCGGTCCCGCGCGAGTCGATCCGCACGCAGACGTAGCCGTCCGGCACCCACTTCTCGGGGTCGGCGGCCTCGAAGGCGTGGTAGTTGCCGCTGGATCCCTCCAGGATGTCGGGGTGGTCGGCGACCATCTTCTGCCAGGCGGGCGGAAGGGCCTGCTGGAAGGGCCGGCCCTTGCCGTAGGGTCCGCAGCTGAGGACGACCGGGTAGGCGCCGGGGGCGCTCGGGCGGAAGACGTCGGCGCGAAGGACGATGCCGTCACTGGTCGGGATGGGGACGTCCCACTCGATGGTCATGTCGCCGACCACGTCGACCCGGAACGGGCCGGGCACGGCCGGGTTTTCGATGTCCTCAGTCATGCGGTGCGTCCCTTCGTGGCGGATGCGGGCGGGGCAGCTGGACCCCTGACCTGGTGTCACCGTGGGTCGGGGCGGCGGAGTCAGGGCCTCCCGGTGGACGAGCCGGTCGACTGCGCGATGCGCGACCGACAGGGTGATGACACCAAGTGCAATGAACGTAACACTGCACTGCACCTGGTGCAATCACTGGGCGCAGGCGGGTGCGTCGACCTGGGGTTCGAACGGGCGGTGGGCACAGGGGAGTTCACTGACAGGGCCGCCGCCCGCCGCCCGGAGGCAGGGGTGGTCGCCCGACGGGATCGGCCCACTGCCTCGCCTCGGCAGTCCTGGACGCCACCGTCACCTGTGTTGACCACGGTCCGCATGAACACCGCGCACGCGCCCTGCAGGTCCTCGCCCGGCCCCGGCCGTCCGGTCCGTGTCGGCCTCCTCCGGCCGCAGCGCTGTCCGCGGGGTGTATCAGGATTTCTCCGAATCAGGGAGGCGATCCTTGATGTACACGCGGATGTCTTCCTTGAGTGAATTCTTGCTGTATCGGGGGCCGACGTATCCGCGTGCGATCGCCTCTTTTATGACGGCCTCCATGTCGCTCCCGGGCGGGACGAATTTTTTCTTCGTCCGCCCCATGGAGGCGAGCTTTGCGGTAAGCCACGTCGTGAACGCCGCCCTGTCCATCACATTGCTTGTCTCGGCAGCCTCCTGGGCCCTCCGCGAATTAGCCTCGTCGGATTTCTCTTCCTTGTTCCTCCGTACGTCCTCCATGTGCCGCTGACGCTCAAGCGTATCCGCGCGTTCTTCGTGCCTTTTTTTCAGGAGAGCCCCATGCTCCTCGGGGCTGATCTCCAAATTCGTCGGAAGCCCTGCCAGGTGGAAAGCGAGAAGTAGTTGGCTCCCGTCGTCGCCGACCGTTCCCCTGTCGGCGATTCCGGCCATGGACCTTTCATCCACGAAACGCGGCGCACTGCCGTGCGGCATGTCCTTGACCGCTTCGGGTGGAACCAGGACGTAGACGGGAAGGCCGGCCGCCTTCTTGTCCGCCCCCGGCTTCAGGTGATCGTGCCACAGCGGAACATATCCACGTGCGAGCGCAAAGGCGATCTCCCGCGCGTAGGCGCTCACCTGGCCGTCGTGGGACCTTTCGTGGTCCTTGGCCCGTTCCCCCGTTGCGGTGAGTTTCCGCATGATGTTGCTCTTCTTCAGGGGAATGTCGGTCAGAACGACTTTTCTTTCGCCGACCTTTTCCAGCCATTCAGCATTCGTGTCCCAGGTGTGCGAGGCCGGGTCGTACTTGGCGCCTTTGGCTGCGTATTCCTTCTTCTGATCGGCCACCGCCCCCTCCGAGGACGCCCGTCCTTTCAGGAAATCATCGAATCCCTGACCCGTCGCTCCGCCTCGGAGTCGGTGAAAAACCGCCCAGGTTTCGGGATTGACCGAGTCCACCGCGAACTTGTCCAGTTGCCGATGGAGGTTGTTCACCGCGCCGAAGAGCTGGGAGGTGGTGTGACACTTGTAATTAATGGAGTCCAGATGCCGCAGGACGAAGTCGAGCTTTTCGCCGTTGATGAATCGCGCGAACTCCGGGTCCAGAGCCAGGCGCTGTCTGACGTCCTTCCACTCCATGGCCGTGCCCCCGATCGATATCGATCGTTGGATCACCGGTGGCACGGCACCGTTCGGCGTCCCCACCGGGGTCCCGGCACTCGTGTGCGATGGACGCGACTGTGCCTGTGACGTGCGTTGCACCACGGCATCGGACGGTCCGGACATGACGGCTCGGGCGTTGGCTTCCGCCGCCCGCTCGAAGCGGTCGCCCGGGTCCGAGACCCGAACCCCGTCCCCGCAGTCGGTGCCGGCCACCGGACCCTGCCGCTGCTGGATGACGTGCGTCAGTTCGTGCGCAAGGGTGTGCATGTCCGCACCCCCCTGGCCGATGACGACATGGTTCCCGGACGTGTAGGCGCGGGCACCGATGTCGGTCGCCGACCGTTGCGCCGCCGCGTCGTCATGGATCCGTACTCCGGTGAAGTCGGCGCCCAGCCGTGTCTCCATCTCCGTACGCACCGGTTCGGCCAGCTGTTGGCCCGGGGAGCGCAGCACCTGGTGCACTGTCGAGCGTTGCACCTCGGCCGAGGTATCCGCTGCGGCGAGGTCTGTGCGCTCGTGCATCTCACCGTGAGTCTCGTTCCGGGCATGCCTGCGCTGCTCCACCAGCCGGGCCACCGCGGCGTTGCCGATGACCCGCTGGAGTGCGAGGACCGCCTCCGGGGTCAGGGGATGCGCGAGGCCCGCCGCGGCCGCCGCGACACCGTCCTGGACACGCCGGGGGGCCGACCTTCGGCGTGCCTCTTGCGCATCGTCGGCGTGGCCGGGGTTCTGCCGATATGAGTGCACGAAGGAGCCTCCGGGGCGAGTCGGCGCTGCGACGCCCCCGCGAGGGACGCTCGGCCGAGACAAGCCTTGGCGACCGGACCGGCCCCGTGAAGACCCGGCAGGGCGACCGGAAGGGCACTCTCAATCGCCCGATCGGCATGTTCCCGGTGCCCCATCGGGCGGCGCGGCGAGTACCTCCAGCCCGGAGCCGGTCCGGGCGATGGTAGAGAGGGCACAGGCCATGCAGAGGTCCTTGAGGCCAGCCTCGATCTGGGACCAGGTCGTCAGACCGCTTGGCGCAGGTCGGCCAGTGAGCGCTGCATCAGGGCGGCGAAATCCGTGGTGGGGTCCTCGGCCCAGTCGTCGTAGGCGGCCGCGAAGACGGCGACCGCCGCCTGCGCGGCGAACGCAGCTATCCTGTGCGGCACCTGACGGGTGCGCAGCGCCTCGGCGATCGCCGAGGCCAGGGACGCCCTCTTCACCAGGTCCCGCTCCTGCAGGTCGAGCGAGGAGGCAATCAGCTCTCGCCTGGCCAGGGCTGACTCACCGTAGTGTGCGAGGCCGAGGCCGCCGTGGGTCAGGGCGGCAACGGCCGCGTCCAGGGGGTCGAGGTCGTCGTCGGTGTCGGCGAGGTGCTGGAGGGTGTCCGCCTGGAGGCCCTGCGCTCCGGCGAAGAGGACTTCCCGCTTGTCAGCGAAGTGGTTGAAGAAGGTGCGCTTGGTCAGCCCTGCCCGGTCGGCGATCTCGGCGACGGTCACGTCGGCATAGCCGCGCTCCTGGAACAGCGCCCCGGCTGCCTGCTGCAGTCGCTCCACGGCGTTCGGCTCCCAGCGTCCCATGGTGGCCATCGTACCCGGCGATTACGCTCGGTGAACGGTGGAATCATCAGGGCGATGGCGCGGGGGCCTTCGACCAGCAGGCGTACGGCCTGCTGGTCGCGGCACTCGACGCGGACCTTCAACAGGCGCTGCCCATGGCGGTTCTGACCTCGGCGAGGGTGGCGTCGGCGATGGCGTTGGCGCGCTCGTTGCCTGCGCGCAGGATCCGGCGGATGTGGCCGAGGTCCTGGGCGAGTTCGCGGCGGCGGGCCCGCATGGGGGCCAGGTGCTCGTTGACGGCCTCGGTGACGAGCCGCTTCAGTCCGGCTGCTCCGGCGCTGCCGATGTCGTCGGCGACCAGGTGGGGATCGCGGTCCAGGCACAGCGCGGCCAGGAGGACCAGGCTGGAGACCTCCGGGCGGTTGGCCGGGTCGTAGGTGATGTGGCGGGTGGCGTCGGTCTTGGCGCCGCGGATCAGTCGGGCGGTGTCGTCGGCGTCGGCGGCCAGGGCGATGGAGTTGTTCCGGCTCTTGCTCATCTTGGTCCCGTCCGTGCCCAGCAGCAGCGGCGCTGCCGACAGCAGGGCCTCCGGCTCGGGGAAGACCGGACTCCCGTTGCCGTAGCGGTCGTTGAAGCGGCGGGCGATGGTGCGGGTCAGTTCGAGGTGGGGCAGCTGGTCCCGGCCGACCGGGACCAGCGTGCCCTTGCAGAACAGGATGTCGGCGGCCTGGTGCACGGAGTAGGTGAACATCAGGCCGCTCACCGAGGACTGCCGGGAGTGCGCGATCTCGTCCTTGACGGTGGGGTTGCGCTCCAGCTCCGCGACCGAGACCAGGCTGAGGAAGGGCAGCAGCAGCTGGTTGAGGGCCGGGACCGCGCTGTGCGCGAAGACCGTGCTGCGGGCGGGGTCGACGCCGATGGCCAGATAGTCCAGGACCAGGCCCTCCACGTGCTCGGTCAGCCGCTCGGCGACGTCCCGGTCGGTCAGTACCTGGTAGTCGGGGATGACCAGGAACACCTCGGCGCCCAGGTCCTGCAGCCGGACCCGGTTGCGAAGGGTGCCGAAGTAGTGGCCCAGGTGCAGTCGGCCGGTCGGCCGGTCCCCGGTCAGCACCCGGAACCCGCCGGGGTTCCGGTGGATGCGTGCTTCCAGGGTGTGGGCGGTGGAGCTGTCGGCGACGGTCGGCGCGGGGATCATGGCTTCTCCTGGCTGCTCGGCGGGGTGGTGAGCCGCCCGGACAGACCCCGACCAGGGAAAAGCAGAGGGGCCGTTCATCCGAACGGCCCGGGTCATGCGTGAGGGACGGCCGCTCCTAGAAGGAGCGCCACCAGCTCAGACACGACAGACGATGCATGGCGCCAGAATAGCCCGAGCAGTGCGGGTCATGCGTGTGATTCTCAGGAGCGGCGGCGCGGCTTGGACTGCTTTCCGCCGGGCTTGGGCTTGCCGGAACCGGTGCGCGGGCGGCCGCTGCCTGCTTTGGCCGCTGCGCCGCCCTGCTGCTGGCGCTTGTCGCCCGACGCGGGGCGCTTCTTCTTCGGCTGCGGAGGGGTCTCGGCGCGACCGCGGGAGCTGTTGACCGTCCGGCCGCGGACGATGCCGATGAACTCCTCGACCAGGTCCGTCGTCCTGTCCTCCAGCCAGGACAGCGCCACCTGCGACTGGGGGGCGTCCGTGACCGGCCGGAAGGTCAGGTCCTTGCGGTGGTGGAGACGGGCGAGCGACTGGGGGACGATGACGACGCCGATGCCCGCCGCCACCAGTTCGACCGCGTCGCCGGTCGTGGCGGGGCGCTCGAACGCGGGCAGCCCGGGCAGCTGCTCCCATGCCAGGACGTCGTCCAGCGGATGCAGCACGATGTCCTCGGCCAGGTCCGAGGCGGTCACCTCGGCCGCCTCGGCCAGCCTGTGGTCCTTGGGGATCACGACGACCGTGTTCTCGGTGTAGAGCGGAATGGCGCTCAGATGCGTCCTGTCCACCGGCAGCCGTACGAGTCCGGCGTCCGCGCCGCCCTCCTGCAGGGCGCGGGCCCCCCCCGCGGCGGGGAGCGGGAGCAGGGCCAGCTGGACGTCCGGCAGCCGCTCCCGCCAGACGCCGACCCACTTGGAGGGGGTCACCCCCGGAACGAAGGCGAGCCGGAACGTGGGGGGCGTCTGCGTGTCTGTCACGCAGCCAGGCTACCGGCCGTGAGCAGGGCAGTCTCTTCCGGTGGCTACTCTAGACACCATGACCTCGCTCAAGCCGAAGACGACCCAGACCATGAAGCCCGCGACAGCGGCGAAGAAACTGGGAGTGCACCTCCCGTCCACTCCTGCCGAATTCCAGGAGGGTGTCGTCTCCCGCGACGAGCTCGGCGCCTTGCGCGACAATCCTCCGCAGTGGCTGGCCGACCTGCGACGCAACGGCCCGCACCCGCGTCCGGTGGTCGCGGACATGCTCGGCGTCTCGATCTCCGGGCTCGCCCGCGGGGGCGTCACGGAGGCGCTCACCACCGAGGAGATCGAGGAGCTCAAGGCCGAGGGCCCGCTGTGGCTCCAGCACGAGCGCGCCACGCAGACCGAGGTCCGCAAGGAGGCGCTGCGCATCAAGGAGAAGAACAAGCAGGTGGCGGCCAAGCAGCAGGCCAAGGCCGGGGCGGACCGTCCGGCGAAGTGATCGAAGGTCGGGGGATGGCCACGGGGCACAGGGGAGGGGACCGGAGCCCATGAGCGCTGACGTCCTGGTCGTCGGCGAGTGCGTCGCGGACATCGTCCGCGTGCCCGGGCAGCCGGACCTGCCGCACCCCGGCGGCAGTCCCGCCAATGTCGCCTACGGCCTGGCCAGGCTGGGGGCCGCGACCGCGCTGCTGACGCAACTGGGCGCGGACGAGCCGGGCGCGCTGATCCGGGCGCATCTGAGCGGCGCCGGGGTGGAGCTGCTCTCCGACGGGCAGACGGACGTCCGCACGCCCTCGGCGGTGGTGTCGCTGGACGCCGACGGCAAGGCCTCCTACGCCTTCGACATCGCCTGGACGCTGCAGCCCTCCGAGCCCGGGTTCCTGCCCCGGCACCTGCATCTCGGGTCCATCGCCGCCGTGGCCGGGCCCGGCGCGGACACCGTGCTCGCGCTGGCCGTGTCGCTCCGCGGCCGGGCGACGGTCAGCTACGACCCCAATGTGCGTCCGGCGCTGATGGGGGAGCGGGGGGCGGCCCTGCGGCGCGTGGAGGAGTGCGTCGCGCTGAGCGATGTGGTCAAGGCCAGCGACGAGGATCTGGCCTGGCTCTATCCGGACGTGCCCGAGCAGGACGTCGTCGAGCGCTGGCTCGCGCTGGGTCCGGTGCTGGTGCTGGTCACCCGGGGCGCCGCGGGCGCGGGCGGGTGGACGGCGACGCGGTCCGCGGAGGAGCCGGCCCGGCCGGTCGCGGTCGTGGACACGGTCGGCGCGGGCGACTCCTTCATGTCCGCGGCCCTGTGCGCGCTTGCGCGGCTCGCGCCCGGTCGGGCGGCGCTGGCCGACCTGGACCGGGGCGGCCTCGGCGAGGTGCTGCGGCACGCGGTGACCGCGGCGGCCATCACGGTCTCCCGCGCGGGTGCGAACCCGCCGTCCGCACAGGAACTGACGCAGGCTCTGGCGGCACCGCGGGCGTGACGGCCGATCCGGTACCATGCTGCTGATCATTCCAGTGACGCCACGTCATCCAGGCGCTCTGGCGGGTGCTTTGAGGGGACGGAGTCTCACATGACCGAGAACTGGGACTGGGCGGCGTCCGACGGCAGTGAGCGCCCGAGCGTGGACCTGCGCACCGACATACCCCACCCTGCGCGGATGTACGACTACTACCTCGGGGGCAAGGACAACTTCGCCGCCGACCGGGCCGCCGCGGCGAAGGTCGTCGAGCTGCTGCCGAGCGCCCCGGCCGGGTCGCGCGCCAACCGCCGGTTCCTGGGCCGGGCCGTCCGCCACGCCGCCGGGCTCGGCATCCGCCAGTTCCTGGACATCGGCACCGGCATCCCGGCCTCCAACAACACGCACGAGGTCGCGCAGGCCGCCGCCCCCGAGGCGCACGTGGTGTATGTCGACAACGACCCGATCGTGCTGGCCCATGCGCGGGCGCTGCTGACCAGCGCACCGGAGGGGCGGACGGCCTACATCGACGCGGACTTCCACTCGCCCGGGTCGATCCTCGGCGCACCGCAGACCAAGGATCTGATCGACTTCTCCCAGCCGGTGGCGCTGCTGGTGGTGGCGCTGCTGCACTTCGTGTCCGACGGCGCCGACCCGCACGCGATCCTCGACCGCTACAAGGCGGCGCTGGCGCCCGGCAGTGCCCTGATCCTCACCCATGGCACGGGCGAGCTGATGGACCCCGAGGTCGCCGCCGCCATCACCGGCACCTATCAGAAGGCCGGTCTGAACATCGTCTCCCGCACCAGGGCCGAGGTGCAGGGCTTCTTCGAGGGGTTCGAGATGGTGGAGCCCGGCGTGGTGCCGGTCCACGAGTGGCGCCCGGAGGTCGAGGACGACTTCGCGATGACCCGCGAGGAGATCGCGGGCTACGCGGGCATGGCGATCAAGCGGGGCTGAGCCCGTGCGCGTCCCCGACGTGTCGCCGGTCGGGGACGCACGGCAGTCTCCTGGCCGGAGGTCACTCGTG
>Ga0302314_10001084_pt1 | contig 50757 bp, 36 predicted proteins | sample III_Palsa_N2_3_FD_200533 | JGI IMG/M metagenome (GOLD analysis project Ga0302314, IMG submission 200533) | Peat permafrost microbial communities from Stordalen Mire near Abisko, Sweden - III_Palsa_N2_3 | ecosystem: Environmental > Terrestrial > Soil > Palsa > Peat permafrost | place: Sweden... | reverse complement strand
AGATGGTCTATGGCGGGATGGAGATGAAGCTCGCCTTCCTGGAGCCGATCTTTTCCCGGATCGGCTTCCTCCACGGACGGATCGCCAGCCCGGGCAGCATGCAGGTCCCCATTTCGGAAGATCTCGCCGCCCGGCCCCGCCATGCCCATGGAGCTGTCGATTACCTGGAGCATTTCCGCGAACTCTGGACCCGCGCCATGCTCGGCTTTCTGCGACGGGCGGGGTCGGGGGATGTCCTGGTCTTCGCGCCGGAGCTGCTTTCCGGAACGCACTATTACGCCCGTCTCTTTCCCGACGCCTCTGGCCGGTTCGTCGAGGAGTGCGACCGTTACGCGCAGGCGGTGCTCTACAAGGATCTCGCCCGCACCTGCTTTGCCGAAGCCCGGCGGCGGCATGAGGCGGAGAGCAAATTCCGGTAAGGAATCGAGACGTCCGTCAGGCGATCGTCGCCATCATCTCCCGGCGGATTCGTCCCAAGAGAGGCTCGCCCTTCCGATATCTTTCGAACTCGTCGATGGCCATGGAACCAAGCCTTCGACACTCATTCCCCAGGCATCCCGCGATGTGGGGGGTGAGAATGACGTTGGGAAGATCGTGGAGCGCGGAGGCGGGCGGCGGAGGCTCGGGATGGGTCACGTCGAGCAAGGCGAAGAGATCGGGACGCCGGGTCAACACCTCGATCATCTCCGGCTCGTTCACGACCGCCCCGCGCGCCGTGTTGATGAAGGTCGCCCCCGGTTTCATCCGGGAGAGATGGTGGCCCCGGATCATCCCCTCGGTCGCGGGGAGGTGCGGGGAATGGAGGGAAACCACATCGGAGATCTCGAAAAGTTCCTCCAGGGAAACCAATTCCACGCCCAGTTCCCGCGCCTCCTGCGGAGAGAGAAACGGATCGTAGACCACAACCCGGAGCGTGAAATGGCGCAGCAGCGCCAGGAGGTTCCGCGCCACCATCCCCATGGAAATCAGCCCGACGACGCTCCCGTAGATTCCCGGAAAATCACGGCGAACCAGCCGGCGCGTTGCCTTCGTCTCGGCGGCCTGCCTCCACATCGCCTTGAGACTGAGCAGGATTTGGCCAAGGGTAAACTCAGCCACCGTCACGGAAAGGGCGGCGTTCGTCGAGCTGAGCACGATGTCCCGTTCCCATAAGGCATCGGTGACGAAGTAGCGCACGGTCCCCGCCGCGTAGAAAATGGCCTGGAGCCGGGGAGCCGCCTCGAGGAACGCCTCGTCGCAGCGCGGCATTCCCCAGCCGGAGAAAATCACCTCCGCCCCGGCCAGATCCCGGGGAGCTTCCCGGATCGTCTCCCGCGTATGGAAAACGAGCGGGGCTGCCAGCAACGCTTCCAGCCGCTTCCGTTCGTCGGGACCGTACACCCCATCCCAATATTTTTCTTCCAGGAGGAAAATGGCCGGCGTTTTCATCGATCTAGATAACGTAACACAAATGCATGGGGATGCCTTGTGGCTAGCCGATGATCCTCCCGCCGTTTATGCCCGCCCAGCGGACAATTACATGACAGTAATGTCATGCAGCTCCCTTCTCTCCAGAGGGTTTCCCCTGGGGCAGCCCATGACGGGAATCAGATGACTTCCCGATAATCGCGATCCGGAAGCGGCGGGAACGGCGCCGTCGGGAGGGTCTGGTACCAATACGCGACCGAGGCGATATCGTCCTGCAGCGGGAGATACCGCCAATCCTTGCGCCATCCCAGCGCCTGGATCGTGACCCGGAGGTCCTCCTCGAAACGGATCGGATCGGGAATATGCCAGCGGTACATGCCGAAGCGGGTTTGGGAATCGTAGACGCCGTTGGGCCGGAGGACCTGGGAGAGCCCGGCATAGGCGGTGGTATATTCCTGATACTGCTTGGTTGCCTTGTTCTCGAAGTTGTAGGAACCGCAAAAGTAATCCTCGGTGCCGGTGCCGCAGATGGTGGGAAACTCCCCGTCGCCATCGAGGTAGAACTTGATTTCACCCTCCCCCCACCAGCCATTGTTATTGGCTCCCCACGCCATGTAGGTGCCGACGTAGTGCCCCTGCCCCATTACCCCGTCGAGGAGGGTGTAGACCTCCTTGTAGGGAAGCGGATTCACGCGGCGGAACTGGGCGTGGAAATAAGCGGTGTCCGCGGGAACGTCGGTCAGAACATAGTTGACCTGATAGAAGAGCGTCATCTCCGGATCGGTGCCGGTGTAGGTGAAGGTCATCCGGCAGGACTTCTGGAACGGCATCTCCCAATAGCAATTGAAGGCGCTGCCCGGATTGACGCAGACGGCGAGGGAGGAAATCGGAGCGAATTTGCCCCAGCCGCTGGCGAAAAAATCGCCCACCGGGCACTCGACGGACGGCTGTTCCTGGCCGTCCCAATAGATGCGGAGAATGCTGTCACGCCAGGCGCCGGTCGGCGTCATCCAGATTTGCTGGATGGCGCCGGAGCCTTCGATATGGACGATTTCACGGGTTTCGCCGGAGGCGATCCGAATGGCGGGATTGACCTTCCACCCCCGGCCGAGGTCCCGGGCGGCGGCGGAGCTGGTTCCGGTTTCGGCCTTGCCTCCCTCTCCCTTGCCCCCGTTCAGGTTTTCGGGGCTGATGGAACGGGTCTTGGCGTGGCTCAGGCGGGCAAGGTTTCCCAGGGAGACGCCCAGCCCATTGTAGGGGGAGGAAGCAGGCATCCCTTCATCCTGGTTGGAATGGCCGGTAAAAGACATGGACATTTCCGGGAATTATTTGTGTTATCTTACGGTGGCCGTTCCTCCCGCCAAAACCTTCTTCCTTTCCCCCCTTTTTCCGAGCGGGCCGTTCAGGGTCGAAGGAATCGGCTATCGGGAGGCGATGCCTCCCTGTCTGATCGATCGGCCTTCCGGAACGAACAACCACCTAATCATGCTTTTTCAGACGGCCGCCCGGGCCGGGAGTTCGGTCGATGCGCCGCTGCGGCCGGGCGGCCATCTCTTCATCTGGAATCCCGGCGTCCGGCAATATTACGGGAACCCGCGCAAGCGCTATCTCCACTCGTGGATCCACTGCCGGGGGCCGCTGGTGGAGGCGCTGGTGGGCGGGGAGGGCGTTCCCTGCCTGCGTCCCCTCACGCAGCTGGCCGCGCCTTTTTTGGCCTTTCTCCGCAATCTCCACCGGGAGATCTCCGGGGAAAGGCCCGATGCGGTGATCGCGGCCAACCTCTTCGAGAACTGGGCCCGCGATGCGGCCCGCCGCCTGCGCCGTCCAGGCGCCCTGGCGCCCGCCCCGCTGCGGGCAGTCCGGGAATACCTCGATCGCGAATATGCCCGGCCTATTTTTCTGGCCGATATGGCCCGCCTGGCCCGGCTATCGCCCTCCCATTTCTCGGCCGAGTTCCGCCGCCATTTCGGCGTGCCGCCGGTCGGCTATCTGATCCGCCGCCGCCTGCATCACGCGGCCTATCTCCTCCAGGACGTCAACCTCTCCGTGGCCGAAGCGGGGCAACGGGTCGGCTACGACGACCTCTTTTATTTCTCCAAACTCTTCAAGCGCTTCCACGGCGCCTCCCCGCGCGCCTGGAGAGAAAGATCGCGACTCTAAGATTCGCCGTCGAATCTTCAGGCGGTCGAATTTGATCTCGCATTCGGACGCGGCGTAGATATGAGAGCAGGGTGCCCTCCTTCTCCCATGTGGTCATCTTCTGGGCCAAGCCCGGCGTTCCCGATGCCGGCGAACGGATCATTGCGGGCGCGGAGAAATATCTCCGGCCGATTCCCCACGCCCTTTCCCTCCATGCGGGCCTTCCGGTCCCGAGTCCCCGCGAGGTGGTGATGCGGGATTACGCCGCCGCTCTCAATATCCAGTTTGCCTCCAAGTCCGAGGAAGAGGCGTACCAGTCCCACCCTCTCCATCTCGAATTTATCGCCCACTGCTCTCCGCTATGGGAGCGGGTCGTCGTCTACGATTTTCAATAGACTGTCCGTAGGCTCCCTAGTCTAGAGCCTGTCATATATTCGAGTGGGCCACGCCGTCAGGGCCGTGCGCCCCTCCCGGCCGCGCCGCAATGCTTCGACGCTCCGGCCCCCCCCTTCCATGCGCCCGCAGCATCCGCCCCCGCCGATCCCAGCCGCATGAAATCGCGAAAAATATCGAAATTGTCGGGATCGTTCCCTATTCCAAAATCCGGAAAATACTTGCCTGAAGAATAAAAATCTCTATCACAATATTTTTATTCGAAACGCTTTATATATAAAATCAAATATTGTTTATATAAAGACACTTATATCGAAATTTGCCCTCATCAATTTGTGAAAACTCCTCTTCATCAACCGCGAAGTCTCCTTGTTTTTTGGGTTTGCTTGAGCATCGGATTCGGAGGCCTTTTTAGCGCAAATGCCGAGATTGTTCCCGATGACAGCCTGATGGGCAAGGCCGATCCCGCGCTGCAACGGTTGCTGCTCAATCCCTTGCAATACGGGTCGTTCACCACCCCCAACAACGCGTTTAAAATCCAATCCCCGCTGACGCAGGTCGCCGATTCCCGCATCACCCCCCATTTCGGCACCTCCGCGCTCCGGTTTTACGGAATGGCCGAGCAGGAGAGCGCCAAGGGCAATTTCAAGGTCACCTCCGCCTTCCCGATCCCCGGGACCGTTCACATGCTGGGTCTGTGGGTCTATCTCGAGCCCGATGCCAACGTCGATAGGGTCGGCATCGAGGTCGACGACAGCTCGGGGAAAGCCTTCCAGGCGCTCATCCCCGCCGACTGGACCGGGTGGAAGTGGGTCGAGGCCGATCTTTCCTCCCCCGATTTCCTCCCCTCCTCCTCCCAGGCGGACGGGGACCCGAAAGACCAGAAGGTCGCGCTGCCGTTGCGCGACGTCTGCGTGGTCTGGCGGACCAAGAAAGCCGGAGCCACCGGCATCGTGGTCAACGCCCTCTGCGCGCTGACCGATATTTCCGCGGCGGCCCCTCCGCTGCCCCTGGCGGCGGATTTCGTGGGCACCACGATCTTCCCGGCGGGAACTCCGCTGAGCGCGCTGCTGAACGTGACCAACTTCCAGGACAAGGCGGCCGCCGTCACCGTGGAATACTCCGTCCAGCACGATAGCGCCATGTTCGACCTCCCTCCGCCCGATCCGGTCTACGGCTCGGACCGCGCGCTGGGGGCCAAAAGCTGGACCGAAGCCGAGGGCAAGCATCTCGACGAGGGCACCCTCACCGACGGGAAGAAATGGACCTTCAGCGAGACCCCGGGCATCTCCAACCACTGGGTGGAGGCCTTCCAGTATATCGACCTGGGCAAGGCGCTGCAGATCAAGCGCCTCGATTGGGACTCGGGCGACGCCAACCACCTGACCAAAGTCGATGTCAGTTCCTCCCTCGATGGCGACAGCTACACGCCGATCGATTCGCTGCAGGGCTTCGACCTCCATAAAAAATGGGGCGTGAACACCTTCCCGCTCACGGCCCCCCTCACCGCCCGCTTCCTCAAGTTCCGCTACCACCAGGACGGTGCGCGCCTCAACTCGATCGCGATGCCGGAGGAGGTCGGCGTCTATGACGGCATCGAGAACGAGCAGCCCAAGCTGCCGGAGGTGGGCCGGATGGTCGCCGCCGACAAGCTCACCGCCAACGTGCCGCCCCATGCCTTTTCCGCCCTCCCCATCACCGGCAAGGATCCCCTGCCCACCGGCTCCTATCTGGTGGCGGCCAAGGTACAGGCGGGCGACAAGACCTACCTCACCTGGAACCACCTCTTCGTCAGCCCGGCCCCCTACCAGGCGACCGAAAAATCGCGCTTTGGCATCAATGCCGGCAGCACCGGCACCGGCGACAGCCTGCAGCAATTGGGCGTCGGCTGGGCCCGCTACGAGAACATGAAGTGGCCCCATGTCTCCTCGCAGCCGGGCGTCTACGATTATACCGGCGGGGTGGGGGCGCGCATCGACGAGGACGCCATCTTCCAGAACTACCTGGCCCACGGCATGCATACCCTGCCCTTCCTCTTCCTCTTCCCCAGCTACCTCTCCGGGCCCCCGACGGCGGACGACAAGGACCCGCTGCCTGAGGATACCTCTCTCTTCGCCGATTTCGCATTCCAGACCGCCGCCCGTTACGGCTCGGTGACCCATCCGCCGGAGGAGCTCAAGAGCACCGATAAAAAATCGGGCCTGAACCTCATCCACTACTACGAGATCTGGAACGAGGAAAACAACTACGGCTTCAAGCGCTGGCACACCGCGGCCCGTTACTACGAGATGTTCCGCGCCGCCGCCGAAGCGGTGAAAAAGGCCGACCCGAGCGCCCTGGTCACCAACGGCGGATTCTCCGGCATCGGCGTGCAGCTGGTCGATACCCTCCGTTCCTACAAATACGCCGATGGAAAATCCCCGCTCGACTTCGTCGACGTGCTCAACGTCCACTTCTACACCGGCCAGAACGCGCCGGAAGTCTGCCGCCTCAACGCCAATACCGGCACCTTCCTCAGCGTCGACCCGCGTACCTTCGAGGAGAACCTGGCCCTGCTGCGCCAATGGCGGGACCAGAACAAGCCCGGGCTGCCCATCTGGATGACCGAGACCGGGTACGAGACCAACTACATCTACTTCGTCGATGAGCGCACCCAGGCCGCCTGGCTGGTGCGCGACCTCCTCCTCTGCCTCGCCAACGGGATCGACAAGGTGATGGTCTTCCGCGAGACCGGCTCGGACAACTTCCGCTGGGGCGGGGCCGGGGTGATGAATTCCGACGGGACGCCCAAGCCCTCCTTCTTCTCCTATGCCACCCTGATCCGCGAGTTCGACGGCGTGGAAGGCGACGGCCAGCGCATCCCCACCGGCGACGACAACGTCCGCGTCTACGCCTGGAAACAGGGCGCCGCCACCGTCCTCACCGCCTGGACCGTCGAAGGCACCGCGCCCTTCCCCCTCAATCTCGGCGCCGCGTCCGTGACCGACACCTTCGGCGACCGCCAGGACAAGGTCGATACCGGGACGCTCACCCTCACGCCCTTCCCGGTCTACATCCGCGATTACGCCGATGCGGCGCCGCTCGCCGCCGCGCTGGCCCAGGGGGCGCAACTGGAGGAGAAGCGCAAGGCCGGGATTCAGAAACAAAACGCGCTGAAGGCCTACCTTTACGGCTTCGGTAATTCGGATGTCGGCGGTTATGTGGTTGGCGGCTACCGCCCCTACACCCCCGTCCTGGCGGAGGAAGCCTATGACGCCACCAAGGGGTATGGCTTCAACCCCGTGGCGCTGGGTGACGAGGATATCCGGCGGAACGACCCGATGAACCAGCATGCCGTCAAGGTGGACAAGGGTATCCAGTTCGACATCCATGCCGACGCGGGCACCTATCAACTGCAGGTCGGCGCCGTGCCCCTGAACCACGGCGGCCATGTCACCGTCACCGGCTCGGCCGACGGGGCCAAGGGGATCGACATCCCGGCGGGCAGCGGCGAGGGGGAAGTCGAGGTGCGGGCGGGCTCGGAGCCAATCGGCCTGGAGTTCGATCAAAAGGCCGAGCTGCGCTGGGTCCATCTGATCCAAAAGGAAGCCGATGCGAATTAAGGGGGAAGCGGCGCTGGCCCCATTCCAGTCCCGGCGTCCTTTGCGGACCGCGTTGCCCCTCCTCCTCCTTTTCATCTGCCTCCCCGCCTCCCTTCTCGCCCAGGACCCGGAGCCCGCGAAGGCGGCCCTCAAGCTGCTGATGGTGGGGAATAGTTTCTCCAGGAACTCGGCGGTCTACCTGCCCGGCCTGGCCAAGGCGGGGGGCAAGACCCTGGTGCTCCTGAACTGCGTCAAGAGCGGCTGCACGCTCGAGGAACACGCTCAGGGAATTCAGGCGGCCGGGACCGACCCGGAATCGCCGGCGGCCCGCATCTACGTGGGAGACGGCTCCTACGGCATCGATCCCTCTTTCCCCACTCATTTCAACCTGCAGGAAGCCCTCCAATACGCCAAATGGGACGACGCCACGATCCAGCAAGCCAGCATCCTCAGCTACAAGGCGGAAACGTACGAACCGTTCGCGCATGCGGTCGTCGACGCCATCCATCAATATGCCCCTCAGGCCGAAATCCTGGTCCATGAGACCTGGGCCTATCGGGAGGACGATCCCCTTTTCGCCAAGGACGGATTCACCCAGGAAAAAATGTATGCGGGCTTGAGCGCGGCCTACGCCAAGCTGGCGTCGGACTACCAGCTCCGCGTCCTGCCGGTGGGCGACGCCTTCCAGGCCGCCCGGGCGACCGAGCGCTGGCACTACCTCCCCGATCCCGCTTTCGATTTCACCCATTCCCCGGCGACCGGCCTGCCCAACCAGCAGGGAAGCCTGAATCGGGGCTGGTATCAGAGCGCGAACGGCCTGCAGCTCGACGCGCGCCACGCCAACCCGGCGGGAGAATACCTGGGCGCGGCGGTCCTTTACGAGGTTCTGTTCGGGGAGAACGTGGAGAACGTTTCCTTTTGCCCCCGGGAATTGAAGCCCGAGGAGGCGGCCGACTTGCGCAAAATCGCCCACGAAACAGTGCAGGCCCGGAAGAACGGGGCCTTCCCCCCGGCCAATTCATGAAAAAGGCGGCGATGAAAAAAACCGGGCGGTCGGCGCGGATCGCCCTGCTGCCGCTGCTCCTCCCCGCGTGGGCGCTCGCGCAGGCGACCTCCCCCGCCCCCGCCACTCCCACAGCCTCTGATGTATCGGCGGCGGTCTCCGGCTTGGAAAAGATCGCCCTGGGAGAATATACCATGTTCTTCCTCGTGAATGGGCGGATCGAGGCGCTCGGCTCCAACCGCGCGGGGGAGGCCGGCTTTCCCGCCACCCACGGCAGCGCCGCCGTCCCCGCGCAGGAAATCGCCGCGCCCCCCGGGATCCGGTTCGTCGATGTGGCCTGCGGCGGCTATCAAAGCGTCGCCGTCGATGACACGGGCCACGTCTGGGCCTGGGGATTCGACAACTACGGATCGATGGGCAACGGCATCGCCGACAACGTCCAGTACCTGCCGGCGAAAGTGGCGACCGACATGGAGGGAAACCCCTTCGGCGACGTGATCGCCGTGAAGGCCGGTTTCCACTTTTTCGCAGCGCTGAAAAAAGACGGTTCGGTCTGGGTCTGGGGACTCAGCGGCAACGACCACATCGACTACGACTCCTCCGGCCTGGTGGGCAACGGGGACAAGACCGGGCAGAACGTGGTCCTGCCCAGCAGAGTGATTTTTCCCGAAGGCGTCACCATCGTGAAGATCAGCGCGGGATGGATCGACATGCTCGCGCTGGACGGGACCGGCACCGTTTGGTCGTGGGGAGGCGGCGAGCACGGCGCCGTCAACCGGGGCACCGACGCCCCGGACTACGCCACCCCGGCCAAGCTTTCCCAGCTCCCCGCCGGCATTCAGGACATCACGGCGGGCAGCGATTGGAATTACGCCGTCGATTCCCACCGCGACCTTTGGGGATGGGGGCTCCTGGGAGGAGAGTTAGGCCTGGGCCAGGATGCCCAGAACCATTACCCCTCCGCTCCCGCGCCGGTGAAGCTCGACTTTCCCGACCTGAACGGGCGCGTGAAAGAAATAGTCGTGTCCGAACTCAGTACCCACGTGCTCCGCGATGACGGGACGCTGTGGGGCTGGGGATCAAACCCGCGCGGGGAGGTGGGCACCGGCGAGATGAAGGATTGGGCCAATACCACTCCCCCCTATGCCTGGGATTGGGGCCGCTACGAGAACATGGTCCCGAAGCCGGTGCAGGTCCTCGACCACGTGGAGCACGTCTATGGGGGGACCCAGGCCGCCTATGTCTACGTCCTCGAGACGGACGGCACCCTCTGGTCATGGGGCCGCAATAAGACCGGGGTCTTGGGCAATGCCACCAGCTTGCCGCCCTCCCAGGAGGTGGCGAAATTTCCCGACAAGTGGGACGTCCCCACTCCGACCCAGATCAAACCGCTCAACTAGTTCAATGAAAAGCCCGGCCCTCCCTTGGGGAAGATATCGTCAGGCGGCGCGTTCGCGGTAAGCTGCGACGCGACGCGACGATCCTCCCTCCGGGCCGCTTTCCTCCTTCCGAAACTCCCCCGCCATGATGACTTCCCTCGATTGGATCATTACGATCGCCCCCATCGCCCTGGTCCTGATGATCGGCGCCTACTGCCGGCGGCATGTCCGGGGAGTGGCCGATTTCATGTCGGGGGGGCGGCTGGCCGACCGCTATCTTCTCTCCATCGCCAGCGGGGAGCTCCAGTCCGGGGCCGTCATCTTCGTCGCCGTGTTCGAGGTCATCTATCGCTCGGGCTTCGCCATCTCCTGGTGGGGGTGGCTTTCCGGGCCGATCTATCTGGCGATGGGCATCGCGGGCTTCGTCATCTACCGCTTCCGCGAAACCCGGGCCATGACCATGGCCCAGTTCTTCGAGCTGCGCTACACCAAGACCTTCCGCCTCCTGACCGGCTTCCTCGCCTTCTTCGCCGGCATCCTCAACTTCGGGATCATTCCGGCGGTCGGGGCGCGCTGCATGGCCTATTTCTGGGGCTTTCCGGAATACATCACCTTTCACGGCGTCACGCTGCCGACCTACGTCCTCATGATGGGGCTCTTCCTTTCCATCTCCCTTTTCGTAAGCCTCTCCGGAGGCCTGATCACGATTCTGATCGTCAATTGCCTCGAGGGCATTCTCACTCAGGTCCTCTTTCTGGTGGTCATTGCGGCCCTCCTGATGATGTTCCACTGGTCGCAGATCGTCACCGTCCTCCAGGACCGCCCCGCCGGCCAATCCCTCTTCAACCCGTTCGATTCGAGCGGAGTGAAGGACTTCAACGTCTGGTATGTGCTCATGCTGCTGGTCATCAATATCTACGGGACGATGGCGTGGCAGAACGCGGTCGGCTACCACGGGGCCGCCCTCAGCCCTCACGAGGCCCGGATGGGCAGCGTCCTGGGCCGCTGGCGGGAAATGGGCAAGGCCGCCGTCATCACCCTCCTCGGCGTCTGCGCCATGACCTTCCTCAGCCATCCCGATTTCGCCTCCGGGGCCGCCTCGGTGGGGAGCGAGATCAGCCGCATCTCCGACCCGAAGGTGCAGGAGCAGATGCGGATGCCGGTCGCCGTCTCGCATTTTCTTCCGGTCGGCATCAAGGGGGTGCTCTGCGCCATCTTCCTGATGGGCACCTTCGGCGGCGACGCCACCGCCCTCCACTCCTGGGGGAGCATCTTCGTCCAGGACGTCCTGGTCCCGCTGCGCAAGAAGCCCTTCGGCCCGCGCCGGCATCTTTTCGTGCTGCGGTGTTCCATCATCGGCGTCGCCCTCTTCGCCTTCCTCTTCGGCACGCTCTATCGGCAGGTCGATTACATCATGATGTGGTGGTCGGTGACGACGGCGATCTACGTCGGCGGCGTCGGCGCGGCGATCATCGGGGGACTCTATTGGAAGAAGGGAACCACCGCCGGGGCCTACACGGCGCTCGCCGTCGGCTCCATCCTCTCGCTCTCCGGGATCGTCGCCCGGCAGATCGATCCCCAGTTTCCGCTCAACGGCGTCCAGATCTCCTTCTCCGTCACGCTGCTCGCCATTTTCCTCTATGTTGCCGTCTCGCTGCTGACGAATCGGGAGGACTTCAACATGGATCGCCTGCTCCATCGGCGAGCCTATGCCGCGCCGAAGCCGCCCTCCCCGGCGGGGCAAACCCCATCGTGGCTCGGGCGCCTGATCGGGCTCGATGAGAATTTCTCGAAAGGAGACAAGTGGATCGCCGGCCTTCTCTTCGTCTGGAGCTCTCTGTTGTCCCTCACCTTCATCGTGGGGACGACGTGGAATTTCATTTCCCCCTGGCCCGCCGCGGTCTGGCCCGCCTTCTGGCACGTCGTCAGCATCGGGTTCCCGATCTTCTTCGCCGTGGTCACCGGCATCTGGTTCACCTGGGGCGGGATCCGGGGGATTCGCGGGTTCTTCGAGCGGCTCCGGAGCGAGCGGGTCAACCATCTCGACGACGGCACCGTAAAAGACCACCAGAATCTCGACGAGCGGGCCTCGGCACCCGAAATGGGCCGTCCCGAAAAAGAGCAGGTCGAGATTTAGCGGGGAAAGCCGGCCGGTTTTTCTCCCCCCGAGGACATTCGATCAGATTAAAAGCGAACCCGAAACGATATAAAATGGGAACGTTCCCAAATTTTATCAATTCGGCATTTTTTTCTTGCCTGTCGATTTAAGTAAGCGAGACTAAGCTTATATTCAGTCTTAAATCGATCGAATCTCTCGAAAAAGACCAAAAGATCCCGCAAACGTTTCCCCTCTCTTCTTCGAGAATTTGATTTTAAAAACGTGATCATTCACAGCTCAAAAAATATCGGGAACGCAGCCCCTGCCAACAGCCGGTCCGGCTCTCCGTCGTCGTGCGGGGAAATCCGGTCGGTCCAGGCCTTCAGCTTGGTCGAGGTGGTGCTGGCGTTGGGAATCATTTCGTTCGCGATGACGACCCTCATGGCGCTTCTTCCCGTCGGGCTGACCACCTTGAGAGACTCGATCGAGACCACCGTGCGGGCCGACGTGATCCGGCAGGTGGCCGGGGAATTGCAGCAGACGCCGTTCTCCCAAATCAGCGGATCGACGAACTGCTATTTCAGCGACGAGGGGGTGCCGACCAACGCGGGCTCCAGCTTCTTCATGGTCAACTACACCGTGAACAACAACGTCAAGCTCCTGCAAAAACAGGACAACACCGACTACGTCAACGCCTCCCTCAAACAGGTGGAAATCTACTTCTACACGAAGCAGGACCAGGTGCGGGTGCCCATGCAGGCCAGCTACACCAATGTAGTCTATATCCACGACAATGGGCTTTGATTCGGCCAGGGCCGCATCCGGGAGCATCCTGCTTGGCCGGGGCGCCCGGGCCCCGGGGAGGAAGAACGCCCCGTCCCGCTTTAGGCTGGGATTCTCCCTGATGGAAGTGATGGTCGCGATGTCGATCCTCATCGTGATGATGCTGATCGTGGTTCAGATCATCCGCAGCACCAGCCAGATCTGGACCTCCTCCGGAAACAAGATCAACGCCTTCCAGGGCGCCCGGGCCGCCTTCGAGACCATGACCCGCAATCTCTCCCAGGCGACGCTGCAAACCTATTACGGCTACGCGGACCTGAACGGCAATCCGGTGCCGCTGATCAACCCCTCCTTCCTGCTGCCCAACGGGGGGGCCCCGCCGGTCCCGGCCTATTACCTGCGCGCCTCGGAGCTCCACTTCGTCTCCGATCAGGCTGCGTCCCTCTTTTCGGTGGCGGGGGTCACCCCGCCGTTGACCACCCTCGGGGACGCGGTCTTTTTCCAGGCCCCTTCCGGCCTCGTCAACGACCAGAGCTACCGGTTCACAGACAGCCTGCTGAACATCTACGGCTATTACGTGGAATACGTCCAGGAGGTGCAGCCGCAGAGCATCGCCGTCTCCGCCGCCGGGCAGGAGACCAGTTACCGCTATCGCCTGATGGAGGCGGTCGAGCCCGCGGAAAAAAACTCGATCTATCAAAGCACCCTGGAGGTCAATCCGGCCACCCAGCTGCCGGTTTACAACTACGACCTGAAGTGGATTCAAAACATGGGCCTGAGCGGCACCGCGTCGCCCGCCCATGTCTTGGCCGACAACATCATCGTCTTCGCCATCCTGCCCAAGCTCTCGGCGAGCGACGAGGCCACCTACGGAGTTCTTTCCCCCAACTACGCCTACGACAGCCGGAGCTGGGAGACCGGATATACGGGGAAATCCCAAAAAGCGACGGCCACGACCCTGGCCAACCCGAACGCGGCCGCCAGCACGCTGCCCAATGCCGTCCGCAACCAATTGCCGCCGGTGGTCGAGGTGGTCATGGTCGCCATCGACGAAACCGCGGCCAATCGCCTGGCCCTGAAATACAAGGCGACCCCCCCGTTTTCCACCGGCGAATACAGCCTGAGCGGGCTCTTCACCGACGGCACCAAGCTGCAGCAGGACCTGGCCACGGTCGAGACCCGGCTGCAGGGCTGGGGGATCAACTACCGGGTCTTCCAGACCGAAGTCTCCCTGCAGGCGGCCAACTGGAGCAATTGAGAAAAGATGGAACGGAGAATCGATATGCGAACCGATGCGATCGTGAAAAACCAGCGCGGGGTGGCCCTGCTGCTGGTGCTCAGCTCCCTGGTGCTCATTTCCATCATGATCGTCGGCTTCCTGTTGAACGCGCGCCAGGACTTCACCACCTCCAGCTACTACGCCTCGGGGGTGAATACCCGGGAGCTCTCCGACATGGCCAGCGGCATCGTCATCGCCCAGATTTCCCAGGCGACCGCCGACCCCACCCTGGCCTGGATCTCCCAGCCCGGCCTGATCCGGACCTTCAACACCACCGGCCAGACCGCCGCCTACAAGCTCTTTTCCTCCGACGTCCTGCTGGGAGACGGCACCTACAACCCCGGGGACCCGGGGACCCTCCAGCAGGAAGTCCCCTCGAACTGGTACACCCTGCCGGACGAGTTCGTCGACCTGAACCAGCCGGTCACGGTCAACGCGAACCCGGTCTACCCCATCGCCGATCCCCGCGCCGAGACGGGGCAGAACGGCAACGGCACCGACATCGGAGTGCAGGGCTTCAGCTTCAACGCCACCGCCGTGGTCGACGCCACCGGGACCAAATCGAACAACCCGCTCCCGATGCCGGTCCGCTGGATCTACGTCCTGGCGGACGGCTCCCTCGCCACCTGGGCCCAGGTCCAGGCGGCCAACGCGCAGCCGCCGGTGGGGCGGATCGCGTTCTGGACCGACGATGAAACCTGCAAGGTCAACCTCAACACCGCCTCCGACGGGGTCTTCTACGATTCCCCGGTCACGAACACCACTCAGGACCATAACCTCGGCCTCTACGAGCCGATCGCCCAGGAGTATCCGCGCTATCCCGGGCACCCCTCCGCCACCTCGCTGGCAGCCGTCCTCCCCACCCTGCGCAATCAATCGAACCTGGTGACCCGCTCGCAGGAGGCCGCGGCCATCACCCCCCGGATCGGCTGGGGCGGCTCGGAAGGGGCGACCATCCAGGCGTGGTGGACCCACAACCTGGGAGTGGTCGATTCCGACCGCCTCTACGCCAGCGTCGACGAGGCCGCCTTCGGCAAGGACGCCTCGGGCGATTGGTTCGACGGCACCCAGCGCAATCCGGCGCCGAACCCGGGAGGGGCGACCACCCCCCTGATCACCCAGGACACGTTGGCGAAGACCCACTTCTTCCTCACCACCGACAGCCGCTCCCCCGAGCTGAATGTCTTCAACCGCCCCCGCATCACCCTCTGGCCCTTCAACCAGGAACTGCTCACCGATTCCCCGACCCATCCGCTGCTCACCCCGGAGGACCGCCTGATCCGGTTCTGTTCCGAGATCGGGCTCAACAAGCGGAAACTCTACTTCCAGCGGAGCAACGCCTGGGATCCCCTCAACGACTACACCAACATCCAGGAAAACCAGGACCTCTACGGCTACCTCCAATGGCTGACCGAGCAGCCCGTGCCGGGTAACCCCACCCGCACCGGCGCCCCCTCGGCGACCCTGGAGACGAAATACACCAAGCTGGGCCGGGACCAGATCGTGACCGAGATGTTCGATTACCTCCGCAGCCTGGTCAACACCTCGAACTTCGCCTACCAGCCGGTGAACGGGCCGACCTATTCGTTTCCCCAGAACCACAACACCCTCCTCACCGGCTTCAACGACATCACCCCCATGCTGATCAATGCGGGCAACGGCCTCACCAAGGGCCTGGGGAGCGGCAGCATCGCCCTCAATGGGGTGATCCTCCAATTCTATAACGCCGGCGAGGCCGACGATGCGACCGATCCCACGAACTATCTCATCCGCAAGGTGCAATTGGTGGTCCTGCTCGATTGGTGGCTCACCAACAACAACCTGAACTCCAGCATGCCCCGCTTTCAGGTCAAGATGGCGGGAGGCAGCTTTTCGCTCGGCGCGACCACCGACATCAATCCCGCCCCTCCCGTCATCCAGGTGCGCCTGGACGGCGCTTCGGCCTGGCAATCCAGCGTGGCGCTGGGCGTCCCCAACTCCGGCGGGAACATCAACGTCTATTGCAACCCCCATACCGAGTTCGAAGCCGGCAGCCGCACCGACATCATGGGAGGCTCCCTGGGCCTCAGCTACGGATTGCGCTATCCGGCCAACGGCACCGAGCAGGTCGATTTCCTCGACGATCTGGCGACGGTCACGCTGCCGAAGCTCCTCGATAACACCCAGTCGCAGAATTATAAGTACTACCCCTTCGTCAGCACCATGATCGATGTCCGCATCCCCAAGACCTCGGGAACCGCCCCCAGTAAGGTGGTGGCCGATGAAGCGGCGAGCCCCACCCCCATCCTCGCGAATTTCGTCGGGGGCACCATGACGATCAGCGTCTATCCCGCGTTGGTCAACAGCACCAAGACCGCGAACACCTTCGCGGTGGCGAATCTCCAGGCACCCGCCGCCGCCAATTGCCTGCAAACCATCACCCTCAACGTCCCCGCCTGCGACCTGCCGCTGCCCAGGATGGGGCTCTCCACGTCGAACATGGTCGCCAGCAACGCCACCCCCGTTCCCGTCGGCCTGCCCTACAGCTCCCTCACCGATTATTCAGACCCGATTAACCCGACGACCGCCGGGCGGCTCTCCTTCCTGACCGGGGAGCCGAGCGATATCATGCTGCTGGTGCCGACGGGGACAGGATCCAACGTGGGAGGGGGACCGCACAGCGGGCTGGACAATGCCGTGATGGACACCTTCCGCGGGATGGACCTGGCGACCGGAGCCAATACCTCGCTGGGAGACCTGCGGATCGCGGCCCTCCAGACCGCCATCCCTTCCTCCTGGTATGTGTCCGATCCGCTGTATACCAGTTCGAGCACCTATCATGGCATGAGCTATTTCCCGACCTATATGGGGGCCAACAATCTGCCGGAGCAGCTCCAGGTCCGCACCGGCAGCGGTCCCGGAGCCAGCCCCACCAACACCCTGACGACGCTCCTCACCGGCACCACCCTGATGCTCAATGGCCTCGCCTATTGGAACGATACCGCCGAGAGCCTGCGGAGCGGTTCCCGCCTGCTCAACGGGGCGATCAAGTCCGACGGGGTGACGCCCGGCGATTTCAGCAACGGCTACGGCATCCGCGGCGACGGGGGCCTGGTCAAGGGACCCGACATCGGGTCGATCGCCGAGGCCACCGGCCTCACTCCCTATTACTCGGGCGCGATGACCCGCACCGGCACCACCGACAACGCCAGCACCGCGGGCAACGGCTACCACACCAATTTCATGGGCCTGCTCTACTCCCCCTGGAAGCAGATGCCCTCCGCGGTGATGTTCGGGACCCTCCCCTCCCGGGCCCTCGACCCCAATGCTCCCGGAGGCTGGGAAACCCTCCTCTTCGATCCGGTCCCCAACGGCACCCAGGCCAAGCACCGGGGCTGGAGCCAGCTCCCCCGCGACCATTACTGGCTCGATTACTTCGACATGCCGGTAGTCGAGCCCTACGCCATCACCGAAAACCTGGCGACCAACGGCAAGATCAACCTCAACGAGCAGATCGCCCCGTTCAATTACATCACCCGGACCACCGGCCTCTACGCCCTGCTCCACAACATGCAGCTGATGGCGGTTCCCAACTCCGACGTGGCCACCCAAAATTATAAGACCAGCAACACCAAGCTCGCAAATGCCACGGCGACCACCTACCGCGCGCCGATCAACGTCGATGGCACCGTCAGTCTCATCGCCAACCGCTGGACCGCCGCCAACGACCCCTATGTGACGGCCTCCGAAATCTGCGAAATCCCCATGGTGCCCTCCGGGCTGGCCACCGGCTCGACCCTCGCCAACATCGAAACCTTCTGGAGCACCCACCAGTTGACCGGGGACGACAAGCGCGAGGCCCCCTACAACCACCTCTATCCCCGGGTGACGACCAAATCGAACACCTACAGGCTCCATTTCTGGGTGCAGAGCCTGAAGAGCACCACCGTGAACGGCACCGCCGTCCGCACCGTCACCGGCCAGTTTCGCGGCTCCTCGACCATCGAGCGCTACCTCGATCTGAGCGCCGCCGATTACGGCGTGGCAGGCGGAGGCGGAGTCAACGTCACCCAGGAATTTCCCGCCCTCGCCGGTACCTACCAGTCGGTGAACGGGACGACGGAATCCTACTACAAGTTCCGGGTCATCAACTTCAAACAGTTCGCGCCATGAGCAGGGGGACACGCCGCCCCGGCGCTTTCCGGGGGGAGCGGGGCGGGGGCCACGGTTTTTCGCTGATCGAGTTGATGGTGGTCATCGCCATCATGACCCTGGTCACCACGTTCGGGATGAGGACCCTCTCCAACTCTTCGGACCTCAACGCCGCCGTCCCGGCGGTGAGCGGGATGCTGAACACCGCACGGCAGATCGCCCTGACCCAGAACAAGTACGTGCAGGTCCGTTTCTACCAGCAGGCGGACCAGACCGATCCGCGCTACGGGCACTATTTTGCCATCGGCATCTACAGCTCGAATTCCCCCTACTACCTCACCACGTCCCAATATGCGACCTACCAGAGCTATGGCTGGTTCCAGCAGGAGGGCCGTCTCTACTACCTGCCCCGGACGGTGGCGATCCTCAAATCGCCGCAGAACTCCATGCTGCTCGATGTGTTGACGAGCGATGCCGTCAACGACCGGAACGGAACCGGCGGATCGCTGGCGATGCAGAACTGCAGCTGGGTCGCGTTCTACTTCAACCCCCAGGGAGCCGTCGACGTCCCGATGGACGGGGCGGCACCGCTGGCCGCCAACAAATCGTATTTCAGCCTCTGCAGCGTCGTCCAATACCGGGCCGCAGGGAACAGCCTGCCCTCCGATTATGCCACCATTCTCCTGGACCCCGTCAACGGACGGACCCAGATCGTCCGGCCGTGATGGTTTAATCGGGCTCGATCGGTGACGAACTTTGGGGCTGCGCCCCTGACCCCGCAGGGAGGGGATTGTCGCCGAGTATGAGTCTATTCTACCATGCGGACGCGAGAAGCGCGGGAGAGCGGGCTCGTGGGTTTCAGGTAGCGCGTATCAGGAAAAGATCGAACGCGCTGACCATGGGGCAGGCCGGGATGCAAGGGGGCAGCTTGTACGATGTAAAGGGGTTCCCCCTTTAGATTGCTTCCCGGCCATGCAAAATAGTTCGCTTGGGAACGATGTGCGCTCTCGCGCAGGCACTCCCCTCAGAGTCGATTGGTCACCTCTATGAGATCGTCGATAGACCCTAGGTCACATTCACCACACCCGCCCACTCGTTCCCCTGCCGGACGATCTGTAGGCGGGAAGTCGGAGAAAGCTCTGCCTGCGGCTTGTCCCGGTTTTCCGGCAGGCTTTCCCACGTCAGCGCAAAGGGATCGGTGCCGGAGGGAAATCGCTGGTCGGTGATCCAGTGGCGGGTCATTCCGGGAGAAACGGGGAAAAGCGCGGCGGAGAGGCGGGAGGCCAGGCTCGGGGTGGTCTCCAGCGGGCGCAACGTCTCCGGATCGAGCCGCCAGAGGCCCGCGCCTTCCTTCGCATGGAAATAGGATTGGAGCAGCGTGCCGTCCCGGGAAGTCCAGACCGGAGAAATCCGGATCTGAAAGATGATCGTCCCCCACCCCTGAGGCATCCAGAGATGATTCCAATGGCTGGTCTCGTGGATGCGCCATCCGGCTTTTTCCAGGCGGGCATTGTAGAGCTGGGTCCGGCCCCCGGCGTCCAGCTTGTGATAGGCGATGACCGGTCGCCCCTCCCCGTCGAACCCGAGGAGCACATTGCCGTTCATCAATCCCACCCCCGCCGGCACCGGATCGACCACCTCGGCGCTCCGGGGCGTGATCGGCAGGCTCAAAGCCTCTCCGGCGCTGGTTTCCCAATGGACCAGATCGCGGCTGCGCGCATAGCAGACATCGTGATTCGTGGCGGCGTCCGGATTGTCGCGCCAGACCCAGCAGAGATGGAACAGGCCGTCGGGCCCCCGGTGCGGGCCGTCCAGATAGGCGTTGCAAACCCCCAGGCCCGAGACGATCGCCCCGGAGGCGAGCCGCTCCCAGCGCTGGGCGCGGACATCATAGCGGTTATAAACCTGATCGCCCTTGCCGCTCGATCCGTCCCGGTAATTAAAGCAGAGCACTCCGCTCGGGCCGGTGAAGAACTCCGGGTAGGTGACGGCAGCCTCCCGCTCCCCCACCATCAAGGGGATCCGCTCGAAGGAGGCGATGTCGTCCGACAACCGCGTGCGGAAATAGACCAGGGGACTGGCATGCATATTCCCGCTGAGATGAAGAAACCCGGCCGCATCGCGGGCCAAGACGATACCGTTATGGCTGTCCCAGCCCACCGTCTCAGGCAACACCGCCGTCGACCAGACATTCTCCTCAAGACGTCGGCGGGCAACCGTCATCGCGCCATCCGGCGCATAGTAAGCCGCGAATTGAAACGGCGGCGCGGTCAAAAGCGAGAAGCGAACCGGATGCCCGGAAAAACAGGGCCCGATGCCGTCGCCAACGATCTCCGGAACCGAAGCCGCCGGCTCGGGAGTGGAAACAAGGGAGGATGACATGGAATTTTCCTAATGAATATTCGGGAATGTTCACACGAACTAAAACAAATGCAATCGGATAGATAAATTCATCTTAGTTCACGTGAATATTCCCAATTAAATTGTGAAAATCAACGGCCCTTGTTACAAACAACAATGACGTGGAAGCATGAGTGCGGTGGATTCGTTTTCGAATGGGACCTGCAACGCGACGAGGCAACTGTAAAAGCAACCGATGGCCGCTTGGTTTGGAACGGCGGCCTCCTCCCCACCCTGCGGATCGCCGGGGAGAACGGCGCCCCCACCATTGTCCGATCCCAGGCCGTCGCCTTGGAAAAAGAAGGAGCCGAGAGTCGCATCTCACTCCACTTCCCCGGACTCGGAGAGGGCTTCCTGCGGATCGCCTCCACCCCGGCGGGAATCTCCTTCCCCGAACTCCGGCTGAAATGGAACGCCGCTCCCGCCCACCTCGTCTCCCTCTTTTTCGGAGCCGCCACCGAGGAGATTCCCGGCTGGAAAAGGGGCGAGGACGGCTTTTGGCCGACCTGGCGGGCCGACGGTTTCTGCGTTCCCAGCGCCAAGGGAGCCCCGGTGCAGAGTTTTTTCCGCTTCTGGGACCTCGGCCAGGCCGACCTCGCCCTGGGCAGCTTCGGGCCGACCGGCACTCCCTACGCCGCCGCCTTCCCGAGGCCTCTTTATTGCGGAGCCATGGGCGGCGCCGCCGGCTGGGTGGTGGCCGGACCGGGAGCGATTCCGGACGGCGCCCTCTATTTGAAGATCCGTTCGGGCGCGGCCTGCCTCCACCTCCTCTATCGGGAGGACCTCTGGGGCGCCCCGCAGGGCGCGGAACGGATCTGGGAGGAACCGTTGCGGCTCTCCTGGGCGGCCGAGGCCTGGGAAGCCTATCGGGTCCATTTCTCCACCTTCCCCGTCGAGCCGGTCGCTCCGCTCCATCAGCGCAGCGGGTGGAACTCGTGGGCCGAATACCGGATGGGCATCTATGAAAACCGTCCGTTGATCGACGCCGTGGCCCGGGCGGTGCGGCCCGAGATGTTCACCTTCGACGACGGATGGGAGACCTGCAACTCGACGGGCCGGATCCGGCGGGAACGCTTCCCCGATTTCGAAGGCGATCTCGCGGCCGTCCGCGAGGCGGGCATGGCGGTCGGCCTGTGGCAATCGGTCGCGTGGGTCGATCAGCCGGAGGAAGTCGGCCTGGGAGCGGGCGACCTCCTCTCCGGCCTCGACGGAGCTCCGGTCCGCACCAACTGGCTGGGCAGCCCTTATCAGCCGAGCCACCTCGCGCTCGATCCCAGCAGCGCATCGGCCCGCGAATTCATCCGCCGCAAGACCCATACCCTGGTCGGGACCCTCGGGGCGAAACTGCTGAAAATGGATTTCGGCTACGGCGTGCCCGGCCCCGACGTCGCCGCTCCGCGCGATCCGGCCTACCGGGGGGAGCGCCTCGCCTTCGCCCTCTACCGGCTCATGGCCGACGCCGCCCGCGAACTGAACCCCGACATCACTCTGCAATGCTGGGGCCTGAGCCCGCTTCTCCGCCCGGCCTTCAACCTCCTGACGATGGACGATCTCGGGGATGCCGGAGCCCAGGAAGGCCTCGGCCATCGGCAATGGAGCGTCTGGGCCGCCCTCGCCGGAGCCCAAGGCACCGCCATCATGGCCTCCGGAGGCTACGACTGGAGCCAGGACGCCGAGATCGTCTTGAACACCGCCGTGATCGGCGCGCCCGGCAGCGTCTTGAATCTGAACCCCAAGGCCGGCGCCGTGCCGCCCGAGGCCTTGGCGCGGCGGCGGGCCGTCGGCCTCTGGTACCGCCGCACCGTCCAATGGCGCCCCCTCTGGCTCAATACCGAAAAAGGGAAACTTGGCGCCGAGCCGCTGGCCCGCTGCTGGGGCCGCCTCGAACCGTCCGCCTCGGGAGAATCCCTGCGCGCCCTCGCCCTGCGGGATGGAGCCGATAAACCAAGCGACCTAGAGCGCGCCCCCTTGCGGGGAATCGATTGGAGCGGCCGCTGGGCCCTGCTGGCGCAAGGAGATGGCGACATCTATTCGGGAGAGGTCGCCTGCATCCCCCTCGACGAAGGCTGGCTCCTCCTCCCCAGTGAAACCGCCCCGCGAGCCGTCGTGGCCATCTCAGGCTTCGACCAGGAAAGCCCCGCCGCTTGGCAATGGAAGGACGGCTTCATCCGCATCGACGCCACCCATCCCCCCCTCGACCTGACCGGCTATCTCATTCGCCGCTAGAGCGTCTTCTGGTTAGATAAGCTCAATAGGTGGCATCAATGGGGCCAGCCATGCAAATTGGTTGCCCCTGGAAACTATGTGCGCTACCGCGCAGGCATTCTGGCTCAGAGTCGATCTGTAACCTCTATGGGAGCCGAGTCTTGAGCTTACTTAAACAGAACAGACCCTAACCCCCGCTCGCCTCAACCTCACATCCGCGTCGGCAAGGCTCCCCGCCGCGGCGCGTTGACGCTATCCCGCAGGATCAAGCTCGAGGGGATGATCGCCGTCTTCACCGGCAACGCCGGATCGGCCAGCCGCCGCTCCAGCAGGTCGAAGATCGCCCGGCTCGTATCGTCCCGATCGGTCCGCACCGTCGTCAGCGAGAGGCGCTCCGCCTCGGCGATATTGTCGACCCCCGTCACCGAGAGATCGCGGGGAATCTGCAACCCCTGGAGCCGCGCCGCCTGCAGCACGCCGCAGGCGATGATATCGTCACCGCAGACGATCGCCGTCGGCGGCTGGTCGAGCGCGGCCAGCCGCTGCCAGGCCGCGATGCCACCGAGGTGGCCGTCCTCTCCGAAGGCGATCAGCTCCTCCGGCACCGTCCGACCGCACTCCTGATGATAATCCATGAAGGCCCGGAACCGGCTGGTCTGGCGGCAGCCCGCGAAACTCTGCGCCACATAGGCGATGCTCAGATGCCCCAGCGCCCCCAGGTTCCGCGCGTTGCGGATGCAGCTCTCATAGAGATCGTAGCGCATGAAATCGAAATTCGGGATCGGCGTCCCGTGCAGGAAGACCATCGGCACGCCCCGCTCCCGCAGCCGGTCGAACAGCTCGGGATTCTGCCGGTAGTACGATTGATCGATGATCAGGCCGTCCGTCTCCCCCGCGCACCATTGCTCCAGGATTTCCTGCGTCTCCTCCCCGCCCAGGGAGAGCCCGATCAGCAGCGTCCTCCGCCGCAGCCGTGCCTCCTTGTTGAGGGACTCCACCAATTCCGCGTAATAGGGATTGCGCAAATGGGGCAGCAGCAGCCCCCAGCGGCCCTTGCGGGTCAGCTTCATCATTCGCGCCCCGTTGTGCGGCTGATAGCCGATCTTGCGGGCCGCCTTCAGCACCTTTTCCCGGGTCTTGGCGTTGATCCCCGGCTGATTGTTGAAGGCGCGGGAGATCGTGCCCCGGGAAATTCCCGTATATTCCACCAGATCGAAGATCGTCGGCCGCTTCAATTTTTTTTCCAAGGACACAAGCTACCCCAGGGCCTGTCCGCAAGGCAAGGATGCTCCACCGTGAAAATTCCCGTAATATGTTTTCCCTCCGGGCTCGTTCCCGGTAATGGTTCCCCATGATTCGCAAAGCCTTCGTCATGCGGGTACACCCCGATCAACACACCGAATACGCCCGGCGCCACAATCCCGTCTGGCCCGAGTTGGAGGAAGTCCTCCGAACCCACGGAGTCCTCGATTACTCGATCTTCCTCGACGCGGAGACAAACTTGCTCTTCGCCTACGCGGAAATCGAGAGTCCGGAAAGATGGGCCGCCATCGCCCAAACCGAAGCCTGCCGGAAGTGGTGGCGTCACATGGACGACATCATGGACGCTAACCCCGACCACAGCCCGGTCGCTCGGGATTTGACCGAAGTTTTTCACGTTGATTTCCAATAGGATAGGAATAATCCCACATTCCATCATGGAATTTTTCGTGATTGTTCCCGTTTCTGGCAATCATTTTGCCTGAGCTAGCCCAGGCAAAATAGAAGTCGCCCTTCTAACTTTTATAACCCATTTGTTTTCAGTTAAATAAATACTTTCATTCTCGAATTTTCAGCCCCGATCCGGCGTAAAAAGATTAGGCATTTCAAGGATTTAGTACAGGGAAATCTGCTTAAGCCCATGATATTGAATTGACGGTGACAATAAAACCGTGAATAATCACGGTAATATGAAATCCGCCTGGTCCGCTCATGGACGCTTCATCCCGCTTTTATTGACGGCAATGTGGATCGTTCCCGCTTCGGGACAGGTTTACACATGGAACGAAACCTCGGCGGGGGCAACGTCGAGCTCGACGGTGACATACCAATGGACCGACAGCACCACCGGTACCAGCACCAATTGGACGAATCAGACCACTCCAGACGGCTCGGTCCCGAATGCGGCGGGGGCGATCGTCTATATCACCCCCTTCATTACGGGAGAGACCACGACAGAGACCACCAGCTCCCAGTTTCCGACCCAGACGATCGACCTCAACGCTCCCGTCACTGTGGGAACGCTCTATCTCGGTGATCCTACGGCGAACTCCGTCACCGCTGGGCAAATCCCGAGCGGGGCGTCGAGCATAATGAACGCTTTCAACAGCATCCTCATCGAGGGGCTGGCGAGTGCGGACACGCTGACCTTCCAGGCGGCGAGTGTGGGTGGCTCCGCCTCCCTTGTCGTGACTCCCCAAACTCAAAGTGCGTCTCCCTCGACGGTCGCGCCGGCCACAAACCAGATCAACGCCAACATCATCCTCGATAGCAACCTTACCATCACGAATCTCTCGAACACCAGCGGGGCCTCCCTGGTGATCGACACCACGGCCTCGAACGTATTGAACTTGGGCAGCTATTCGCTCACGATCGATAACACCAATGGTAGTTCCGGCGGAGGTGTCAATCTCGGCACGCTGGAAGGTACGGGCAAGCTCATGCTGGTGGGGTCGGGAATGAGCATCCTCAACGGCGGCGGCTTTGGCTATACGGGCGAGATCGACGTCGATGCGGGTGTCTTGGCCGCGCAATTGAGCAGTTCCTTCATCGACGGCAACGTCGTGCTCAACCGCATCGGAAGCGGTACCGGCGCGACCGCCTTTGGCATCCTGGAGATCGGCAAGACCAATCAGGCGACCAATACCAGCGGACAGGGATGGATAAGCGACACCGCGACGGTCACCCTGAACGGCGGAGAACTCCAGTACCTGGGCACCAATGTTTCGGGATTGTCGACCGAGACGGTCGGTAGCCTCGTCGCGAACTCCAACTATTCCGTTGTCGTGCTGAATACCTCTACCGGCGACCAATCGGAACTGGCGCCGGTCGACCTGACCCGGGGGGCTAGCCGGGGCACCCTGCAGGTGAACGGAACCCTGCTGGGAAATACGCAGACGACGGGAACAGCGTCGACCACCCTGCTCGTGACGAATTCGAGCGACTTGACCTCGCAGGAAATCGGCGGGGGCGGGGCAGCGGGATCGACCGATATCAGCATCGTCCCCTGGATCGTCGGTGTGCAAGCGGTCACGACGAATGTGGGGCCGACCGATCTCGTGACTTATGACCCCACCCTCGGCCTGCGCACCCTGGCTGCGGGCGAATATGGGACGCTGACTTCGGGAACCTCCAGTTCCACGAACGTGGCGGTTACGGCAGCGACCACTTTGACGGGCAACACCACAGTCAATGCCATCAAGATGACCGGCAGCGCGGCCGGGATATCGGTCGGTGCCGCGAATACCCTGACCGTGACGAGCGGCACCATCCTGTTGACTAGCGCCACGACGGGTATTGCGACCGGAACCTTGAACTTCGGATCGGCCGAAGGGCTTGTTTTCAACGGCGGGAGCAACACGATCAGTTCGGTCATCACTGGCACCAACGGCCTGACGATTTCGTCCTCCGGTAGCACCCTGAATCTTACCGGCATCAATACTTATTCCGGCGTCACGACGATCAATGGCGGCGGCACCGTCTCCGTGGGCAACAGCACCAGCGGCAACCTGGGAGCGGGCAATACGGTGGTCGCGGCGGGGGCGACCCTGACCCTGAACAACGCCACCGCTCTGAATGACGCTTTCTCGCTGATCTTGACCCAGGGCGCCACCTTGAAGTTGACCTATAGCACGAATGCGGCTGAGGAGGTCTTCAGTTTGTCGCTGGACGGCGGGAACACCTACGTGGCGGCGGGAGACTATACCCAATCTATGCTGCTGGCCCTCGTTCCTGCGGACACCACTACAGCTGTGGACACTTTCACATTCACCGGCTCGGACACGCTGGACGTCTTGAACGGTGTCGCCGCCGTCCCCGAGCCCTCCACCTGCGCCCTGTTCGGCTTGGGCCTGGGATTGGCCCTGCTCCTGCACCGCCGCAGCTTGGCCCGCGCCTGATCCTTCGCAGGCTTGGCGTGGCCTACCCTTCCGAGGCGTTAAGCCGGTCCTCGATCCCCACCGCCTCCCGCAATTCGGTGGGAGAGCCCAGATGGGCCTCGGTGCGAACGATCAATTCCTTTCCGTCCGGAATGCCGTTGTAAATCGCAAATTGCCCGGGCGGCGGCACCGCCGGATCGTAGAGCGCGGGGGCCACCGTGACCGGGATGCGGAAATAGCGCGCCGCCGTCGCCGCATCGTGATAGGCGAGGACCTCGAGGACTTCCGGATGGTCGTGATGATAAAGGCGCACCGCCTCGCCGCTGCCCTGGCAGGGGAGCTGGACGCGAAGCGGGTGATTGCCGAAGCTCGGAATATCGAGGAAGGCGCGGGAGAAACGCCCATCCCATGGAATCGCCAGCGCGCCGATTCCGCCGCCGAAGCTCCCGCCCCGGTAGGAAAGGCGGCCCTCCACCTCGGGATGCAGCTCCAGCAGCGCCGTGGCGGCGGCCCACAGATCGGCCGCGCAACCACGATGGAGATAGGTCTCCCGCCGCTCGATCCCATGCAGGACGTGGCGGGCCGAGGTATCCGGAAGATCGGCACGGGCCGAAAGATGGAAGCCCCGCGCGCAGGGGCTGAGCGTGGCCGCTCCAGGAATGAAGCCCGGCGTATCGCGCCCTCCGTAACCATGCCCCAGAACGATCCCTTTCCCCACCGCTCCCGAAGCCGGAACGCTCAACCAACCGCCGATCCGGCAATCCCCCCAGGCATCGAACCGGACATCCCAAAGGAGAAAGCCGGCATCAGGGCTAATCAGCGGCTTCCGCTCCAAGCGGAGCGGAACCGCCCGGGCCTCGCGATAAGTCTCCCGCCAAAAATCAGCAAAGTCGGCCGGCCCCTCAGGCGCCGGAACCCGCAGCAACGACTCGCGGTCATAACCGTAAGAGGGATCAAAGGGAAAGGGACTCGGCAGCTCCATAGGGGGAAAGCTTTCGTCAAAAAAAGCGGCCTGTCGAACCCGAGGTTCTATTCCAGCACCCAGACTTCCATCTCCCTGAGCGACCCCTCCGGCGTCACGCTGACCTTGGTCGCCAGGGGCGCCTCGCTATTGGGCACGGCGGAGAAGATCAACATCCCCCAGGACGATTTCGGCGGCAGCTGCTTGCTGGCCAGAACTTGAGTCTGCCCGTCGGGAGTTTGATAGCTGACCTGACAGGCGGTTTCCGCCTTGGGCTCGCCTCCCTGGTGGAGAATCACGGCGGCCAACCGCGCCGGGGCGTCGAAGGCGTAGTCACCCACCGGCCCCTTGAAGATCCGCTTCACCGCAGGGGACGGGGCCGCCACGCCGGGGAGATTGATGACCGGAGTCGTGACCCAGGCGGTGGTTCCCTGGCGATGGATCACGCCGCCGGGAATCGGGTCGAGGATGGTTTCGGGCAGCAGGTTGTCGAGCCGCACCGTCAGCGCGGTGCCGGGCAGGTCATCGGGGAGCTCGACCGTGAAGCCGTCGGCGGTCGTGGTGACGGTCGCTTTTTGCAGGGCGAGCTTGTAGTTGACGATGCTTTGTACCGGCGCGCTCCAAAGGGTGTCGCTGCCGTCCTTCCCGAAGTGCTGGGCGATGTAATCGAGGCGGGCCGTCCAGCGGATGTTATTCGCCGAGGCGGGATCGGCTTCCATCCGGTGGGTGAAGTCGATGATCAGATCGTCGTCCGCCGGTTCTCCCCCGATCGGCAGGGAGAGCAGCGGATCTCCCTTGTTCCCCGGGCTGTTCCACGGCCCCTCGTCGAGGAAGTTGCGCGGGAAATCGAGCAGCAGGAGCTTCTTCGAGGCAAAATTCCGCGCCCCGGCGGCGCCGTACCGGCTGGCCGAGCGGATGCCGACCGCCTCCAGATAATCCTGATAGGGCATGTACCCGTTCGGATAGACAAAGTGGGTGGGGGCGCGCCCCTCCCCGATCTCGTGCGCGATCAGGGTCTGGCTCCAGAACAGGTCCTCCTTCATCTCCTCGGGGGTGAGGATTTCCGGCGTATCGCCGTAGGTATGGCCGCGATGGTAGAAGCTGTGGTTCTCCATCCCCCAGCCCAGCGCGAGCATCTCCTTCATCTGGTCCCAGGTGAGGTAGGTCGCGTTGGCCCCGGCCTTCTGGACCATCACCGCGACGCTCCCTACCACCGGCATCGCCTTCCCTCCCGGCACCCCGGGAGGCGCGTCGGTGAACTGATACTTGGCGAAGAAATCGACCGCGAAGGTCCGCGCGAACAGCGGCGTGTCATCCAGCTCGATGCTATAGGCCCATTTCTTCCCATATTGCAGCGGGGTGAAGGCCGCCGTCGGCACGCCCTGTCCGGCGGCGGCCTTCCAGCTGTAGCTCCATTCCGCCGCCTGCGCGCAGGCGAGACCCGCCAGCAGCACACCCAGGGCGCCCCACCCGGAGGTCAGGCGGGAGGAACGGGGCAGGATCATGTGGCCAACGAATTCGGCGCCGAGCGGAGCGAGATCGAACGGGCGGGAAGCGGGGCGGCCGCATGGGGCGCCAGCACCAGGGCGTTCTGCGCGGGGACGAGCAGGGCGACCGGCTCGGAAGCGCCCAGCTCGCGGACCCACGCCGTCTCGGCGTGGAGGCCGCTGTTGATCACGATGGCGATTTCCCCGCTCTTGGCGCGCAGGCGGCGCAGGCGGAGGGTGGGGCCCGAGTTGACCAGACGCCGGGCGGGAGCCAGCGATGGGGCGATGGCGGCGGCCAGCCATTTCAGCGCCGCCGGATCGGGCTTCGTCAGGTAATGCTGGAAGAAATGGGTGCCGATCCGGCAGGCGGCTCCCGCTCCGATTGCGTGCCGGACCACGGCGGGAGCCTGATCGTCCCAGGCCGCGACCACCTCGGCCGCCAGCGGGGCGAGCGCGGCGCGGGCGAACCAGCCGGGGATGACGTTCCCCGCCTTGTCATGGGCGTTGCGGGACTTGGCCAGCGCCTCGTAGCCGAGACAGCCAGCCCCCCAGAGCTCGGCGGACGGATCGGCCAGCTGTCTGGCCAGCCTGCCATAGCGGTCCTTCCAGGCGAAGAAGCCGTCGCCGATCAGGAGCACGCCCGCCTTCACCGCCGCATGGAGGTAGTAAATCGTCTCCGCCTCCAGCACCGCCAGGCTGGGGGCCAGGAGTACGCGCGGCAGCGCCTCCGGCGGCGTGGCGCGCAGCCGCGCCTGATTGTAGAAAAGAGTCTCCAGCGAGAGATCGGCCGTCATCAGGTAGGCGCCGCTCACCGCGTCGGCTCCCTTTTGGCAATTATAGGCCTTGCCGGGATCGTTGCCGTTCCCGTCAGCCAGATCGAGGGTCTGGCTTTCTTCCGAGACCAGAATGCCGACATCCGGGGCCACCGGATGCGCCTCCGAGAGCAGCGCGCGATGGGAGTCGATCTGCTCGATGGTCTGGCCGATCTCGACCAGACGGGGAGACGCATGGCCCTCGCAGTCGAGCAGATCCCACTCGCCCGCCTCATAGCCGTCGGTGCGGGCGTTCGCGCACCAATAGATCACCGCCTTGGCTCCGGCGGCGACACATTGCCAGAGCCAGGTCCGGGCTTCCGCCGGAGTGGGGGCGAGCGGCTCGAAGGCGGAGAGGAGGGTGGTCCCCCCCTGCAATTCGGTGACCCAGAAGTAACGGTTCACCGCCTGCGTGGCGCTGCGGGCCAGGTCGGCGAACATCGCGATCGAGTCGCCGTAGCGATCGCGCGGAAAGCGGACGGAATGCCACGCCGGATGCGCCGAGCAGCCGATGAAATCGGTCAGCTCCGCCTGCCGCCAGATCGATTGCCCCAGATCGGAGAGACACTGGCTCACCCGGTGGGGATTGACGTGGATCGGATGTACGGGATCGAGCTCCCGGATTTGCCCCGCGATCGCCTCGATCTTTTCCTGGAGATTTTCCACCGTGAAGGAAAGCCACTCGACCTTGTCGCGATGGGAGGCGAAGCCGGTCTCGTAAGCGGCGGAGGTGTGGGGGCGGATCTCCTCGAACGAGCCGGAAGGCTGGAAGTGGGCCTGGTTGTAGGCCGCGATATCGCCGTGGTAGAGGCGCTTTAGGTAGCGCTGGAAAGCCCGCCACGTCGTCGGCTGGTCCGGGCGGAGGGCCCGGCTCGGTTCATTCCAAAGGATCCACGAGTCGAGCGCCGGATGCTGCTTGAAGCGATTCACCACCGTTCGCACATGGTCGAGGCTGCGCTCGAAAAAGACCGTGTCATCGAGATCGGCGACATCCTGGATTCCCCAGGTCATTCCGAGATGGCCGGGGGGACTGACCGACATCAGGGTGGCGACGATCGCCATGCCCTGGGCCTGCGCCTCGTCGAAAACCTCGGCATAGGGGCTCCATTTCCACTCGCCGGGCCGAGGCTCCAGCTGGCTCCAGGGAAGGAAAAGGCGGATCAGCCGGAAACCAGCCTTGCGCAGCGTGGCGACGTGCCTTCGCATCGGGAGCGCCGTATCCTCCGGATTGATGAAAAGATGGCTTCCGAAACGGAGCTCGGTGTCGAGAGGGACAGGGGGGAAGGAACGAACCGGCATTGAATCCCCATGCTAATTGGGAATATTCACGAATCAATCAAATTTTAAAGCCGTCAAAAAAGAAGCAGCTGCGCGCTCTTTGGAAAAACAAATCGACAATGACAGATGAAATTGACGAAAAGAAGTGAATGCTATACAAGAAACCTTGGAACGTGAATGTTCACATTTATTCCCAAAATACCCCTTCCCGATCGACCTGAATGAAAATAAACGTCCGTTCGGCTTTTTATGGCATTCTGTGGGTGGGGATCTCTTCGGGATTGGCGGCTGAAGATCTCCCTCCCACCCCGGCCAGTCCGGCGGCCCCGCCTCCCGTTGCTGCCGCCTCCTCGCTCCTCAAAAAGGAAGTGGAAACCTTCTCCGCCGGCTCGGACTGGATCATCGCCACCACCTCTTCGGCCCAGGGGCAATTGCAGCCGAACGCGGAAGGCGGCGCCGTCCTGAAGATCGCCTACTCGGGGAAAGGCATGGAGGTCGTCAATCTCCAGCCCCCCTCCCCCCTCTATATTCCGGGCAACCTCCGTTCCGTCACCCTGCGGATCAAGAGCGGCGGCGGCGTCCCCGGCATCAAGCTGATCTGCCTGGACGGCTATGGGCGGGGCGATGTGAAGGGGACCTATCTGCAACCGAGCTTCGCCGTCAAGAGCACCTCGGACTGGCAGACCCTCACCATCCCGATCCCGGATGACTGGGTGCGGCCGGTGGCGATCAGCGGCCTGCTCTTTCACAATTACACCACCCGCACGATCGCGTCCCAGGTGGAGTTCTCCCTCGGCGGCCTGGAAATCGAGACCGATGTCTCCGGGGCCGATCCGCAGACCGGCCGCTATCTCGCCTGGCAACCGGCGCCCGAGATCAAGCCGGGCGGCGCGAAAATCCCCGAGACCCCCTGGCTCGCCCCGGCCCTGAACTCGACGGCAGTGGGAAATCTCTTCGCCGGGACCAGCCCGGAGATCAGCTTCGTGGCCCGCAACTGGCGGGCGGCGCCGATCAGCCTCGCGCTCGATTTCCAAGTCGCGGACGAGGCCGGAAAGGTCGTCTTCCAGGACACCAAAACCCTGGACGTCGACGCGGCGGCGAGCGTGGCCTGGAAGCCGGCGCTGCCGAAATTCGGCCCCTATTGGGCCAAGATGACCCTGCGCCCGGACAAGGAGGCGCCCACCGAACTGAGCCTCCGCCTCGCCTCCATCCCCGCGCCCCGGAAGCTGAGCGAGGAGCAAAAACTGGCCTCCCCCTACGGACTAAATTACCACGCCGGCAACGGCGTGATGGCGGTCCCCTTCGCCGAAGCCGGCGTGGTCTGGTTCCGCGAATATGCCTTCCAATGGGATTGGCTCGATCGGGCCCGGGGCGAGGACAACCGCTACAACGGGTGGCCCTTTTTCCAAAACATTGCCAAGGCCTACCGGGACGCGGGCGTCATCATGATGCCGGTCTTCCAGAAATCGATCCCGCTCCCCTCGGTGGAAAACGGCAAGGTGGTCGGGGCCACTCCCCCCAGCCCGGAATGGGTGCGGAAGATGAGCAGCATCATCCTGGCGTTCCCCGACGTGCACTACTGGGAACTCGACAACGAATATGATCTCCCGTTGGCCGTCCGCAACGCGGAGGAAATGGAGGAGTGGTCCCATTATGCCGATTACCACCGGAAATTCGGCGAGATCCTCCGGGTGGTGGGAAGCGGGCAATTGACGGCAGTCGAGAACGGCCAGTCGGGCATCCATACCGACCTGAGCCGCAAGATGATTGCCAGTGGCGCCTTCGACGACATCGGGGTGCTGAACGTCCACCACTACACCGGGGTCGAGCCCCCCGAAACCAACTTCGGGAATTTCAACACCGATCTAGCGGCCATGGGCGGCAATCGCATGCGGGGACAATTGTCGGATGCGCTGCGCGAATTCGCCCAGATCGCCAAGAGCGGGGCGAAACCGCGGCAGGCCTGGTGGACCGAATTCGGCTGGGACACCCTGGTCGGCAAGGTGGTGACGGAGCAGCAGCAGGCCGCCTATCTGCCGCGTGCCTTCATGATCGCGGCGGCGGCGGGCGTCGATAAGAGTTTTTGGTTCAATAATTTCGACGCCGCGAACCCCGTCGCCTATTTCGACGGCTGCGGCCTGATGACCGCCCGGGCCGAGCCGAAGCCGTCGCTCTGCGCCCTGGCGGGGATGACCTCGCTCCTGCCGCAGCTCCACGCGGTCGGCGGCATCAATGCCGGGCCCGGCACCTACGGGTTCGTCTTCGAACAGGACGGCGCGCTGGTCGCCTCGCTCTGGCGCATCCTGCCGGGAGACCCGGTCAACGCGGTCTTCGACGGCGGAGCCAAGCTCTACGACCTCTACGCCAACCCGCTGCCGGGGAACTCCGCCGACCTGACGATCGACCCGGTCTATGCGGTCGGCATCTCCCGCGAGAGCCCCTGGTACCTCCAGACCGCCTACAGCCTGGAGACCCTCGAGCTGATGAGCGGCTCCTCCGGGGACAAGACCGAGCTCGTCCTGGCGATCAAAAACAACCGGACGACCCCGATCGACTGCGACGCCACCCTCCAGCTCCCCCCGGGATGGACCGGCCCCGCCGCGCCCCTCAAGGCCTCGGTCGCCCCCGGCCAGTCGGCCCGGATTCCCCTCCCCTTCACCATCGGCGCGGATGAGAAGACCGGGAAGCGCGAGTTGGCGGTGCTGGTCAAGGAAGGCGGCGCCCCGGTCAAGATGCTGCCCGTCCACATTCTCCTCCGGGAGCCCTTCGACTGCGTGGTCGGAGCCCTGCGCGGCGATCCCGGCCCGGCCGACGTCAACGTCAGCGTCATCAACCAGTCGAGCCAGCCGGGCGAGGTGACCCTCACCCTTTCCCTGCCCAAGAGCTGGAAGGCCGTTTCCGCGCCGGTGCGGCTGGAGGGGCTCCAGCCCGGGGAAAAGCGCCAGGCGACGCTGAGCCTCGTCTGGAGCGCCGACAGCTCCGGCGGAGAAAAGCCGGAAGTCGTCCTGACCTCGCCCAGCGGCTACACCGCCGCGAAGCCGTTGATCCCTCCCCTAATGACCCTCTCCAAAGTCGACGGGCCGGGATGGTTCGGCGGGGATGCCGCCAGCTGGCCGAAGAAAAACTCCGTTCCCGACGCGATGCTCGGCTCCACCCTCGGCGCCGCCGGGGCCAAGGTCTGGCTCGGCTGGACCGAAGCCGGCCTCTGGGTCGCCCTGCAAGTCGACGATACCAAGGTCCAGACCAGCGATCCCACCATGTTCTGGGCGGCCGACTCGCTGGAACTCTTCGTCGATACCGGCAACCGCAAGGGCGACCGGGAATTCTCCCAGGGCGATTATCACTTCTGGCTCGTTCCCCAGGAAAAGGAAGGCCGCGTCTACCTCGGCCGCTGGAAGCACGGGGAGATGAAGGAAACCCTCTACGACATCCCGAATATCAAGAGCGTCTCCCGGTGCACCCCTTCCGGATACGCCATGGAAGTCCTCATTCCCTGGACCCAGCTCGATGGCGCCTCGCCCCAGGCCGGCGGGAAAATGGGTTTCAACTTCAACCTGAACGTGCGCGGCCCCGCCGGGGACCGGGAAGTCTTCTGGCCCGCGTCCAAAGCCGAACAGGTGGGCACCAACCCGGGACGGTGGGGAACCCTGGAGCTGGCGCCCTGACCCCTTACCTGGCGCACTCCGGGACCGGCATGACGGAAACCCCCGCGACATTCGGCAGCGATAGCGATCTGGAACTCCACGACGGTTTCCAGGGCCTCTGGCTGCGCACCGGCGTGGCCGAGGCTTTCGTCGCGCTGGAGCCGGTTTTCCGGATCTTGGCGCTGCGATCTCCCGGCGGCTCGTCGCTGCTGGCGGATAGCGCCTCGGAACAGTGCGGGCTACGCCTTGCCTTCATGGAGCCGGAACAAACCTCCGAATCGTTCCGGGTGGGAGAACAACCGGCCCGGATCATCGAGAGAGCGGAAGCCAGGGTCCGGGTCCGGCTGGCGCGGGCCTGCGGGCTGCGCTATGAGGCTGCCATCTCGCTGGAGCCGGGGCGTCCGGTCCTGCGGCTCGATTGCCGCTTGGTCAATGTGGGAACGCGGTACCGCCGGGTGGCGTGCTGGAGCCTGCTCAGCTTCCGGCGCGACGGGGCCATCCTGGTGCCGTTCGGCGACGCTTCGGACGCCCCTTCCCGGTTCGTACGGCCTTCGTGGACGGAGTGGCCCCAGCCCGGCCTGGCCTTCGGGGAAAAGGCCCTCCTGGCCTCCCTGGGCGGAGCGATGCGCGGCGACTTTCTGAAAGTGGGCGTCATCACCGAGCCCGGCTGGGGCGCGTTTCTCCGTTCCACGGAAGCCCTGGTCAGCCATGCGCCCTTCGATCCGGCGGCCTCCTATCCCGAAGGCGGCGCCAACGTCACCTTCTTCGAAAGCCGGGAAAGAAACCCGGGCTGGGCCGAATGCGAGTGCGTCGGTCCGCTACGCCGCCTCGCACCCGGAGAGGAGACCCGCTTTTCCGAATCCCTCGAATTGATCACTTTTCCGCAACCGCTTTCCGCCGAACCCGACGCGCTCCGGGCCGCGATCGACCTGGCGCGCCTTCCCAAAGTCTGAAAATATCCCACCAGGATCGATCGCGGCAGGCGCCGCGGCGATCCGCCACCATCCCCGCCCCATGCCTTTGCGCTTCTCGGTGAATTTGAACCTCTTTTTCAAAGAGCAACCGCTGCCCCGGCGGATCGCCCGGGCCGCCGCCCTCGGCTTCCACGAAGTCGAGTTCTGGGGATGGTGGGACGAAGACCTGGCCGCCATCGCGGAAGAAGCCAAGCAGCACGGCGTCCGCATCGCCGGTTTTTGCACCAAATTCGTCTCCCTGGTTGACCGCAACCGCCACCCGGAATACCTGGAAGGATTGCGCCAGAGCCTGGAAACAGCCCGACGGCTCGATTGCCCGATGCTCATTTCGCAGGTGGGACAGGAACTTCCCGGCCTCCCCCGAGAGGCGCAGCACCAGGCCCTGATCGACGGGCTCCGCCTGGCCGCCCCCCTGCTGGAAAAGGCCGGAGTCACCCTGACCATCGAGCCCCTGAATCTTCTGATCGACCACAAGGGCTATTACCTCTCCCGCTCCGACGAGGCCTTTGAGATCGTCCGCCAGGTCGGCTCTCCCCGGGTCAAGGTCCTCTTCGACGTCTACCACCAGCAGATCACCGAGGGGAACCTGATCAACAACATCCGGTCCGGGGCGGAATGGATCGGCCACTACCACATCGCCGGCCATCCGGGACGCGGCGAGATCGGCTCCGGCGAAATCGACTACCGCAATGTCCTCCGCGCGATCGCGGAAACCGGCTATCGCGGCAGCATCGGCATCGAGCTGACCGCAAAGGGAACCGACGAAGCCGCCCTGAAGGAAGTCCTGGAGCTCTCCCGAGGACTATAACCAGATGCTGATCAGGGGGGACGATTGGGGAGTCATCGAGAGAGAGCGCGCTTATTTCTGCCCGTAATAGGCGGCGGGGCCATGCTTGCGGGTGAAATGCTTGATCATCAACTCGGCGGACAAGGGCGCCGCTTCGGGATTGATCTGCAAGGTCTTCCGCGCCATCTCCGCAATGATCTCCAAAGCGAAGGCGTTCTCCAGCGCTTTCTCCGGCGTCGGCCCCCAAACAAAGGGAGCGTGGCCGTGAACCAATATCGCGGAGACTTCCGAAGGATCGATTCCTCCGTTCTGGAACCGCTCCACGATGACGTTGCCGGTCTCCCATTCGTAGTTTCCGGAGATCTCCCGCGCCCGCATCGACCGGGTGATGGGAATCTCGCCCAGGAAGTAATCGGCATGAGTCGTCCCCAGACAGGGAATGGGCATTCCCGCTTGGGCAAAGGCCGTCGCATTCCGGGAATGGGTATGCACCACCGCCCCCGCCTGGGGAAAGGCCTGGAAGATTCGGCGATGCGTCGGAGTGTCGGAAGAAAAACGCAGGGTTCCTTCGATCACGTTTTCTTCCAGATCAAGGACAACAATATCTGAGGGCGCCAATTCGTTATAAGCAACGCCGCTCGGCTTGATCGCGAAGCAACCCGCCGACCGATCGATCACACTGACATTGCCGAAGGTGAGATCGACCAACCCAAGATCGGGGAGACGGCGATTGGCATCGCAACACGCGATGCGGAGAGCGGAATAGCTCATGGTCAGCCGAGCCGGCCCAGGCCGGGTGCGAGATGATAATAAAGCTCGTCGTTGCGGAGCTGCTGACGGAAGGCGCGGACTTCGGTCTGGGCGTCGATCACGGCCAGCTCGATCCCGGCCAGGGCGGCGAAGTCTTCCAGGTGCTCAGTGGTCACGGCGTAGCTGAAGCCGGTGTGGTGGGCGCCTCCGGCGTAGATCCACGCGGCGCAGGCGGTCTTGAAATCGGGACGGCATTTCCAGACGGCGCGGGCCACGGGGAGTTTCGGCAACGGTTTGGGAGGGACCACCACGTCGACTTCGTTCACCAGCAGGCGGAAGCGATTGCCGAGATCAATCAGCGAGGCATTGAGCGCCGGACCAGCGGGGGCGTCGAAGACCAGGCGAACCGGATCTTCCTTGCCGCCGATGCCCAAGGGATGGACCTCGAGCATCGGTTTCCCAACGGCGATCGAGGGACAAACCTCGAGCATATGGGAACCGAGCACCAGACGGCCCTGTCCCTTCGGATCGAGATGATAAGTGTAGTCTTCCATGAACGAAGTGCCGCCGGGCAGGCCATCGGCGATCACCTTCATGGCGCGAAGCAAAGCGGCAGTCTTCCAATCGCCCTCGGCGCCGAAGCCGTAGCCGTCCTCCATCAATCGCTGGACGGCAAGGCCGGGAAGCTGCTTTAGGCCGTGGAGGTCTTCGAAGGTGGTGGTGAAGCCCTTGAAGCCGCCTTCTTCAAGAAAGGAACGGAGCCCGAGCTCGATTCGGGCCCCATCGCGGAGCGAGGCGTGGCGCGCGCCGCCCTTGCGGAGCGTGGGGGCGAGCTTGTAGAGCCCTTCGTATTCGGCGACCAGCTTGGTGACCTCGGCATCGCTGGCGGCGGCAACCCGTTCAGCTAATTGGGAGATGCCGTAGCCGTTCACCGCATAGCCGAAGCGGGCCTCGGCGGCGACCTTGTCCCCCTCGGTGACGGCGACCTGCCGCATGTTGTCGCCGAAACGGGCGAACTTCGCCCCCTGCCAATCCTTCCAGGCGCGGACCGCCCGCATCCAGGCGCCGATCCGGTCCTGCACCTCGGTGTCCGACCAATGGCCGACCACGACTTTCCGCTCCAATCGCAACCGGGTGTGGATGAAACCGGCCTCGCGGTCGCCATGGGCGGCCTGGTTCAGGTTCATGAAGTCCATGTCGATCTCGCCCCACGGCAGATCCCGGTTGAACTGGGTGTGAAGATGCAGGAACGGCTTCCGGAGCGAGGAAAGGCCGCCGATCCACATCTTCGAGGGCGAGAAGGTATGCATCCAGAGGATCAGCCCGGCGCAGGTCGCGCTGCCGTTCGCTTCGAGGCAGAGGGCGCGGATCTCGTCCGGGGTGGTGACGATCGGCTTGAAGACGACCTGGAGCGGAATCCGCTTCGAGGCGTCGAGAGCGGCGGCGACTTGCTTGGCGTTGGCGGCAACCTGCTTGAGGGCGGCCTCGCCGTAGAGGTGTTGGCTGCCCGTGACGAACCAGATTTCGGAGATGGGGAGGTGTTTCATAAATTCAATGGGAGGAATGGGAGACTCGTTGCTTGAGTTCGATCAGGTCTTTCATGATGCGGGAGAGATCGGCGCTTCGGGTCACGCCGCCGAAGGCGTCATGGAGCTGGAGGTAGTGGCGATAGAGTTCGTCGTAGACCGCGCGGCGCGCCGAATCGGGGACGTAGGATTCGGCCTTGAGCGCGGTCATGACGCGCTGCGCCTCTGCGAAGGTGGCGTGTCCGCCCTTGGCCTTCCCCGCCAGGACCGAGGCGGTGACGGCGGCGCCGAGCGCACAGGCCTGGCCGGAAGCCGCGACCTCCATGGGCAGGCCGATCACATCGGCGTAGATCTGCATGAGGAGCCGGTTCTTCTCCGCGATGCCGCCGCAGCAGACGATCCGGGTGACGGGGACGCCGTATTCCCGGATCCGCTCGACGATGGCGCGGGCGCCGAAGGCGGTCCCCTCGATCAAGGCCCGGTAGATCTCGGCGGAAGTGGTGTGGAGGGTCTGGCCGAGGAGGAGGCCGGTGAGCAGCGGATCGACCAGCACGGTCCGGTTCCCGTTGTTCCAGTCGAGAGCGAGTAGGCCGCTCTGACCCGGCCGCAGCGCGGCGGCTTCCTCGGCCTGCGCCTGATAAACGGCATCGTCGCCCTTGCAGACCCCCTCGATCCACCACTTGAAGATATCGCCGACCGCCGATTGGCCCGCTTCGATCCCATGGAAGCCGGGAAGGATCGCGCCGGGAACGATGCCGCAGATGCCGGGAATGTCGGCCACCTTCTTGTCGGAAGAAACGATGGCGCAATCGCAGGTCGAGGTGCCGATCGCCTTGACCAACACTCCCTCCTCGATCCCGGAACCGATCGCCCCGTAATGGACATCGAATTCGCCGATCGCGATGGGAATGCCCTCCGGCAGGCCGAGCTTCGCTGCCCAGGCGGCGCAGAGATATCCGGCGGGCGTGGCGGCGTCATAGGCCTTTTCGTAGAGGCGGCTCCGCAGCATTTCCAGGTAGGGATCGAGCAGATTGAGGAATTCGCGGTCCGGCAGACCGCCCCACTCGTCGGAGAAGAGGGCCTTGTGCCCAGCAGCGCAGATGCCGCGCCTGATCCGCTCCGGCGCATCAATTCCGGCCAGGACGGAGGGAACCCAATCGGCCAGCTCGACCCAGCTATGCGCGGCGGCAAAGACCTCAGGAGCGACTTTCAGGCAGCGCCAGATCTTCGACCAAAACCATTCGGACGAATAAGTATTACCGCACTTGGCGACGTATTGGGGCCGGTGGAGCTTAGCGAGGCGGGTAATCTCCGCCGCCTCGCGGTGGCTGGTGTGGTCCTTCCAGAGCCAGCATTGGGCATGCAGGTTGTCCTTCCATCTGGGATCGAGCGCCAGGGGAACGTTCCGCGCGTCGACCGGCAGCGGACTCGATCCGGTGGTATCGACGCCGATGCCGATGACCTGCGCGGCGGAAAAGCCGGGCTGCCGCGCCGCCGCGTCCAGGGCGCCCTGGACGCTTCGCTCCAGGCCGAAGAGATAATCGCCGGGATGCTGGCGGGCGAGATGGATATCGCCCTTGTCGAGCAGGACCCCCTGCTGGCCGCCCGGGTAGCCGACCACCGCCGTCCCCAGTTCCCGGCCGGTGGCGCAATCGACCACCAGGGCCCGAACCGAATTGGTGCCGTAATCGATGCCGAGAGTGAAAGCCATCCCCCATGCTCGCCTCGCTATTTTAGCTCGCAAAGCGCCGGAACACTTGACAGTAATGTGATATGCCCCGTTCCGAACGCCCCTCAATGGCCGATGTCGCCCGGCGCGCCGGGGTCTCGAAGAACACCGTTTCGTTGGCGCTGCGGAACGATTCCCAGATCCCGCCCGCGACCCGCACCCGGATCGCCAAAATCGCCCGGCAGCTCGGCTATCGCAAGAACCCCACCGTCTCCCATCTCATGGCCGAATTGCGGGGCAGCCGCTCGCCCGCTTTCCAGGCTCCCCTGGCGATCCTCAACGCCCATACCGACCCCCAAGCCTTCCGCACCCATCCCACGATCCCCAGCTATGTCGAGGGCTGCCGCCGCCGGGCCAAGGAGCTGGGTTACTCGCTCGACCCATTTTGGCTCCATGATCCGGAACTGGATGGAAAGCGGCTGAACCGGATTCTCCGCGCCCGGGGCATTCGGGCCGTCCTGGTGGTCGGCCTGATGCGGGAGAACCGTTTGCCGGAGCGGTTCCTGCCGACCTGGCGGGAGTTTCCCTGCGTGGTGACCGGGGTTCGCACCGAGGAGCCGACCCTCTCGTTCGCCTGCACCGATCACCACGCGCTGGCCCACTCAGCCTTCGAGCACGCGCTGCGGCTCGGCTACCACCGTCCCGCCCTGGTCCTCGATCATGTCATCGACCGCTTGGTCGAGGGCCGCTTCACGGCGGGGACCTTCATCGCCCAGCAACGGCTCCCGGTCTCGCAGCGGACCCGTCCTTTCTTCCTCGTTACCGAGGCCCGCCAGAACCCCGCGCTCTTCCGCCGCTGGATGGAGCGGGAGAAGCCCGACCTGATCCTGACCCTCTACAACGTCGTCAAAACCTGGCTCGACGACCTCGGCCTCCGCGTCCCCCGCGACCTCGGCCTGATCCAGCTCGAATGGCGGCGCGACCGCCCCGAATGGGCCGGGATGAACCAGCACAACGATCTGGTCGGGGAGGCCGCGGTCGATATGGCGGTGGGAATGATTCACCGCGCCGAGATGGGCATCCCCGCTTTTCCCCGAGCCACCCTGATCGGCAGCACCTGGACCGAGGGGAAAACGGTGCAAAAGCAGATGATCTAATCACTCAAAGAACTTCCCGAATCATTCTGAACCATGCTGAAGGGCTTTCACTCCATCGACTTTACCGGACTCCTCCGGAGCTATCGATGGCCCTGAAGATCATCGAGGCCGCCTTCCTGTCGGCCGAGCACCGCTGCCAGGTCCGGTTTCCACTCGAGAAATTCATTCCCTCACCGCCTCTGCCATGGCACCCTGGCAAACTTTACCTGGACAACGGCGGCGGCAGGGATGGCTGGAAACTGGTCTGAACCTTTTCTTTTTATGAGCAGCTCCCTTCCTTCTTTCGGATTAGTCGGCGGCGGATGGCGCGCCGAATTCTTCCTTCGCATCGCCCGGGATCTTCCCGACCTATTCCCGTGCGCCGGAATCGTCATGAGAGACGCGGCGAGGCGAGCCCAGGTCTCGCAAAAATGGGGCCTGCCCGCCTACGCAACGCCCGATGAACTGCTTTCCGGCGGAAAGCCCGATTTCGTCGTCACGTCAGTGCCATGGGGGGCCAACTCCGGATTGATCGAGCTTCTCGTCGAGAAAGGCGCGAGCGTCCTGTCGGAAACCCCGATCGCTCCGACGCTGCCCGAGATGGTCCGTCTCGCCGCGCTGGAGGCGAAGGGGGCCAGGATTCAAGTCGCGGAGCAATACTCGTTTCAACCGCATCACGCCGCGGCATTGGCGGTCATCCGGTCGGGACGCCTGGGAACGGTCCGCGAGGTCGACATATCGGCGGCCCATGGGTATCACGGCATCAGCCTGCTGCGGCATTACCTGGAAGTCGGACTTCGGCTGCCGAAGATCACGGCGCGGAAAATTGAAACGAAGATCATCGAGGGGCCCGATCGGAGCGGCCCGCCGACGGCGGAGAAGGTTCTCGATACCAGCCGCGTCATTGCCCACTTCGATTACGGCGACCGCTTCGGCCTCTTCGATTTCACCGGCGACCAGTATTTCTCGTGGATCCGCTCCTCCCGCCGCCTCGTGCGCGGCGAGCGCGGCGAGATCAGCCAGAACGAGCTCAGATTCCTCCAGGATTTCAAGACGCCGATTCGAAGCTGCTTTTCGCGCCGGGATACGGGACATGACGGAAATCTCGAAGGATACTCCCACGCCGACATCAGCGTGGCGGGGGAAATCGTCTATGCGAATCCTTTCCCCGGCGCGCGCTGGAGCGACGACGAGATCGCCGTCGCCACCTGCATCTCCAAAATGCAGGACTATATCCGGAGCGGGACCTCGTTCTACTCCGTTGCGGAGGCCTGCCATGACCGCTATCTCGATCTACTGATCGACCGGGCCGTGGCGGAAGGAGCGGTCATCCAAGCCCTGCCGCAGCCTTGGTGTCCTGCGGGCGGACCTTAGAAACGCAGACCCCGACCGCACGGGCAAAATTCTCTCACGACCTGATCGATCCGATCGAAAAGCCGAAAATCATCTCCCACCGCGTCGGCCTCCTCACCGGCTGCATTCAGGACATCGTCTTCTCCGACATCAACCGGGATACCGCCGACGTCCTCCTGGCGAACGCCTGCGAAGTCCACACCCCCGCCATTCAGTCTTGCTGCGGCTCCCTCCACGCCCATAACGGCGAGCCCGAGACCGCCCGGCAATTGGCCCGGCGTCTGATCGACAGCTTCGACCTTCCGAATCTCGACACCATCCTCACCAACGCGGCGGGATGCGGCACCCATCTCAAGACCTATGGCCGCCTGCTAGCCGATGATCCGGCCTATGCGGCAAGGGCGGCTGAATGGTCGCGCAAGCTCCAGGACATTCACGAATTCCTGGCTGAAATCGGCGTTCAACCTCCGGAAGGAAACTGCGACCAGACAGTGACCTATCATGAGGCCTGCCATCTCTGTCACGGGCAAAAGATCACCCGCCAACCGCGCCAGGTCTTGGGAGCGATCCCCGGCTTGAAATTGACCGAATTGGCCGAGTCGACCTGGTGCTGCGGCAGCGCCGGGATCTACAACATCACCCAGCCGGAGATGGCCGGGAAACTCCAGAAACGGAAGATCGGCCACATTGCCGCGACCGGAGCCGCTGTCGTCGCCACGGCCAATCCCGGCTGCCATCTCCAACTCCAGAACGGCGCCGCCCAAGCCGGCCTGCAAGTGAAAGTAGCCCATCCCATCTCCCTACTGGCACAAGCCTACCGGAAGCAGGATTAAGCTCCCAGCCACCCGAGAGCATTTTTCAGAACTTTCAGATTTCTGAAAATTCCAAGGAGAGGGATTCAGCGCAATTAGTTGGGCACGAAGCGCTGAAAAAAATCGGGCTGCAGGGATTTGAACCCTGGACCTCTTGGACCCGAACCAAGCGCGCTACCAGACTGCGCTACAACCCGAAGTGAGGGAACACCATGCCGGATTCACCCGGCTGGCGCAAGCGAAAGTAACAGCCTTGGCTCGGCACCTGTTCAGGCAATCGACCGATAAACCCCGCCATCGGCCCGCAGCGCCGCCCCGTTCGTCGCCGAGGAGAGCGGGCTGGCCAGATAGGCGACCAGCGAGGCCACCTCGGACGGCTCCGCCAACCGCTGCAGGATCGAGGAAGGCCGGTGCAGCTTGAAAAACTCCTTCTCCATCTGCTCCGGGCTCTTCTTGGCCTCGACCGCCAGCTTGCCGAAAAAGTCAATCACCCCCTCCGAGCGGGTCGGGCCGGGCAACACCGCGTTCACCGTCACCCCCGTCCCCGTCGTCGTCTCGGCCAACCCCCGGGAGACCGAGAGCTGCGCCGTCTTCGTCATCCCGTAATGGACCATCTCCGGCGGCGGCTGCAACCCCGACTCGCTCGAGATGAAGATCACCCGCCCCCAGTTCTTCTTCAGCATCCCCGGCAGATACTGGCGGGTGATGCGGATGCCGCTGAGCACATTGATCTCGAAGAAACGGAGCCAATCGGCATCGGTGATCTCCGGAAAGGCCTTCGGCTCGAAAATCCCGAGATTATTCACCAGGATATCGACCTCCGGCAGCTTCGCGAAAAGCAGCGCCGCCCCTGCCGCCGTGCCCAGGTCGGCGGCGATCGCCTCGTGCTGGCCTCCCGCCGGCAGCTTGCCCACCGCCTTCGCGCAGGCCTCCCGGCTCCGCCCGTTGACGATCACCGAGGCCCCCTCCGCCGCCAGCGCCTCCGCGATCGCAAAGCCGATGCCCTTGGTCGAGCCGGTGACGAGAGCCGTTTTATCCTGGAGTTGCAGATTCATGGGGAGGGAATGGGGGTTAAGAGACGCGCCTCGAATAAACCACCGAATGCCAGCAAGTCAAAAAGGAATCCGGCATTGAATCCCCCCTCCCGCCCAGGCAAACTCGCCCTCATCCTCCCCATGAGCACCCGTCCCCCCCTCCCCCCGTTCGACCTCCCCGGCGCCATCCAGAAAGTCCGTCTGGCCGAGGACGGCTGGAACAGCCGCGACCCCGAAAAAGTCGCCCTCGCCTACACCGTCGACAGCCGCTGGCGCAACCGGACCGAATTCGTCACCGGCCACGACGAAATCATCCCCTTCCTCACCCGCAAATGGGCCCGGGAACTCGACTACCGCCTGATCAAGGAACTCTGGGGCTTCCGCGAAAACCGGATGGCCGTCCGCTTCGCCTACGAATGGCACGACGACAGCGGCAACTGGTTCCGCTCCTACGGCAACGAAAACTGGGAATTCGCCGCCGACGGCCTCATGCAGCGCCGCTTCGCCTGCATCAACGACCTCCCCATCCCCGAAACAGACCGCAAATACCACTGGCCCCTCGGCCGCCGTCCCGACGACCACCCCGGCCTCTCGGACCTGGGGTTGTAAACCGGGCTAGAGAGCGCTCTCTGGAATGGGAGCGCGAGCGGGAACAGGAAGGCGACGAGGTGAAACCGAACGCCACGCGACCGCGTGGCTGGGGCTAGAGCTGAATCGGCAACCCCATCTCGATGATCTGATTCGCCGGGATGCCGAAATAATCGCGCGCCGGGCGGGCATTCTGGCTGAGCACCCGGTAGAGCTCCTTCTGCCAATTCGCCATCCGCGCCTTGCCCCCCGCGATGATCGTCTCGCGGTTGAAATAATAAGTCGCCCGCTTCGGCTCGATCGGCACCTGCTTCTCGGCCAGCAATCGCATCAACTCCGGCGCCTTCGGCACCTCCAGATAGCCGTAATGGACCACCGCCCGCCAGATCCCCCCGCCCAGATCGTCGACCTTCAGCCGATCGATTTCCGACACCCGCGGCACCCCCTCCGTCGTGATCGTCAGCAGCAGCACACATTGATGCAGACAGCGATTCGCCTTCAGATGGTGCAGCAGCGCCACCGGCGTCCCCCGCGGGTGCGCCGACATGAAAACCGCCGTCCCCGGCACCCGGAGCACCCCCGTCTCCAGCACATCCTTCACCACCACCTCGATATCGACACTCTGGTTCAACAACTGGCTGAGAATCTCCGCCCGCCCCCGCTTCCACGTCACCATGATCGAGAGGATAAACGCCCCGATCAACAGCGGCAGCCACCCCCCCTGCAGCACCTTCGGCAGATTCGAAGCAAAAAAGACAATATCGACGATCAGGAACAGCCCGCACAACGTCATCGCCCGATACACCGGCCACTCCCAGCGGAACCGCGCCACCCGGTAAAACGCGATCGTCGTCACCGTCATCGTCCCCGTCACCGCGATCCCGTAAGCCGCCGCCAGCGCATCGCTCGATCCGAACCCGATCACGATAAAAATACTGCCGATCCCGAGAAACCAATTCAGCACCGGCATGTAAATCTGCCCCTCCACCTCCGCGCTCGTGTGGATCACCCCCAGCCGGGGAAAATAACCGAGCTGCACCGCCTGCCGCGTCAGCGAAAACGTCCCCGAAATCAACGCCTGGCTGGCGATAATCGTCGCCACAATCGAAAGCCCCACGAAGAAAACCTGAAACAGCCCCCCCGGCGCCGTCGCAAAAAAGGGATTCGAGCCGTCCCCCGGATGCTGCAACACCCAGGCCGCCTGGCCGAAATAATTCAGGCACAACCCCGGAAACACCACGAAATACCACCCCCGGGCAATCGCCGACCGGCCAAAATGGCCCATATCCGCATAAAGCGCCTCCGCCCCCGTGATCGCCAACACCACCGCCCCCAGAATCCCCGACTTCGGATAAGCGATCAACAGCGCCACCCCATAGCGCGGATTCAGCGCCTCCAGAATCACCGGGTAATGAACCACCTGCCATAGCCCCAGCAACCCCAGCACCGCGAACCACACCACCATGATCGGCCCGAAAAGCCCGCCGATCTGCCCCGTCCCCCGATGCTGGAACCAAAAAAGCAAAAAGAGAATCAGACACGCCAGCGGCACCACCCAATGATCGAACCCCGCGCTCACCCCCTTCAACCCCTCCGCCGCGCTCAATACCGAGATCGCCGGCGTAATCATCCCATCCCCATACAGCATCGCCGCCCCCGCCAGAATAATCAGCACCGTCCAGGAAAGCGTCTTCACATTCTCCGGCGGCTTCGGCCGCAGCGCCAATAGCGCGAAAATCCCCCCCTCCCCCTGATTGTCCGCCCGGGTGATAAACGCGATATACTTGATACTCACCACCAGGAAAAGCGCCCAAAAAATCAGCGAGGCGCACCCCAGCAGCGCCGCCCTCGGGTCCCCCGGCACATGCGAGAGACACTCCTTCATCGTATAAAGCGGGCTCGTCCCGATATCGCCATAGACCACCCCGATCGCCCCCAACATCAGCGGCCAGGAAGCGGAACCCTTCTTCGAATGGGACATAAGCGGCGAGACCCTAAGCCCCTGAGGGCGCCCCGGTCAAGAGAGGGCGAGGGAGAAGGAAAAGAAAAGCGTGCCAGAGGGGGGAATCGAACCCCCGACCAAGGGCTTATGAGTCCCCTGCTCTACCGCTGAGCTACCCTGGCAATTAGTTAATTTACAGCGACTTGCAGAAGCATCGACTTGACCTTTCTACACTCATTTTCTACACTGGAGGCATGAAAACGAGTATTCCCAACACGGGCAGCCCGTGGGAGAAGACCAAGGTTCAGTGTCTGCTTCGCCATAAACACAGCGGGCGATACTATGGGAGGTTCCGGGTCAGCGGCAAGCAGAAATGGGTTTCCCTTGATACCGACGTATTTTCTGTCGCCAAACTGAGGATCGCCGATGAGGCGGCCCGGTTCCAGAAGGTCCGAGGCACCGTCACCGAAGTGGCGGCGGGCAAGGCGACCGTGGGGCAGCTTTTTGACATTTATCGCCAGAGGTCAAAGGCGAATACCGACCTCCGCCCCGCCTCGATCACCGCCCGCCTGACCGGCATCAAGAAGGTTCTCAAGACTTGGCCGGGCATTGAAGACCTGGAACCCCGCCAGATCACGCCCGCCGCCGTCCATGCCTGGGTCACCCGATTCAAGCAGGATGGAACCCGGTTCACACCGCCCGGCTCCAAAACAATCCGCAAGGGCAACTCGCCCAGCTCGATCAACCGTTCCATTGACACGCTGCGTTGGGTGCTGGACATCGCCGTGGAACGGGGCCAAATCCACGCCAATCCGGTCCTGGTCAAACCGGCGACCGGACGCCTCAAGAAAAAGATCGTTCAAAAGAAGCTAGTCCTGCCGAGCCGCAGCGAGATCGTTCCCCTACTCGCCGCCATGGACGCCATTCCCGGCTGGGGCCAGGAGGGGGCCGACTTCTGCCGCTTCATGATGATGTCCGGGGCTCGGATCGGAGAAGTCCCTCTTGTCACCTGGAAGGATATTGACTGGGAGCGGAAGCAAATTCACATCCCCGGATTCAAGACAGAAACCTCCGACCGTTACGTCCCCCTCTTCGCCGCGTTGGAAACCTTCCTCAAGCGCCTCATCGAACGCCGGAAGGAAACCGCGAAGATCCGATCCGACAGGGAGTCGTTCCTTCGGCCCACCGACTCCCTCCTCCGCATTCGGGAATGTCAGAAGACCCTCGATGCCGCCTGCAAGACCACCGGCGTCTCCCGAATCACCCATCATGACTTCCGCCATCTCTTCGCCACCGCCGTCATCGAGTCGGGCGTGGACATTCCCACCCTCTCGCGCTGGCTCGGCCATAACGACGGAGGCGTCCTTGCGATGAAAACTTACGGCCACTTGCGGGCGGAACATAGCCAATTGAGCGCTCAAAAGGTCATTTTCTAAGGTCATAGCCATGCTTTTTAATAATAATTCATGGCTATAACCTAATTTATATTTCATTTTATAAGGCTATACCCTATCTTTTTTGCATGGGCATCGAGTTTCTTAAATTGGGCCGTCATCAGTTGGATCAAAAGCTGAAGGCTTGGCAGCCCCTCCGCGACCAGGAAATGCCTGGAGGCGGCTGGCTCCGCGCCGTCCGCACCAGCCTGGGGCTGACCGCTGCGGCCCTCGCCAAGCGGCTCGGCGTCACGCCTGCCACCCTATCCGATTTGGAACATTCGGAAGCAGGGGGCACCATCACCCTGAACAGCCTGCGAAAGGCGGCGGCGGCCATGGACTGCAAAGTCGTTTACGCCATTGTGCCGCGCACCAGCCTCGACGCCATTCTTGAGCGGAAGGCCCTCGAAAAGGCCCGCACCATGCTGGGCCACGTCGGCCACTCCATGGAACTGGAAGCCCAGGCCGTCGAGCCGCTTCAAGCCCGGCAACAGGCCAAGGCCCTAGCTCAGACCCTTCTCGCCAATCCGAAGTCGCTTTGGAAATGAAAGGCGATACCCCGCCGGGAGCCACTCCTCTCACCCCGGAAGAGGAAGACGGACTGATCCCGAGCCACCTGACCCTGCGCCGGGAACTCAACGAACTGGAGCAGGCGAACATTCTGGAAGCCGAAACCTGGCTCCTGAGCCGTCGCCGCAGCAAGATCGTCGCCGATTCGGCCTTCCTCAAACAACTGCACCGACGCATGTTCAGGCGCGTTTGGAAGTGGGCGGGCGAATACCGGAAGGCCGACCGCAACATCGGCGTCCCTTGGCCACGGATCAGCTATGAAACTGAAGCCCTCTGCCGCGAGGTCGATTTTTGGCGCAAGGAACAGGTCTACCCGCCCGACGAACTCGCCATCCGCTTCCACCACAAGCTGGTGTGGATTCACTGCTACCCCAACGGCAACGGTCGTCACTCCCGCCTCGCCGCCGACCTCCTGGTCGTCGAATTGGGGCAGGTCCGCTTTTCTTGGGGCAGCGCGAGCCTCGACGCTTCAGGAGACGTGCGCCGCCATTACATCGACGCCCTCCACTACGCCGACGACAACGACCTCGATCCCTTGCTCGCCTTCGCCCGGAGTTAGCGCAGGTTGTCTTTATTCTCGTCTTATTGCTATTCCCAACTAAAAACAGGGAACCGTCTACAAGCGGCAGAAAGGGACTTATGGCAGACGCACAAGCAGGATTTCTCGTCGATTCCCCCCTCACCGGTTTTTGGGTCACCCACGGCGTTGCCTTAGGGATCGGGGGACTTGGTGGTGTGATTTTATCGGGCTTTAGGAACAGAGTGAGGAAATTGACGTATCGTGTCGTTCACGAGCACCTTGCACTCTCTGGAAACGATCCACACTTCGGCAATGTTCAAGTTACGTTGCAAGGAAAACCTGTAACGAACCTGTACACCAGCACCGTTACATTGGAAAATGGAACAGGCGTGGATTTCCAAAATCTTAAGTTCCGTGTTTATACAAGCAGCGAGACCCTTTTAATGGGACAGTTCACATCGCTTCCAGGCACCGCTTCCATCATTCCCCATACGGACGAATACATCAAACTTCTACAGGTTCCCGAAGGGCAATCAGCAACCCCGGC
>Ga0302314_10001083_pt1 | contig 50761 bp, 48 predicted proteins | sample III_Palsa_N2_3_FD_200533 | JGI IMG/M metagenome (GOLD analysis project Ga0302314, IMG submission 200533) | Peat permafrost microbial communities from Stordalen Mire near Abisko, Sweden - III_Palsa_N2_3 | ecosystem: Environmental > Terrestrial > Soil > Palsa > Peat permafrost | place: Sweden... | reverse complement strand
ACCACGAGATCAGCGGCAACCCCTACGGCATCCTCAAGGGCGTCGTGGACGGCAACGCCTTCATCAAGGGCAGCTGGGGCGCTGAGATCGCCGACTCGATGGCCCCGGCCGAGGGCGACATCGTGATCGAGGGCAAGCGGGGGCTGGACACCTTCTCCAGCACCAACCTGGACTTCATCCTGCGCAGCAAGGGCATCACCACCCTCGCCCTGGCCGGATTCCTCACCAACTGCTGCGTGGAGTCCACCATGCGCACCGGCTACGAGCACGGATTCAAGGTCATCACCCTCACCGACTGCATGGCGGCGACCTCCAAGGAGGAGCACGAGAACGCGATCACCTACGACTTCCCGATGTTCTCGCTGCCCATGCCCTCGGCCGACTTCACCGAACTACTGGCCTGAGCAGAGCACTGCCGCTCGTCGTCCTCACGCGCGGAAGCGGCCCCCGCGCCAGCCCTCGTAGAGCCTCTGTACGAGGGCTTCGGTCTGTGTGTCAGGAAGCCAGACCCGCCCGCTTGGCCATGGCCATCAGCTCAGGCTTGCTGCGCTGGTGGAGCAGGAACAGGACCCTGAGAACCTCCCTCGCCATGGGGTGAACCTCGGACATCTGAGGTGCAACGGCGAACGCGCGCCGAAGCGCTTCTTCGGCTCCCGAGTAATCTCCTCGCGCCAGCCTCGCGCGTGCCGTGTCTATGAACAGATGCGCCAACCGGCTCGGACGAAGCCCGGCCGGCGGGGCGTCCAGAAGCGGTGTCGCCATCTCGTCAGCCTTGTCGGGCTTGTCCAACTCAACCTTGGATGCGAGATCGTGCAGAATCGTGTTCGCGGTGCCGAAGGTGAGGTTGTGGCGAAGGTGATCAGCGTCCTGCGGAAGACTCGCAGCAAGCGCGTAAGCCTTGGCGCTGTGCTGTTCGGCCAACGCCTTGTCCTTGTGCCGAGAGGCCAGTACAACGCCTCTCAGGTGTAGTGATCCGAGAGAAATCACATGGTCAATCTGCCTGGCACCGGATGACTCCAACTGGACGATGCCACGGTCAACAACGGCGAGGCCGGACGCGTAGTCTCCTGCGCTCTGGAAAACACCGGCCTCGATCCATGAAGCTCCTGCCTCAGCGTTTGGGTTCCAGGTCTGCTGAGCTGCCCACTGGTGCCGTGACACGATCATTTCGGCGAGATCAGGTTGCCCCAGTCGGTGAGCTACCGAGTAGGCGCACCCGTAAGCGTCCGCCACCTGTTCCCACGCAATGGCATCCCCATGAGAAGCAATGGCTGTCGCAGTGACTTGAGCAAGGAGAGTCGGTAGAACACGAAGCATCTCCATGTACTTCGTGCCGGCTCGCAGGTCCGAAAGGTCATTGAGATCAGTTCGAAGCTGCTCCAGGTCAGGAACCTCGACGTTCGGCATCCGGTAGCGGCGGACGGCGTCACGGAGATCGTTCAGAAGGTCGGACTGTTCGACAGGTCCGAGGAACGGCTGTCCGTAGATCCGCGCAGGTGAGACGTGCATGGCAGCAGCAATCGCGGCGGCCACCGGCGGTGTGAGAGCCCGCTCGCCGGTCTCGACCTTGCGAAGGTGTGACGGTGACAGGTTCGCCATGGAGGCAAGAGCCTCGCGACTGAAACCCCGCGCCTTCCGCAGCAGCTCGATGTTCGTGCCTGCGGAAGGAGTCATGTCCGTACTGCTGTCCATGGCTTCAGCATTCCACTTCAGGTGCTTCGCCGGTGTTAACTCAGCGTCGCCTTCTGGCGTTGGGGCACTTTTGGGACAACTGATCAAGGGGCTGAGGAGTTGACTGGTTGTCAGGTAGGACACGACCAATCAGGAGGACGCCGTGATGGCAGTACAGGAAGTCCCTGAAGGCAAGGGTGGCGCCGGGTCGGAGTCCGCAGACGATCGAGAACCGAAGGACAGGGCTCACGCCGGCGCGGTGCGCTTCCTCATGGCCTTACGGATGATCGGTGTTGACGTCTCGTCCGCCAGGACGGTGCCCACCTCGGGTGGTAGGTACGGCGTTCACATCGGGGTCTTCGAGACTGAAGACCTGGACAAGGTATCGACCGCAATCGAGACAGAAGCCGCGGTGCGAGCCAGGGCCGTTCTGCTTGGGGAAGCCATCTCCGAAGTGGGGACGGGTGAAGGGTGAGCATTCTTCGGATCAAGGTCTACTCGATCGTCGAAGGGACTGCAGGGCGCCAGGTGATCCGCGAAGTCGACTACGACCTCTACAAGGATTCGAAGCCTGACGTGGGGTTCATGGAGCCGTGCGATTGTGCCCGGTGTCGCTCAAGGGCCCGAATAGTCCGCGCACCTGACCACGTCTCGACCTGGGGGAAGTCCAGCGGGTGACACAAGCCTCGGCTTCTTCTTCGCGGGGTGCGAGCCAGATCTCGGCATCGGCGTAGCTGTCGACGTAGTCGGCGAAGTCCGCTGCTTCGCGGGCCGCCTCCGGCGTGACTCCGGGGTAGTAGTCGCTGATCTGCTCGGGCCGAACTCCGTCGCGCAGCAGAGCTGCTACCTCCGCTGCCGGGATGCGGGTGCCGTCGACTACGGGCTCGCCTCCGCGAACAGCTGGGTCAATGGAGACGTGCGGGCGGGGCTCCAACAGGTCTGGGATCCTTCGGCCGCCCCGGGAGAAGGGCGCGAGCACGTCCACCATGTCGTGGATGACGACGTTGCCCTTGCTGTGCACGAGGTCCACCGCATGGTCCGGGTCGGCCAGGTAGATCGTGTCGCCTCCGGCTACCAGTCGCAGGAACCGGCGTGGATGAAGCCCGGTACCCCGGGGCTGTCGCTGTACAGGTATCCCCACGGTCCGCTCCGCTATGAACGACGGCGTGCGAAGAGGATCGCTCCTGGGGTGCTGCTCTCGGGGTCGAGCAGTGTCTCGGTCTCGACCGTGAATCCGGCCGCACTCAGCCACGCGCTCACCTGGGCCGGTCGGCGCCGGCGGACGTAGATCTTCATCGGGTGGCCACCGTAGCCCTCTGTCTTGAGTCGCGAAACATCACCCACGTGAAAGCCGATCAGCAGCGGTGCACCAGGGCGCAGCGCCCGCCTGAAGCCGGCGAGGACCGACGGTACCTCTTCATCGGGGATGTGGATCAACGACCAGAATGCGAGCGCGCCGGCGATCGACTCGTCGGGGAGGTCGAGAGCAGTCATCGAGCCCACCTCGAACCGGAGCTCGGGGTGTTCTCTTCGAGCCACGTCGATCATCCCGGGGGAGACGTCGATGCCGAAGGCGTTGACGCCCAGGTTGTGCAGGTAGCCGGTGATGTGGCCCGGTCCGCATCCCATGTCTGCCACTGGCCCGCCGCCGAAGTCGGCAACCGCGTCAGCGAACAGGTCCAGCGCCGCCCGGACGTTCGGCGCATTGGCAAGGGACTCGCGCACGAAGTCCGCGTAGTCGACCGCAACCGTGTCGTACGAGGTGCGGGTGTCTGCCAACCAGCCGTCCAAGTCCATGCTGCGACACAGTAGTGCAGGCCGAGCAACTCCAGATCGTCGGCGGGCCGGTCCGATGCCGAACCTCGCCTCGGGAAGATGCAACCACCGCAATCTCAACCTTGACGGGCCTCCGTGAGAACAACGAACTCCCTGTTGGCCTGGGCCGCTTCGCCGCAGTAGAGGAGCCCTTCGGGAGCTCCTGGGGCGGTTGTCGCTGCGGTCGGCGACCAGTGTCCGCTTGGATGGCGGAACGGGCGTCAGCCCGGGGGCCTGGCTACTCCGCCGAGGGCGTGCGAGCGCTGGTGTGCTACACGTTCACCGAGCCGGCCGTCATCGTGGCCACCACGATGACGGTCAACACTGCCTCCCGATGGGCGATTCGGAGTCGCTGAGCAGTGGCGGCCTGCCGATACATCGGGTTCATCCGATCTTGTCATCGATGTTCACGTAAGGTGCGGACACGAGGGTGGTCAGATCGGTGGTCGCAAGCCGATCCTGGACACCCTCGATCCTTGGGCGGGTGCACGAGTCCGTGCAGCGCTTCACTGGGGGGACAGCAGAGTGGACTCGGTATCGATTGTGTCGGCGGTCGTCGCGGTGGCGGGGGCCGGCCTGGCCGCGTTCTTCAGCTACTGGCAGCAACGGCGGCTGTCAGTCTGGGAGAAGCACAACTACATGGAGCGCTACGGCGCCTCCCTCGCCTGGGCGGTCTTCGACCTGCAGAGCCGCCTCTACAACATCCTGCACGGCCAGGTCGTCGACCGGTCTCCCGGGGCCGGCGTCGGCTACCTCACGGCGTACCTCGGTCGCGGGACCCCGGCCGAGGCCGAGTACGCCCGCCGCAGCACCGTGTTCGTGCTTGCCGAGTACCTTGCCTGGGCCGAGGTCCTGCGCCGCGACATCCAGTTCCTCAACCTGGGCGGCAGCCGCATCAACAGGAAGATCATGGGACAGATTTCCCAGATCTCCTCCGACATCAGCGACATGTCCGGCCCCAACAGTGAACTGCGCCTCTTCCGTGCCCATCAGCGCGCCATCGGCGAACTGATGGTCCATCCGGACAGCGCGCCCGGCCAGCGATGGTGCCTGGGCTACGCGGAGTTCTGTCAGCGGCTGGACCACGACAATGCCTTCCTGGCCTGGTTCGCGGGACTGCTGGGTGACGTCGACCGTCTCGCGATCGACACGGTCCCGGCCGTGCCGCGTCTTCAGAAGATCCAGAACGAGTTGGTCGCACTGATCGACCTCCTGGATCCCAAGGCTGTGCGGTTCCCGCAGTTCCGGCGGGCGTTCGACAGTGCCACCCACGCGGTCCACGCACCGTCCCCGTCCGCTCCACCCCAGCCCTGAGCCCATTCGGTCAGTCGCTGGTCTCCCCGCTGGAGGAGGCGTCACCGGCGTCGATCTCCTCGTTCATGGTCGCCGCTTCGACCGGCGTGACGCTACCTGCCTGCAGCAGGGCGGCCACGAGTTGCCGGGCAACCGGCGCGCTGTAACCCGCCGCACCGACGACCACCCGATCCAACAGCGTCGCCTCCTGCAGCCGCACTGCGATACGCGCCGCCGCCAGCCAGAGGTTCAGGTCTGTGTGCTCCGCAGCCTCCTCCTGCTCGATGCGAGCCTCGTCGTCATCGCCGGGGTAGTCCGGTACGACACTCTGCGCCGTGGCCGCGAGGTGCTTCCGGGCGGCCGGGGCGGCGTGCAGGATCAGCTCGTGCAGGAGGCCGCTGTGCAGGCCGGCGGGGTCCGCGCCGATCGGCAGGGTGATGGTGATCTGAGTCTCTGGCGGTACCCAGCTGACCCTGGTGTTCTGATCGTCATCCGATGTGTCGACCAGCACCAGGAGCCGGATGTCACGGGCGGCCACGATGACGCCCACGGTCGCGTCGAGTTGGGCGACTGCCCGAATGAACCCGTCGGCGTCCGTCTTGATCGTGGTGGATGCGGTCCCTCTGACCGTCAGCACAGTTGCCCCCCAAGTGAGCTGAGCGGGCCGCAGGTAACCCACAGTCAAGAACGCGCTACCGGGATTGGTCGTGTCGGGTGTCGGTTTGGGCTGCTTCGGGGCTCAGAAAGGTGATTGCTGGGGACGGTTGCGCCCGCGCCGCCGTCCTGGCGGCTTGATCCCGTCCGTGGGGGCGGTGCAGGGTGGGTGCATGACGTGGACAGCACCACCGGTCGAGCGGACCACACAGTTGGGCGGCCTGGGCACGCTGTCCGAGCGGCAGATGTTGGAGGGCTGGTTGAGGTGGCATCGGGAAACGTTGCTGGTCAAGTCCGCTGGGCTTGAGTCGGCCCAATTGGCGCGGACGACCGTGGAGCCGTCGAGCCTCACCCTCCTCGGTCTGGTGCGCCACATGGCGGAGGTGGAGCGCTGGTGGTTCCGGCGGAGCTTCGCCGGTGAGGCCATCGGCGATGTCTTCACCGGCCCGTCGGACGGCAACGAGGGACTCGACGGAGTCCATGCAGCCGATGCGGAGCGGAACTTCGGACTCTTTCGGACCGAGGTCGAAGCGTGCGATGCGGCGGTGGTCGGGCACGATCTCGACGAGACCTTTGTGTCCTCTCGCGGAACCCTGCTCAGCCTTCGCTGGATCTACATGATGATGATCCAGGAGTATGGCCGCCACAACGGCCATGCCGACCTCTTGCGGGAACGGACCGACGGGGCGACGGGTGACTGAGCTGCCCGCCCTGTGGTGTCAGCGGGGAGCTGCTGCCGACCCTCGTAGCTCGAAGAGGAAGCAGCCGGATTCGACGGCTCGGACGTGGATCAGTTCCACTTCGGGGGCTGCCAACTCCACCGCGATCAGGGCGTCGAGGTCTGCGCTGCTCATCGACGCAGTTGATACCGCGCGGCCGCCGAGGATATGGCCGCGGCGATCGTAGGCGCGCAGGACCCGCGACCCGTGCAGCGCGGTCGGGAAGGTGTCCGCGGCCGGGCCGTCGCAGGGAGCGGCGTGGATGAAGACCGGGCCCAGTTCCAGGTAGGGACCGGGGTCGACGCCCGTCTCGTCCGCCCAGCGGGCCGGCGGGGCGTAGGAGACCAGCGCGATCGCCTCGCCGACCTGGCTGCGGCGCAGGCAGCAGCGAAGGGGAGCGCCGCCCTCGTCATCGGTGTAGGGCTTGGTGGCGCGGCCCGCGTCGTGCTGGTTCGCTGAAGCTGATTGCGGAGTGCTCAGGGCGCGCCCCAGCCGCTCCGTCGGCCCCGCTTTCTACGGTCACCGGCGTGTCCGATACCGGACTCCCGCCCGAGCATCGGCTGGACTGACGGTGCGTGACATCCGGTTCCTGCAGCGGGATGCTGCGACTGGGTGACGAGATGCTGAGGAAGCTGCTGCCGTGACTCCCGATGAGCTGCCCGGGCTCCGGGCAGTGGTCGTCATGGGGGGTTTCGGCGCGGGCTGCAGGCGCGCGGCCCGGCCGCCCCTTGGGCGGCCGGGCCTTCAGCAGTGACGAGCGCTCGTCACGGTGCGAGCGGCAGGGTAAAGGAGACGGGGTAGGTGGCCACGACCTTGCCGCTGCAGTTCTTCGTGTATACCGGCGGGCGGCTCGCCGTGTAGGTGATGGTGGCCTCGGTGTAGCGGCGCTCGCCGGGGTGGCCCTTGACTGCGGCGCTGCCGAGCAGTTCGACCACGACGGGATAGTCGTGGATGTGGCCGGAGGCGCAGTTTGATATGCAGTCGTTCGACCACTCGGTGCCGTAGGCGCTGGCCAGTTCCGGCGTCCAGCTGGTCCAGTGCAGACCCTTCAGCCCGATGCCGTCGTCCGCGCAGGCCAGCACGATCGTCCCCGGCTTGACCTGCGCCTCTCCGGAGCAGCCGGGCACGACGTATTGCGGAGCGGGCGCGGCCGCGGCCGTCGCGGCCGTCGCTGTCGCCGCGCCCGCTGCGCCGGGTAGTCCCAGACCCAGCCCGACCGCGACCGCGACCGCGGCGGCCCCCGCTGCGACAGCCCTGGAGCGTCCCCAGTGCACGTTCATAATGCCCCCCTTGCGTTTTGCTGATTACCTTCTGACGAACCAGAAGACGTCGCGTACTCAGCTGCGGTTGCGAGGTCTCTCGACGGTCCTGTAACAGGGCGGCGCGTACCGCCTTCATCCGCACCGAGCGTCCGCGCGGCGACGCCAAGGGACCGAGCACTGGGCATCCGCCGAGGTGGTGGCGCGGGCCGAGGCGGAGTGGAAGTGCGGCGGCCGTGGGTCAGCGGTCTCGGCGGAGGTCGAGCATGTAGAAGGCCTTGTCGTAGCGCTTGTCGCCGACGGCGACGAAGTCGTGGAGCCGGCCGTACTCGGTGAACCCGAGCGAGCGGTACAGGTGCAGGGCAGGGGCGTTGTCGCCGCGTGCGTCCAGGGTGAGGACCTCGATGCCCGCCGTCCTGGCGTCCTCGACCAGTGCGGCGGTCAGCGCCCGGCCGATGCCGCGACCGTGGGCGGCGGCGTCGACGGCGATCCGCTCCAGGTCGGCGTGCGGTCGGTGGGTCGGACGGGCGTATCGCCGCCAGTAGCCGAGGCCGACCAGTTGGCCGTCCAGGTGGGTGACCCGGAGCGAGGCGTTGCCGTCCCGGGTCGCGCGGAGCACCTGGTCGAGCAGGTCCGAGACCTCGTCGGCAGAAGGTGGTTCGACCCAGCCCAGCGCTGCGCCCCGCTCGACCAGGTCCTTGAGGATCCGGTGCGCCGACTGCGCGAGGTCCGCGAGATCGGTGGAGCGGGGAGTCGAGGTGCTGATCACGGGCGAATCCATGATCAGCACCCTAGCGTCCACAGCGGGGGTTGACTGAGCATCACTTGGCCCGCAGCGCGGTGCGAGCCCTGGCGGCCCAGCCGGTCGGGAGCATCGCGACGATGACCGCGATCGCCAGGCCGCCGAGGCGGGTTCTACGCCCGGGAGTTGGCGGGGGAGGGGCGCAGCAGGGCGGCGACCGCGATCGCGGTGAGTACCGCGATGCCCGAGGCGCAGAGGAAGGCGCCCTGCAGGCCGTCGGTGAAGGCGGCCTGGGCCTGGTGCTTCACCGCATCGCCCATCACCGAGGCGGCGGCCAGCGAGGACTGCGCCTTGTGGACCAGGGCGGCGGGCGCTCCCGGCATCCCCGGGAGCTTGAGGTTGCTGCCGTAGAGCGCGGTCAGGACGCTGCCGAGGACGGCGATGCCCATGGCCCCGCCGAGTTCGCGGGAGAGGTCGTTCATCGCGGAGCCGACGTTCTGCAGGGACTGGGGCAGGGCGTCGGTGATCGCGGTGGTGGCCGGGGTCATCGCCAGGCCCATCCCCGCGCCCAGCGGCAGCAGGCCGCAGAGCAGCAGCCAGTACGAGCTGTCCGGGCCGAGCTGGGACAGGACCGCCATCGCGGCCGCCATCAGCAGCAGTCCCAGCACCCACGGCCGGCGGGTACCGAAGCGGGCGGTGAGGCGCGGGGAGAGTCGGCTCGTCGGCACCATGGTGGCGGCCATCGGCAGCATGCTCACCGCTGCGATCAGTCCGCTGTCGCCGCACACCAGTTGGAGGTACTGCATGATGACGAAGATGAAGCCGAAGAACCCGAAGAACTGCATCATGACCGACAGCGATCCGGCTGCGAAGCGGTGGTTGCGGAACAGCCGTGGGTCCAGCAGGGGGTGACGCTGCCTCAGTTCCCATGCGCCGAAAAGGGCGAGGACGATCAGGCCGAGTGCGATGCCGCCGAGCGTGGCCCAGCTGCCCCAGCCCCGGTCGGGGGCCTCGATGACCGAGTACACCAGGGCCGCCAGCCCGAGGAAGGCGAGGAGCGCGCCGACGGTGTCGATCGCGGGCGGGTCGCTCTCGGCCGACTCCGGCACGAACCTCAGCGTGCCGGCCAGGGCGACGGCGGCGAGAACGACATTCAGCAGGAACACCGAGCGCCAGGACCAGGCCTCCAGGAGGGAGCCGGAGACCAGCAGTCCCACCACGGCGCTGGCTCCCGCGACGGCAGCCCAGGTGCTGACCGCGCGTCCCCGCTGCTCGCGCGGGAAGGTGCTGGTGATCGTGGACAGGGTGGCCGGCATCACCAGCGAAGCCCCGATGCCGAGCAGCCCGCGCAGGCCGATCAGCACGCTCGCCGAGGTGGTGAACACGGCCGCGAGTGAGGCCAGGCCGAAGACCGACAACCCGACCAGCAGCACCAGCCTGCGCCCGAAGCGGTCACCGATCGCGCCCGCGGTCAGCAGTAGCGAGGCGAAGACCAGGCTGTAGGCGTCGATGATCCACGAGAGTTGGGTCTGGCTGGCGTGGGTGGCCACGGCGATGGAGGGCAGGGCCACGTTCAGCGACGACATGGCCGAGACGACGGCGCCCAGGGCGATACAGGTGACCGCGAGGACTGCTCCGTGCCGGATGTCGGCACCGGTGCCGGTGGCGGCAGGGGATCGGGTGGCTGCGGCAGGCATGGCGGCTGGCCTCCAGTGGCTTCCGTAGGGGTTGTTGCGGCCGTGGTTGCGGCCCGACCCCAGGCTCCCGCTGCCGGGGATAGCATTTCAACCATGATGAATAAACCGTCGGGCCAGGGCGGGCCCCGGGGTCGCCGCACCGGATCCCCGGACACCCGGTCGCAGATCCTCGACGTCGCCCGCACGCGCTTCCTGGCCCACGGCTACCGCGGGGTGACCCTGCGCGCGATCGCCGCGGAGGCGGAGGTGGACGTCGCGTTGATCAGCTATTTCTTCGGTTCCAAGAAGGGCCTGTTCGGCGCGGCCATGGACCTGTCCGGCAATCCGGCCGAGCACATGGTGCGGCAGGTGGAGGGGGATCTGGAGACGCTGCCCGAGCGTGCCCTGCTCGCCCTGCTCGGCCTGTGGTCGGACGCCGAGTCCGGTCCGCCGATGCGGGCGATGATCGGCGGGGCTGTCCAGGACGAAGCCATCGCGACCGTGTTCAAGGAGATGATGGAGCGGGAGGTCCTGGGTCGGCTCGGGGACCGGATCGGCGGGGTGGACGGACATCGGCGCGCGGCGGTGTTCTTCTCGCAGATGGCTGGACTGATCATGACGCGGTATGTGCTGCGGCTGGAGCCGGTCGCATCCATGCCGGCTGATGAAATCGTCCGCCTCTACCGGCCGTCCCTGCGCGCGACCCTGTTCGAGCCGACACACAGGGCCCGGCCGGGGGCGGGGCGCTGAACGCCTACCGCTGAGCATGCTCCCGGCGGCCTGGCCCGCCCCGCTGTGACCGGCCGTCCGGGTCGGGATCAGGGGGCTGCGGGCTTGCGGAAGAGCAGGTAGGCCTGGGGGACCGTTTCGAAGTCGACGGGCTCGCGCAGGGTTCGGGCGACCTGGGTGAAACCGGCCAGGGCCAACTGCTCGGCGACCGCGTCGGGCGGCAGCCGGTAGGAGTCCAGCGCGACCTCATGGCCGTAGGCCGAGGACAGGTGCCGGGGCTCGTCGCCGGCCTGGAAGGCCAGCAGCAGATGGCCGCCGGGTGCCAGCACCCGGTGGAACTCACCGAACACCAGCGGAAGTTGGCCGGGCGGGGTGTGGATGACGGAGTACCAGGCCAGCGCTCCCGCCAGTCCGCCGTCCGGCAGGTCGAGCGCGGTGATCGACCCCGCCTCGAACCGCAGGTCCGGGTAGGAGCGGCGGGCCACCGCGACCATCTCCGGCGACAGGTCGACGCCGAACGCGTCGAGGCCCAGCGCGTGCAGATGCGTCGTCACCCGCCCGGGGCCGCAGCCGAGATCGGCCACCGGACCGCCGCCGCCGGCCAGCACCAGTTCGGCGAAGGCGGCGAGCAGCGCCCGGTCCAGCGGCTTGGCCGCGAGCTCTGAGCTCAGCAGGCGGGCGTAGTCCACGGCGACGGTGTCATAGGCGGCCCTGGTGGTGCGCAGGTAATCGGGTTCGGTCATAGCCGAGAAGACTAGTGCCACGAATGTCCTTGCTCGGATGGGGACATGGACGTACGTTAGTGAACATGAGTGTTCGCGACAGGTCATCACTGCTCGATGCGGCCGCGGAGGTGCTGGTCGCCGACCCGGGGGCCTCGCTGGCCGAGGTCGCCGAGGCCGCCGGCATCGGCCGCACGACCCTGCACAAGCACTACGCCACCCGTGACGACCTGCTGCGCGCGGTCGGCCAGCGCGCCCTGGACCTGTGGCGGCAGGCAGTCGACCAGGTCGGCGTCGACGACACCGAGCAGCCCGACGGAGGCCTCCGGGCCCTGGCCGCGGCGCTGATCCCGATCGGGCCGCAGCTGATATTCCTGTGGCGCACACCGGCGTTCGACAACCACCTGGAGATCGACAAGCAGGGCTACGCGATGGACGAGCGCAGCCTCGCCCTGCTCGCCCGGGCGCAGGGGCGCGGCCTCCTGTCCGCCGGTGTCCCCAGCTGGTGGCTGCTGCAGTCCCTCTACTCCCTGGTCTATGTGGCGTCCGAATCGATCCAGTCCGGCTGGCTGGCCCCCCGCGAAGCACCCGATCTGGTGGTCACCACGTTTCTGCACGGCAATGGAGCTCATCCGCGAACGTGAATGGAGATCGACCATGAGCGACCTCGGCCAGGCGATACGCTTCGCCTCCCGCCTGTACCGCGAGCGCACCGCGAACCTCTACGCCGGCTACGTCCGGCGCGACCCGATGGCGCTGGTCGGACTGCGACCCGGGCGCGACAACCCCTACGCGCTCTATGAACGGATGCGCGCCGACGGACCGTTGGTGCGGATCGGCCGCAACTCCTGGGCCGGCACCAGCCACCGGGTGTGCGACGCGGTCCTGCGGGACCGGCGCTTCGGCGTCCGGCCGGTCAACCCCGACGGGACCGAGGGGGATCTGGGCATGGACCTCTCCCTCCTCGGCATGAACCCACCCGATCACACCCGGCTGCGCCGCCTCGTGCAGCCCGCCTTCAGCCCGAAGGTCGTGGCCGGCTACCGCGGCCCGATCGAGGACCGGGTCGGCGAGCTGCTCGACCGGGCCGGCACGGACGGCGAGTTCGACCTGGTGTCGGCATTCGCCGCACCGCTGCCGATCGGCGTCATCACCGACCTGCTCGGTATCCCGGACGTCGACGCCGAGCGCTTCGCCCGCTACGGTGCGATCGTCGGCAGCGCGCTCGACGGCATCAGGTCCCTGCGCCACGCTGCCCAGCTCCAGGCCAGCGACACGGAGATGAACGAGCTCTTCGACGGCCTCGTCGAACTGCGCCGCCGTGAACCGCAGGACGACATCGTGACCCGCCTGGTCCAGGCCGAGGGCGACGTGATCAGGCCGGAGGAGATCACGTCGTTGTGCGGGGTGCTCCTGGTCGCCGGATTCGAGACCACGGTCAACCTGATCGGCAACAGCGTGCTGGCCCTGCTCGACCATCCTGCCCAGTGGGAGGCCCTGTGCGCCGATCCGAAGGGCATGGCTCCCAAGGCGGTGCAGGAGGTGCTGCGGTTCGACCCGCCCGTCCAGGGCACCACCCGCTTCGCCCGGGAACCGCTGGAACTCGAAGGGAGGGCGCTCGCCAGGGGCCAGTGGGTGGTCACGCTGATCGGTGCGGCGAACCGGGACCCGCAGATCTACGACCGCCCGGACACCTTCGACATCAGCCGCGAGGACGCGGCCGACAACCTGGCGTTCTCCAGCGGCATCCACTACTGCGTCGGACAGCCGCTCGCACGGCTGGAGGCCGAGATCGCCCTGCAACTGCTGGCCGAACGGATGCCGGGACTGATCCGCAGCGGAGCAGCGAAGCGCCGCAACAGCACCTCGATCCGCGGCCCGATCCGCCTGCCGGTGCGCGCGGGTAGGGCCGGGGTGCCCTCCGGCATGGCGCCGCTGACCCGGTAGGCGTCGCCGGGCCGCGCAGCCCATCGCAACAAGCACCACGTCCGATCCGCGTCGCCGGCATGGTCGGCTGACGCCGCAGGGCCGCGCTCAGTCCTTGAGGCCCTTGAGCGTCTCCGGGTTCTGGGCCATCACCCGGCGGACCTGGTCCAGGAGGGCCGTCGCGTCCTCGCCCGAGGCGGCGATGCCGTCACCCGTGCCGCGCAGGGCGTCGGCGATCTCCTTGAACTGGGCGTCCCAGTCGTTCTGGTAGACCTGCTCGTGCTCCACGCCCGCACCGCTCGGCTGGCGCAGCCCGACGGTCAGGTCGATCACCTTGCCGATGACCGCGGTCATTCCGAACGAGAACAGTCCGAGCAGCAGCACCGCGACCAGCTGCTTGCCCAGCAGGTCCCAGCCGCCGCCGTAGAACACGCCCTTCTTGCCGGTCATCGCGCCGGTCGCGGCGAAGCCGACCATCACCATGCCGAACAGCCCGCCCCAGCCGTGGATGCCGACCACGTCGAGGGTGTCGTCGACACCGAAGCGGTACTTCCAGCTGATGGCGAACGCACAGGTCAGACCGGCGAGGAAGCCGATGATCGCGGCCCACATCGGGTTGACCCCGCCGGCCAGCGGGGTCATCGCGACCATGCCGGTGACCGCGCCCATGCAGATGTCCAGCAGACCGACCTGCTTGGTGCGCCAGTAGACCGTTGCCGCCCAGCCCGCCATCGCCGCACCGGCCGCGATCTGGGTGTTGAAGACACCCATCGCCGCCGCCCCGGGCACGCCCAGGGAGGAGCCGGTGTTGAAGCCGAACCAGCCGAACCACAGCAGCGACAGGCCGATGACGACCAGCGGCAGGTTGTGCGGGCGGATGGGACGGCGGTCGAAGTCCTCGCGCTTTCCGGCGACCAGCGCCAGCGCCAGGCCCGCCGCGCCCGAACTGAGCTCGACCACGGTGCCGCCGGAGAAGTCGACCGCGCCGACCTGCTTGTAGACCCAGCCGCTCGGGTCGAACACCCAGTGCGCCATGGGCACATAGACCAGCAGCGTCCAGGCGCAGACGAACACGATCCAGCCGCGCATCTGGGCGCGCCCGGCGACCGAGCCGCTGATCAGCGCGACCGTCACGATGGCGAAGGACATGTGGAACACCGAGAAGATCACGGTGGGGGTGTCGCCGGTGAGGCTGTTGAGCCCCACGCCGGACATGAACGCATGGTCGAGGTTGCCGATCAGTCCCAGGCCGCCGACGTCGTTGCCGAAGGCCAGCGAATAGCCGACCGCGAACCAGATGATGCTGACCAGCACCACGCAGACGAAGCACATCTTGAGCATGGCGATGACCTGACCGGTCTTCACCATGCCGCCGTAGAAGAAGGCGAGTCCGGGCGCCATCAGCAGCACCATGGCCGCAGCCATCATCAGCCAGGCGGAGTCGCCGGTGTCGAGCAGGTGTTTCACTTCTCCTGCTCCCGTCGCTCCAGCACCAGGCGGATCTCGGCGAGGATCTCGGCGTCGCCGGTTCCGGCGGCGGCCCGCTCGGCCCCGGCAGCTCCGGCGCCCACGGTCACCGGGACGCGGGTCTCCACCAGGCGCTTGCGGATCTCGGCGATGGTCTCGTCGTCGTAGGCCTGCTCCTCCTCCTGGCCGGGGACGTCCTCGTAGTCCTCGGCGGCCCGGAAGCCGACGGTCTTCTCGATGACCTGGGCGATCAGCCAGGTCATCCCGAAGGAGAAGACGCCGCAGGCGACGACGGCCACAGCCTGACGCCACAGCAGGTCCACGCCGCCGCCGTAGAACAGGCCCTTCTTGCCGCTCATCTGCGAGGTCGCGAACAGGCCGATGGCCAGCACGCCGACGATGCCGCCCCAGCCGTGCACGCCGACCACGTCGAGGGTGTCGTCGTAGCGCATCTTGTACTTCAGGTTGACCGCGAAGGCGCAGACGACACCGGCGACGAAACCGATGACCAGGGCGCCGATCGGGGAGACCTCACCGCAGGCCGGGGTGATCGCGACCATGCCGGCCACCGCCGCCGACGCCACGCCGAGCATCTCGACGTGCCCGAGCCGCCACTTCTCGATCAGCGGCCAGCCGACCATCGCGCCGCAGGCGGCGAGCTGGGTGTTGAGGAAGACCATGGGCGCGGTGCCGCCGTCCTCCAGGGCCGAGCCGGCGTTGAAGCCGAACCAGCCGAACCACAGCAGTGCCAGGCCGATGACGACGAGCGGCAGGTTGTGCGGGCGGATGGTCTCCCGCTCGAAGTCCTTGCGCTTGCGCACGACGATGGCCACGGCCAGGCCCGCGGCACCGGAGTTGAGCTCGACCGGCAGACCGCCGGCGAAGTCCAGGGCGCCCAGGTGGGCGCTGACCCAGCCGTCGGGGGCGAAGACCCAGTGGGCCATGGGCACGTAGACGAACAGCGTCCACGCGACCACGAACCACAGCCAGCCCCGCATGGTGGCGCGACCGGCGATGGAGCCGCTGATCAGGGCCACCGTGATGATGGCGAAGGCCATCTGGAAGCAGGAGAAGATCACGGTGGGTATGGAGCCGTGCAGGCTGTCCATGCCGACGTCGTGCATGAAGAAGTCGGAGGGGTTGCCGATCAGGCCCCAGCCGCCGACGTCCTTGCCGAAGGCGAGGCTGTAGCCGATGGCCACCCACAGCAGGGTGACGATGGCCAGGCAGACGAAGCTCATCTTCAGCATGACCAGGACGTGCTTGGTCTTGACCATGCCGCCGTAGAAGAACGCGAGGCCGGGCGTCATCAGCAGCACCATCGCGGTGCTCGCCATGAGCCAGGCGGTGTTGCCTGTATCAAGAGCGTGGGGCATTCGAGGGTCTCTCCTCAGGGATTGTCGGTCAGGCCGTGTTTTTTCAGGTCCTGCTTGTTCAGGATTTGCGCAGCACCGGGGCCGGGACGCCGATGAGCAGCCGTCGGACGGCGTCCCAGGCTCGGCGGACGGCCGCGGTGACGGTGGGGGAGTCGCTGCCGAGGACCCGGAGCCAGGCCCCGGCCTCGTGGGGGAGCACGCTGACGCCGAAGGCGAGTCCGCTGTCGGCGAGGGCCGCGTGCAGGGTGTCGGCGACCTCGGTGGCCGGGGCCAGCGGGGTGACCGCGTAGAAGGTGGACATGAGGTCGTGGCCGGCCAGTACCGCGGGCCCGTCCACTCCGCTCGCGCCCGGTTCGAGCCGCACGGTGTCCAGCGCCAGCAGTCGGCCGTCGGGGCGGCGCCACTCCAGGTCGGAGGCGAACACCTGGTAGGCGTTGCGCTCCCCGCGCGCCAGCCGCCCGCCCGCGACGGTCTCCCCGGCCAGCACGGTGGCGGACTCGGCCACCGTGACCACGGTGCGCTGGTAGCAGCGCGAGTCCGCGTAGGGGATGTTGGGCTCGGGCAGGTACTCGACGTAACTGCCCTCCTCCGCCGAGATGTTGACCAGCTGGGTGGCGTAGTCCGTGTCCATCCGGTGGATCTTGGTGGCGGCCTGGGTGGTGACATGCGCCGACGTCCCCGGGCCGAAGCGCAGGTCGGTGCGCAGCCGGTCGGCCTGGACGATGCCGCCGCCGGTGGACATCAGGTAGGTGATGGCCAGGTCCGGGCGGCAGGGGTCGAAGTACAGCGGCCGCATGATCTGCAGCGGCGACTTCTGATAGTGCGTCACCAGCTCGGTCCGTCCGCCGAGTTGCTCGAACCCGAGCTCCAGCAGTCCGACCTTCCCGGGGCTGCCGACGCCGAGGGTGTCCGGGCGGCCCGAGTGCCGCAGCACCTCGGCCGGGACCCGGGCGGGCTCGTAGTGGGCAGGGGTGAGCCTGTCCGCGGGCGCGGTCACGCCGGGACCGTTCTGCGGTAGGTCTCCAGGAGGTCCACCACCCGGTCGATGCCGGTGCCGGTGAGGCTGTTGGTGAGGACCACCGGACGTCCCTCGCGGACCCGGTGCGCGTCGGACTCCATGACGGTGATGTCCGTGCGCACGTACTGGGCGATGTCGATCTTGTTGATGACCAGCACATCGGAGTCGGTGATGCCGGGGCCGCGCTTGCGGGGCATCTTCTCGCCCTCGGCCGTGTCCAGGACGAAGAAGAACATGTCGACCAGGATCGGGCTGAAGGTGAGCGTGAGGTTGTCGCCGCCGGACTCGTAGATCAGGGTGTCGATGTCCGGGAACCGCTCCAGCAGTTCGGCGCCGGCGGCGAGGTTCATCGTCGGGTCGTCGCGGACGGCGGTGTGCGGGCAGGCGCCGGTCTCCACGCCCACGACCCGCTCCGGGGCCAGCAGCCCGGCGAGGTTGCGCCGCACATGCTGGGCGTCCTCCTGGGTGTAGATGTCGTTGGTGATGACCGCGGGGCGTCGGCCCCGGGCGATCAGCACCGGCACCACGGCCTCGATCAGCGCGGTCTTCCCCGAGCCCACCGGCCCGCCGATGCCTACGCGCAGCACGTCGTCCGCCATGTCCTGCCTGCCTTCTGTCGTTCCGGGGTTGCTGGTGGTGGGGTGGTGGGGGGTGTTGGTTCAGGTCGCGAACATCCGGGCCTCGGCCCGCTCGTGGCGGCCGGACATCACGTCCGCGACCGGGACGCAGCCGCCCAGGTCGGCGAGTTCGCGGCGCAGCGCGGCCGCGGCCACCTCCTGGATCAGCGGCGCGAGTTCGCGCAGGGTGACCTGGGCGCGGCGGTGGTCGGTGAGCCGCAGCCGGAGCGCGGCCCCGGTGAAGCTGACGCAGAAGGCGAACAGGTCGCTCGCGACCGCCTGTTCGGCCGGTACGCCGTTGACCGCGTAGACCACCCCGGCGGCGACGGCCTGGCAGCCGGGGGTCCGCTTCGCGGTGACCAGGTCGGCGTAGCGCTCCAGGGCCTCGCCGCCGAGGGCGATCCGGGCGGTGTCCAGCATCTGCCGCCCGGTGCGGGTCGAGGCCAGCCGCAGCTCGCGGTTGAGCTTGGTGGCGTGCAGCCGCTCGTCGGTCTCCACCACCGCGTCCCAGTCGCCGCGTCCGGCCGCCCGGTGGGCGAGCGCCAGCGCGGTGGCGTCGGCCGGGCCGACCGAGTGCCGCAGCAGGTCGGCCAGCAGCACCGGCATGGTGTCCTGGTCGACGGCCTTGGCCTGGGCGTAGCCCTCCAGGCCGTGCGAGAGAGTGTACATCCCGCTGGGGAAGGCGGAGTCGGTCAGCTGCAGGCTGACCAGCAGTGCGTCCAGGTCGCCGGTCATGCGAGATAGAAGAGGTGGTTGAGCGGCAGGGTGCGGGCGGGCTCGATGGTGGCGGGCACCCCGTCCAGGGTGACCCGGTAGGTCTCCGGGTCCACCTCGATGACCGGCACCGCGTCATTGCGCACCATGTGCTGCTTGCCGACGGTCCGGCAGTGACGCACCGGCAGGACCCGGCTGTCCAGGCCGAGTTGCTCCGGCACACCGAGGTCCACCGCGGCCTGCGACATGAACGACACCCGGGTGGCCTGCCTGGCCCGGCCCATCGCCCCGTACATGGGGCGGTAGTAGATCGGCTGGGTGGTGGGCAGCGAGGCGTTGGGGTCGCCCATCAGCGCCCAGTTGACCATGCCGCCCTTGATGACCAGCTTGGGCTTGGCACCGAAGGAGTTGATCGGCCACAGCACGATGTCGGCGAGCTTGCCCGGCTCCAGCGAGCCGATGTAGTCCGATGTCCCGGACGCGATGGCCGGGTTGATGGTGAGCTTGGCCAGGTAGCGCAGCACCCGGAGGTTGTCGTTGCGCTCGGAGTCGCCGTCGAGCTTGCCGCGCTGGTCCTTGCAGTGGTGCGCGGTCTGGAAGGCCCGTGCGAAGGACTCGCCGATGCGGCCCATGGCCTGCGAGTCGGAGGAGAAGATGGAGATGACGCCCTCGTCGTGGAGCACGGTCTCGGCCGCGATGGTCTCCACCCGCACCCGGGAGTCCGCGAAGGAGACGTCCTCGGGGATGTTGTGGCTCAGGTGGTGGCAGACCATCACCATGTCCAGCAGCTCGTCCACCGAGTTGACGGTGTAGGGGAGCGTCGGATTGGTGGACGAGGGAAGGACGTTGGGCTCGCCGGCGATCCGCATGATGTCGGGGGCGTGGCCGCCGCCCGCGCCCTCCGTGTGGAAGGTGTGGATGGTGCGGCCGTCGATCGCGGACAGGGTGTCCTCGTAGAAGCCGGACTCGTTGAGGGTGTCGGTGTGGATCGCGACCTGCACGTCGTACTCGTCGGCGACCCGCAGCGCGGTGTCGATGGCGGCCGGGGTGGTGCCCCAGTCCTCGTGCACCTTCAGCCCGCACACGCCCGCCTCGACCTGCTCGCGCAGCGCCTCGGGCAGCGAGGCGTTGCCCTTGCCCAGCAGCCCGACGTTGACCGGCAGGTCCTCCACGGCCTGGTACATCCGGCCGATGTTCCACGGCCCCGGCGTACAGGTGGTGCCGTTGGTCCCGTCGGTGGGGCCGGTGCCGCCGCCGATCAGGGTGGTGATGCCGTTGGTCAGGCCCTCCTGGACCTGCTGCGGGGCGATGAAGTGGATATGGGTGTCGATGCCGCCTGCGGTCGCGATCAGGTGCTCGCCGGAGATGACCTCGGTGCCGGGCCCGATCACAAGCTTGGGGTCGACGCCGCTCTGCAGGCGCGGATTGCCGGCCTTGCCGACGGCGGCGATGAAGCCGTCCTTGACGCCGAGGTCGCCCTTGACCACACCCAGGATGGGGTCCAGCACCACGACATTGGTGATGACCAGGTCGAGCGCGCCCTGCAGTGAGGTCGCGGCCGGGTCCTGGGCCATGCCGTCCCGGATGACCTTGCCGCCGCCGTAGACCGCCTCGTCGCCGTAGTGGCCCTCGTTGAAGTCCTTCTCGACCTCGACGACCAGGTTGGTGTCGGCGAGGTGGAAGCGGTCGCCGACGGTCGGACCGAAGAGGTCCGTGTACTGCCTGCGGGGGATGATGGCCATCAGTGCTCGCCCTCCTGGGTGTCGGCGTCGGTCGTGGGGGCGTTCCTGAAGCCGAGTTCCGCTGCGCGGCGCAGCGCCCGCACGCGGGTGTCGGCCGAGCCGAGGCCGCCGTCGACCAGGCCGCTGAAGCCGACGAGGCGGCGGTGGCCGGCGTAGGCGGTGAGGTCCACCTCGCGGGTGTCGCCGGGCTCGAAGCGGGTGGCCGTGCCGGCCGGGAGGTCGAGGTGCATGCCGTAGGCGCGTTCGCGGTCGAACTCCAGGGCGCGGTTGACCTCGAAGAAGTGGTAGTGCGACCCGACCTGGACCGCGCGGTCGCCGGTGTTGCTCACCGTCAGCCGCGTCTTCGCCCGACCGGCGTTGATCTCGACCGGGTCATCCCCGTAGAGGTAGGCGACTCCGCCTGACATGGTGTCTCCTTCTCAGTGGTCGTGGGTGTGGCCGTGGCTGTGGCCGGGGCCTGGGCCGTGGGAGTGGGCGAATCCCTGGCCGTGCGCGGCGTCGAGCCCGGCGGCGATGCCGTCCTGGCCGTGGTGCAGCCGGTGCAGGGCGGCGTCCGCGCGGGCGTCGAGGACGCCCGCGACCGCCTGGAGGCTGAGCAGCCGTCCGCCGTCCTCGGCTCCGGGGACCGGGGCGGCCGCGGCGGGACCGAATGCGGCGGGCAGCAGGACGACCCGCTCCGCGCCGAGCCTGCGGCAGCGGTCGACGCCCTCGGCGAGGTCGGGGTCGGCGCCCGGACCGGTGAAGGCCACCTCCACCCGTCGGTGGCGGCCGTGCCGGTGGACCAGCCGGGCGATCCGGAAGAGTTCGGCGTCCTGGAAGGCGTCCGCGGCGGGGGCCGTCACCAGCACCGCGGTGCTGTCGTCGGCCTCGGCGTCGCGTCCGGCGGCGGCGCGCAGCCAGCCGACGAGATGCTCCGCGGCGCCGAAGGGCTCGGTGAGGGCGAGGCGTCCGGGCGTGGTGGAGCGGGCGATCCAGCGCAGGGCGCGGGCGGCGTCGGCCACGAGTTCGTGGTCGCGCCCCAGCGTCATGGGGACCACGCAGGCGGGCCGGTCCGTGTGCGCGAGCGCGGCCTCGACGGCCTCGGCCAGCGCGCGGCCGGTGCCGACGGCACGGAAGGCGTGGCCGCTCTCGACCCAGGGGCCCAACTGCTCGCCGGCGCCGCTCTCATGGCCGCCGACCAGGACCAGCGTCATCTCAGGCACCCACGGGGTCATGACAGGAGACGAGCTTGGTGCCGTCCACGAACGCGGCCTCGACCTGGATCAGCGGCAGCATCTCGCGGACGCCGGGCATGACGTCCTCGTTGCTGACGACGGTCCTGCCGATCTCCATGGCCTCGGCCACGGTCCGGCCGTCGCGGGCCGACTCCAGGATGGCCTCGCTGATGAGGGCGACGGCCTCGCTGTAGTTCAGCTTGACGCCTCGGTCCCGGCGCTTTCGGGCGAGGTCGGCCACCACGTAGATGTAGAGCTTGTCGATCTCCCGGGGAGAGAGATTCACTGGGGCCTCCTATTTCCGCGATGCGGAAATTAGTTTCTATCTGAAGGAAAAGATAGGAGTAAGCGACGGCCGCGTCAACATATTGTTGAGAACTGGGGCTCACCACGTCGTCTCCTCCGCCCCGCCCTACACCTTGCGCGCTATCGCGCAGATCTGCGGCAGCGGGTCGGTGAGCACCGAGGTGTAGTAGGGGTCGGGACGCCACTCCGAGCAGTAGACGATGCCGGGATCGACCAGTTCGAAGCCCTTGAGCAGCCGGGACAGGTCGTCCATCGACCGCAGTTTCATGGGCGCGACCGTGCGCGAGTACTCCTCGGCGGCGAGCGAGGCCCGCTGGGCGGACTCCGGCTTGTGGCTCCCGTGGGAGACCAGGAGGTAGCTGCCCGGGGCCATCGCCAGGCGGTAGGCCGCGATCAGGGCGGCGGCCTCCTCGTCGTCGGGGACGAAGTGCAGCACCGCGCTCATCAGTATCGCCATGGGCTCGTGTGCGCTCAGATGGAGCAGCCGTTCGACCTCCGGGTCGCCGAGGACGGCCGTGGCGTCGCGCAGGTCGCGGTTGATGATCGTCGCTCCGGGGTTCCCGGACAGCATCAGCCGGCTGTGCCTGACCGCGACCGGGTCGTTGTCGACGTACACGATCCGCGAGGAGCCATCCACCGCCTGCGCGATGTCGTGGACGTTGTCGACCGTGGGGATGCCCGAGCCGAGGTCCAGGAAGTTGCGGATGCCCGAGTCGACGAGATGGCGGACGCCGCGCCGCAGGAAGGCGCGGTTGACCCTGAGCATGGCCGGGAGCTCCGGCATCATCTCGACCACCCGCCGCGCGGCGTCGCGGTCGGCCGGCAGGTTGTGGCGGCCGCCGAGGTGGAAGTCGTAGATGCGTGCGATGCTCGGCCGCTCCGGGTCCACATCCCCGGGGATCCACGACTGGTCCTTCATGACGTCCTCCCCGGCGGATCGCCGACCGGACCAGTGACATGGCCGGTGTGGCGCCAGAGTACAGATCATCGGGAGCCCGCACCCCGGTTTCGGGAGAGTGTCGGCGGATTCGTCGGTCGGTCGGTGCGGTCCGCGCCGCGCGCGCCCCGTATCGGGAATCGCCGCAGGTGGCTCCGTGGTGACGGTGTGTCAGTAGGTGTGCGTGGCAGGGCTTCACGTCGACGCGGCACGGGCGGACGGCATCCGTCCATAGTCATGGCATCTTCAAATAACATGAGTATTGCTCTTGTTTAGTTACCCGCTGGTACCTAGCATCTGAGACCGTTCAACGCTGCTTTCCCGCACAGCTTTCCTGCTCCGACCGACCGGCCCATCCGCCGGGCGGTACCCCCTGCCTCCACCAGGAGCCATGCGTGAACAGATCTCTACTGGCAAGGGCCTCGCTGCTCACCGCGGCCGCCCTCATCGGGGCGTTCGGGGTGACCTCGACACCGGCGGTCGCCGGTACCCCGGCCGCCTCGAGCAAGACCGTCGCGGCCGGGATCCCGGCCAACGGAGCCCCTGCCATCGTCGCCATGGGTGACAGCGCCATCTCGGGCGAGGGCGCCGGCACCGACACCGACGACGCCTATGTCCCCGGTACCGACGGTCCCAAGAACTTCTGCCACCGCAGCACCGAATCGGTGATCTTCGACACCGGGGACACCGCGGTCACCCCCATCGACCTCGCCTGTTCCGGCGCCCAGACCGGCGACCTGACGAGCGACCCGACCCTGGCCGCGATCACCGGCCCCGGCAGCGGGGACTTCGGCGAGCCCAAGCAGGACGTCGAGCTCGCCCAGACCGCCGCGCAGTACCAGGTGAAGATGGTCGTCGTCACCATCGGGGCCAACGACGACTTCGACTTCAGCGGCATCATGGAGAGCTGCCTCGGGCAGTACTTCCCGATCCCGCAGTCGGAGGGCTGCCGCGACACCATCGGCAGCGCGGCCATCACCGCCCGTGCCAAGGCGGTCATCCCCAAGATCGAGGCCGCGCTCACCGACATCCGGCAGACCATGCGCAACGCGGGATATGCGGACAGCGACTACCAGTTGGTGCTGCAGTCCTATTTCACCCCGATCACCCCCGACATCCGCAGCAACACCTACGCGGCCAAGGTGGCCGACGGCTGCCCGGCCTTCCCCGAGGACCTGGCCTGGGGCCACAACTGGGTCGTCCCGCAACTCGACGACGCCCTGCGGACCGCCGCCGAGGCCGTGCCCGGCGTGCGCTTCCTCGACCAGCGCCGGGTCACCTACGGCCACGAGGTCTGCGCCGAGATGACCACCTCGCCGTACGAGTACACCAACGGTGACGTGATCGACCTGAGCGAGCTCACCCGCAACGGCTGCGACTACTCCATCGGCATCCTCGGCCTGTGCGAGGACGAGATCCGGCAGTCGTACCACCCGCGCGTCGCGGGCTACAAGGCCGAGGGCGCCTGCCTCGGGGAGTTCTTCAACGAGCCCTCCCAGCAGGAGGCCTACTGCACCCTGGACCAGGCCGACGGCACCACCATCGAACCGCTGACACCCGGTCAGCCGTTCAATGACGCACCGCAGGACGGCGCCTGGTTCCAGCTCACCAACAGCGCCTCCGGCAACGTCCTGGACTTCTCCGGCGGCGGCACCTACGGCGACAGCACCAACGGCCGTCCCGCCATCACCTATCCGGCGGACGGCGGACTGAACCAGTCCTTCGTCTTCGAGAAGAAGTCCGACGGCAGCTACGAGCTGGACTTCAGCGGCAACCGGGACATGTGCCTGGACGCCACCGGCGCCTCCACCGCCGCCGGCACCGCGCTGGAGCAGTGGGGCTGCAACGGCGGCGGCAACCAGCACTGGGTGCTGGAGCCCGCAGGCAACGGCCTCTACAAGATCGCCGACTCGCAGAACACCACCATGGTGGCCACCCTGGGCACCAGCAGCGTCACCGACTCGGGCGGAAACCCGGTCACCCTCCTGGAGCCCGACACCGGCGCCCCCGGCCAGCTGTGGCAGCTCACCCTGCTCGGCATCGTCTACCTGGGCTGATCGCTCCCGGGTAGTCGAACAACCGGCTGCGGCCGCGCGCGGATCGAACCCCCGTGCGCGGCCGCAGCGTCGTGGCGTCAGCGACCGCCGCGCCCACGGAACGGATTGTCGCTGACCGTGATCCGCCCACGCGAGTTCACGGTCACGCGGGGACGGCCGGGGCCCGGGACGCGGACCGTCACCGACGGCGTCACGCCGCGCTTCCCGATGAAGGCATTGATGCGCAGGGCACGGGTGACCGGCTGGGACAGGCGGATTCCAATGTTCACGGCAGGCTCCTTCGTCGGTGGTTGAGACGCGCGGCAGGGCGGTATCGGTTTCACGCCCGGGGCACGGGACCGCGACGCGCCCGGCCGGGGCGGTGGGTGACCACCCCGGCCGGGCGCTGGTGGCGCTCCGATGGTGAGGGAACGTCAGGAGACGATGGACAGCGCGAAGATGTGAATCGCCGAGTCATCCGGCAGGGTGACGCCGGCCACGGTCTTGCCTGGGGTCAGCGGGACGGTGTTGGAGAACACCTGGTAGGAGGTCCCGAAGTCGGCGGGCCCGGTCGGGGTGTCGCGGTGGTCGGTGGTCAGTACGATCTTCGCGCCGTAGGCGGTCGCCGGGGTGCAGCACCAGTTGGGGAAGCCGAGCTGGCCGGTGCTGGTGGTCCCGTCCGTGTACCTGACCGTCACCGGTCCCGAGACCTGGCCGGTCTCGGAGCCGAGGAAGGCGAGCGAACTCCCCTTGCCGCTGACGGTGATGGCCTGGCCGGAGGCAGCCACGTTGTCGGGCGCACCGGCTGCGGCGGTCGGCCAGGTGAAGGTCAGACCGTTGGCTGAGACCTTCGCACCGGGCGTGGCCCCTGCGGTTGCCAGCGCCTGTGCGGAGTAGCTGTCACCGGTGCCGTCGAGGTTGCCCGGTCCCGGGTCGGTCTCCGAGGTCACGCCGACGTTGTTGAAGGCGTCGGCAAGCGTCGGGTAGGGAACCACGGTGGTGATGGTCTGCGGGCCGCTGACCGAGCCCGCGCGGGTGGCAGCGGCGCGGTAGCTCGCGGTGGCGGTGAGCGTCGAGACGGTGGTGCCCGGCGCGGCCTTGGGCGCCTTGAGCCGGACCACCGTGTAGCCGGTGGCGCCCGGCTTCACACCGCCCAGCCGGGCGGAGGCGGGTGTGACCGTCCAGCCCTTGGGCGCGGTCACGGTGAGACGGGCGTCGGAGAGCCCGGTGGAACCGAGGTCGGCGAGGCCGATCAGATAGGAGTCGGGCGCGGTGGCGGTGCTGACGTTCTTCCAGGTGAGGGTGGTGGCGGGCGGCAGCGCGCGGCTGCCGTCGGCGCTGACCCGGTAGACCACGGTCGCATGCGGCGGCAGGTCCGCGGAGATGAGGCCGGTGGTCTGGGTGACCGCACCGGTGTTCAGGTTCCTCAGCTGGAAGGAGCTGCCGCTGCGGAACCCGGCGGTCTTCGCGGACGTGGTGACCGTCTGTGAGGAGTCGGAGGAGTTGAACAGCGCCACGGCGCGGTCGCCGTTGGCCAGCGGCTTGGACAGCACGTTGTAGCCGGTGCCCTGCTGGACCAGCCGGCCCTGCACACCGAGGCTGTCCTGGTCGACGGCGATGATGCCCTTGTTGCCGAGCACGGAGAGGGCCTGCGGGGAGAGGTGGGTGAGGTCGGTGCTGGAGATCAGCGGTGCGGCCATCATCGCCCACAGCGAGACCTGGCTCTGCATCTCGTCGGTGGTCAGCCCGGAGTCCCCGGCGAGCAGGAAGTCCGGGTCGTTCCAGCGTCCGGGGCTCTGCAGATCGGCGAGTCCCACGTTGTAGCCGTAGTTGTAGCTGATCGAGCTCCACTTGTCCGGGCCGCTGTCCTGGCCGAGCGCGATGTCGGCGCCCTCCCGCCACAGATTGCCGAGTTGGGAGGACCACTTGATGACGGAGTCCCAGTCGGCGGTGCCCTGGAAGTACGCGGGTGCGGAGATCGAGAAGACGATCGGCCGTCCGGTGGCGCGCAGCGCCGCGCTCATCGCGGCGTAGGCGTCGTGGTAGCTCTGCACGTCGGTCTCGCCGGGGGTGGTCGGCACATTGCAGCCGTCGAGCTTGACGTAGTCCACGCCCCATGAGGCGAACTGGTCGGCGTCCTGCGTCCAGTGGCCCATGGAGCCGGGGAAGCCGCCGCAGGTTTCGGTCCCGGCATCCTCGTAGATGCCGAACTTCAGCCCCATCGCGTGCAGTTGCGCGCCGACATAGGCCATGCCGTCGGGGAACTTGGTCGGGTCGGCGACCAGGTTGCCTGCGGCGTCGCGGTTCTGGGCCATCCAGCAGTCATCGATGGTGACGGTGTCGTAGCCCTTGGCCGCCAGACCGGAGGTGACGAGTGCGCGGGCGTTGGCGAGCACGATCTGCTCGTTCTCGCCGCACTGGTAGTAGGACCAGTCGTTCCAGCCCATGGGCGGCGTCGGCGCGTAATTCGGGTAGGGGGACGTGGAGTTGGCGGTCACGGGCGCGGTGGCTGCGGTGGCTGCGGGAGCCGCGAGCAGCAGCCCGGTGGACGCGATGCCGAGCGCGCAGCAGCTGGCCAGCGTCGCACGGAATCGCCGGGTGGGGGAGGGGTTCACGAGCATCCTCACGGGTCGGTCGGTCAGGCCTCGGATGGTGCGGGCTGATCCATATCGCCTGAGAGGTTTCTATAGAACAATGCTCATACTTGACAAGAGTACGGCCAAAACAATCAGAATTGAGCATGCCTCCCTGCCCCACCCGATCGGAGTTGATCAGTTTGCGCGTTCTGCGGCTTCGGCGTCCTCGATCAGTCGCAGCACTGCCTGGGTCGCGGCGCTGATGGCGGGGTCGTCCTTGACGGCCTGTTCGCCCGCAGCGCTCTCCAGCAGGGCCCGGGCCTCTGGGGTCCGGCCCTGGTCGAGTCGCTGCTTGCCCAGGTGCTGGAAGCAGGAGTACCGCATGTGCGGAGCGCTGCTCTCGGCGAGACGCAGGGCTTCCTGGTAGTGCGTTTCGGCAGCCTCCAGCCGGCCCTGATAGCGGTGCGCGTCACCCAGGTTGATGTGGACGGCGACGGCGTAGCGGTCGTCCGCGAGTGCGAGCGAGCGTTCCAGCAGACGTGCAGCCTCGTCGTGCCGGCCCAGCGCCAGTGACCCCACGCCGGCCAGGCGCAGCGGTCCCGGCCGGTCGAGCGGACCGTCGAGCAGTTCGGCGACGCGCCGGGTGAGCGCCTCCCGATCGGTGGGAACCATGCGGCACCGCGACAATGAATGAGGGCAGCAAGCACACGGTGACCGGTGCCGCAGGCCTTCAGGTCACAACGATCCGTTCGCTGCCGAGGCCGGCGACGATCTCCAGACGGCCGCCGAGGGCTTCGACGAAGGAAGCGAGGGTGGCGACATCGAGTGCGCCGGTGTCGGCCTGCTCGATCTCGGTGATCCGCTCCGGCGGGAGGTGCAGCCGGTCTGCCAACTGCGCCTCGGTGAGTCCTGCCCGGTGGCGGATTTCGGAAAGCGAGTGGATGTGGTTGCGGGCGATCAGCCGGGCGGCGCCGGCCTGGATCTCCTTGGTGCGGCCGGGGAAGAACTCCTTGAGGAACGACCTTGTGCTGTAGGTGGTGGAGGCGCCCTGAAGCTGCCGTCTGGCCAGCAGTTCCGCGGCGATCGGAGCCACCTCGTCGTACCAGAGCCACCAGTCGCCCTGGCGCCTCTCGGCGGCCAGCAGGACGGCGGTACCGGCGCGCTCGACGGTGAAGAGCATCCGGATCTCCTCGCCCGAGGGGCCTTCGGCCCGCAGTTCCTTGAGTTCAGGAAAGTGCGACGGGGGCGGGACGGCCGGAATGGCGGCCAGACCCGGGTCGCCCTCTACCTGGCGCTCCACGTCGCGTGCCTCGCTGAGCATGTCGTCGATCTCGACTCGCACGGCGGCGATCATGGTGTTCGTGTCGGGGTCCGGGGCGTCCGTCATGCCGTGGTCGGCGAAGATCCTGTTGGCCTCCGCCTCGGCCTGCCCGGCGGTGTAGACGGCCTTGACGACCTCTTTGCGGGTCCGGAACCGGTCCACCTGCAGCTGCAGTCGCCCGCTCATCCCCGTGAGCCGCTCCAACTCGCGCTGGAGCCGTCTGTGGTCGGCGGTCGTCTGCGCGATGGTCTCGCGGAGCGAGGCCCGGCGGTCCGTGACATCCTGGGCCAGGTCGGACCGGCCCAGTTCGTCCGCCTTGCGGCCCTGCTCCAGCAGCGCTCGGAACTGACGCTCCAACTGCTCGAGCTGCAACTCGACGTGCTTCCGCGAAGTCGACACCTCGGCCACGCCCCGGCGCACCCGCTGCAGCAGGTCGAGCTGTCGCTGGTAGGAGCGGTCGAGAGCACGGCTGGGGCCCTGAGCCCTGACCAACCACTCCGAGGCGGAGACCAGGGGCGGGCCGAGATCGCCCCCCTCGATGAGCAGCGCCGTCACGGCCTCGCCGACGAGCCGCGCCGCCGGGGGGCTCTCGGTGCGTAACTCGTCCAACCAGTCCGGGAAGGCCGGGGTGAATTCGATTCGGTATCCCATGGTGGTTCCTCCCCCGCGGTGAAGTCCGTGTCCGTACTGTCGCAGGGGCAGGCCGGGGCGGACAAGCCGAGGTGCGGGGTGCCCGCTCAGGAGCTCACCTCGCGTGAGACCGGCTCGCTTCGGCGCAACCTCTGCATCTCGTCGGCCTCATGGGCGAGGCGGGAGGCAGCAGCCCGGAACCGCTCCATCGATGACGGCTCATCAGGACCGAGCAGGTAGTCCTTGAGCTGCCTCCGGTCCTCGGACAGGGCGTCCGGTGCGTCGCCGTGCAGCACCGCCAGCAGCTCCGCGATCCCCGAGTCGTCCGGCTCGAGGACCAGCGCCGCCCGCGCGGCGGTGTTGCGACGGCGGAACTCGTCCGTACCGACCCCGGCCGCGTCGGTGATGGCGTAGGGCTTTCCGCTGGCGATGAAGTCGGACACCACGCTGGAGATGTCCGACACCAGTGCGTCGCTTTCGTTGAAGCAGGCGTACAGGTCGATCCCCTGAGGGGTCAGTACACGGTGCTCCCACGGCGCCGCCGAGGCCCAGAACAGGCTGTTCTCCAGGGCGCGCAACTCGACGATCCGCTCCGCGGTCCCGGCGTCGAGCAGGCCGTCACGGGACCGCTCCGCCGGGTCGGCTCCGGGCCGCCGGTCCCAGCGCAGCAGCTCCTCCAGCTCCGACCGAATCTGTGCCAACTCCGTTTCTGCACGGGCGAGGTGGTCGTCACCGCGGACCGGGCCGCGCGAGCGGGCGTCCGCGTTGGCGAGGGCCAGAAGTCGACGGATCCGGTCGTCCACCCGCGTCAGGCGGCCGTCCCGCTTGCCGGTGAAGGGGTGGGGCCGGTACAGCACCCGCAGCGGTCCCGGTGCCTCGAGCAATTGGCGGACAATGCTCTCGCCCGCCACCAGCAGGGAGTTGTTGCCGGGGGTGTCCTCCCAGCCCTCCCAGGTCGGAGCGTAGAGCACCGTGGTCACCGTCCCTGCGCGAACGCCGGTCGCGACGCCGCCCAGTTGGGGGCGGCCCACCTCGACCACGTCCTCGGCCCGCACCCCGACCCGGGCCCGGGCATAGCGGTCCGCACCGGCCCGGCCGGCCGTCCACACCTCGTCGTAGACCTTGCTGAACGGATTGACCGATGCGTCCTTGTCGCTGTCGCCGTGCCCGATGAACACGTGCTTGGCACTGTTCAGCCGCAGTGTGGAGATGTTGTAGCCGACGTTCCCGGCATAGAGGAAGACCTTCACGCAGGACATGTCCAGCGCCACCACGTCCGGGTTGGAGGGTATGCAGACCACCGGCAGTCGGGTGGTGTCCAGATCGTCGAGGATGTGCGGGTCCCGCAGGAGAATCAGCACCTGGCCGTCCAACCCGGCGAGCATCTCCAGCCACATGTTGATCTGGTAGGCCGAGCCCTCCACCCCGGAGAAGTGCAGCACGGTCCGTGGCCGTTGGTCGTGGATCCACCCCTGGACATGAGCCAGGGCCCGCGCCCCGCTCGCCATCGATCGGCACCGCTGCCACTCGCTCCGCAACCAGCCGTACCAGGCCGCAGCCAGCAGCAGCATCAGTCCGCAGCCGAGCCAGGCCGTCCAGTGGGCGCCGGTGTCGGCCGCCAGGGTCACCCCTGCCACCGCCGGAAGCGTGCCGAGCACATAGGCCTGGGTGGCCGCGACTCGGCCGTGGAACCGCGGGGTGTCCGCGATCCGCAGCGCCGACAGGTCGATGTTCCGGGTCTGCGCCGGCAGGTTCCTGGCTTTGAGGATCTCGGCGATCAGCATCCCGCTGGGCACCCGCGCCAGCCGCACCAGGACGAACGCGCCGACCACCAGCAGCACCCCGGACTGCCGGGTGTGTGCCAGGAATCCGATCAGCAGCCGGTGGTGGAACGGCCGAGCGGGAACACCCGGGCGCCGTAGCCGGCGGCCAGGTCGGCCAGGTCCGCGCCGATGCCGTAGGAGCCGCCGAAGACCACAAGCACCCTGTGCTTCAGGGCCGCCCGGTAGGCGTCCTCGTCCAGTTCGGGGGGTGGTTCCTGGGAGCCGAGCTGGAAGAGCTTGTCGACCAGGTAGGCGTCCAGCGGGTGGGTCACCTTCATGTTCTGCTCGTCGCCGAGGACAACGTGGATCGGCACGTCCGGCAGGTACTTCAACACCACCGAGCAGTCGTCGGTGGCCTGGAAATGCGGGTCGAGCGCGGCGACGCGGTAGGCGCGGCGGATGGTCGACAGCCGGAAGCCCTGCGGTGTCTGCCCCCGGCGCAGCCGCGAGCGCTCGGGCACCTCGGTGATGAACTCGCCCTCGTCGCCATGGGTGCGGGTGACCACCACGGTGTCGGAGGAGGGGATGGCCACGTCCACTGCGTGGTAGCGGCCCAGGGCTGCCACGCAATCGCGGATCACCCGGGCCGAGACCAGCGGGCGGACCGCGTCGTGGAACAGCAGCAGCCTGTCCACGGGGTCGCCGTCGGCCCGGCCGGATATCCAGTCGATGGCCTTCTCGGTGGTCGCGTTCCTGGTGCTGCCGCCGGGCAGCACCGCCACCACCTTGCCCCGACCGACCCGGGCGGCGATCTCCTCGGCGGCGGAGAGGTGGCCGGGAGCCATCATCAGCACCAGGTCGTCGATCTCGGGGGACGCGGCCAGCGCGGCCACGGTGTGCTCCAGGATCGGGCGACCGGCGACCTTGAGCAGTTGCTTGGGCATGCTCAGGCCCATGCGTTCTCCGATCCCACCGCCCAGGACCACTGCCGTGACGTGCCCTCGTGTCGGTGTCGTCTGCGCCATCAGGCTTCTCTCCACCAGCTTGCTCCGAACCGCACATGGGTACGGTCAGAGGAATTACCTCACTCTTACTATGAGTGCGCGAGGACATCAGACTAGGTCTGCCCACCAGTCGTCAAGCTTGCGTTAACCTGCATGTTTCCTGGGTGCTTGGCGTTGTTCGGTCGCCTGGCTCGGTTGCTGACGTCAGGATCCTCCTGCAGGTCGGCTCTTACCTGCGGTCACCTCGACACGGCTCTCAAGGTCGGGATAATTGTTCGCCGACGGGGCGGTGGCAGGGCAGAGTGCCCTCATGACTGCCAAAGGACTGGACGACGACGGGTTCATCGCGCGCGAGGGCTCCCTGAGCCGTGTGCAGAAGGAGTTCGCGCCGGTGGTCGATGCCGCCCGGGAGCGGATCGCCAGGGCCTTCGACCGCACCCGGCTTCACAGCGCCTATCTCTACGGCAGCATTCCGCGCGGCACCGCGATCCCCGCCGTCTCCGACCTCGATCTGCTGCTCGTCCTGCACAGCGAGCCCGGCATGACCGAGCGGGCCGACGCCGACGCCCTCGAAGCCGAGCTCGACGCCTCCTTCGCGCAGATCAACGGGGTCGGCATCCTCCTCTCCAGCACGGCCACGGTGCTGAGCGACCTCGAGCGCCATGACCTCGGGTGGTTCGTCGCGTGCCTGTGCACTCCGTTGCTCGGCGACGACCTTGCGGAGAAGCTGCCCCGCTACCGCCCCACGCCCCTGCTCGCCCGCGAGACCAACGGTGATCTTGGCCTGGTGCTCCCGCGCTGGCGCGAGCGCACGGCCGCTGTCGCAACGGACGCCGAACGCAGGACGCTCAGCCGTGGGGTTGCCCGTCGCATCGTGCGGACCGGCTTCACCCTGGTCATGCCGCGCTGGGGCGGTTGGACCAGCGACCTCGCCGAATCTGCCGAGGTGTTCGGCGGCTACTACCCCGAGCGTGCCGCTCGGATGCGCCTTGCCGCCGCGACCGCGCGCACTCCGACAGCGGACCCGGCCACTCTCGGCATGCTCATCGAGGACCTCGGCCCCTGGCTGACGGCCGAGTACGCCGCCGTCCACGGGGAGAAGGCGCCGCGGCCGCCGGTGGCTTCGCTCTCCGCAGTGCCCCGGAGCCCGGTGACCCCGGGCGATCTCGACCGGGCCGTCCGACTCGCCGCGGGCGTCCTGCGGGAGGTGCCCGCGGAAGCGTGGGCGGGCAGGGCCGGGACGCTGGAGTGGGACTGCTGGGAGACCGTGGAGCACCTGAGCGACGACCTCTTCGCCTACGCCGCTCAGCTGGGACCCAAGGCCCCACCGATGGCCGGCGAGGTGCCGTTCGTCTGGGAGAGCCGCAGGCCCGGCGGTCCGGCGAACACCGTGCACGCGGATCGTGCGGCGGGGCCCGCCGGGCTGCTGCAGGTGCTCGAGGCGTGCGGCGCGATGCTGGTCGCGATGGTGCGGGTGACGCCCCCGCAGGTCCGGGCACACCACGTCTTCGGTGCCTCCGACCCGGAGGGCTTCGCCGCGATGGGGATCGTGGAGACCCTGGTGCACACCCATGACCTGGCCGAGGGCCTGGGACTGGTGTGGTCCCCGCCCGCCGAGCTGTGCTCACGCGTGCTGGCCCGGCTGTTCCCCGACGCCCCGCAGGGCGAGGAGCCGTGGCCCACCCTGCTGTGGGCCACCGGCCGGGCCGACCTTCCCGGTCGGCCCCGACCGGTCACATGGCGCTGGGACGGGACCCCGCCACCGCTGGATTCATCAGGCCCTCGACCTGGTCCACGGCACTAGCGATCCTGGTGCGGGCCACTGTCCTGCCGCCGGTGTTCAGAGCAGTACCTCCCAGGTCACCGACCGGTCGACGGGCTGGAAGCCCAGGGCGAGATTGACCCTCTGCATGGGGTGGTTGTCGACCGCGTTGAAGGTCTCCACCATGCGCAGGCAGGGTTCGTGCCGGAGCGCGTGGCGGAGGTTCTCCAGCTTCATGAGCAGGCCCAGGCCGTGTCCCCGATGCCGGGGGTGGACCACGCTGGTGCTCTGGAGGGCGCCGGTGCGTACCGAGTGGGTCATGGTCAGGCTGGTCCAGGCCACCCCCGCATGGTTTCGAACGCGCGGATCGGCGCCAGCGCCGCGGCACCGGGCTCCGGCGGTTCCGGGGCGGCTGCCTTGCGCGACGCCTACGGCGGGGTCCCGGCCGGGGACATCGCCGGGACGGTACTGCCGCCCACCCTCGACGGACACCAGCCGACCGACCTCTGCCCCGGGGGACCCGACCACCGCGGGGACGTCGACCGGGCCCGGGCGGAGCTGGCCGCCGCCGGAAGGCCGGACGGCTTCCGCACGCGGATCGCGGCCCGCGTCGACCGGCTCAAGGAGTACGCGGCGGCCGAGGCGCTGAGCGCCTCGCTGGCCCGGGTCGGCATCGAGGCCGAGGTGGTCCCGTTCCAGTCCGGCGACTACTTCGAGAAGTACGCCGGAGTGCCCGAGTACGTCCACAAGCACGGGTTCGGCTTCCTCGACCAGATCGCCCACGGCCGCTCGATCAAGGCCGTCGGCAACCACAACTTCGCCGAACTGGACCTGCCCGAGGTCAACGCCCTGCTGGAGGCGGGCGCCCGGGAGTCCGACCCGGGACTGAGGGCCAAGATCTGGGCCCAGGTCGACCGCAGGCTGATGGAGAGCGCCGGCCTCTGCCCCTACCTGCACGCCCGATCCCTGCTGCACCGGGGCCCCCGAGCGACCGACGTCCAGATCAGCGGCGCCTACGGGATGTACGACTACGCCGCGCTGGGCGCCGTGGCCGACAGCTGACCGCATGTGCCGAACCGCGTGGTGGCGGGCCGCCGTTGCCGTGCCGATCACCATGTCGCACCGTCGGTCACCCGGTCACTGAGGTACGCCATCCACCCGGGGTGTGGCCTGCCACACCCCGGTCGTCCTGCTGCCGATCCGGACCGACAGGCGCTGGGCGGGGGTGAGCACTCCGGCGCGGACGCCCTCGACCGCGGGTAGGTCGAGGGCGTAGGCCCAGGAACCGTGCTCCTCATCGGTCGTCAACCGCGGGTGAGAGGCGCCGAATCCCCTTCCGTGCAGGTGGGGATGGATTCACCCGCTGTCCCGCGCGGTTCGGGCGCACCAGGACCTTCGGGCCCAGGCCACCAGGGACTGGTGGCACACATGAGGGCCCCGTGGTCCCTGTGCCGCACCCCTGCCCTCGGTCGAGGATCTTGTCTCAGCAGGCCGCATCCGGTGCCGCCGCTGATCCCAACTCTCACTGCAGCTCAGGAGCCCTTCCATGTCCGGATCAGACCATGACACTCCACACCCCGGCTCCGCGCCCGCCACGGCAGCCGACGGCAAGGCGGAGCGCCGCTCGACCTTCGGTCTGCCTGCCGCGACCGCGCTGGTCATCGGCAGTGTGATCGGCACCGGGGTCTTCGCCCTGCCCTCCGCGCTCGCCCCCTACGGACCGATCGCCCTGGTCGCGTTCGTCGTTGTCACCATCGGAGCGCTGGCCCTGGCCGTGACGTTCGGGGCGCTGTCCAAGCGAGTGGCCGGCAGCGGCGGCCCCTACGTCTACGCCAAGGAGGCGTTCGGCGAGTTCGCCGGGTTCCTGACCGCCTGGTCCTACTGGATCACCGCCTGGGCCGGCAACGCCGCCATCGCGGTGGCCTGGGTCGGCTATGTCGAGGTGTTCATCGACAAGGGCCACCACACCTGGGGCTCGATCGCCATCGCACTGGTCGGCCTGTGGATACCCGCCGCGATCAACCTCACCGGTATCCGCAACATCGGTGCCTTCCAAGTCGTCACCACCGTACTGAAGTTCATCCCGCTGGTGTTCATGGCCAGCATCGGCCTGCTGTTCATGAAGTCCGGCAACTTCGGCGCCTTCAACGCCAGCCACACCTCCGCCGTCGGCGCGATCTCCGCCGCCTCCGCCATCGCCCTGTTCAGCTACATCGGCCTGGAGACAGCCTCCGTCGCCGCAGGCCGGGTCCGCGACCCCAAGCGCAATGTGGCCCGCGCCACCATCTACGGCACCCTGGCCTGCGCCGTCATCTACATCCTGGGGACCCTGGCCGTCTTCGGCACCGTCTCCCACAGCGCGCTCGGCAGCTCCACCGCCCCGTTCACCGACGCCGTCAACAACATCGTCGGCGGCACCTGGGCCGGCAACACCGTCGCCATCGCCGCCATCATCTCCGGGCTCGGCGCGCTCAACGGCTGGACCATGATCTGCGCCGAGATGCCCATGGCTGCCGCCCGCGACGGGCTCTTCCCCCGCGCCTTCACCAAGACCATCGGCCGCAACCAGGTCCCCGCGTTCGGCATCGTCTCCGCGACCGTACTGGCCTCACTGATCACGATCATCAGCTACACCCACTTCACCAAGGTCTTCACCGAGATCGTGCTGCTGAGCGTCCTGACCGCGGTCATCCCCTACCTGTTCTCCGCCGCCGCCCAGCTGTACTGGCTGCTCGTCAAGGGCCAGGCGATCCTCACCCGCGGACGCTTCGTCCGCGACGTCACGATCAGCGCCCTGGCGATGGCCTTCTCCTACTGGTCGATCCAGGGAAGCGGCTACCAGACGGTCTACTACGGCCTGTTCGTCATCCTGCTCGGCGTGCCGGTCTACATCTGGCTCAAGCGCTCACGCGGCGAATACGGAGAGACAGCCCTCCCTGGGCCCGTCGTCCCAGCACTGGCCGCCGCGGCCACCCCTGCCGACCCGGACCCCGTCATCGCGGACACGCCCACGCAGCCGTACCCCGCGCATGCAGCCCGCACGGCCCGCCCGATCCACCTGCCGGCCATCCTCTGGCGCGCGGCTGCAGCCGGCCTGCACCGCCAGCACTGACGCCCCCCAGCAGCCCGCACTCTCCAGGAGCACGTCATGCCCACTCCTTCTGTCCTTCGCGTCGACTCCGAGACCGGCCGCCTGCGCCAGGTCGTCCTGCACCGCCCCGGCCTGGAACTCGCCCGGCTCACCCCGCGCAACATCGACGAACTCCTCTTCGACGACATCCTGTGGGCCGAGCGCGCCCGCGAGGAGCACGACGCCTTCGCCCAGGTCCTGCGCGACCACGGCGTGCGCGTCCACTACTACGCCGAACTCCTCGCCCAGACCCTCGACCTGCCCGAGGCCCGCACCTGGCTGCTGGACCAGGTCGTCGCCCCCGGCACGGTCGGCCCCGCCCTGGTCGACCCGGTCCGCGCGCTGTGCCAGGACCTGGACGGGGCCACCCTGGCCGAGTACCTCATCGGCGGCGTCCTCAAGGACGACCTGCGGATCACGAACCCGCACAGCCTGGTCTGGAACATCCTCGGCGAGCAGGACTTCGCCCTGCCGCCGCTGCCCAACCACCTCTTCCCGCGCGACAACTCCTGCTGGATCGGCGACCGCTGCACCGTCAACCCGATGGCCAAGCCCGCCCGCCGCCGCGAGACCCTGCACAGCGCCGCGATCCACCGCTTCCACCCCCTGTTCGCCGACACGGCCGCCCCGCTCATCGACGGGACCACCGCCGTGCCGGGCACCACCCTGGAGGGTGGCGACGTCCACTCCCTGGCCCCCGGCGTCGCCATGGTCGGCATGGGTGAGCGCAGCACCCCCCAGGCCGTCGAGGAACTCGCAGCCCGCCTGTTCGCCACCGGCACCGCGCACCGCCTGATCGCCGTCCGGCTGCCGCGCAGCCGGGCGTTCATGCACCTCGACACCGTCATGACGATGATCGACAAGGACGCGTTCGCCGTCTACCCGGGGCTGGCCGACTCCCTGCACTCCTGGACGCTCACCCCGAGCACGCAGCGGCCCACCGGGTTCGAGGTCACCCCCGACGCCGACCTCGCCTCCTCCCTGGCCACCGCCCTGGACCTGGAGAAGGTCCGGTTCCTGTCCGCCACCCAGGACGTGCGCGCCGCAGAACGCGAGCAGTGGGACGACGGCAGCAACTTCCTCGCCCTGGCCCCCAGCGTGGTCGTCGGCTACGAGCGCAATGTCACCACCAACACCTACCTGCGCAAGCAGGGCATCGAGATCGTCACCATCGCCGGCGCCGAACTCGGCCGCGGACGCGGCGGACCGCGCTGCATGAGCTGTCCGATCCAGCGCGACCCCGCCAACTGACCCTTCCGTCCTGCAACGAACTTCGGGAGCAACCCATGACCACCGACCTGACCGGCCGCCACTACCTGAGCGAGCTGGACTTCACCGCCGAGCAGATCCACCGCCTCCTGGACCTGGCCGCCGAACTCAAGGCAGCCAAGCGCAACGGCACCGAGACCCCGCGGCTGACCGGCCGTCACCTCGCGCTGATCTTCGAGAAGGCCTCCACCCGCACCCGCTGCGCGTTCGAGGTCGCCGCCGCCGACCAGGGCGCCACCACCACCTACCTCGGCCCCGACGGCTCCCACCTCGGACACAAGGAGTCCGTCGCCGACACCGCCCGCGTCCTGGGGCGGATGTACGACGGCATCGAGTACCGCGGCTTCGCCCAGGAGACCGTCACCACCCTCGCCGCCCACGCGGGTGTCCCGGTCTACAACGGCCTGACCGACCAGTGCCACCCCACCCAGAGCCTGTGCGACGTGTTCACCATGCGCGAGCACAGCGGCAAGCCCCTGACCGGGATCTCCTACTGCTACCTCGGCGACGCCCGCAACAACACCGCCAACTCCCTGCTGGTCATGGGCAGCCTGCTGGGCATGGACGTGCGCATCGCCGCCCCCAGGGCGCTGTGGCCCGCGGGCGGCCTGGTCACCCGCTGCCGCGAGCTCGCCGAGACCAGCGGCGCGCGGGTCACCATCACCGAGGACGTCGAGGAGGCTGTGCACGGCGCGGACTACCTCTACACCGATGTGTGGGTGTCCATGGGCGAGAGCGCGGACGCCTGGGCCGAGCGGATCGGCCGGCTGCTGCCCTACCAGGTCAATGCCAAGACGTTGGCGGCCACCGGGAACCCGGACACAGCCTTCCTGCACTGCCTGCCCGCCCTGCACGACCGCACCACCAGCCTCGGCGCGGACCTGTTCTCCCAGTACGGGCTGGACGGGCTGGAGGTCACCGACGAGGTCTTCGAATCGCCGGCTTCGCTGGTCTTCGACCAGGCCGAGAACCGCATGCACACCATCAAGGCCGTGCTCGTCGCCACCCTGGGAGCCTGACATGCGCATCGTCGCCGCACTCGGCGGAAACGCCCTCCTCCAGCGGGGCGAACACCCCGACGCCACGGTCCAGGAGACCCACATCCACCAGGCGGCCACCACCCTGGCCGAACTCGCCCTGGCCGGACACGAGCTGATCGTCACCCACGGCAACGGCCCGCAGATCGGGCTGCTCGCCCTCGAAAGCGCCGCCGACCCCGCCCTGACCGTGCCCTACCCCCTGGACGTCCTCGGCGCCCAGACCCAGGGCATGATCGGCACCCTCCTGGTCCGCGAACTGCGCAACAGACTTCCCGACCGCAGTGTGGTCGCCCTGGTCACCCACACCGAAGTCGACCCCGCCGACCCCGCCTTCCGCCACCCCACCAAGTTCATCGGCCAGGCCTGCACCAAGGTCCGGGCCGAGACCCTGATCCGCGAGCGTGGCTGGACCATGGCCCCGGACGGCGACGACTGGCGCCGAGTCGTCCCCTCACCCGACCCCCGGGCCGTCCTGGAAGCCCCCACCGTGCGGGCGCTGGTCGCCGCCGGGACCGTGGTGGTCTGCGCGGGCGGTGGCGGCGTTCCCGTCACCCGCAACCCCAACACCGGTCTGCTGCACGGCTCCGAGGCGGTGGTCGACAAGGACCGCACGGCCGCCCTGCTCGCCGAGCAACTCGACGCCGACGCCCTGCTGATCCTCACCGACGTCACCCACGTCTTCGCCCACTACGGCACCCGCCACGCCCGCCCGTTGCCCGCCGCCACCCCCGCTGAACTGCGGGCCCTGGACCTGCCCGAGGGTTCCATGCGCCCCAAGGCCCAGGCCGCCGCGACCTTCGTCGAGCACACCGGCGGCATGGCCGGCATCGGCCCCCTCGACGACGCCCTCGGCATCCTCCTCGGCACCACCGGCACCCTCATCCACCCCGACAAGGCGGCATCGCGCCAGGGGCGGCCACGGGCCGAGGCTCCGGTGGAGGTGCGCACCTGAGCACGCTGGTGGTCTTGGCGGCGGTGAAGTCGCGGACCGGGATCCGTTCCAGGGCGTCCTGGGGGGGCAGCCCAGGTGCCGGGCGGCGACCTTGAGGTTGAACACCGCCGCGCCGACGGAGACCATCGGGGCCCGCCCGGTCGGGTCGGTCGCGCGCAGCGACCGCTCGGAGGCGGCGCAGCCGCCGCAGCGGAGGCCGGCTCCTCCACGGAAGAGGCCTCCTCCGGAGGAACGGCGTGTTGCCCCTCAGATCGTCGGCGGGAGGCCGTTTCATGGGGAGGGGCCGAGAGTCCCGGTCGGTCGGCCGAGCGGGCACCGCCACGGCACCCGGCCCTCCGCGCTGCAGCGAAGGAACAGGGCCACCTGTCCCCGCGCCGGGTCGGTCAACGGGGCCTGTTCGGCCCTGTCGCGGCGTGGACGGTACGGAGCAGGCTGGCTGCAGTCCTTCCGTACCCGTCACATCTGCCCGCTGTCTGCCTCAAGGGAGCTACCCGAGCATGAACACCACCGTCACCGGCATCTCCGACGCCGAGGTCGAGGACCTGGACGCGCACTGGCGCGCCGCGAACTACCTGGCGGCCGGTCAGATCTACCTGATGGCCAACCCGCTGCTGCGCGAACCGCTGCGCGCCGAGCACATCAAGCCCAGGCTGCTCGGCCACTGGGGCACCTCGCCCGGCCTGAACCTGGTCCACACCCACCTCAACCGTGTCATCAAGGCCCGCGACCTGGACGCGATCTGCATCTGGGGCCCCGGCCACGGCGGCCCCGCGGTGCTGGCGAACTCCTGGCTGGAGGGCAGCTACACCCAGACCTACCCCGACATCACCCGCGACCGGGAGGGCATGGCCAAGCTGTTCCGGCAGTTCTCCTTCCCCGGCGGCGTCCCCAGCCACGTCGCCCCCGAGACCCCCGGCTCCATCCACGAGGGCGGGGAGCTGGGCTACTCCCTGTCCCACGCCTACGGCGCCGCCCTGGACAACCCCGACCTGCTGGTCACCTGCGTCATCGGTGACGGCGAGGCGGAGACCGGGCCGCTGGCGGCGTCCTGGCACGCCAACAAGTTCCTCGACCCGGTCCACGACGGCGCGGTCCTGCCGATCCTGCACCTCAACGGCTACAAGATCGCCAACCCGACCGTGCTCGCCCGCATCCCCGAGAGCGAACTCGACGAACTGCTGCGCGGCTACGGCCACGACCCCATCCACGTCACCGGCGACGACCCGCACGCCGTGCACCGCGCCATGGCCGCCGCCATGGACACCGCCATCGACCGCATCCACGCCGCCCAGCACCAGGCCCGCACCGGCACCGGCGAACAGGAACGCGTGCACTGGCCGATGATCGTGCTGCGCACCCCCAAGGGCTGGACCGGACCCGCCGTCGTCGACGGCCTGCCGGTCGAGGGCACCTGGCGCGCCCACCAGGTCCCCCTGGACGGCCTGCACGAGAACCCCGAACACCTTGCCCAGCTGGACGCCTGGCTGCGCTCCTACCGCCCCGAGGAGCTCTTCGACGCCGACGGCCGCCCCACCGCCCAGGTCCTGGCCGGCATCCCGGCCGGTGAGCGCCGTCTCGGCGCCAACCCGCACACCAACGGCGGCCTGCTGCTGCGCGACCTGCCCATCCGCGAGCTGGAGCGCTTCGCCGTCCCGGTGGACAAGCCCGGCAGCAGCATGCACGAACCCACCCGGGTCCTGGGTGACCTGCTGGAGCAGGTCATGGCCGACACCGCCGCCCGGCGCGACTTCCGGCTCGTGGGCCCCGACGAGACCGCCTCCAACCGCCTCCAGGCCGTCTACAACGCCAGCGGCAAGGCCTGGCAGGCCGAGGTCCTCCCCGTGGACGAATACCTGGCCCACGACGGACGGGTCATGGAGATCCTGTCCGAGCACACCTGCCAGGGCTGGCTGGAGGGCTACCTCCTGACCGGCCGCCACGGCCTCTTCTCCTGCTACGAGGCGTTCGTCCACATCGTCGACTCCATGGTCAACCAGCACATCAAGTGGCTGCGCACCACCCGCGAGATCACCTGGCGCGCCCCCATCGCCTCCCTCAACTACCTGCTCACCTCGCACGTGTGGCGCCAGGACCACAACGGCTTCTCGCACCAGGACCCCGGCTTCGTGGACCACGTCCTGAACAAGAGCCCCGAGGCGGTGCGGGTCTACTTCCCGCCGGACACCAACACCCTGCTCTCGGTCGCCGACCACGTGCTGCGCAGCCGCGACTACGTCAACGTCGTCGTCGCCGGCAAGCAGCCCTGCTTCGACTGGCTCACCCTCGACCAGGCCCGGGCCCACTGCGCCCGCGGCGCGGGCATCTGGGACTGGGCCGGCACCGAGACCCCCGACCGCGAACCCGACGTCGTCCTGGCCTGCGCCGGCGACGTCCCCACCCAGGAGGTCATGGCCGCCGCCGACCTGCTCCGCCGACACCTGCCCGACCTGTCGGTGCGGGTCGTCAACGTCGTGGACATCGCCCGGCTGATGCCGGCCGAGGAGCACCCGCACGGCATGCCCGACAGCGAGTACGACGCCCTGTTCACCCCCGACAAGCCGGTCATCTTCGCCTACCACGGTTACCCCTGGCTGATCCACCGCCTCGCCTACCGCCGCAACAACCACGCCCACCTGCACGTGCGCGGCTACAAGGAGTCCGGGACCACCACCACCCCCTTCGACATGGTGGTCCGCAACGACCTCGACCGCTACCGGCTGGTCATGGACGTCATCGACCGCGTCCCGGGCCTGGCCGTGCGCGCCGCCGGGGTCCGCCAGCAGATGGTGGACGTCCGCCAGCGCCACCACGACTGGATCCGCGCCCACGGCACCGACCTGCCCGAGGTCACCGACTGGACCTGGAGCAACTGATCCACGCAGCGCATGCGTCCGCCGGGTCGCAGCTGTGTCTGGCAGCTGTGGCCCGGCGGACGTGGGGGTGCGTGCTGGTTCGGCAGGGTCAGTTGATGGCGATGCCGGTCCAGGCGTCACCGATCTGGGTGACGTTGGCGTAGGTGCTGGTGTTGCTACCGCCGGCGTTCGTGTAGTGGAGCAGGTTGCCGGAGGCGTCGATGGCGATGATGTCGGCGCCCTGCCCGGGGGTGATGGCGGCGGCGTCGACGGCCTGCCAGGTGTTCCAGCCGGTGCCCATCTGGACGCGGGCGCCGAAGGTGGAGGTACCGCTGCCGCCGGTGTTGGGGTACATCCACAGGTTGCCGGAGGAGTCGACGGCGAGCAGGTCGGGCTTGCCGTCGCCGTTGATGTCGGCGACGTCGGCGGTGTAGCCGGACCATCCGGTGCCGATGGTGGTGGGGCTGCCGAAGGTGGAAGTGCCGGTGCCCCCGGTGTTGGGGTAGTAGAGCAGGTTGCCGCTGGGGTCGACGGCGACGATGCCGTCGCTGCCGGTGCCGTACAGGTCGGTCAGACCCAGGATCCGGTATCCGCTCCAGCCGCTGCCGACCTGCGTGGAGACGGCGAAGGTGCTGAGGTTGTCGCCGCCGCCGTTGGCGTAGTACATGAGATTGCCGTTGGGGGCGGTGACCAGCAGGCCGGAGCGGCCCGAGTGGTAGAGGTCGGCGACGGCGTCGATGGTGAACCCGGTCCAGCCGGTGCCCATCTGCACCTGGGCGCCGAAGGTGGAGGTACCGCTGCCGCCGACGTAGGGGTACATCCACAGGTTGCCGGTGGAGTCGATGGCCATGATGTCCGGCTCGCCGTCGCCGGTGACGTCACCCAGGGTTCCCCCGGCGGGCATTGCGGTGCCGGCGGCGGCCACGTGGTTGTAGCGCAGGGCTTCGTAGTCGGAGGTGGGCCAGCTGTCGAGGGTGGCGTCGTTGAAGTTGCCCTCGGCCTCGATGGTCTTGCCCGTGCCGGAGGACTCGTAGTAGTAGTCGAACGTGCCGGCGGACTGGTTGACCCACTGGTCGAAGAGGATGGCGTGTTCGGCGGTGTAGTCCAGGGCGTCGCCGGGCTGCAGCTGAGAGGTCGGGATCACGGTCGCCACACTCGGCAGGGTCTGCGAGGTCAGACTGGCGGTCAGGCCCCAGGCCATGGAGACGAATCCGGAGCAGTCCTCGCGGTAGGGCCCGCCGACCGTGCTGTCGGACCAGCCCTGGGCGGTGCTGTCGTTGTAGGGCACCGCGGCGTTCACCCAGTCCACGCCCCGCTGCAGGATCTGGGCCCGGGTCAGCGAACCACCGAGGCTGCTGCCGATCGCGCCGATCGAGGTCGGGGTCTCCGAGCCCACGGTCGCGGCGTGCGCCGGCAGGACGGACAGGGTCCCGGCGGCCAGGGCGGCGACGGCGGTGGCAATCGCGGTGGCGAAAACGGACTTCTTGGAACGCGTGATGGAAGCAGACATGACAGAAGGTCCTTTGCGGGTGGTGGTGCGTGGGTGTGTGGGGGACGGGCCTGGTGCCCGATGGGTGACGCGGTCGCCGCCGGTGGCGGCTGTCCTGCAGGAACAGCGGCCCGGGGCGAACAGAAGCGGTGGTGCGGTCGTGCGGGGAGGTCGGTGCTGTGCAAGGTGCGGGGGTTGCTGCGTGCCTGCGCCGGACAACCTGCGTACCCCGTGCCGGGGGCGGTGTCGGAGGGAGGCTCGGCTGGACGGCTGTCCTGCAGGAACAGCGGTCGTCGGACAGTGCCGGTGCAGTGGTCGCCCAGCGGGGCCGGCGGCGGTGGGGCGGCCGGGTCAGTGGGCGAGCCGGGTCCGGTGTCGGGTGCAGGGCTCCTGAGGCCGGGGTGGCGGTGGCAGGTAGCGGCGGCGCAGCAGGGGTGAGGCCTGGTGGCTGCGGGCCAGCAGGGCGGCGGCGCGGTGGGTGGCACCGGGGGCCGTGGGTCGGGTCGGGTCGGGGGGCAGGAGGTACAGGAGGAGGTCGAGGCGATCGGGTCCGGCTTCGGCGCTGGCGTGTTCGAGGCCGTCGGCGGGCACGGCGTGGGCCCACAGGGCGTTGACGGCCTCGGCGGCCTCGGCGGCCCGGGCAGCTTCGGTGAGCTCGTCGGCCGGGGGTGGGTCCGTCGTGGGGCGGCGGTCCAGGCTGGTGTAGACGATGTCCATCCGGTTCACCCCCATTCGATGGTGCCGGGGGTGGCGGCCCCGGCCGGGGCCTGGGCCTGGGCGACGGTCTGGGTGGCGGGGGCGGCGGCGGGGATCAGGACGACGGTGCCGATGGCCAGGGCGGTGACCGCGGCGGCCTGGGCGAGACGGTTTCTCAGCATGGCGATGGTCCTTTGCTTGGGCAGGGGAGGGGTGTGGTGCTCCGGTCTCGCGCCCCGCGGTGGCGTGTCCTCCGGTCCGCCGTTCCGGGTGCTCCCCGGTGGCGATGGCTATAGCTTCGCCGCAGACCGCGGCCACCGGAACGGGTCCCGGGCGTCACCAACCGGCCCGGCAGCATTCGGACGTCTTGTTCCGGACATGTCATGTCCGGCTTGTTGCCCGGTACCCGCTTCCGCCACCGGACGTACCGGCGCAACCCAGCCCACCGACGTCCAGAACAGGAACTGTGCCCATATGCCGTGACCTGCATCGAAGCCCCCGATAGTGGATCTTGAAGGGGGGTGGCACTACTGCGACCATGTACACCGCGAGCCGCCGGGAGACGGCGCAACCACCGGGGGACACACATGTTGCAGACACTGGGGCTCACCACCGAGGCCGGCGCCGTCTACCGGGCGATGCTCGACCATCCCGGCCACGGCGTGGACCTCCTCGCCGCCCACTGCCACCTGACCCCCGGACAGGTCCACGTCTGCCTGGACGAGTTGGCCCGCCTCATGCTCGTGCGCGCCTCCAGCGAGCACCCCGGGCAGATGCGTGCGGTCACCCCCGAGATCGGCCTGGCCGACATGCTCGCCCGGGAGGAAGCCGACCTGGCCGCCCGCCAGGCCCAACTCGCGGCCTCCCGCGCCGCCGTCACCCGCCTGGTCGCCGACCGCGCCGACAGCAGGCCCGGCCACGGCGAACGGCTCCTGGGCATGGACGCCATCCAGGACCGCCTGCAGCACCTGGGCCGCGCCGCCACCACCGAGGTCCTCGGCGTCCACCCCGGCGCCACCCGGCGCCCCGAAGACCTCGCCGCCGCCCGCACCGCCGACGCCGAGGCCCTCAACCGCGGCGTCACCATGAAATGCCTCTACCAGGACACCACCCGAAACGACCCCCACACCACCACCTACGCCCACTGGCTCCTGAGCCAGGGCAGCGAGGTCCGCACGGCTCCCGTGCTGCCCCAACGCCTCGTCATCTTCGACCGCACCCACGCCCTGGTCCCCATCGACCCCACCGACACCCGCAAAGGCGCCCTCCACGTCACCGAACCCGGCCTCGTCACCGCCCTGACCGTGCTCTTCGACCAGGCTTGGACCACCGCGATCCCCCTCGGCGCCACCCGCACCGACGACCCCCGAACCGGCCTGACCGACACCGAACGCGAACTCCTGCGCCTCCTGGGCACCGGCCTGACCGACGACACCGCCGGCCAACGCCTGAACCTCTCCACCCGCACCGTCCGCCGCCACATGGCCTCCGTCATGGAACGCCTCGGCGCCGCCAGCCGCTTCGAAGCCGGCATCAAAGCCGCCCAGAAAGGCTGGCTCTGACCCGACCACGACCCGACCGCCAAGGCGCCTGGGCTCACAGCAGCGTGCTGCCGAGCGGTGCGCCCGCCCGCGGCGCCGGGAGGATGTAGCACAGCGCCGACCCGTAGTGCTCGGTGAAGGCGTTCATCGCGTCCCGCGCGGCCAGACGCTGCTGGACCCGCACGAACACGGCCGGATCGCGCATGTAGGCGAGGAACAGCAGCCCCCGGTCGTCGGGCCCGTTGTCGTAGGAGTATCCGCGGCGGAGCATTCTTGCCCCACCGTCGAGGCGCGGGTTGGTCAGTCGTACATGCGCGTCGGCAGGCAGCACATAGGAGCCCTGCGGGGTCTTCGCGTACAGGTCGACGCTGTCGTGCTCGTGGACCTGGCCCAGCGGGGCTCCCTCCGCCCGGGTGCGGCCGATCACCTGTTCCTGCCGGGGGAGCGGCAGGGCGGCGAAGGCCGCCGTGCGCATCCTGATGCGCCGCACCACCAGGTAGGTGCCGCCGGGATCGTGCTCGCGGTCCAGCCAGACCCATCGCTCGCTCTCCGCCGGGGTGGGGTTGGCGGTGCCGTCCTTGAAGCCGAAGAGGTTGCGCGGGGTCGTGCCCGGGGCGGTGGCGGGCAGGAATCCGGCCTGGCGCCAGCGCGGACGCAGTGTGCCGAGCGCGAGATTGTCCAACTGCGCCCCCACTGCGGCGCACGCCCGGGCGTCATCCGCGCAGATCTGGACGATGACGTCGCCTCCGCCGGCCTCGGGCAGCAGGCGGTCGGTGGAGAAGGGCGGCAGTTCGTCCAGGGCGGCGGGCGGGGCAATGCCCAGCCGCCCGGGCAGGCCCGCGCCGATGCCGAAGGTGACGGTGCATCGGCTGCCGGGCGCCCGCTGCGCGGGCGTCCACTGGGTGAACAGCCGACCGACCGCCGAGCGTGCCGCGCGGGTGCCGAGGGTGGGATCGAGGTCGTAGGAGAGGACCAGGACGCGACCCGGCTGAGGGGTGGTCACCCCGGGCTGGTGCGGCGGAAGCAACGCCGATGCGACACGGTAGCGCCCCTGGTCGCCGCAGCCGGACAGGACGGTGGTGGCTGCGGCGAGCAGCAACGTGCGCCGGGTGGCGGCGGGCAGGGCCGAGGGGAGCGTCACTGGTGCTCCGGCTGAAGGTCGGGTGTCGGGACGTGTCATGAGCCATGAGCCCGAGCATTGGACAATTCGTGTGAAAGCGGTGATCGAGACGGTACACCTGCTTTCATGCACTCCCTTGAAACCCAACGCCGCCCCCGGTGCCGAGATCTGCTCCTGCCCCTGCTGCTCACCCTGCTCCTGGCGGTGTCCGGATGTACCGCCCGGCCCGGAATCAGTGCTGACGAGGCACCTCATCACCCGGTCACGCTGCGCGTGCCGCAGCAATTCCCCACCATTCAGCGGGCCGTGGATGTCGCACGATCGGGTGATCTCGTCCTGGTCTCTTCGGGTGTTTATCGCGAGAGCGTGACCATCAGCACGCCTCGGGTGACCCTGCGCGGCGTCAGCCGCTCCGGGACGGTCATCGACGGGCAGTTCCAGCGCTCCAACGGGATCACCGTGACCGGCGCGGGCTCGGTCGTGGAGGACCTGACCGTGCGCGGCGAACTCGCCAACGGAGTGCTGTTCACCGGTGTCACCGATGCGGACCTGCAGACGCGCGGGGCGGGGGGCGAGGCCTACGATCCGCTGGACACGGTCAAGTTCCCGCCCCTGCAGGGGTTCCGGGCCTCGTATGTGACCTCCTACGACAACGCCCTGTACGGCATCTACGCCTTCGACGCCAGCCAGGGGGTGATCGAGCACTCGTACGCCTCGGGGCAGGCCGACTCGGGGATCTACGTCGGGCAGTGCCGCCCCTGCCAGACCCTGGTGCACGACGACACGGTGGAGCACAACGCGGTGGGCGTCGAGATCACCAACGCCTCCCAGGGGCTCACGGTCCTCGGCAACCACATCAGCCACAACCGGGTCGGCCTGACCGTGGACTCCAACAACCTGGAGGCGCTGGGGCCGCAGCACGAGGCCCTGATCGTCGGGAACGTCATCTCCGACAACAACGACGCGCAGAGCCCGGAGCAGGCCGACGGCGGCTTCGGCATCGGAGTCGGCGTGGGCGGCGGCACCCGGGACCTGTTCGAGCGCAACCTGGTCACCGGCAATCAGGCCGTGGGCATCGTGCTCAGCGACATCCAGGGCTATCCGGTCGGGGGCGTCACCGTGCGCGACAACCGGGTGGCCGGAAACGGGGCCGACCTGGTCCTCGCGACGGTCGGCACACGGGGGAACTGCTTCGTCGACAACGGCGAGGCGACCACCTCGCCCGCCCACCTCGCCTCCCTGGCCCGCTGCGGCGCGGCGAACCAACCGTTGGCGGCCCCCGGCACGGTTCCCGCCGTCCAGGCCCCACCGGGGGTCTCCTTCGAGCAACTGCCCGCACCGCCCGCCCAGCCGCAGATGCCGCAGGCCGCCACCGCTTCGGCGCGACCGGCGGTCGGCCTTCCCGGGCGCGTCGAGACCGACGGCTACCCCCTGCCGACGGGCTGATTCCGGACCGCCGCTGCGGCAACGACACACGGCCCGTCCACTGAACGGATCAGTGGACGGGCCGCGCGGGCCAGGTGGGGCTGCCTACTTCTTGCCCAGGGGAGCTCGCCGATGGGCCCGCATCGGAGCCACTCTCGGCGAGTGCTGCACCGTCTTCCGCGGCATCACCCCGGCTGCTGACGCCGAGCTCCTGCGGGCCAGCGGTGTCGACCATGTCTTCCGGCCCGGCAGCCCACTGGCCGCGATCAGCGCGTACCTGCGAGCCGAAGTCACCAACCGCCGTACGAGATAGAGGCCGCCCCAAACCGGCATCCCCGCCTGCCAGGTCCCGCTTGTGACGTACCCGTCGGTGGGTGCCCGTACGGGGCAATGGATTTGGGGCCTGCGGTGAGGTGTGGCTAGCGTGGGGTGGTGGCCTTGAGAATCAAGCACGTGACGGTCGATTGTGCCGACCCGCCGAAGCTGGCGGCTTGGTGGGCGCAGGCCCTGGGCGGGTCGATCACGGCAGACTTCGGCGGCTCCTACACCCTCGTGGCGGGTGGCGGGCTGGCCATGGGGTTTCAGAAGGTCCCTCAGGAGCGCGCGGGCAAGAACAGTGTCCATGTCGACTTGGCTGCTTCGGACCGTGTCGAGGAGATCGAACGCCTGGTCAGGCTCGGTGCCACGGAAATCGCCGAACACACGGTGCCAGGACTGGCCTGGACGGTGCTTCGCGACCCTGAGGGCAACGAGTTCTGCGTCTCGGACACCGCACCCGCGGAGTCCTCCACCGGCTGAGACCGAGCCACTCAACCCGCGCTGGTGCCGTCCTGGGCCGGGTCGACCGCGGTGAGGTGCGCGAAGACGACCACATTGCCGGTGTAGTGGTGGTTGGCGCGGTCGTAGGTGCCGCCGCAGGTGATCAGGCGCAGCTCGGCGGCGGGGGTGGGGCCGTAGACCTGGGTGCTGGGGAAGTGGGTGCGGGGGTAGGCCCGCACCCGGTCGACGGTGAAGACGGCGGTGGTGCCGTCGAGTCGGGTGATGTCGATGGCGGTGCCGGGTCGGAGGGCGGACAGGCCCCAGAACACGGCGGGGCCGGTCGCGGTGTCGACGTGTCCGGCCACCACGGCTGCTCCGGCGGCGCCGGGGGTGGGGGTGGCGCGCAGCCAGCCGGCGGTGGAGGGCATGGAGAAGGGTGGCAGTTCGGGCTCGCCGGTGCGGTCGGTGCCCAGGCTGAGCAGTGGCGCGGTGAGGGCGATCGAGGGCACGGCGATGGTCAGCGGTGTCGATGGCGCCAGGGGGGCGTGCGCGTCGGTGGGTTGCCCACTGCGGGGGGCCGGGATGTTGTCGGCCGGGGTGCCTGCGGTGGCGGGTGGGGGTGTGCGGGTGGGTCCGGGGGGCTGGCCGGGGGTCGAGCCGCCCAGGCCGGCGCCGATCAGGGCGGTGAAGAGCAGGCCTCCGGAGAGGGCTTCCATGGTCCGCAGCATCCAGCGCGGTCCGCGGTCAGGCAAGGGTGGTGCTCCTCGCCCGGTTGCGGCGCACCAGCATCCTGGCGCCG
>Ga0302314_10001082_pt1 | contig 50781 bp, 51 predicted proteins | sample III_Palsa_N2_3_FD_200533 | JGI IMG/M metagenome (GOLD analysis project Ga0302314, IMG submission 200533) | Peat permafrost microbial communities from Stordalen Mire near Abisko, Sweden - III_Palsa_N2_3 | ecosystem: Environmental > Terrestrial > Soil > Palsa > Peat permafrost | place: Sweden... | reverse complement strand
GGCGGACCGCGCGCCGGTTCCGTTCGGCGGCAAGTTCACCGCGGCCCGCCAGCGACAACTCGCGCTCGAAGTCCTGAAAGCGCTCGGCTTTCCGTTCGACCGCGGCCGGCTCGACGAGAGCGAGCATCCGTTCACCGAGGGTGTGCCCGGCGACATCCGGGTGACCACGCGTTTCGATCCGGTCGATCCGTTCTCGGGACTGCTCGGCGCGGTGCACGAGACCGGGCACGCGATGTACGACTTGGGGCTCCCGGCCAAGTGGCGCGATCAACCGGTGGGGCGGGATCGCGGGCTTGCGCTCGAGGAGAGCCAATCGCTGCTATTTGAGATGAACCTGTGCCGCAGCCGCGCGTTCGTCACCTACTTGAAGCCGCTGCTGGACAAGTACCTGCAGGTGAGCGGCGATGAGTGGAGCGAGCAGAACCTGTATCGCCATCTCATTCGTGTCAAGCGCAGTCTCATCCGGATGGACGCCGATGAGCTCACTTATCCGGCGCACATCATGCTGCGCTACGACCTCGAAAAGAAAATGCTCGAGGGTGCGTTGCCGGTCGTCGATCTGCCGGAGGCGTGGAACGCGAATCTCGAGCAGCGCCTGAACATACGCCCGACCAGCGACGTCGATGGGTGCCTCCAGGACATCCATTGGGCGGTGGGGCATTTCGGATATTTCCCCTCGTACGCTCTCGGCGCGGTGATCGCGGGACAGATCAACGAGGCATTGCGCGCTGCCCGTCCCTCGCTCGATGCGGAGATCGCGGGCGGCCAGTTCGGCGGGGTCATGGATTGGCTGCGGGAGAACGTGCACGGCGTCGGCGCGCGTTTACCCGTCCAGGAGCTTATCAAGCGGGCCACCGGCAAGCCGCTCACCGCCGCGGCGTACTTGCGATACCTCGAAGCCAAATACCTGGAAGCGCCTTGAGCGCGGCTCGATGAGGGAGGCAGAATCAGGCGCGGCGCAATCGGGCCGTGCGCCGTCCAGCGAGGTTCTACCGGAGCGGAGGACCTCGAACAATTTCAAGAAGCTCGAGGCGCAACTGCGCAGCGCCGCGGGCAAGGCGATCGCAGACTTCGGCATGATCAGCGAGGGCGATCGGGTCATGGTGTGCCTGTCCGGCGGCAAGGACTCTTACACGCTGCTCGACGTGCTGTTGAGCTTGCGGCGCAACGCGCCGGTGAAATTCGACCTGATTGCGGTGAATCTCGACCAGAAGCAACCGGGTTTTCCGGCGCACGTCTTGCCGGACTATCTGCAACGGCGGGGCGTGCCGTTTCACATCATCGAACAGGACACCTACGCCGTGGTGAAGCGCGTCATCCCGGAGGGCAAGACGATGTGCGGGCTGTGCTCGCGCCTGCGTCGCGGTGCGCTGTACCGCTACGCGGCGGAGCACGGCATCACCAAGCTTGCGCTCGGCCACCACCGCGACGACCTGATCGAGACCTTGTTTTTGAATATGTTCTTCGGGGGACGTCTCAAGGCCATGCCCCCTAAGCTGTTGAGCGAGGATCGCCGCCACATCGTCATCCGCCCACTTGCCTACGTGGCGGAACGCGACATTGTCCGCTACGCGGCGGCGAGGGATTTTCCCATCATCCCCTGCACGCTATGCGGTTCGCAAAACCATCTGCAGCGCGTGGCCGTGAAAGCCATGCTGCGGGAATGGGAGCTGAATTTCCCCGGCCGCCTCGAGTCCATCTTTTCCAGCCTGCAGAACGTGGCCCCCTCCCAACTCGCCGACCCCGCGCGGTTCGATTTTGCGGGTCTGGAGGGCTTGCGTGCCGCGTTTGCTGCGGACGCGGAACCCTAGCGCGCTCGAGGCGGTTTTGTAGTTAGAATCGCTGGCGGGACCGTAGGATCGTCGCAGACATCGGCCATATGCCCAAAACCTCATTGTCGCCAGCACGTCGGCGCGCGCGCCGCGCGGCCTCCAATTACGCCTGGGAGACGCTCTCCGACGATCAGCTTCTTAGTCTGCGCTTCTGCGATCTGAAGCTCTCCATCGCCGGCACGGACCTCGAGCGGGCGATCGAACGCCTCTACGACGAGCTCGCGACGCGTGGCATCCGTTTTCGACCCCATTGTTGGCTCGCACAGGAGTGGTTCTCCCCGGACGGCATTCCCGGCATCGCGGTCCCTTTCTACCTGGCCCATCGGCGCCTCGCGCGGCTCGAGCGGCGCTTCATGCGCGAGGTCGAGGGCGGCAATCGCAACTGGCTGATGCGCATCCTTCGCCATGAGGCCGGGCACGCGATCGACACGGCTTATCGAGTGCGTCGCCGCCGCGGCTGGCGCGAGGTGTTTGGGCCGGCATCGCTCCCGTATCCGGACACGTACCGGCCGCGGCCCGGCAGCCGACGGTTCGTGCAGCACCTCGGCGCGTGGTATGCCCAGGCCCATCCGACAGAGGACTTCGCCGAGACGTTTGCCGTGTGGCTGAAGCCGCGGTCCGCCTGGCGCCGCGAGTATGAGGGATGGCCCGCTTTCGCCAAGCTCGAGTTCATCGACGAGCTCGCCGCCGAAATCGGCGAGGCGAGGCCCAAGGTAATCGATCGCAGCCGCATCGAGGACATCGCCGAGGAGTCATCGACGCTGCGCCAGCACTACGAGGGCAAGCTCGCACGTTATCGCTTGCCGCGACGCTCAGGAGCGGACGAGCTACTGCTGAAGGTGTTCACCACCGCACCGCGCTTCTCGGCGGCGCCGAGGGCTGCGAGCGTGCTGCGCGAGATGCGCAACGACCTGCGGCTCAAGATCCTGCGTTCCGGCGCCTTCAGCGAGTATCTAGTGCACCAGGTGCTGCGGCTCATGATCTCACGCTGCGAGGCGCTCGGCCTGTATCTGCGCGGCAGCAGGCGCGAGCTCAAGCCGCACTTGTTGTGGGTCATCGCCCGCCTCGCGGAATCCTACGAGGAGCGCCAGCTGCCGCGCGTTGCGCTATGAGGAAGCTGCGCGCCCTGGTTCTGGTGCACGCGACGCTCGTGCCGCCGGAATCCCTGCGCGGCGTTACCGAGAAGGAAATCGACGAGTGGCGCACCGAATACGACGTCATCTCGCACCTCAAGGCGGCGGGCCACGAAGTGATGCCGCTCGGCGTGGACGACAACCTCATGGATCTGCGCCGCGCCATACTCGAGTGGAAACCGGACATCGTGTTCAACCTGCTCGAGGAATTCGACGGCATCGTGACGTACGATCAGCACGTCGTCGCCTTTCTCGAGCTTCTGCACCAGCCGTATACAGGGTGCAACCCGCGCGGCATGTTGCTCTCGCGGGACAAGGTGCTCTCAAAGCAGCTCCTGTCCTACCACCGCGTGCCGACCCCGCAGTTCGTGGTGTTCCCGCGCGGCCGCACGCCGAGACTACCGAAGCGCCTGCGCTTCCCGATGTTCGTGAAGTCCTCCACCGAGGATGCCTCGCTCGGCATCGCGCACGCCTCGGTCGTCACGGACGAGCGCGGCCTGAAGGAACGCATCGCGTTCATTCACGAGCAGACCCATTCGGATGCGCTGGTCGAGGAGTACATCGAAGGGCGCGAGCTCTACGTGGGCGTGATCGGCAACGAGCGCCTCAAGGTCCTGCCGGTGTGGGAGATGACCTTCGGCTCGCTTCCCCAGGGCCACCCGACCATTGCTACCCGCAAGGTCAAGTGGGACCGGAAATATCAAGCCAAGTACGGCATCACCACCGCGGCGGCGGAGAATCTTCCCGGCGAGGTGCTCACGCGGCTGGAGCAGCTCTCGCGGCGCATCTTCCGCGCCCTGCATCTGACGGGATATGCGCGCATGGATTTCCGGCTGAAGGCCGACGGATCGCTGTACGTCCTCGAGGCGAACGCCAACCCAAATCTTTCCGCGGCGGAAGATTTTGCGCAATCCGCTCTGACCGCTGGCATTCCCTACCCGAATGTCCTCAAGCGTATCTTGAAGCTCGGCGCCGACTATCCCGCCGCTTGGCGGGGCGTGGAAGCCTGACCGGTCGCCGACGGCCCGATGCGCGATCGGCTGCGCGGGGTCCGCGGCATGCCGGTCAGCGCGCGGTCCAGCGGTTGAGCCAAGCGAGCACCGTGTCGTACCACTGGATGCTGTTTGCCGGTTTGAGCACCCAGTGGTTCTCGTCGGGAAAGTACAGAAGCTCGCTCGGTATGCCGCGGCGCTGCAGGGCCGTGAATACGGAAAGACCCTGCTCGTAGGGGATGCGATAGTCCAGCTGGCCGTGGATCACCAGCGTCGGCGCCTTCCATTTCGCCACGGAGTCGAGCGGATTGAACTTGGCGTATGCGGCCGGATTCTCGTACTCGGGACTACCGCCCATTTCCCATTCCGGAAACCACAGCTCCTCGGTGGCGTAGTACATGCCGCGGTTGTCGAAGATGCCATCGTGAGTCACCAGGCACTTGAACCGGTCCGGCCACTGTCCTGCGATCCAGTTGACCATGAACCCGCCGTAGGAGCCGCCGAGCGCGCAGGCGTCCTCACCGTCGAGCCAGGGATTTTGCTTGAGGGCGGCCGCGAGGCCGAGCTTGAGATCCTCGAGCGGCTTGCCGCCCCAGTCGCCGCGGATCGCATCCGTGAACGCCTGTCCGTAGCCGGTGGACCCGTGGAAATCGATCATTACCACGCCATATCCGCCGCCCGCGAAGGTCTGCGCATTCCAGCGCCAGTGCCACTCATTCGCCATGCTGCCTTCGGGGCCGCCATGAATCAGCAGCGCCACCGGATAGGTCTGACCGCGTTTGAAGTTCGGCGGCTTGACGACATAGCCGAAGACGTTGTCGCCGTTCGCGCCGTTGAAATTGAACTGCCGATATTCCCCGAAAGCGCGCGCGGCCAGATCTGCGTCGTTCAGATGCGTGAGTTGCGTTGGCTTGCCCCCGTCGAGTCCGACCGCATAAAGATCGGCCGGATGGGCCAGGTCGCTGTGCGCATAGATCAGTCGCTCCGGACCTACGCTGAACGCCTCGACATGACCATCGCCGGTGATCGCGGAGGCTCTGCCGGTGGCGGCATCGATGGACCATAGCGGTTGCTGGCCGAGGTGATCCGTGATCGCGAACAAGCTCTTGCCGTCGTGCGACCAGGCATAGCTTTGGATCGATCGGTCCCAGTTCTGGGTGAGGGACCGCTTCACGCCGCTCGGCAAGTCGAGGAGCACGAGGTGAAAGCGATCGGCCTCGTATCCTGCCCGATCCATTGCCAGGTATGCGAGGGTCGTGCCGTTCGGTGAAAAAGCGGGCTGAGCATCCCAGGCCGGATTGTCGGCGGTCAAGTTGCGCGGCGTGCCGCCCGCCGCAGGCACGAGGTAGATGTCGAAATTCGTCGACCAAGGCTCGCCGACCGGCGCCGCGCGGATCGAGAACGCGACTTTCTGACCGTCGGGACTCACCGCATAGTCCTCGCTGCCGCCGAAAGGCTTCTCGGGCACGTCGCCGTCGAGTCCTTCGGTGAGGTTGACCGGCGGCCCGCTCGCAGCGCCCGATGGCTCGAGCGCGAGCGAGAAGAGCTGCGAGCGCCGCCCGTCGCTCCACGTATCCCAGTGCCTTATGAAGATGCGGTCGTAGAGCACTCCATGCTGCTTGGAATGCGCGTCCGTATCGAGCCGCTCCTTGGTGCAGGCAAGAGTGGGGCAGTTGCGATACACATCCATGCTCACGAAGACGCGATCGCCCTTCGGGGACACGCGGAAGGAGCCGACATCGAGCGGCAGATTCGTTACCTGGGTGGATTCGCCCGTCCGGTCGGCCCCCGGAGCGAGCCGCCACACCTGGCTCGCGCCGCTGCGATTCGACAAATAATAGAGAAAGTGCCCGTCGCCGCTCCACTCGGGCGCGCTCGAGTTGGCCGCCAGATCTGTAAGCCGCACCGCCGAGGCATTGCGCTTGCGGACGTCGAGCAGCCAAATGGCGGTGCGTCCCTTGTTGGCGTCCATATCGGTCGTTCGCAGGACGTAGGCGATGCGCCTGCCGTCCGGCGATACTGCAGGCTCGGATACGCGCGCGAGCCGCACCAGATCCTGCACCGTAAACGGCGGTAAGGCTTGAGCGCTCGGCGGACGCGCACTCGCTGCGCCCGCGGCCCCGGCGCCGTATAGTGCCAAGGCCAAAATCAGACGATGCGCGCGCATTCTGTTCTCCCTATTTCATCTTCCCGCTCCCCAAGGCTGCAATTGTAGCCGCAGCGCAGGCAGAATCGGCACAATGAGCGCGACCCGCGTGATCAGCTTCGACTTGGACGACACCCTATGGCCCGTTGCGCCGGTACTTGCGGCGGCCGAGGCGGCGCTGCATGCATGGCTGCACGAGCGTTATCCGCGGACCATGCACGGCCACAGCGTCAACAGCATGCGAGCACTGCGCGCCAAGATCGCCGCGCAGTTTCCGGCGCAAAGCCACGACCTCACGTTCTTGCGCCGGCGCGCGCTCGCCGCGCAATTCACCGGCGCCGGCTACACCGAGTCCGCGTGTGAGGAAGCACTCGAGATCTTTCTCGCCGCGCGCAACCGCGTCGAGTTCTTCGACGACGTGCGCCCGACGCTCGAGCGGCTGCGCGCGCGCTATCGGCTTTTCGCATTGAGCAACGGCAATGCAGATCCGCAGCGCTGCGGACTCGGCGCGTTCTTCGACGGCCACGTGAGCGCGATCGCCGCGGGCGCGGCCAAGCCCGATGCGCGCATCTTCGCGGCGCTACGCGACATGGCGGGCGTGGCCGCGGACGAGATCCTGCACGTCGGTGACGATCCGATCACCGATGTCGTCGGCGCGCGCCAGGCGGGCATGCAGACCGCGTGGCTCAATCGCGACGCGCGCAGCTGGCCGGTCGGGCTCGCGCCGCCGGCGCGCACCATTTCGACGCTCGCGGAAATTTTCTAGCACCGTCGCGGCGCACGCGCGCTTAGCAGCCTACGAGGTCGTCTGCTGATAGCGAAAAACGCTGATTTTGTCGGTATTTTCTGACTGCAGTTCGCACTTTCCCACTTCACTCCATGCTAATGAAACCGATAGGATGGTATCGGTCTCACTGCGAAAGGAAGATGCATGCAAGCCATGGGAGACAAGTCGGTGGTCGCGGTCAGCTCGTTGCGTGAGTTTTTTCGGGATGCCTTTCACGCAGCGACCGAACGTCAGAAGCTGGCAATCGAGGAGCAATCAGAGCAGTACGTCGTCAACCTGCTCACCATGTTCTCGCGCGCCGACGCGCTGTACGAGAAGACTCCGGAGGGTCTACGCATCAGACCGCTTGCGCACATGCTGGCCGAAGCCCTCGATGCGCCGACCCCAGCCGCGCGCCAGCGCGCACTACAGCGCCTCGGCGATGTGTCTTTGTTCATCGCAGGGTTTTTTGCGCGCAGTTTCGCACGCAAGCTCATCGACATCGACTACCACATCGCCATGGGCGGCAACGCCTACGGCTCGCTCGCGGATTCCATGCAACGCTCCGCCTCGAGCCGCGTCAGCGGCGCGATCTATGCCGAGCTCGCGCAGAAGTTCCAGCGGCTCGTCGACGCTCTGAACGAGGTGAGCGAGATGTCTTACGTACACTCCGACGCGGACATCCTGCGTCTATACGAAATCTGGATGAAGACGGGCAGTGCGCGCGCTCACGGACTGCTCAATCGACTCGGTGTGCGTCCCGTGAGGCAAGGCGGTCTAGGCGTCCGGCACTAGCCGTGGTACTCCGGGGTCTACAAGCGCTGTTGGGCCGTCTCTATGACCTGCGCGTCGAGCACGACGTGTACGATTTCCTGGTGACCGATCGCTCGGCGCTCGTCGGCGTCGTGCCCGAGAACGACACACGCGAGCCCGACGAGGAGCTGCTCCTCGCGGAGACCGCCGACGGCGCGGGCGTTGCGCTGTATATCGATCCCGCCGTGCTGGTCCGGTTGGAGGCCTCCGATCCCCTCGGCGCGCTGACGGAGGAAAATCTTGCCGATTACTGCACGGCTCTCGAGGGCGTCAGCCACTTTCTTTATTCGATCTGGAGACTCGAGTGCGACGCGCCGGTCTCGCTGCTCGAGCTCGAATGCCAAGCCGAGGTGGACAAGTACGCCGCGACGGTCTTTTTGGTGGGCTGGCAGCAGGGAGGGAGCTATCCGACGCAGGTGCACGCGCGCCTCTTCGACCGCGTCGAGTTCGACGCCCGCCTCGAGCCGGAGCAATTCGATCGCTACCGCACCGCGCATCGCAGCGCGGCTAATTTCTGCCGGCGCTTGGAGCGGCGCTTCGTGAGCCGGGGCACCGCCAAGGTCGAGCCGCTGGTGCGCGAGCTGCGCAAGTTCTATCGACTGGGAAGCTCGGCGAAGCTCCACTACGCGGGCTCATGAGTCCAGGGCAAGCCCAGCCCCTATTCGTCTTCGTCGGGCCCTTTATTCTCGGCCTGCTTCTTCAGCCTCAGCCAGTCGCTGAGCTTGCGTAGATCCTTCTTCTTGGGCGGCGGACCGCTGCTGAGCTTGCCGCTGTCGTACGGGTTGTAGCCCTTCACGACGCCTTGCGGGTTCGGCTTGACCTTGTCGAACGGCGTGGGCGCATCGTCGGCAAGCGACAGTCCCGGATTCTCGAGCTTTTTCATGCGCTCGGTCGAAACCTCGCGGCCGAAAGCCCCGGTGCTGACCGCCCATTCCCAGATCGCGTTGCCGCGGTCATCGAACTGCACGCGGCCGCTTTCCTTCTTGGTCGCGAAGGTGTCACGCGGTGCGTCCGCAGACGAGTCGCGGGAGCTGCCGTTACCGGAGCCGCCGCCGGGACGTTTTTTCGGATCGCCGGAGCTCATGCTCTCCTTTTTAAAGGAGTTTTACCGCATGTCAAACATCTAGCTCGAAAAACCGGCAGAGGATCACAGTTGCAGCTGATATTGGGCCCGCAGCAGCGCCATGGCGGTTTTGCCGTCGTTCCATTCTCCTTGCTGAATGTGACCCATGACCTGCCCAAAGGGCACCCATTGCACCTCCAGTTCCTCGTCGGCATCGGGCGAAGGCTCACCCACATCGAGATCTCTGGCCAGGTACAAGTGGATCACCTCCGTGAAGATGCTGGGGGCCGGCACGTACAGGCCGAGCGGCGTCCAACGGCGAGCCGCGACGCCGGTTTCCTCCGCCAGCTCGCGTACTGCGCACACCTCCGGCGCCTCGCCCGGATCGAGCTTGCCGGCGGGAACCTCCCACATGAAATCCTGGATGCCATGACGGTACTGGCGAACGAGGCATACACGGCCGCCATCGTCGAGGGCCACCACCGCTGCCGCGCCCGGGTGGCGCACGAAATCGATCTCGTATTCGCGCCCATTCGCATAGCGCAGCGTCTCGGTGGATACCGCGATCACGCGGCCGCGGTGCACCGGCTTGCTGGCCGCCGTCGTTGGTTTCAACATGCAGTACCTCATGAGTCATTCGGCGAAACTCACCATCATCCTAGGGAGTCCGGCCAGCGGCAAGACGACGCTCGCGCAACGCTTGGGTCGGCAATGGTCGGTTCCGGTCCTCTGCAAGGATGACGTCAAGGAGGCGCTGTTCGAGGCGCTCGGGCAGGGCGACCGGGCCTGGTCCCGACGCTTGAGCGAGGCCAGCTTCACGACCCTCGTGCGCCTCGCGCAGCGCCAGCTCTCGCTGGGTCAGTCGTGCATCATCGAGGGCAACTGGCGCGCAGTGAACGTGCCGGGGCTGGAGCCGCTGGTGCGCGCGGGGGCCGCCTGCGCCGTGCAGATCTGGTGCTGCGCTGAACCCGATGAAATCGTGCGCCGTTTCACGGCCCGCACGCGTCACACCGGTCATCTGGACGCATCGGTGCCGACCGCGGAGCTCGAGCGGTCCGCTCGCGAGGCGCCTGCATTTCTCGAGCTCGAGGGGCCCCGCCTGGTATTTCGCAGCGATGTGCCCGACGCGTTCGACTCGCTCCTCTGCGCCCTGCAATCCTCGACCCTGTGACCTGTCTCCTCGCGCGCGGCTCCCTAAGCGCGCCATGCTCGGAGTCGGTGGCTATTGTCATCTGGATATCCATACAGTTCCCCGGTATATTTTCGATATGATGAAGGCGAAGACAACCTCGGCATTCGATGCGCTCAACCCGCAGCAGCGGCGTGCCGCCACTCACGGCACGCTCGTCAAGGACAAGGGTGTTGAGTCCGGCCCGTTGCTGATCATCGCCGGCGCCGGCACGGGCAAGACCAATACGCTCGCGCACCGCACCGCGCACCTGGTTCTGAACGGCGTCGATCCGGCGCGCATTCTCATGCTCACATTCACGCGGCGCGCGGCGCAGGACATGATTCGCCGCACCCAAAGCATCGTCACCGCGGTGATGGCGGATCGCGGCAAGTTAGGCGATCGCAGCGTGCAGTCGCGCCTCGCCTGGTCCGGAACCTTTCACTCGGTGGGCAACCGCATCTTGCGCGCGTTCGCCAAGCACGTCGGATTGAATCCCAACTTCACGGTGCTCGACCGCGCCGATGCGGCCGACCTCATGGACGTGATCCGTCACGAGTTGGGGTTTTCCAGCAAGGAAAAGCGCTTTCCGCGCAAGGATGCGTGTCTCGCGATCTATAGCTATCGTGTGAATACGCGCCTCTCCCTCAAGCAGACCCTCGAAGAACAATTTCCCTGGGTGCGCGAGTGGGAGCAAGACCTCACCAAGATCTACCGTGAATATGTCGCGCGCAAGCAGAAGAACAATGTCCTCGACTTCGACGATCTGCTGCTCTACTGGCACGGCATGATGCAGAATCCGGCGCTCGCGAAGAGCCTCGCCGCGAATTTTGAGCACGTGCTCGTGGATGAGTATCAGGACACGAGCTCGCTGCAGAGCGAGATCATTCAGGCGCTCAAGCCCGACGGGGCCGGCGTGACCGTGGTGGGCGACGATGCGCAGGCGATCTATTCGTTCCGCGCCGCGGCAGTGGAGAACATATTGGGCTTCGCCGAGCGCTTCAAGCCGAAGGCCGACACGGTGGTGCTGTCGCAGAACTACCGTTCCACGCAGCCGATTCTCGATGTGGCGAATGCGTTGATGTCCGACGGCTCACGCCAGCACCGCAAGACCTTGCTCGGGATGCGTCAAGCACAGCAGAAGCCCATCTATGTGTCGCTCGAGGATGCGGCCTCGCAGGCGGAGTACATCGTCAACAAGATCCTCGCCACACGCGAGGTCGGCGGCGCGCTGCGCCGACACGCGATACTGTTCCGCAGCTCCCATCACAGCGACGTGCTCGAGGTCGAGCTTGCACGGCGCAACGTGCCGTTCGTGAAGTACGGCGGCCTCAAGTTCCTCGAGGCGGCGCACGTCAAGGACCTCATGTCGGTGCTGCGTTGGGCCGAGAATCCGCGCAACAGCGTCGCGGGATTCCGCGTGCTCAAGCTGGTTCCCGGCATCGGTCCCGCCCATGCCAAACAGGTGCTCGATCGTCTGGAGGCGCAGGCCTTTGCCATCAAGAGCCTTGCCGACTTCGATGCCCCGCAGCCCACTAAAATGGATTGGAAGAGATTCTGCGTGCTCATGGAGAAGCTCGCGGATCCTGCGACGCCGTGGCCCGGCCAGGTCGGGCTCGTGCGGGATTGGTACAAGCCGCAACTCGAGCGTCTCTACGACGCGGCGTTCAGCCGCACAGGCGATCTGGAGCAACTCGAGCAGCTTTCCACGCAGCACGCGACGCGCGAGCGCTTTCTCAGCGACTTGACGCTCGATCCTCCGGCGGTGACGAGCGATCAGTCGGGCGTCGCCTCCAAGGATGAGGACTACGTGATCCTCTCGACCATTCATTCGGCGAAGGGACAGGAGTGGGATTTCGTCTACGTGCTCAACGTTACAGACGGCAACTTTCCTTCGGAGTTCTCCAACGGCAAGCCGGAGTTGGTCGAGGAGGAGCGGCGTCTTCTATACGTCGCCATGACCCGGGCACGCAATGAGCTGCACGTGTGCGCGCCGCTGAAGTTTGCGGTGACTCAGCAGGCCAAGGACGGCGATGCTCATGTGTACGGGGCGAAGAGCCGCTTCATGACGGACAAACTGATGGAGTGCTTCGAGCGGGTGAGCTTTCGCGGCTCGCGCGCCGCCGACACCTTGAGTCCGAGCGATGCGGCGGGAGCCGGCGCCGCGGCCACAGTCGACGTGGGTGCGCAGCTCAAGGAGATGTGGTGAGCGCGCAAGCGCTCCAGTCGGAACCCGCAGCGCGGTCCCGAGCAAAGACGCGGATCGAACGGGTAAGCTGATCCTTCCGATCAGCCGCTGCCGTTCACCAGCGGCGCGGTCCGCCGCCGCCGCCGCCACCACCACCGCCCGGCGGCTTGGAGCGTGGCGCGCGTTCCTGGGCCTCGTTGACCCGCAGCGGACGGCCACCCATCTGGAAGCCGTTCGTCTGCTGAATCGCGTTCTGAGCCTCGCCTGCCGCCATGTCGACGAACGCAAAGCCGCGGGGTCGGCCGGTCTCGCGATCGTTGATCAGTTTGACGGAATCGACCTTGCCATAGCGCTCGAAGAGGCTACGCACTTCGTCTTCCGTCGCGGTGAATGGCAGGTTGCCAACGTAGATCGTCGTCATTCAACTAGTCTCTCTAACAGTGCGCGCAAAGCACGGTCTGATTCCGCTCGCGCGCGGTTTCACTAAAGCAGGCCACGCCTCCATACCCTTCGCGACGTAGCCTGTACCTTCGGTCGCGCACTTGAACCGTTTTGAAGCCAGGGACGACCTACGAAGCGATGCTACGCCAGGGAAAAACTGTTGGCAAACGGGAAAACGCAGGGTTTACCGGCCGCCGCGGGCTCGGCGGGCACGAGCTCTTCAGGGCTTGCCCGGTTCGCTCTCGACCTCGAGATAGGCGTAGCCGTTCAGCTCGTTCTCATAGAAGCGCTTCACCCCCTGGGCCTCGGTGATGGACATGCGCCCTTCCTGTATGGCCCGCTCGCAATCCCGGCTGATGCGGGGATAGAGCTCATCCGTGTCATATTCCATATATTCCAGCACTTTGTTCGCCGTATCTCCCTTCACGACCTCCTCGATCCACCAGCCTCCTCCCTCCCGCAGGCGGATGTGCACGACGTGGGTGTCGCCGAACAGGTTGTGCAGGTCCCCGAGGGTCTCCTGGTATGCCCCGACGAGAAACGCGGCCAGGTAATAGGATTCGCCCGCTACGAGCTCGTGCACCTCAAGAGTGCGCTTGGTTACGCGCGGATGGACGAAGCGGTCGATCTTGCCGTCCGAATCGCAGGTGATGTCCGCCAGGACGGCGTTTCGGGTGGGACGCTCGGTGAGCCGTTGGATGGGCATGATGGGGAACAGTTGCCCGATCGCCCAGCTGTCCGGCAGCGACTGAAACACCGAGAAGTTGCAGAAATAGATGTCGCTCAGCAGGTCCTCGAGCCCTTCGAGCTCTTCCGGTACGCGGTTGAGCTTGCGGCAGTAGTCGCGGATCTTGGTGCACGTCGCCCAGTACAGACGCTCCACCAGTCCACGGAACTCGAGACTCATGTAGCCCCAGTTGAACATTTGCAGCGCCTGTTCGCGCGCCTGCATCGCGTCGTGGTAACACTCGACAAGGCGCCGCTCGTTGACCGATCGGTAGCTGTCGAATAAGTCGCGCACCGGTTGCGGCAACTCCTGCCGGCCCTGGTAGTCCTCTTCCGGGTTGCCGGTAACCTTGAATTGATCGAGCTTCGAGGCCCCCAGGACGTCGAATACCAGCAGGCTATGCTGCGCGGCGATGGCGCGCCCGGATTCGCTTACGATCATCGGGTGCGGCACGTCGCGGGCATCGCAAACACTCTTGATGCGATACACCACATCGCTCGCGTACTCGTTGAGCGTGTAATTCATCGACGATTCGTAATTGGTGCCGCTGCCGTCGTAATCGACCCCGAGGCCGCCACCAATGTCGATGTACTGAAGGCCGGCGCCCATGAGCTTGAGCTCGGCGTATACATGGGCCAGCTCATTGATTGCGTCTTTGACACGACGGATGTCCTGCAGCTGGCTGCCGGGATGGCAGTGCACGAGCTGCAGGCAGTCGAGCATGTTGCGCTCCTTCAAGAGCGCGTGCAGGTCGAGGATCTCGCTCACGAACAATCCAAACTTCGACTTCTCGCCCGCCGAATCGCGCCAGCGCCCCGCGCCGTCGCTCGCGAGCTTGACCCGCACACCGATGCGCGGACGCACGCCGTACCGCTCCGCGTGCTTCAGGATCCCGTGAATTTCCTCGAAATTCTCGACCACCGGAATGATGGTGCGCCCGAGCTTGGCGGCAATGATGACCGCCTCGAGGTAGCTGTCGTCCTTAAAGCCGTTGCACACGACCAGGCGGTCGGGCGCATCCTCGGTGAGCGACATCACCGCGAGCAGCTCGGGCTTCGAGCCCACCTCGAGGCCGAATCCGAACTCCTTGCCGTAGCGATAAACCTCCTCGACGACCAGGCGTTGCTGATTGACTTTGATCGGGAACACCGCCGCGTAGCGATTGCGGTATTCGTTCTCGGCGATGGCGGTGCCGAACGCCTCCGCCAGGTGGCGCAGACGGTGGGCCAGGATGTCGGAAAAGCGGATGACCACGGGGGTATGCAGATCGCGCGCCTTCAGTCCCTGCACGACCTCGTAGAGATCGATCTCGCGCTGCGCGTCCATGCTGGGACGGATGACCACATGACCGTCGGCGTTGATGGAGAAGTAGCCCTTGCCCCAGGCCTCGACCTGATAGAGGTCGAGCGATTCTTCGAACTTCCAGCTGTGGTTGGCCGGGAGGAGCTTTGCGGGTCTATTCATGTGCGCGCACGATAACAAATTGAGGCTGCATGTAAATGACGCTGATCACCCGCCCAAGCGTCGGACGATCAGCCGCGCGCGACCGGCCGGCGGGGGTCGCGGATCCATTCGCTCCACGATCCGGCGTAAAGCCGGGCCCCCGGCAATCCTGCGCGCTCTAGCGCGAGCAGATTGTGACAAGCGGTCACACCGGAGCCGCACATCATGATCACATCGGCGGGAGATGCGCCGGCGAGACGATCTCGCCAACGCCGCTCGAGCTCCTCGGGCGCCAGAAAGCGGCCGTCGGCCCGAAGATTGGTGCTGAAGGGGTGGTTCACCGCTCCGGGTATGTGGCCGGCGACGGGGTCTATCGGCTCGACCGCGCCCGTGTAGCGCTCCGGCGCGCGCGCATCGATGAGCAGGGTGCGCGGATTCTCCAGCGCGGCGATCAGCCCGTCGGCTCCGAGCGCAGCGCAGCGATCCGTCTGCACCTCCGCGCGATGCCCTGCGTCTCCGCGCGGAAGCTCGCCGGATTCCACGGCGCCGCCCTCGCGGAGCCAGGCGCTCATGCCGCCGTCCAGCACCGCGACCTTGGGATGTCCGAGCCATCGCAGCAGCCACCACGCTCGCGCGGCGAGGGAGCCGTTCGATTCGTCGTAAACGATCGCTTGGGCGCTCGGGGTGACGCCGACGCTCCTGAAGAAAGCGTCGAGGGCGACCGGATCGGGCAGCGGATGGCGGCCGCTCGCGACCGAGACGGGCGCGGATAGGTCACGGTTCAAGTCGACATAACGCGCGCCGGGGATGTGGCTGCGAAGGTAGGCCTGCCGGCCGGCATCCGGCGCAGCGAGATCGAAGCGGCAATCGAGCACCGCGATCCCGGGCGTAGCATGCAGCGCGCGCAACGACTCGACGTCTATGAGGGAGGTGAAGTCCACGAGCCGACTCTAGCGCGATGCCGGATGGTGTGCATCCGCTACAATCCGCTCATGGCCATCACTTTCTATTGGGGCAGCGGCAGTCCGTATTCATGGCGGATCTTGCTTGCCCTCGAGCATAAGGGCCTGCCTTACGAATCGCATCTGCTGCACTTCGACAAGCAGGAGCACCAGTCGCCGCCCATGCTCAAGATGAATCCCCGCGGACGGTTGCCCGTGCTAAAGGACGGCGACTACGTGGTCTTCGAGTCAGTCGCGGTGCTTTATTACCTTGATGTGAAATATCCCGCCATACCGATTTTCGGCCTGACACCCGAGGAAGCGGGGGTCATCATGCGCGTCATTTGTGAGTTTCAAACCTATGCTGAGCCTGCGCTCTCGCGCATCGTCAACGCGGTCTTCGAAGGAGGCGTCGCAGACGCCTTCGAGGAGCTGACCGACGCGATGCACGTGGTCGGGCGCGAGGCGCGGACCATCGAAGGACGCCTGAGCAAAGAGCAATGGATCGTGGGAGCCCAGTATTCGGCGGCCGACATGGTCATATTTCCTTGGATTCAGATGCTACGCCGGGCTCTCGATCGCAGCGCGGCGGCTGAGCTCGGCGCGCGCTTTTTACCGATGGAGCGGAACTATCCGGCGCTCGCTCGCTGGATCGGCCGCATCGAGTCTTTGCCGGGCTATGAGCGCACCTATCCACCGCACTGGCGCGAAGCGGCGGCGCCGGTAATGCCCGAGACTTGAGCATTTCGGCGGCCACCCTGTAGGCTGCCGGCAGAAGGCCCGGCGCGGGCTATTAACAACACGGGGGTCGACGGAATACATCATGAGTCACGAAGTGCATGTGAATTTTGCGGGCAAGATCGTCATGGTCGGTTTCGGAAGCATCGGACAGGGAGTCTTGCCACTCATCTTGCGTCACATCGGCACTTCGGCGGACCGCGTCACCATCGTCACCGCCGACGAGGCGGGTCGGGCGGAGGCCGTGAAGTACGGGGTGAAATTCGTGAACAGCGCCCTGACGCGCGAGAACTATCGCGCGCGGCTCGAGCCGTTGCTCGGCGCCGGAGATTTCTTGCTGAATCTCTCGGTGGACGTCTCCAGCATCGCGCTCGTGCGGCTCGCGCGCGAGCGCGGCGCGCTCTATCTGGATACCTGCATCGAACCTTGGGCAGGCGGCTATTTCGATGGGACCGCCTCGGTCGAGAAGCGCAGCAACTACAGCATGCGCCTCGATGCGCTCGCGCTGCGCGACGGTCAGAGTCATCCGACCGCCGTGCTCACCCACGGCGCCAACCCGGGGCTCGTCTCGCATTTCGTCAAGCAGGCGCTGCTCGACATCGCCCGGGATACGGAAGTGGAGGCGGCCAGGCCGCAGAACCGGGAGGAGTGGGGGCGGCTCGCGCAGCGCCTCGGCATCAAAGTCATCCATATCGCCGAACGCGATACACAGGTGAGCAACCTACCGAAGAAGCAGGACGAGTTCGTCAACACCTGGTCCGTAGACGGCTTCGTGAGCGAGGGCGCGCAGCCGGCCGAGCTCGGATGGGGCACGCACGAGCGACACTTCCCGGCGGACGGCGGAAAGCACGTCCAGGGATCGCGATGTGCGATCTATCTCAATCGGCCGGGGGCGAGCACCCGGGTGCGCACCTGGACTCCGAAGGCCGGCCCGTTCCACGGATTTCTGATCACTCACTCGGAGGCAATTTCACTCGCGGATTTCTTCACGGTGCGCGACGGCGATCGCGTTACGTATCGCCCGACCACGCACTACGCCTACCACCCGAGCGACAATGCCGTGCTTTCGCTGCACGAGTTTGCGGGGCGCAACTGGCACCTGCAGGAGAACAAACGGATCATGCTCGACGACGTGATCGAGGGCATCGATGAGCTCGGCGTGCTGCTCGCGGGTCATCAGAAAAATGCCTACTGGTACGGCTCGCAGCTCTCGATAGAAGAGGCGCGCAAGCTTGCGCCGTACAACAGCGCCACCAGTCTGCAAGTGACCGTGGCGGTTCTGGCGGGCATGGTGTGGGCCATGGAGAACCCGGCGCGCGGTGTCGTCGAGCCGGACGAGATGGATTTCGAGCGTCCGCTCGGCATCTGCATGCCCTACCTCGGCACGGTCGTCGGTCGATATACGGACTGGACCCCGCTCGAGGGTCGCGGCGAGCTTTTCGTGGAGGACCTCGACGCCGCGGATCCCTGGCAGTTCAAAAACATTCGCGTCGTCTAGCGGGGGCGTCTAGACGCCCGTATCCGGCCGCGCCGGCGCGGCCGCATAACTGATCGCCACCACCGTGAACGTCTGCGCGCCCGCCGGCAGAGTCACGGTGATTTCCTCGTCGAGGCGCTTGCCGAGCAGGCTTCTGCCGAGCGGGGAATCCATGCTCACATAGTCGCTCGCCATATCGAATTCGTCGGGACCCACCACGCGGTACCATCGCAAGCTGCCTTCCTCGAGCTCGAGCTGTACCCAAGCGCCGAAGTAGACGCGCTCGCGGTCGCGGCGCCCCCGCTCGGCCTCGATGTCGACGATCACCATGCCCTCAAGACGCTTGCGCAGGAAACGGACGCGCCGATCGATCTCGTGCAAGCGTTTCTTGCCGTAAGTGTATTCGGCGTTCTCCGACCGATCGCCTTGCGCGGCAGCGGCGGCGACCGCCGCCGTCACCCGCGGCCGCTCGTCATGCCAGAGCTCGTGCAGCTCATCGCGCAGCCGTTTGGCGCCCTCGGGCGTGATGTATTTGGAGCCTGGGGGCGTGGGGGGGCGGTATCTTGACACAGTGCAATAGCGTTCGTACTTGCAAAGTCGTGAAGGCGGTCTTATCGCCGATGGAACGACTGAGCAGTTGCTCACAGATTATGGTGGGTCTCTTTTCTAAGCTTCCTACCCATGAGCGCCAAATACTACACCCACTTCATCGCGCAGTCGGACGGCGCCATCGAGTACAGCGAGTATCGCGGCGTGGTCGAGCTGCTCGGAACTCAAGGCACCGTGCAAGGCAGCCGGGACATCGCCCGCATGCTCGCGCGCAGTTTCGACTTGGAAGAGATGGATATCCAAGTTCTGCAATGGCATCAGCTGCACTGAATCCCCTAGCGGGCTTTACTTCCCTTCATTGAAGTCCGCATTTTCCGCCCCGAGCTCAACACTCGGGGCTTTTTTTTATCCGGTGGTAGACTGCGGGCTACGCCCCCGCCCCGAGGGGTGAAGGGGACTTACGATGCGTGGAACCGCCTTCCGCTGGAGTGCCTACGGTCTCGGAGCTTTCGCCGCTTTGTGGTTGTCCGGCTGCGGGTACAACGCGTTGCAGACCAAGGACGAACAGGTCAAATCCGCATGGTCTGAGGTGCTCAACCAATATCAACGCCGAGCGGATCTGATCCCCAACCTGGTCAACACCGTCAAGGGCTATGCTTCCCAGGAGCAAACCGTGCTTCTGGGGGTGACCGAAGCGCGTGCGAGGGTGGGATCCATCCAGGCAACCCCCGAGATGATCAACGACCCGCAAGCGCTAGCGAAGTTTCAGGCGGCACAGGGCGAGCTCTCCGGCGCCTTGTCGCGCTTGCTGGTCGTATCCGAAAACTATCCGCAGCTCAAGTCCGACCAAAACTTCCGCGATCTGCAGGCGCAGCTCGAGGGCACGGAGAACCGTATCACCGTGGCGCGCAATCGCTACATTCAAGCGGTGCAGGATTACAACCTGGCGGTGCGGCAGTTCCCCAACAATCTGACCGCCTCGATGTTCGGCTACAAGACGAAGCCGAACTTCTCGGTCGAGAACGAGGCGGCAATTTCGAAGCCGCCGGCGGTTGATTTTTCGGCGCCTTCCGCACCGCCTGCACAAACCACGCCGCCGCCGGTGCCCGCCTCTCCCGCGCCGAGCGGCGCGCCGCCGCAGTAGGCAGCCCATCTGAACCCGGCACCCGGCACGCGACGGCCGACGTGGCCCGCAAAGCGCATCAAAAGCGCGGCGGCCTCGACTCTGCTCTGCCTGGCGGCAGGGCTTGCGTACGCGCAGGCGCTTGTACCCGTGCCACCGCTCACCGCGCGCGTCATCGATCGCACCGGCATCCTGTCGGGGGATGCGGTGAACCGTATCGAGAGCGAGCTTGCGGCTCTCGAGGCGCACAAGGGAAGCCAGATCGTGGTGCTCGTCGTGCCGACGACCCATCCGGAGGAGATCGAGCAATACGGCATCCGAGCGGCGGATCAATGGAAGCTCGGACGCAAGGGCGTGGACGACGGCGCCATTCTGCTGGTCGCTAAGGATGACCGCCGAGTGCGCATCGAAGTCGGGTACGGACTCGAGGGAGCGCTGCCGGATGCGACCGCGAATCGCATCATCGACGAGACTATCGCTCCGCATTTCAAGCTGGGAGACTACGACGGGGGCATCGAGGCCGGGGTCAAGCAGATGATCGCGGTCGTCAACGGCGAGCCGCTTCCCGAGCCGGATCGCCGCTGGGACCGCCATTCGGGCCTGCACAATATCCTGCCGCTCGCGCTTATCTTCGTGGTGGTGGCGAGCGGTTTCCTGCGCGCCATATTCGGCCGGCTCGGGGGCTCGTTGGCCACCGGCGGCCTCGCGGGCGCGATCGCCTGGTTCCTCACCCATGCCCTCGCGCTCGGCGCGGGCGCGGGCGTGCTCGCCTTTCTGTTCGCGCTGCTGCTCGGAGCGAACCGGGGCTGGTCGACGGGATTCGGTGGCGGCATGGGCGGCTGGGGAGGGGGACTCGGAGGCGGCTTCGGGCGCGGCTTCGGCGGGGGAGGTGGAGGCGGCTTCGGCGGCGGCGGCGGACGTTTTGGCGGCGGTGGCGCTTCGGGGAGTTGGTAATGCGCATGCAACGCCTTTTGCGTCATACCGCGGCCTTGCATTGGCGCACGCGCGTGTTGTTTCCGCGGACGACGCTCGATGCGATCCGGGAGGCCATTGTGCGTGCCGAGCGCGCGCACGCCGGCGAGATTCGCTTCGCGGTCGAGACGGCACTTCCGCCGCGGCGCGTCATCGGCGAGGTGGGTTCACGAGTCCGAGCGCTCGAGGTGTTCTCGGAGCTGCGCGTATGGGATACCGAGAACAACAACGGGGTGTTGATCTACGTGCTAGTCGCCGATCACAGCGTGGAAATCGTCGCCGACCGGGGCTTGAGCGCACGGGTGTCCCCTGCCGAGTGGGAAGGGGTCTGCCGCATGATGGAAGAGCACTATCGGGCAGGGCGTATCAAGGCCGGCTCGATCGCCGGCATCGATGCCGTGGGCGGTTTGCTCGCGCGCCATTTTCCCGCCGCGATCCCCAATCAGGCCGCCGCCCGCAATGAATTGTCCGACCAGCCGACTTTGCTGTAGATCGGCGCGGTAGTTTGCTGTAGATAGGGCGCCATGATGCTCGAAGTCCTCCCCTCACGCCCGCGCGCGTGCTGGCTCGTCGCCTTAAGCCTCTGTGCTGCCGGCTGCTCGCTGTTTCATCCTTCACAGGCCCCGCTGCCGTCGCCGCCCACGCCGGCCGCTCCCCCGGCTCCGGTACTGCCGAAGCCGACGGCAACCCATCGATTCGAATTGACTCCCGAGGACGGCGACCTCGTGGGTTACGTGCAAAAGGTCACGGTCGGCAAGGACGACACGCTGCCTGACATCGCGCGGCGCTTCGATGTGGGCTACGAGGAGATGCTGCTCGCCAACCCGGGCGTCGATCCCTGGCTGCCCGGCGTCGGCCGTGAAGTCGTCGTGCCCACGCAGTTCGTGCTGCCCGCGGCGCCTCACGAGGGTGTCGTGGTCAATGTCGCCGCCATGCGCGTCTTCTATTACCCGCCCCACAAGAAGAGCGAGCCGCAGCTCGTGTACACACACCCGATCGGCATCGGCCGCGTCGGCTGGAAGACCCCGGAGGGCACCACCAGGATCGTCTCCCGCCAAAAGGATCCGGTGTGGGTGGTGCCGGAGTCGGTGCGCAAGGAACATGCCGAGGACGGCGATATGCTGCCCGCCGTGGTGAAAGCGGGACCCGACAATCCGCTCGGCGAGTACGCCTTTCATCTGAGCTGGCCAAGCTACCTGATCCATGGCACCAACAAGCCTTACGGCGTGGGCATGCGCTCGAGCCATGGATGCATGCGCTTGTACCCCGAGGACATCGCGGTTTTCTACGATCTGATCCCCATCGGCACCAAGGTCACGGTGGTGAATCAGCCGTATGCGTTCGGCTGGCGCGACGGCACCCTCTATATGCAGGCGTATGCGGTGATGGAGGACGACTCCCGCGACTGGGACAAGAACCGCAAGCGCTTGCTCGCCAACCTCATGAATCCGAAACAGCGGCAAAAAATCGGACAGCGCATCGAGGGTGCGAACAACGACGTCGACTGGCAGCGCGTCGGCGATCTGGCGCACTCGCCGCGCGCCGTCCCCGTACCGGTGACGGGCAATCAGCCCGGCCTAGACACCGTGCTGGAAAGCTCAATGCTGGTGGAGAATACGTTGCCCGAAGGCTCCAACTGGGACGGCAAGACCGGTCTTCTGGTGGATGAGAAGACGTTTAACGACTTGGTCAGCGGCAAGAGTCAGGCACCGCCCGCCGCTTTGCCCAACTCGCCGGCTTCCGCACCCGCCTCGCCTGCGGCCGCGGCAGAGCCGGCGGGCACGCACTGACGCATGATCCACTCCCGGCGCAGGACCACTGCGGGCCTCGGGCTCGCCATCACGAGCGGGCTCGCGATGGGGGTCGCCCTGGCGGCGGCTCCCGACCAGCAAAACCCGCCCGAGGCGCCGCGCACGCTTTCGGCCGCGCGCCCCGACCTCGCACCTCTGCAGAGCGGGCTCGATTACCATTCTTTTGCGAACATCGAGCAGTTCCGTGTCACTCATATCGATCTCGATCTGCGCGTCGATTTCCACAATAAAGTGTTGTTCGGCGAGGCGGCGCTCGCGGTCAAGCGGCTCGACCCCAACGCCACCGAGCTCGTGCTCGACACGCAGGGACTCGACATCCGAGAAGTAAGTGAGCGACCGACGAGCGTGATCGGCGCTCTTGCAAAGACTGAGACCACCTGGGTGAGCCGGCCGTTCCATGTGGATAAGGCCGACCCGATTCTCGGCAGCCCCCTGGTGATCGAGCTGCCGCCGCACAAGCGGGCAACCCAAACGATCAAGATCGAGTACGTGACTTCTCCGGACGCATCCTCACTCCACTGGTTGGACGATGCGCACACCGCCGGCAAGCACCATCCCCTCATGTACACGCTCTCGGCGCCGATCGGCGCGCGCGCCTGGATTCCTTTGCAGGACAGCGCGCTGGCACGCGTGACGTACACGGCGATCATTCATACCGACGACGACCTGCTTGCGGTGATGAGCGCACGCAACGATCCCGCAGTGAAGCACAACGGCAACTACGCTTTCGTCAATCGCGATGCGCTTCCCCCGAGCCGGATCGCGCTGGTCGTCGGCGACCTGCGCTTCAAGGCGACCGGTCCGCGCACGGGTGTCTATGCGGAAAAGCCGCTGGTCGCGGACGCCGCCAAGGAATTCGCCGATACCGAAAACCTACTTAAGGCCGCCGAGACGCTCTTCGGTCCCTATCGGTTCGAACGTTGCGACCTCGTGGTGTTGCCGGCGCCGTTCCCGCTTGCCGAGGTTGGCAATCCGCGGGCGCCCTTCATCTCATCGACCGTAGTCACCGGGGATCGGAGCGAAGAGTCCGTCGTGGCGCGGGCCGTGGCGCAGGCTTGGGCCGGCGGTCTCGTCAGCGGCGCGACGCCGCGCGACGCCTGGATCGACGCGGGACTGTCGATCTATATGCAAAATCGCATGCTTTACGAAGTGTACGGTGAGACGCGCGCGACGACTGATCGCGTGCGCGCGGAGCAATCCGTGCGCGAGGATCTCGCGCAGAGCCCTAAGCCGGATCAAGCGCTCGCCGTCGATCAGCGCGATCGGGACCCCGCCGTCTCGCGGTCCGCCGCGGACGAGAAGGCCGGTTTGCTCTTTACCTTCCTGGACGAAAAATTCGGGCGCGAACGTCTCGGCGCATTCCTGCAGGGATATTTCGATCACTTCGCGTTCAAGAGCATCACGACGGAGGAGTTTCTCGGCTACCTCAGGGAGAACCTCCTCGATCGCTTTCCGGGTATCGTCAGCGCATCCCAGGTCGAGGCTTGGGTCAAGGAGCCCGGCATTCCGCAGGATGCGCCCTTGCTCGGCGTCCATCTCTACGAATCGGTGGACGCAGCGCGCAGCGCGTGGCTCGCCGGCAAAATTTCCGCGAAGAAGCTCGACGCCCGCGGCTGGGTCACGCCGCAGTGGACTTACTTTCTTGACGGCATTCCGGGGCCGCTGCGCAAGGATCAGTTGAGCGACCTCGATCAAGCGTACGGCTTCACGCACAGTGCGAACGCCGAGGTCGCCGCCAGCTGGTTCCTGCTGGTGATCAAGAGTGCGTACCAGCCGAGCTACGTGCGGCTCGAGGAGTTCCTCGAGACCAACGGCCGCCAGACGCTGATCGTGCCGCTTTACACCGAGCTCATGAAGACGCCGGGGGGCGAAGCGCTGGCGAAGCGAGTGTTCGCTGTGGCCCGTCCGGTCTATCAGGCACGCACGGCCGCCGTGCTCGCTGCCATCGTCGACCCGGGCTCCGATCATCCCGATGATGAGTGAGTGGATGAAGGTGATGCTCGAGGAGATCGAGCGTAAGCGGATCGAAGAGGACCAGGCGCGGCTCGAACAAAAGCGCCGCGAGGAGGAGGCCGCTGCGCGGGCTCCGCAGCAGCCGGCCGATCGCCTCAAGGGATGATCCCTCTTCAAGACGACACGCCGTCGGCCACCGCACCCTACGTCACTTATGCCCTGTTCGCGGTTTGCGCCGCCACTTATTGCTGGCAATTCTCGCTCGATGCGCCGGCCGGTGAGCGTGTTGTCGATGCCCTCGGCGCCATACCCGCAGTACTGCTGACCGATGCCCGGCTGCCCGCCGACCTGTCGTGGGTGCCACGCTACGCCACGCCGTTCACCTCGATGTTCCTGCACGCAAGCTGGATGCACTTGCTCGGCAACCTCTTGTTTCTCTGGATCTACGGCGACAATGTCGAAGATGCCTTGGGACGTGCCCGCTACGCATTCTTCTATGTGGCCTGCGGCATCGCCGCCGTATTCGCCCAGGCGCTAGGGTGTCCGCGCTCGGCGTATCCCATTATCGGCGCGAGCGGCGCCATCTCCGGTGTGCTGGGCGCGTACCTCCTGTTGTTTCCCCGCGCTCGCGTGCTCACACTTGTGCTGTTGCCGTTCTTCCTCACCACCGTGCGCGTGCCGGCGATGCTCCTCTTGCTGCTGTGGTTTGCGGTTCAGCTGGTGAGCGATCTGGCCCTCGCAGGGGATGCGAGCGTCGCCTTTCGTGCGCACATCGGCGGCTTCGTCGCCGGCATGCTGCTCGTGCCGCTCCTGAAGCGGCGCGAAGTACGCCTGTTCGCGGCATAGCCGCGCGGGACTTAAGCGCGCATGCACCGGTGTGCGCGCCGGGTTGTGTTACAGTTGACTTCGAGACCGCACGTTCGAAGGACGACATTTGGTCACGCCGGCCCTAGGGGTTGAGCTACAAGAAGAACGAGATGCCGACCGCTCGATTACGCGCTTGCGGACAGCGCGTACGGCGTTCGTCGGGCGCACCTTGCGCGGTCCACTCAACCGGCCGGTGCTGGTCGCGAGCTTCGTCGAGTTCCAGCATACCTTCGGCGGACTGTGGCAGCCGAGCAGACTGTCCTATGCGGTCGAGCACTTCTTTGATAACGGCGGCGCCGAGGCGGTCATCGTGCGAGTCGTCAACGGCGCTCATGCCGCGACCCTTAATTTGCGTGCAGGCAGGGAGTTTCTGATCCTGCGCGCTGCAAGCCCCGGCACTCGCGAGTTTCTGCGGACGAGCGTCGATTACGACAATATCCCGTTGCTCGACGAGCTCCGATTCAATCTCACGGTGCAGCGGGTGCGCATCCAGGGCGGCAGCCACATCGAGGATCAAGAGATCTTCCCGCAGCTCTCTGTCCTGTCGGGTGATGAGCGCTACGTCGGCGACGTGCTGTTGCGGTCCGAGTTGATCCGAGTCTCGGGGCCCGTGCCCTCGGTGCGGCCGGAGCGCACGCTCGATGCGGTCGGTAATGCGGCCTATGTATGCTCGAACTCCGACGGCGACGACGGCGCACCGTTGACCGACTACGATTTGATCGGCTCGGAGCTCGAGCGCACCGGCCTGTTCGCCCTCGAGAGCTGCGATTACTTCAACCTCCTCTGCATCCCGCCGCTGGCACGCACCGAGGACGTCGGGCCCACAGTACTCATGGTGGCGGAGCGCTACTGCAAGGAACGCGGCGCCATGCTCATCGTCGATCCGCCCTACGCGTGGCACACGGCCGACGACGCGCTTGCGGGCATGCGCGAGTGGAACGTCAAGTCGGAGAACGCGCTCATGTTTTTCCCGCGCATCCTCGCGCACGACAAGCTACGCGCCCATTTCGAATCGTTCGCACCCTGCGGCGCGGTCGCCGGCATGCTTGCGCGGAGCGATGAGGCCCACCCGGTCTGGGGCGAGCCGCGCACCGACGATGCCGTACTGCGGCCCGGCTACCGGCCGGTGTGTCTGGTGCCGGAGGATAGGCGCGCGCGCCTGTTGCCGCGTGGGGTGAATACGCTGCAATCCGTGCGCTCCGTGAGCCGCATCGGCGCCAAGCCACGAACCTTGGCGGCGGGCGCGGCGGGCACCGCGGACTGGCAAAGTCTCGCCGCGCGGCGCCTGGCACTGTTCATCATCAATTGCATAGAGCGCGGTACCCGCTGGGTCGCGACTTCCGAACCCACGGCAGAGGTTGCGCAGATCGTCGCGACGCACGTGCGCGCGTTCTTCGAGCAGCTGCACGAGGACGGCGCCTTCGGCGCCCGGCGCCGCGAGCAATCCTTTTTCGTGCTGTGCGATCGCCGCTTCAATGCGACGCACGAGCAACGCGGCGAATTTCAATTCCTGATCGGGTTCGCCGCCGCGCGCGCCGGGGAATTTCATACCTATCGTATATGCCAGGCGGCCACGCACAGCCGCGTCACGCCGGCGAGCCTCAACCGCGCAGAGCTCGCCGAGCTCTGTCCGGAGGAGCTCAAGTGGGTCGACGCTCTGGCTAGCCAGCTAGCGCCCTAGCGGCGATGCGTCGCTCGATTTCTGTCGACAGAGACGTCCGCGCGGGTTCTTTGGCGACCGCAGCGAGACGCGGCAGGTCCGGAAGCTCCGCGAGCGCCCGGCGCGCGTATTGGTAGCCCGCCTCGATCGCCCGGTCGAACGCACGCCACTCGAGCAAGTCGATGCCGCCGAGCGGGGGCTTGAGCAGCACGTCGGCGAGGTTGCGCTGCGCCGCCGCGCCCGAGACGCTATTCACCATACCCGCCCGCATCAGGATCTGGAAAATGCCGAGGCGGGGGCCGCTACGGGAAAAGAGTCTCCGCAACGGTGGTCCGTTGCCCGGCGGCGGGGCAGCGATACGGTGGTCCGCACTCACGTCGCAACCGATCACGAGGCCCGGTGCGCGGGCATGCATGACGTCGATGGGGAGATTGTTGATGGCGGCGCCATCGACGAGGATGTCATCGCCTCGAAACACGGGCGGGATCATGCCCGGGATGGCGACGGCAGCGCGCAGCGCCCGCCAAACGGCGCCTTCGCGATGCTCCACTGCGCGCGCCGCGTTGAGATCGGCGCTGAGGCAGAAGAAGGGCGTGCGCAAATCCTCGATGAGCACGTCGCCGTACTCGCGCTCGAGGAGCCGCGCGACCTTGCGGCCGCGGGTGAGTGCGACCAGCGGGAAGGTATAGTCATTCACCGGATTGCTGTCGACGAAGCTGCGGCGGTAGCGAACACGCATTTCCTCCTCGCCCCAGCCCATGGCTACGCCGGCGGCGATGATCCCGCCGATGCTTGCGCCGCCGACGAAGTCGATCGGCACCCGCGCCTCACGCAGCGCTTGCACGACGCCGATATGTGCGAAGCCGCGCGCGCCGCCGCCGGACAGCACCAGCCCCACACCGCGCCGCGTGATGAGGCGCGCGGCGCGCCCCAGGTCGCCGGCGTCGGCGATATGGTGGTGCTGCGCGACCGGCAGGGTCTTCAGCCAGCGGCTTGCGGCGCCTGGGACGAAGGCGCCCTCGTGCAACAAGACGAGCTCCACCCGTATACCGCGCTCGGCTGCGGCGCTCACGCCGGTGGACCAGGGACGTGGCGCGCCGCCCGCGTGCGCGAGGGCGAGAATCATGTCCGCTTGCCGGCAACTCTGGCGGAGCCAGCCGCTTTCAGCGGGGCCGGCGGCATAAATGATGTAATCGTTCTGTTCCTCGAGGCGCCCGAACCAGGCAGCGGTGTGGGTTTCCGCCCGCACGTCCCAGATCAGCTCGGTGCGGCCGGACCGCCGCAGCTCGTCTGCGAGCCGCGAAGCGAAATCGATCGTGTCGATGTCCTCGCTGTTCGGCACGAGGGCAAAGACCCGTGCGCGGCGCGTATTGCGATAGGCCGCGTTGCTGCGTCGCAGGCGGCGGGCACAGAGTCGGGCCATGGCGAGCGCGAGCTCGCTCGAGCGCGCTGCGGTCTCCTCGAGTATCGCGTGGGGCAGGAGCAAGAGCTCCGAGTCGCGCAGCGCGCTCACCGTGGCGCTGTGGGGCTCGCCGAGCAGCCAGCCGGCCTCGCCCACCAGTTCGCCGCGCTCGATCTCGGCCTTGAAGCCGGGGCCCGCTGTACCGCTCACGCGCAGCCGCCCGCTCGCGAGCAGATATACTCCTTCGGGAGTGGAACCCGATTCGAACAGCACATCGCCCGCAGGCAGCGAGAAATGCACGGCTCCGACCGCGAGCGCCTCGAGAGCTACCTTCGGCAGGTTCTCGAGATCGGGGCTGCCTTCGAGGCAGTCGATGGCCCGGCGCAATTCCTGCAGCGCGCCCGACAGTTCTTCCTCCAAGGCCATGGACGGTTTAGCGGCCGGACGCACTTGATTCTTTAACATTAACGGCGTGGAGCGCGGCCTTATGTCATGTTTGGTTTTCTCGCACGGCAAAGAGAGCGGTCCTTGGGGCCGCAAGATCACGGCCATGGCGGCACTCGCGCGCGAGCTCGGTCTCACCGTCGAATCGATCGACTATCGGGGCATGGACGATCCCGGGGCGCGGGTCGAGAAGCTGGTCGCCGCCACCGCCCGGCTGCCGAAGCCGCTGGCGCTGGTGGGCTCGAGCCTGGGAGGCCATGTGTCGGCCGCCGCCGCCGCCCGCGTGGGGCCGCGCGGTCTGTTTCTGCTCGCACCGGCGTTCTACATGCCGGGGTATGAGGCCTATACGCCGCAGGACGTGCCCTGTCCCACGGCCGTCGTGCACGGCTGGCATGACGACATCGTGCCCGTGGAAAACGGCATCCGCTGGGCGCGCGAGCACCACGCATCGCTCCATGTGCTCAACTCGGACCATCGGCTCGAGGATCGGATCGAATCGATCTGCACGCTGCTGCGCGGCTTTCTGGAGGACATCGGCCTCGTGGCGAGAGCGTAACGGCGCCGCTCCGGCGACGCATCGCTCAAGGCACGCCGTGGGGTCCTCTCAGCGCTGGGGTGCGGCGGGCTCGCCCGGCGGGGACGTCGGGATCGCGGGCGCCGGTACCGGCGGCGATGCGGGAGCGTCCGACGGCGTAGACTCCTGCGGGGCCAACGCATCCGGCGCTCGCTCCGGACCGAGACTCGCCTGTGCCAGCTCGCGCAGGCTCTCGCCGAGCTGTTCGCCGGTGCGCCTGCCCATGGCGTCGTAACCTGCGCCCATTGCCGCGTTGTAGGCGGTCACGTAACGCGTGCCGGCGGGCGATTCGAGGAACGCGAGCATGTGTTTCACGTCCGAATCGGAAAGATCGCGATAGGAATAAGCGAGAAAACGACGCATGGGCTCGCGCATGTCGTGCTCGAGGCCGGCGCGGCTCGCTTCGCCGGATTTCTGCGCCCGCTCGGCGACGCTCTTCTGATCCAGGCCGGAGCCGATGGCGGTGCCGATTGCCACGGCCTGCCCCATCCCCAAGAAGATATCCACCGTCGACTCGGTGGATCGCGTGGCGTGTTCCAACTTGTCTACCAGCTCGGCGCGCTTCGCCGTGAGCGGCACGGAAATCTCGCCGCTCATCACCTTGTCGATATTGGCCTCGCCCATGGTCGCGGAGGCGACGTCGGCGGCCACCATGCGCTTGCCGAGGTCGCTCTGCAAAAATGCCTCGATTTTGGCAATGCCCGCAGCGTCGAGATTCTGCGCGAGCGCGTTCAGGGCGGGCGCCTCGAACACGTCGATGCGAAATCCGTGGGCGGCGGCGGCATCGACCGCGGCGAGCTGTTCGGCCGTGAGCTTGGTCGTGTCGTCGCGGGTGAACATGTCGCGGATTTGCTTGGGCATTGCGACCAGAGAGGCGCGCACTTGATCGCGCACGGCGGCATCTTGATAGATCCTCGCGGCCGTATCGATGTCCACTGCCGGATCGGCAGCAAGGACGTTGCCCGCCGCCAGCACGAGCAACAATGCGAAACGAGTCATGCAGCGACTCCGAGTGACTGTATATCCTTGGCGATTGTACACTTATGGTCCTGAAGGCCGGCTGTTAACGAGGTACCAAATGGGGATGCTCAGGCGTTCGACTGTATGGCTGGGTATTTTGTTCATTCAAGCGTGCTCCTCGTCCACGCTGCCGCCCGCGCCGCCGGAGAAGAACGCAGTCGGCGCACAGGAACGCGGCGATTCCTCGCAATAACCGCAGCGACTAGATCTATCCTCCCATGAGCCCGTTCCGTGGCCTGACTCGGGCGTGGCGTTTTGCCGTTCGCAAGACTCTCGGTTTGTGGGTCAAGATGACCATCAAGCCTGACGAGATCGCCGAGTCGATCGCCGCACGCGGCCGCCCGGTCTGCTACGTGCTCGAGAACGAGAGCCGCACCGATTTCGCGGTTCTCGACAACGCCTGTGCCGCGCTCGGTATTCCGAAACCCGAACAGTGTTTCGCGCTCGTGCGACAAGGCGCATTTCTCGGCCCGCGCCGCCGGCGGCATGCGCCGCGTACGCTCCTGCAATTGACCGAGATCGCGAGCCGTGAGCCGTCCTTCGACATCGACCTCATTCCGGTGGCGATCTACTTGGGACGCGCGCCCGAGAAGGAGCAGAGCCTGTGGCGCCTCGTGTTTACCGAGGACTGGGTGTTGCTCGGACGTTTTCGGAAGCTTTTGAACGTGCTCTTCAACGGCCGCAACACCGTCGTGTATTTCGGCGAGCCGATCGCGCTGCGCGAGGCGCTGGCGGACCTTCCGCCGGAGCGCGGTGTGCGCCGTGCGATGCGCGCGCTGCGCGCCGGCTTCCGCGCGCAGCGCGCATCGACCATCGGACCGGATCTGTCGCATCGTCGAACCATGGTCGCGCATATCATGCGCACGCAAGCCGTGCGCCACGCCGTGCGCGCCGAGATGAGCCTCCGGCTCGAGCGGGCGCGGGCGCTCAGAGGACGTGCGCAAACGCGCCAGCTCAAGCGCGCGCGGCGGCGCGCCGTGCTGCTCACCGCGCGCAAGGACGCGATGGAGGTCGCGGCCAACTATTCGCAAACCTTCATCACCATCATGGCCTCAGTCCTGTCGCGGCTTTGGACACGGCTCTACGACGGAGTGGATTTCGAGCACGTCGAGAACCTGCACGACATCGGCAACGGCGCCGAGATCATTTACGTGCCGTGTCACCGCAGCCATATGGACTACCTGCTGCTTTCCTACGTGATTTACCGCAAGGGCTTCGCCGTTCCCCACGTGGCGGCCGGCGTCAATCTCAACCTGCCGGTGGTGGGGCATTTCCTGCGCAAGGGCGGGGCGTTCTTTCTGCGCCGCAGCTTCAAAGGCGATGTCCTGTACAGCGCCGTGTTCAGCAAATACCTAGGCTTCATGATGGCGCGCGGCCATCCGCTGGAATACTTCATCGAGGGCGGCCGCAGCCGCACCGGACGCATGCTCGCGCCGCGCACCGGCATGTTGTCGATGACGGTGCGCAGCTACCTGCGCGAGCCGAACCGGCCGGTCGTGTTCATGCCCGTGTATTTCGGCTATGAGCGAATCGTCGAGGGCCGGACCTACATCGGCGAGCTCTCGGGCGCTCCAAAGCAGAAAGAGAGCGTCCTTGGCTTGATCCGCTCGTTGTCGGTGTTGCGCAGCAAGTTCGGCACGGTGCATGTGAATCTCGGCGCGCCCATTGTCCTCGACGAGCTGCTTGCGAAGTACAACCCGGGCTGGCGCGATGCGCCGGGCGCGGTCGGCCGGGAGCAGGGCGCTGCCACGCCGGGCGCTCCCGCGCCGGGCGGCTCCCCGCCGGGATGGATCGGCGAGGCGATCAACGAGCTCGCGGAGCGCATCACCAGCGGCATCAACGCCGCGGCGGCGGTAACGCCCATCAACCTCGTGGCCATGGCGCTGCTCGCGACGCCGCGGCAGGCACTCGGCGAGGCCGACCTCGTGCGCCAAGTGGAGCTGTACCGCGACCTAATGCGCGCGGCCCCTTATTCGCCGTTGGTCACGGTGACTGCGAAAAGCGGCGCCGAAGTGATGCGCTACGCCGAATCGATGGGCATGCTCGAGCGCCAATCGCATCCCCTCGGCGACATTCTGCGCATGACGGCCGAGCGCGCGATCCTCGCCACCTACTACCGCAATAACGTGCTGCATCTGTTTGCGATTCCATCGCTCATCGCGTGCTGCTTCCTGAGCAACGCCCGCATGCGCACGGTCGATCTCAAGCGCATGGTTTGGCGCGTCTATCCCTACATCAGGGCCGAACTTGCGATGCGTTGGAGCGAGGAGGAGATCGGTGGCGTCGTCGATCGGCTGCTCGCGGCGATGGCGCGTTTGAACCTGCTCGACGGCAACGAGGACTCGAGCGAGTGGCGCCGCCCGCCCTCCACCTCCGTCGAGGCATTTCAGCTGTCGCTCCTCGCCGAGGCGACCATCCAGACCATCGAACGGTATTACCTCGTAGTGGCGCTGTTGCTGCAGGCGGGCTCCGGCACCATCAGTCAAGAAGCGCTCGAGGAGCGCTGTCATCTCACCGCGCAGCGCATGTCGGTGCTCTACGGATTGAACTCTCCGGAGTTTTTCGACAAGACCCTCTTCCGCCACTTCATCGAGCTTTTGCGCCAGCGCAATGTGATCGCGGCGGGCGAGGATGGCACCATCAAGTTCGGCGATCCGCTCTTAGGCGTCGCCGCAGACGCGCAGCTCGTGCTCTCGGAACAGCTGCGGCACGACATTCTGCAGGTGACGCTCGGCCAGTAATCGCCGCCTCGGCGCCCCGTGGCCCAATGGGTGCCCCCGCTAGTCCCACCCGCGGCCGCTGCGCTCGCGTTTAGTGCCCGCGCGACGCTTCTTCGTGTCGATCCGCCGCTCCTTCGAGGCGCGGGTCGGGCGCGTTTTCCTGCGGATCTTGGGCTCGATCAGCGCCGCGCGCACGAGATCCGCGAGCCTTTCGAGGGCGGCGCGGCGATTCTGCTCCTGGCTGCGCTCAGTCCTGGCGGCGATGAGGATGGTGCCGTCGTCGATGAGCCGCTGTCCCGCGAGCCGCTGTAGCCGCGAGCGGACCGCGGCCGGCAGACTCGTGTTTTGCGGCAGCAAAAAGCGCAGCTGCACGGCACTCGCCACCTTGTTCACGTTCTGGCCGCCGGGTCCGGAGGAGCGGATGAATTTCCACTCGAGTTCCTCGTCGGGAATCGCGATGTGCTCGGAAACGACGAGAGGCACGCGGGCTGCTCGTCAGTCGAGATCCGGAGGCATCTTATGCACGTAGACCTCGCGCTGCGCCACCGGGATGGTGATGTTATTCTTTTTGAAGAGAGCCCAGATGGTGCGGTTGACCTCCGAGCGCACGTTGTTCACGCCTTCCTGCGGATCGGAGATCCAGAAGCGCAGCTCGAGTTCGATGCCGTGATCGCCGAACTGCATAAGCCGCGACACCGGAGCCGGATCGCGGAGCACGCGGCGCTGGCCCTCGCAGGCGTCGAGCAGGATCTTGAGGGCGAGCTCCGGATCGTCCTGATAGCTGACGCGCACGGGTAGCTTCAGGCGAATGCGCGGATCGGTGTAACTCCAATTGATCACCGCGTTCTGGATGAGCTGCTGATTGGGCACCAGCATCTCGATGCCGTCACGATCGCGGACCACGACGTAGCGGCCGCGCAGTTCCTGAACCCAGCCGAAGTTCTCCGTGCTCGTGCCGCTCTGCCCCGACAGGCTGATAACGTCGCCGGGCTTGATCGAGCGGTCCATCAGCAACACGAAGCCGCTCACGAAATTCGATGCGATGGACTGCAGGCCGAATCCCAAGCCGACGCCGATGGCGCCGGTCAGCACGGTCAGTGTGGTCAGGTCGACTCCGGCCGTATTCAGCCCGACGAGAATGCTGAGCGCGATCAGGAAGGCGTTGGCGAACTTCGAGAGTCCGATGCGAGTCGAGGGCGCGAGGGTGCGCAGCCGTTTGAGGCGGCGGTCGAGCCAGCGGCTGATCCACATCGCCACGAGCACGAAGAGCGTCAGGGTGAAGAGTACTTTCAACACCGACCAGACGGTGATGTGGCTCTTTCCGGAGCTGATGCCGATTTCGTCGAGTACTGCGACGATCGGATCGAGCCAGCCGAGATAATCGGCGGCGAACGCCAGCCAGATGAGGAGCGTCACCCGGTTCTCCAGGTTCTGCATCCAGATCTTGTTGCCGAGGCTCAGGGCGAATAGCAGGACACCGACGCGTATGACGACGTATGCCCCGATCAGGCGCAGGACAGAATCCAGAATCGTGGCGTCGAGATGCACGGCTTGCACGATGCCGCGGGAGAGCAGCACGAGGCCGAACACCACGAGCGCCGGCAGGACGATGACGGCGATGTAGGCGAGAAGATCCATGCCGATCGCGCCACCGGGCGGCGGCAACGCGCGGAATCGCTCATGGCCGCGCAGCAAGATGGCGGCGAGCCACCCGAGCCCTAAGCACACGGCGAGCGCACCGACTTCGATCAATACGTTCCGCGTGAACAGGATGTCGAAGAATGCCTGCATATGGAGCCAGGCTTCCGTCATGCGTTCAGATCCGGGATGAGTTGGCTCTCGAGCCGCGCGATCTGGTCCTTCAACATGAGTTTGCGCTTCTTCAGGCGCTTCATCTGCAACTCATCGACCTTGAAGTCGAGCGACAGCCGCGAGATGACGTCGTCGAGGTCCCTGTGCTCGATGCGAAGTTGCCGCAGGCGCTCGATGTTCTTGAACAGGTCGGTATTGACGTTACTGTCTTCGTCGTTCACTACGAGTACTTTTTTTGATTTGATGCCGTTATCGAGTTTCAGTCACGGTCGCGCCATACCGGGTCGATGCCGGGCGGTAGCTTAGCCAACCGCCCTAGAGGATTCCAAGCGAGTTGCGGGCCGTGAAAGTCCGAGCCGACCGAGCCGCGCAGCCCGAATGCGAGCGCGAGCGCCGCGCACGCCGCCGCATTCTGCGCGCCGTTGCCGCCGGACACCACCTCGAGCGCAGTGCCGCCCGCCATCGCGAAATCCGATGCGAGGCGTTTGCGACCCCCCGACGACAATGCGTAGCGGGCCGGGTGTGCGAGGCACGCATCGCCGCCCGCTTCCCGTACCCAGCCGACGACCTCTTCGAGGGCGGGCCAATCGGCTGCGACGTGCGCGGGTCTGCCGCGGCCGAGGTACTTGCGAAAGGCGTCCTGAGTGCGCCGCACGTGACCTTGTTGCATCAGCTCCGCCGCCAGGTGCGAGCGGGTCGGAACACCGGGATAGGCCTCGACCGCCGCAAGCAGCTCATCGCCCGGCAGTCTCGCTCTGCTCAATGCGGCGCACATGCGCCGCATCCGCACCCGCCGGCGCTCAGCCTGCGCGCTGAGAGCCGCCGCAAGCGCGGAGGAGGCGGGGTCTATCCAGAGCCCCAGCACGTGGATCGACTGATGGCGCCAGGAGGCGGAGATCTCGACCCCGGGCACCAGGCGGATACCCAGCCGATCCGCTGTCGCGCGAGCTTCCGCGAGGCCGGCGAGCGTGTCGTGATCAGTCAGCGCGAGCATCCGCACGCCGGAGTTTGCAGCGCGCTCCACGAGCTCGCCCGGGGCGAGCGATCCATCCGAGCAATGCGAGTGGGTATGAAGGTCGATTCCGGCCGCGTCGGTCATGAAGGGGTGCCCGCGAGTCCGACCGCCTTGAGATTCGGGCCGGCCATCACGATGAAGCCTTGTGAGCGCTCGACGCCGTCGCCGGTGTAGTCGAAGGTGTAGGTGCGCAGGAGCGTGAGGCGCTTTGCGGAGTCGCGGCCCAGACGAAAGCCGGCGAAGGCCACGGTGCCGTCGAGCAGCTGCACCACGGCCCGCGCGCAGGCATCACGGGCGATGCGGTTGGCGGCTTCCCGCGCACCCAAGGAGGTGTGCCAAAAGCCATAAACGGCCGCCAGCAGGCAGGCCGCGGCCAGAAAATAGGCCAAATCCGTGTTCATGGGGGAAAGCTTACCCTGGATTTCCGGGTTCCATGCCCCATAGAGAGTTTATGAAAGCGCAAATGACCGACGACCAGCGGACCTACATGACCGTTCAGGTCGAGCCCGATGACATGGTGCAATACGTGCACACTTTGATTGCCGCGCCGAAGCTCGCGGAGATGCAGTGGGGCGGCGATACCTCACGCGCCAAGGCGGCGCAACTGCGTTGGAATGCCTTGAATCGCGCGTTCAGCGACCCTCGCGTGGGCGTATGGATGACGCCGCAGAAGCAGGCACAATATCAGGTTCCCGCTGCGCTCATCGCCGCGGCAGGGGTCGCGCGGCTCACGATGAGCGAGGACGAGGTGGGGTTCGACATCCAGACGCTCCTCGATGCGACGTTGCAACTTTGTGAGCCTTCCGGGCACGCCTAGGGCGGCCCTGACCGGCCATACTTAACCGGCCGTGCCGAGCTCAGGCGGCAACACGCTTGGATCGGAAAAAGCGACGAAATCACCGTTGATGACGCTCTCGCGGCAGTTGTAGCGCAGGCGATGTCCGTCCATGCGGGTCACATGGCCGCCCGCCGCTTCCAGGAGCGCCTGCCCGGCCGCGGTGTCCCATTCGGACGTAGCGCCGAACCGGGGATAGAAATCTGCATTGCCCTCCGCCAACAGACAGAATTTCAGCGCGCTCCCCACACCCAGGAATTCGTAGGGTGCCGAACGTGCCAAGTAAGCCGCCAGGTGGGGGTTCCTATGCGAACGGCTGCCGACGATGCGCAAGGGCGTGGCCGGCGGCGCGACCCGGATGGCCGAACGAGTACCGTCTGCAAGCCGCCGGTACGCACCGCAACCCGCGGCGCCGATGTAGACGAGTCCCTGCGCGGGAACCGCGACGAGTCCGAGCACCGGCTCGTGCTCCACGATGAGCGCGATATTGATGGCGAACTCGCCGTTGCGCTTGACGAACTCGCGCGTGCCGTCGAGCGGATCGACGACCCACAGCTCGCGCCAAGTGCGCCGCTCGGTCCAAGGCGCCTGTGCGGACTCTTCCGCGAGCACGGGTACACCGGGCGTGAGCGTCGCGAGTCCATCCAAGATGATGCGCTGGGATTCGAGATCGGCCTGGGTGAGAGGCGAGTCGTCGAGCTTGCGTTCGACCGCGAAAGCCCCTGCGTAGACCGTCATGATCGCCGCCGCGGCGCGCAACGCGACAGGCACCAGCGCTTCACTGAGTCCCAAAAGGTCTCTCATCGATTGATATCATACGCAAATGCCGCAATTTCCCGAGCTCGATTGGACGAGCATCGATACGGTACTCCTGGACATGGACGGCACGCTGCTCGACCTGAAGTTCGACAATTGGTTCTGGCTGGAGCACGTCCCGACGCATTTCGCGAAGGCGCGCGGCATGAGCGGCGGTGAAGTTCGCGCGTACCTCGACCCGAAATTCCACGCGCGGCGCGGCACCATGGATTGGTACTGCATCGACTATTGGAGCCGCGAGCTCGATCTCGACATCGCCGCCCTGAAGCGAGCGGCGCGGCCCAAGGTGAGCTATCTGCCGGGGGCGCGCGAGTTCTTGTGCCGGCTCGAGCGCTGCGGCAAACGCCGCATCCTGCTCACCAACGCCCATCCCGAGACTCTCGCCATCAAGAACGAGCAGGTGGGTCTCACCGAGTTTTTCGATGTGTGCTACTCGACCCACCGCTTCGGGCGGCCGAAGGAACACGCCGGGTTTTGGCCGCGTTTCCACGCTCACGAGCCTTTTCGGCCGGAGCGTACCTTGTTCGTGGACGATAGCCTGCCGGTGCTCGACGCCGCGCGTGCTTTCGGGGTTGGATGGCTCTGCGCGGTGCGGCTCCCGGACTCGGGCCGCCCCGCACAGGATACGGGACGCTACGGCTCGGTCGATGGGGTGCGCGATCTCATGTGAGCGCGGGCGCTCCGCCTCCGGGTTTTCCGCCGCGGTTGCGCCGCCGCCGCCGCCGGCCCGGCGACGGGGCCGCGGACGATTCCTTAGCGGCCGGAGCGGGCGCTGCAGATTCTGCCGCTCCGCTGCTGGCGGACGCTCCACTGTGAGCCGCCGTCACGGCGGCATGAGCGGCCTGGGGCCGTCGCGCACCGCCCCCGGAGCGGCCTCCGGGGCGATGACCGCCTCCACCCGGCCCACCCGACCGCCCAGCACCCCCTGGCGGCCGTCCGCCGCCTCCCGGGCGCCCGCCGCGTCCTTGGCCGGGGCGCGGCGCGCGCTCACGCCACGGCGCCGGCGGCGGCGCGGTGACTGCGGCGAGATCCGCAGGATCGATCGATGCGCGCGGGATCTGATGTCCGATATAGGTCTCGATGTCGGGCAGCGACACCGCGTATTCGTCGCAACCGAAGGAGATGGCATCTCCCTCGGCACCGGCGCGCGCCGTGCGTCCGATGCGATGCACGTAATCCTCGGCATCGTTCGGCAAGTCGAAATTGAAGACGTGGCTGACGTCGGGAATGTGCAAGCCGCGCGATGCGACGTCGGTGGCTATGAGCACCGCGACATCGCCGTTGTGGAAATCGCGCATCATCTTCAAGCGCTTGGTCTGCGGCACGTCGCCCGACAGCGCCTGGGCCACGAACCCGTTCGCGGTCAAGGTACGCTCGAGCACCTCGGCACTGCGCCGGGTATTGACGAATACCATGGTGCGGTGCGCGTCGATGCGTCGCAGAAGTCCCATAAGGAGCGGGATCTTCTCCTCCGTCGACGGGAAGTACAGCGCCTGACGTACACGGTCGACCGTCATCTTGTCCGGCTCGATGCGGATCAGCTCGGGGTTGTTCATATGCTCGTAGGCGAGCTCGAGCACGCGATACGACAATGTCGCGGAAAACATCATATTCAGGCGCTCCGTCGGGTGCGGCAGCCGCCTTAATATGAAGCGGATGTCCTTGATGAAGCCCAAATCGAACATTCGGTCCGCTTCGTCGAGCACCGCCACTTGAATTGCCCGCAGGTCGAACACATGTTGCTTGAAGTAATCAATAATGCGGCCCGGCGTGCCGACGAGCACGTCGACACCTTCCTCGAGCGTGCGGCGCTGTTTCTCGTAGTCGACCCCGCCGAACACGATGGCAAGCTTCAGACCGAGATACTTGCCGATCGCCTCCGCATCGGAGTGAATTTGCACCGCGAGCTCACGGGTCGGCGCTATGACGATGGCGCGGGGTGCGTTGGCAGGTCGATTCGGCACGCGATCATGGGTCAGCAAGCGATTGAACAGAGCGATGAGGAACGCTGCGGTCTTTCCCGTGCCGGTCTGCGCCTGACCCGCCACGTCGCGTCCCGCGAGCGCCAGCGGCAGCGTCTGCGCCTGGATCGGTGTGCATCGCGTGAACCCGAGCTCAGCGATGCCCCGCTTCAGGGATTCGGGGATATCGAGCGAATCGAATGTGAGTTGACTGAGATGGGCGTCTGACATTTTTCCTTTCTGTTTAGCAGAAACTTGCAAATTGGTGAGGGTCCGGTTAAAAATACCGTCAATCCGGAGCGCGTCTATCCGCTCCCATCAACCGTATCATCGGTACCCTTTTAAGGTAATCAACACCGCTAAAGCCGCTGTATTGTGCCCGAACGGCCGCGCATCGTCACTTCGCGCGAAGATCGGGCTCCGCTCCCCCCAAAAAACACTTCTTCTCCAGGAACCAACGAATCTCCAACAGGAGGCATCCCTTCAGTGAGTAACCCAAGCATCGTTCATACAAGCGACGCGACTTTCGATAAAGACGTGCTCAAGCACGAAAAGCCAGTACTGCTCGATTTCTGGGCCGAATGGTGCGGTCCGTGCAAGATGATCGCGCCCATCCTCGACGAAATCGCCGATCAGTACAAAGACAAGATCCGCATCGCCAAGCTCAACATCGACGACAATCCGGCAACGCCGCCGAAGTTCAATATCCGCGGAATTCCCACGCTGATTCTGTTCAAAAACGGCACGGTAGAGGCCCAGAAGGTCGGAGCGGTCACAAAATCCCAGCTCGCGGCCTTTTTGGATAGCAACCTGTGAGGGGCTATCTAGGCAACCAGTCGCGCGGCCAAGGCGGCCAGCAGGGCGGCGGCGGACAAGGAGGCGGGCGCTCGAATCGCAGCAATCGCCAGCGCAACGACCGCAACGGCAACACCAACGGCGGCCGGCCTCCGCACGAGGATTACGGCGATCTGCCGGAAGGCGGCGATGACCTAGAGATCATCGCTCAAGCCGACCTCGCGCGCAGCCGCAGCTCGATGAACCTCACCGAGCTCAAGAAGCGTCCCATCAGCGATCTCGTCAAGCTCGCCGAGACCATGGGTCTCGAGAACATGGGGCGCTCGCGCAAGCAGGACATCATCTTCGGCGTGCTCAAGGCGCACGCGCGCAAGGGCGAAGACATCTACGGCGACGGTGTTCTCGAGATCCTGCAGGATGGTTTCGGCTTCCTGCGCTCCTCGGATTCGAGCTATCTCGCCGGGCCCGACGACATTTACGTGAGCCCAAGCCAGATCCGCCGCTTCAATCTGCGCACCGGCGATTCGATCTCCGGCCTCATCCGTCCGCCGAAGGACGGCGAGCGCTACTTCGCGCTCTTGAAGGTGGGTGAGATCAACTTCGACAGCCCCGAGAGCTCGCGCGGCAAGGTGCTGTTCGAGAATCTGACGCCGCTCCATCCGACCGAGCGGCTCAAGCTCGAGCGCGGCAATGGCTCGACCGAGGATCTGACCGCGCGCGCCATCGACTTGGTGGCGCCCATCGGCAAGGGTCAGCGCGGCCTGATCGTCTCACCGCCGAAAGCCGGCAAGACCATGCTGCTGCAGAACATCGCGACCGCGATCACCGCCAACCATCCCGAGTGCTACTTGATCGTACTGCTGATCGACGAGCGGCCGGAAGAAGTGACCGAGATGGCGCGCACCGTGAAGGGCGAAGTGGTGTCCTCGACGTTCGACGAGCCGGCGAGCCGGCACGTGCAGGTGGCCGAGATGGTCATCGAGAAGGCCAAGCGGCTGGTCGAGCACAAGAAGGACGTCGTCATTCTGCTCGACTCCATCACGCGTCTGGCGCGCGCCTACAACACCGTCGTGCCGAGCTCCGGCAAAGTGCTTACCGGCGGCGTCGATGCGAATGCGCTGCAGCGGCCGAAGCGCTTCTTCGGCGCCGCGCGCAATATCGAGGAGGGCGGGAGCCTGACCATTTTGGCGACCGCGTTGGTCGACACCGGCTCGAAGATGGACGATGTGATCTTCGAGGAGTTCAAGGGTACCGGTAACTCGGAAATACACTTGGATCGGCGCATCGCGGAGAAACGCACCTTCCCGTCGATCAACATCAACCGCTCGGGCACCCGCAAGGAAGAGCTGATCACCGATCCGGCGGAGCTGTCCAAGATGTGGATTCTGCGCAAGCTCCTGCATCCGATGGACGAGCTGGCGGCGATCGAGTTCCTGCTCGACAAGATGAAGGACACCAAGACCAACACTGACTTCTTCGATGCGATGAAGCGTTAGACGGGCGGCTGGCGCAGGAGGCGGAGTTCAACAACATGCAGTGGTGGGCTTGGATCACCGTCGGTGCGCTGCTGTTGGGCTCGGAGCTGACCTTCGTCAACGCCCAGTTCTATCTCGTATTCGTCGGCGCATCGGCGCTGTTGGTAGGTTTCTTGGATCTCGCCGGGATACTCCCTGCGGATTGGATCCAATGGTCGCTCTTCTCGATACTGGCCGTCGTATCGTTGATCGCGTTTCGGCGCCGGGTTTATGAGCGCATCCGGCGCAAGTTGCCCGATATCAAGCTGGGCCCCAAAGGCGAGAGCGTGGTGCTGCCTACCGAGCTGCCGCCCGGCGAATCCTGCCGCCTCGAGTTTCGGGGCTGCTCCTGGAGCGCCGTGAACGGCGGCCGCTCCGTTATCGCGGCCGGCGCGCGCGCGCGGATCGACCGGGTTGAAGGACTGACACTCGTGGTCCACGCCGACAGCCACGCCTTGTAAAGGAGAGACGATTGGAAATTCCCTTGGGTTTCGGCGCTATCGTCGTCGCGCTCATCGTCGTATTCGTTTTGGCGAAGACGCTCACGGTCGTGCCGCAACAGAGCGCGTACGTGGTGGAATATCTGGGCAAGTACAGCCGCACTTTGCAGGCGGGGTTTCACATCCTCACTCCGTTCTTCGAGAAGATCGCCTACCGGCACAGCCTCAAAGAGATCGCAATCGACATCCCCGAGCAGATCTGCATCACGCGCGACAACGTGCAGGTAGGGGTCGATGCGGTGCTCTACATGCAGGTGCTCGATCCGCATCTGGCGTCCTACGGCATCTCCAATTACGGCTTCGCCATCTCGCAGCTGGCGCAGACGACTTTGCGCAGCGAGATCGGAAAGATCGAGCTCGACCGCACCTTCGAGGCGCGCGGCGTCATCAACGCGAACGTCGTCGGCGAATTGGACAAAGCGTCCGTCGCATGGGGCGTCAAGGTGCTGCGCTACGAGATCAAGAACATCACGCCCCCCAAGGACGTGCTCTCCGCCATGGAAAAGCAGATGCGCGCCGAGCGCGAGAAGCGCGCGGTGGTGTTGACCTCCGAGGGCGAGCGCGACGCCAAGATCAATGCGGCCGAGGGCGATAAGCAGCGGGTGATCAAGCAGTCCGAGGCGAACAAGCAACAGCAGATCAACGAGGCGGAAGGCCAGGCGCAGGCGATTCTCGCGGTGGCGACCGCGACCGCCGAGGGTCTGCGTCAAGTGGGCAGCGCGCTCTCCGACCGTGGCGGTATCGAGGCCATGCAGTTGCGCATCGGCGAGGAATACGTGAAACAGTTCGGCAAGCTGGCCCAGAGCGGCACCACGCTCGTGGTGCCGGCGAATCTCTCGGATCTCGCCTCGATCGTAAGCATGGCGACGAGCATCGCGCGGACTCAAGGTGCAGGCGCCCCACCCGGAGCAGCCGTCAAAACTTGAACGACTCTGTCCCGCCCGAAGGCCTCCCTCGCCCGGCGGTCGCCATAGGTTTCGTCGAGTTCGTCGGGCTCGCCGCGGCGATGCAGTCGACGCAGGCCCTCGCCATCGACAGCATGCTGCCCGCGTTGCCGGCGATCGTTCGGGCGCTCGGGGTGTCCAATCCTAATCACGGGCAGTGGATCGTGACCGCCTATATGGCGGGTCTCGGCCTCGGGCAGCTGCTGTGGGGGATGCTATCCGATCGGTTTGGCCGGCGCCCGGTATTGCTGGGCGGTCTCGCGCTCTATGTGGCTGCTGCGCTCTCGTGCGGCCTCGCGGGCAGCTTCGAGACGCTCCTCGCCGGGCGCTGCCTGCACGGCATCGCCGCCGCGAGCATGACCGTGGTGCGCTCCGCGGTGCGCGACCAATATTCGGGACGGCGGATGGCGCGCGTCATGTCGCTCATGTTCATGGTATTCCTGACCGTGCCGATCCTCGCGCCGAGTTTCGGTCAGTTGGTGCTGGTCGCTGCTTCGTGGCGCTACATTTTCATCGCCTGCGGCCTTTACGGCACGCTCGTCTGGGTGTGGGCGTGCCTGCGGCTGCCGGAGACATTGCATCCCGAATACCGGCTCAGCCTGCGCCCGAGGCGGGTGCTCGCCGCAGCAAAGCTCGTGCTGAGCGACCGGATCTCGATCTTCTACACGTTCGCCTCGACGCTGCTGTTTGGAGCGCTCATCGCCTACGTGGCCATGGTGCAGCAGGTGTTCGCCGACGTGTTCCGCAGGCCGACTCTCATGCCGGTCATGTTCGCGTTGTGCGCGATATTCATGGGTGTCGCCGCCTACTGGAACTCGCGCCTCGTCGAGCGGCTCGGCATGCGGCTCATTTCTCATACAGCGCTCCTCGTATTCATCGGCGTGGCCTCCCTGCATCTGATCGTGGCCGCGCTCGGCCGCGATAGCATGTGGACCTTCGTGGCGCTGCAAGGTGTGACCATGGCGGCCTTTTCTCTGGCGGCGTCCAATTTCGGCGCCATGGCCATGGAGCCGGTCGGGTCAGTCGCGGGCATCGGTGCCTCGTTGCAGGGATTCATATCGACCGGCGCGGCAGCGCTCGTCGCGGCCCTGATCGGTCGCTCGTATCATGGCAGCATCGTGCCTATTCCGGGCGGCGCCCTCGGCTGCAGCCTCGTCGCGCTGGCGTGCGTGCTCGCGGCGGAGCGCGGCCGATTATTTCGCCGTCACCATGGCGCCGCGTCGGACCTCGGGCTCGCGCAGCTTCACTAGCTGAGCGGCTGGTCGAACAGCGCGTTGAGACTTCTTCCCGAAGCGGCGTCTGCAAGCGCATCGAACCGGCCGTGCTCGGCGATCTCTCGGGCCGCGTGCATGAATCCTCCCCACGCGGCGCGCGCCAGTGCACCGCCGACGCTCACGCGACGGACGCCGAGCTCGCTCAACTGGCGCAAGCTTTGCGTCGCCGGCGCCATCACCAAGACATTCACGGGCCTGGGGTGCACGGCCTCTACGACGCGACGGATATGCTCCGGGCTTTGTATGCCGGGCGCATAGAGACAGTCGGCGCCGGCGTTCGCATAGGCGACTAGCCGCGCCACGGCCTCATCGATGTTCGGCCGTCCCACGAGGAAGCCTTCGGCGCGCCCGACGAGCAGAACGTCCTCGCCCGTTGCGTCGATTGCGCGCCGCGCCGCGCGGATGCGCTCGACCGCTGCCTCGAGATCGAACAGCGGGCCCGCCGGCGCCCCGACCGCGTGCTCGAGCCGCGGGCCGACCGAATCCTCGATAGAAAGCCCTGCGATCCCGCTCTCCACCGCGAGACGCACACTCTCGGCCACGCCCGCGGGGTCGGCTGCGAAACCGTTCTCGAAGTCCGCGTTGAGCGGCACATCGACGGCCGCGGCCAGGTCAGCGAGATGAGCGAGGATCTCGGCACGCGTCGGTGTATTGTCAGCGCGGCCCCTCGACCAGGCGAAGCCCGAGCTCGTGCTCGCGAGCGCCTCGAAGCCGAGGCTTTGCAGGAACAGGGCGCTGCCGATGTCCCAGGGATTCGGGATCGCGAAGCAGCCGCTTTCATGCAGCTTGCGAAATACCCGGCGTTTTTCGGATGTCGAGCTCACGGCGTACTCCTAGCGGGATGCCTGGTTCGCGGTGCGCCGCACGGCGCAGGAAAAGCATCCCCGGTTGGCATTGTGAAGGTGGATATAGGCAATGCGCGGATCATCGAACAGCCGCAGGATCACCGCGGCGAGTTCTGCACCGGGACGCACCTCGGCGTCCGTCATGCAATCCTTGGCATCATACGCGCGAACGGATATGAGTCGCCGAGCGACGTACTCGGGAATCACGCCGGGCGCGATCGACGCTTCTCGGGCACCCTTGCGCACAAAGATAGGACCTGAGGCGCGATAGGGAGAATCGGCCGGCTGATATGTGTAGGGCAGCAGCAGGAGTTCCCCGCCGATTTCCGCGTCGCTGAGACTCACGCGGCAAGGAAATCCCAGATTCGCGGTGGCGAGGACTCGTTGCGCGTGAATTTTCGACAGTTCGGCGTCGGACAGCGAGAAGAGCGGCGCGAATGGTGCGTAAGGGAGGCCCACTATTTCGAAAGAGGACATGTTTCATCCGATGACGGTTCCAAGACATGCATGATGCGCAAGCTCGCTCGGCAGGTCTCGCCGTATTCGGACACGGAATTGTCTTCACGCCGCTCCGGCAGCGTGGCGGCGTATGAGGCTGTCTAACGCTCCGCCGCGTCGATCGCACGCTTGCCGATGTCACGGCGATACTGCGCTCCGTCCCAATGCACCGCGTGCACGAGTTCGTACGCCTCGCGTTGCGCAGCGGCGACGCTGTCGCCGAGGCCGACGGCGCACAGCACACGGCCGCCCGCCGTGAGCACCTGCGGGCCCGCCGCGCGCGTACCGGCGTGGAACACCTTGCCCGGCAGCGAATCGGCCGCGTCGAGTCCGCGGATCGGATCACCGGTGCGATAGTCATTGGGATATCCGCCCGCCGCCATCACCACGCCGAGTGCGGCGCGCGGATCCCATTTCACTTCGATCCCCGCAAGGGATCCTCTGACAGCCGCTCCGCACAGTGACACGAGGTCGCTCTGTAGGCGCATGAGAATCGGCTGAGTCTCCGGGTCGCCGAGCCGGCAGTTGAACTCCAGCACGTACGGGATGCCGTCCTCGCCGATCATGAGACCCGCGTACAAAAACCCGAGATACGGCGTGCCGTCAAGGTTGAGGCCGTGCAGCGCGGGATCAATGACCTCGCGCATGATGCGCGCGTGCAGATCGGGCGTGACGAGCGGCGCGGGCGAATAAGCGCCCATGCCGCCGGTGTTCGGGCCGTTGTCGCCGTCGTCGCGGCGCTTGTGATCTTGCGAGGTAGCGAGCGGGATGACCTGCTCGCCGGCCGCCACCACGATGAAGCTCACTTCCTCGCCGCGCAGGAACTCCTCGATCACCACCGTGTTGCCCGCCGAACCGAAGCAACCCCCGAGCATGCTCTGCGCGGTCTCGACGGCCTCGTCGTGCGTTTCACAGATGACGACGCCCTTGCCGGCGGCGAGTCCGTCGGCCTTCACCACGACGGGCAGGCGCTGCGCACGCACGAAATCCGGATCGAAATCGGCGGCGGTGAATGCCGCATAGCCGGCCGTGGGTATGCGGTGCCGCTGCAAGAACGACTTGGTGTAGGCTTTCGAGCCTTCGAGGCGCGCGGCGGCGCGCGTGGGCCCGAAGCAAGCGCATCCTTCTTGGGTGAATCGATCGACGATGCCGGCGACGAGCGGAGCCTCGGGACCGATGATGGTGAGATCCACGCTCTCGCGTAGTGCGAAGTGCAGTAATCCATCGATGTCGCCAGCCGCGACATCGACGTTCTGCACCTTTGGCTCGCGCGCAGTGCCCGCATTGCCCGGCGCGACGAATACGCGCTCCACGCGCGCGGACTGCGCGCACTTCCAGGCGAGCGCATGTTCCCGACCGCCTCCGCCCACGACCAGCACTTTCATGATGATTCCACCGAGCGCGAGTTATTCATGAACCGGCTAGTGGCGAAAGTGGCGCGTGGCAGTGAACACCATGGCGATGCCGTGCTCGTCGGCGGCGGCGATCACTTCGGCGTCGCGCTTGGAGCCACCCGGCTGGATGACCGATCCGATGCCGAGCTCGGCGAGGACGTCGAGACCGTCGCGAAACGGGAAAAACGCATCCGAGGCGGCGGAGGCCCCTTGCAGCGATAAGCCCTCGTCTCGAGCTTTCAGCGCCGCGATCCTCGAGCTCACCACCCGGCTCATCTGCCCGGCGCCTACACCGATCGTGGTCTTGTCCTTCGCACACACGATCGCGTTCGATTTGACATATTTCGCAACGCGCCACGCGAACAACAGATCATCGCGCTCCGCGTCGCTCGGCGCGCGCTTGCTGACCACGCGTAACTCTTCCGGGCGTACCGAAGCGCTGTCGCGTGTCTGCACCAGCAGGCCCGCGGTGACGCTGCGGTACTCAAAGAGCTGCGAGATGGGCATGTGCAGATCGCCGGTTTCCAGCACGCGGATCTCGCCCTTGGCGGCGAGCAGCGCTTGCGCCTCGCTCGATACGGCGGGGGCGAGAATCACTTCGACGAACTGCCGCTCGAGGATCGCCCGTGCCGCGGCGCCGGTGAGCTCTCGATTGAAGGCGATGATCCCGCCGAACGCGGATGTCGGGTCAGTGCGATACGCCTGTTGGTAAGCGGCGGCTGCCGAGCCGGCGACCGCGACGCCGCAGGGGTTGGCGTGCTTCACGATGACGCACGCCGGCGCTTCGAATTGCCGCACGCACTCGAGAGCGGTGTCGCTGTCGGCGATGTTATTGTACGAAAGCTCTTTACCCTGCAGCTGCCTGGCGCGCGCCACAGATGCGCCGATCGCGCGCGTATCGTCGTAGAACGCGGCGCGCTGGTGCGGGTTCTCGCCGTAACGCAGATCGAGGTGTTTGCGAAACGAGAGATTCAAGTCTGCGGGGAACGTCGCGGACTCTGCGCCGATCGCGCCGGTGAAATATGCAGACACCATGGCGTCGTATTGCGCTGTGTGCGCGAAGGCCTTGGCGGCCAGTCTGCGGCGCATGGCGGTCTCCGTCGCGCCTTGATTCGCCGCGAGCTCATCGAGCAGGGAGCGATAATCGCCCGGGTCGACAACCACCGTGACCGAGGCGTGGTTCTTCGCCGCGGCGCGCACCATGGCCGGGCCGCCGATGTCGATGTTCTCGACGGCATCGTCGTAGCTCGAGTCGAGCCGCGCCACGGTGGCCGCAAACGGATAGAGGTTGACCACGAGCAGATCGATCGGCTCGATGCCGTGCTCGCGCATCACGTCCTCGTCGAGACCTCGGCGTCCGAGAAGGCCACCGTGGATTTTCGGATGAAGAGTTTTCACCCGTCCGCCCATGATCTCGGGGAAGCCAGTATGCTCGGCGACTTCCTTAACCGAGATGCCGTGCTGCATCAGCAGCTGTGCTGTGCCGCCTGTCGACAACAGTTCGATGCCGCGTTCCTTCAGTGCGCGCGCGAACTCGACGATTCCAGTTTTATCGGAAACGCTGAGCAGTGCACGACGTACGGGCGTGAGCAATGTTTCGCTACTCGCTGATCCCAAACTCTTTGAGTTTTTTGCGCAAAGTCCCGCGATTGATGCCGAGAATGGTCGCGGCCCGGCTCTGATTTCCCTGCACGTGCCCCATCACCACCTTGAACAGCGGCTCCTCGACCTCGCGCATCACCAAATCATACAGATGCGCGGGTTTATGGCCGTTCAAGGTCTCGAAGTAGCACTGCAGCGCCTCCTCGGCTTGCGTGCGCAACGGCACGCCCTTGCCGTTCACTTTCAGATCCCGCCCGTTGAAGGACGGCGACGGCTCCCTTCGAGCCTTTGATTTTTTCTTTGCGACCATAGTCCACCCGATATCCCGTCAACTCTTTATTTTTGTTATCCATGTACGCTATGCCGCGCGGCAAACACGCGTGTCGTATTGGTCCAACAGCGTCGCTAGTTGCTCTTGCGGTGTCTCGATACGCACGAGACGGTCGCGCAGAGCCTCTTGTCCAGGATGCTGTCGGAAATACCAAGTCAAGTGTTTGCGTGCCACTCGAACACCGGTCTCATCGCCATAGAAATCGTATAGGTCTTCGAGGTGGGCGCGAATAATATCACGGACTTTTTCTCGCGCTAGCTCCTCGCGCAATTTCCCTGTCCGCATGAAAAAATTGACTTCGTCGAAAATCCATGGCCGACCTTGCGCCGCTCTGCCGATCATGATCCCGTCGCATCCCGTTACGGCGAGAATCTCGCGCGCGCGGAGCGGTGAGTCGATATCTCCATTCGCAAAGACGGGAATCCCGACGCTTTGCTTGATGGCACGTACTGTTTGATGCTCGGCGTTTCCCCGATACATGTCCGCGCGCGTGCGACCATGAATCGCGAGCGCCTGAATGCCGCAGTCCTCGGCGATCCGCGCGATGCGAATGCCGTTCTTGTGCGCGCCGTCCCAGCCGGTCCGAGTCTTGAGCATCACCGGGACCGACACCGCGCTCACCACGGCTTGCAGAATCGCCGCGACCAGCGATTCGTCCTTGAGCAGCGCCGAGCCTGCGAGACGGTTGCAGACCTTCTTCGCGGGACATCCCATGTTGATGTCGATGATCTCCGCGCCCTGATCCACGTTGCGTCGCGCAGCGTCCGCCATCATGGTCGGATCGAAGCCGGCAATCTGCACGACGCGAGGACTCGCTTCGCCACGATGGTCCATGCGCCGCTGCGATTTCGGCGTATCCCAGAGGCGGGCGTCCGCGGTAAGCATCTCGGAGGCGGCGAGTCCCGCGCCGAAACTGCGGCACAACATGCGAAACGGCCGGTCCGTCACACCTGCCATCGGCGCGAGCACGACGTTCGAGCTCAACACATATGGTCCGATTCGCGGCTGCGTGCTCATGGCTTCGCCTGGGACGCGCCGGCTGCACTGCTCTGCGTCGCAGCATCTGCCGCGCACGCAATGGTTGGCCCGGGGCCGCGCAGGCACACGTCGATCTCGAACCCCTCCGCATCCTTGCCGGGGTCCTGAATATCGAGCGTCGCATCGGCGCGCTCGCCTGGGGTCATGAGGCGCGCGATCGGCCTGCCGAGGTACTCCGCAGGCTCGAAGTCGCGCGCCCCGACGTGAGTTCCGAAGCGATTGGCCAGCGTTACGCGCAGGAGCGGATAGGGCTGCAGCAGCGCCGATGTGTTCAAGATGCTCGCCCGCAGACGCAGCGTCCCCGCGGCGGTCGGGTCTCCGGTGACGCCCCATTGGCGCAGCTGATACGCGGATAGGTTCACCGGCGGCTGTACCTTGACGCCGAGCGCCGCGTACAAAGTTTGCAGCGCCCCGCGCAATGGCCCGTGCGTGGCGAGCCACGCGCGGTTTTCGTGAATGATTTGTCCGAAGAGTGTGAGCGTCAGCACGGCGGCGGCGCCGCCCCACGCGAATTGCATGGCCGGCTCTGCGGGCTCGCCCGGCTCCTCGAACGGCCGCCGGCGCAATCCGGCAAGCACGTCGCGGCGCGCGTCCTCGGCGACGTCGCGCCCGCCCATGGGCTCGCCTGTCTGCTCTGCGTCGAG
>Ga0302314_10001081_pt1 | contig 50802 bp, 54 predicted proteins | sample III_Palsa_N2_3_FD_200533 | JGI IMG/M metagenome (GOLD analysis project Ga0302314, IMG submission 200533) | Peat permafrost microbial communities from Stordalen Mire near Abisko, Sweden - III_Palsa_N2_3 | ecosystem: Environmental > Terrestrial > Soil > Palsa > Peat permafrost | place: Sweden... | reverse complement strand
CGTAGATCTGCTTGGTCGCCTCGACCATGGTCACGCCGGCGAAGGAGTTGAACCAGCGCTCGCCGATATTCTCCCAGGCCGCCGCCGCCGACAGCACCATGCGCGATTCGGTCGGCGGGATGTAGAGGGCGGCCGCGGTCGAGACCGGCGTGAACTGCATCTCGCGCAGCAGGCGCGACAGCTGGGCTTGCGTAAAGGGATGGCCGGCGCCGAATGGCGTGCGGTCGAGCCGCGCCCAAATGCCGCGCCGGTTCGGCACGACCATCAGCACGCGGCCGCCGCCGGCCAGCACGCGCCAGACCTCGGCCAGCATCGGCCTCAGTTCCTCGCTGCATTCGAGCGCATGGATCAGCAGCACCCGATCGATCGAGGCATCCTGCAGCGGTAGTTCGGCCTCGTCGCAGAGTGCCGCCACGTTATTGTCGTCCCAGGGCCATTGCAGCACGCCTTGTGCTGCCGGCATCAGCGCCACGACCCGCTCGGCCTCGTCGCGGAACGGGCGCAGATAGGGGGTGGCATAGCCCAGACCCAGCATGCGCAGGCCGGTGACGTCGGGCCAGATCATGCGAATGCGGCGACGGATCATGCGCCGGGCGACCTGGCCCAGGCTCGACTGATAGAAATCGCGGAGATCGACGACGTCGGAGTACATTGCGCCGGATATTAGCACGAAAACGTGACGGTGAAGGCTTGGCGCATGCGGGGCTGGCCCCCTATGGTGTCGCGTCTTGGGCTTCAAGGGGATCCGCGATGGCGCTCGAAATCCGGCTGGTGCCGCTCCTCACCGACAATTACGGCTATCTGCTGCATTGTGCCGCGACCGGTGAGACGGCGATCGTCGATCCATCCGAGGCGGCACCCGTGCTGGCGGTGCTCGACGCCGAGGGCTGGCGGCTCAGCCATATCCTCAACACCCATCATCATCCGGACCATATCGGCGGCAATGCCGAGCTGAAGGCGGCGACCGGCGCCGTGATCGCCGCCCCAAGGGCCGATCTGCACCGCATTCCGAACGTCGACGTGCCGCTCGGCGAGGGCGACCGCTATACGGTCGGCGGCAGCACGGCGCAGGTGTTTGCCGTGCCCGGCCATACCAGCGGCCATATCGCCTTCTGGTTCGAGGCGGATCAGGCGCTGTTCTCGGGCGATACCCTGTTCTCGCTCGGCTGCGGCCGCCTGTTCGAGGGCACGCCGGAGGAGATGTGGCGCTCGCTCGGCAAGCTCAGGGCCTTGCCGGATGCGACCCGGGTCTATTGCGGCCATGAATATACCCAGTCGAACGCGCGCTTCGCGCTGACCATCGAGCCGGACAATGCGGCGCTCAAGGCCCGCGCGGCAGAGATCGCGGCGCTCCGGGCCGAGGGCAAGCCGACCATTCCGAGCAATCTGGGCGTGGAAAAGGCGACCAACCCGTTCCTGCGTGCGGACGTGCCCGCGGTGCAGGCGGCCTTGGGCCTCAGCGGCCGGCCGGCGACCGAGACATTCGCCGCGATCCGCCGCGGCAAGGATAATTTCTGATCCCTCCCGAGAGTCCGGAAAGGACCGCTGCCATGAAGCTCTTCTATTCCGGTGCCTCGCCCTATGTCCGCAAGGTCATGGTCGTGGCCCATGAAACCGGCCTTGTCGACCAGATCGAACTGGCCCCGGCCTCGGTCGCGCCGACCGGGATCAACGCCGAACTCGCAGTCGAGAACCCGCTGGTCAAGGTGCCGACCCTGGTGCTGGCCGACGGCACCAACCTGTTCGATTCCCGCGTCATCGTCGAATATCTGGATGCGCAGCATCCGGGCCGCCGGCTGTTTCCGGCCGAGGGCCCGGCACGCTGGAAGGCGTTGCGCGGCCAGGCGACCGCGGACGGGCTGCTCGATGCCGCCCTCCTGACCCGCTACGAACTTGTGTTGCGGCCGGAGCCGCTGCGTTGGAAGGACTGGATCGACGGCCAGTTCCGCAAGGTGCGCCAGGCCTTGGCGGCACTGGCCGACGAGAACCTGGGCACGGAGCTCACGATCGCCGAGATCGCGGCCGGGTGCGCGCTCGGTTGGTTCGATTTCCGCTTCCCCGAAGAGGATTGGCGCAGCGTCCATCCGACGCTCGCCTCCTGGTTCGCCGAGATCTCGAAACGGCCGTCCTTCGCGGCGACCACGCCCAAAGCGTGATGGACGCGGCCGAGATCATCCGCACCCTCGGCATGCAACGGCATCCCGAGGGCGGCCATTATGTCGAGACCTACCGCGCGCCCGCCGCCCCCGGCGAGCGGGCGGCGGTGACCGCGATCTATTTCCTGCTGCAGGCCGGCGAAGTTTCGCACTGGCACCGGGTCGATGCGGCCGAGATCTGGCTGTGGCATGCCGGTGCCCCCTTGGCGCTGAGCGTGTCGGAAAACGGCCATGACGCCTGGGGTGTGCAGCTGGGGCCGGATCTGGGCGCCGGCCTGAAACCACAGGCTGTGGTCCCGCCCGGCGCCTGGCAGACGGCGGTCAGCCTGGGCGGCTGGACCCTGGTCAGCTGCACCGTCTCGCCCGGGTTCGAATTCGCCCATTTCGAACTGGCCCCGCCCGACTGGAAACCCACGCCGCGCGCAGCGAAAACGGTTTCCTGATCCGGCGGCCGCGCGCCATGGCGCGCGGCCCTCTCGGCCTTGTCCTGCTCCCATCCCGCCCTTTTGCGGTATGGGGCGGCGCGCGCCTTGGCCATAAAATACCACTTTTGCGAATTTTTTTTTAGAAACGCATTCACAGAGTGTGCAGGATCACAGTCTTCATCCCGTGCTTTTAGTAGTATCGGGCTTGGTAGTCTTGGGCTGCTGAAGGCATATCGGCCTTCGTAAATATTGCTACGAATATTTTAAGAAAGGAATCCGGACATGCTCCAGGAGTTTCAGCCGGCTGCGTGCGCGCAGCGGTAAGCGATCCCTCACGCCCGGCGATCGAGCCTGTCCCATGACAGTCATACCGCTGTACCCCCGGGGTACGCCTGGTGCGCAGAGCGACGGGGAATGCCCGCCGATCAAGCGCAAGAAGCGGCGTCTGGTGTTGGTGCCGGATCCTGCCGGCATCATCGCCCGATCGCTCGATGCCGGCCGTCCGATGAAGACGATGGTGCCGACAGGCGCGATCGATCCGGCGGCGATTATCGCGCGGGCCCTGGATCGCCCCGATTGGCGCCGCCCGCCGACGTTGGTGCCGCGCCAGCCCGTGCCGGCGCCCGTCAAGGTTGCGGCCCAGTCCTCGTCCCGCAACGAGGGCAGTGACGGCCGATTTTGGGCGGTCTGGCTTGAACATAGCGATTATTTGCGTCGGCAGAGCCTGCGCATGACCGGCAACCGGTTCGACGCCGAAGACGCACTGAGCACGGCGATGCTGCGCGCCGCACGCGTCTTTTCACGGATCGAGATTCGCAACCACCGCGCCTGGTTGTTTCGCGTTCTGCACAACGTCTGCATGGACCAGCACCGGCATCACCAGCGTCAGCCACTCTATGCCGAACCGATCGGCGACGAGCTGCAGCAACCGGCCGCGCTCGACGGCCGCGAGGCGGAGCGGTCGCCCGAGGACCGGCTGGCCGACACGCAGCTGGTCCAGGCGCTGGAGCGTGCGCTGGCCGGCCTGCCGATGTCGCTGGTCGAACCGCTGCTGCTCTATCTCGACGACAAGTCTGACGCGGAGATCGCCGACAGCCTGGAGGTCACGCGCGAGGTGGTGCGCAAGCGGCGCCAGATCGCACGCGATCGGCTGCGCCAACAGATCCTTTCGTAGGGGCGGGCATCACAACCCAGCATTTTGCCCGTCCTAAGGACAGTCGGTCAGCGAAACGGGGGGAAGTCATGACGCGAACCTATCGGCGTCTTTTGATACGCCTGCTCGTCGACCGACCGTCCGGACCGGTTGGGACCGGTCCCTCTGGCAGACGCGCCAGCCACAAGCCGAGGAGGTCAACCATGTCCTATTCCGCCGTCCAGTTCATCGGGTACGAGATCTTTACCGGGCCCGGCCAGTATCCCAAGCGTCACTATGTCGGGCTCGACAACGACCGCGAGGACATCGCCGCCCGGGTGGCGCTGTTCAAGAAGGCGTTGAAGGCCGCCAAGGCCTCGGAACTGGTCGATAACAGCTCGAACGTGCTCAAGATCTTCATGGCGCCCGAATTCTATTTCCGGGGTGCGCGCGGCGCCTATCCGCTCGATCTGTTGAATAGCGGCGGCGCCGACGATCGCGGCTTGGTCGGGGCCCTGACCGATCTGATCAAGGACAGCGAATGGGCCGACTGGCTCGTCGTGTTCGGCACGATCATCGGGCGCAGCACGCCCAGCCGCGGCCGCACCGAAGTCTACAATGTGGCGCTGGTGCAGCAGGGCAGTTTCACCAAGGACACCCGCTTGGACAAATGCGTCGTGATCATGAAGGAGTTCATGAGCGACATCGATTTTCTCGATATCGCTCCCCAGGGACTGAGCCTGCAGGAGGTGGAACATCTGCCCGCGATGGGGCCCGGGACCTACGCGCTGGAGCAGAACAATCCGGGGCAGGGCACCGGCGGCTACAATGGCGGCTCGATCTTCATGCTCGACGGGATCACCTTCGGGCTGGAGGTCTGCCTGGATCACCTGGCGTGTCGGTTGCTGCGGGCCTGGCCGCTGACCGGCGACCTGTTCGTTCAGATCCAACTGATCCCATCCGGCGGGATGTCGATCAAAACCGCCGCCGTCGCGACCCAGACCGATGGCCTGGTGTTCAATGTCGACGGTCTGCAGAGCGACCGGCCCGACGGCGGCTATGGCTATCACGCCGCCTTGAAGCATGTTCGGCGTCGGCTGCCGGACGCGGGCGATCTGCGCGACGCGCTGGTGCGCGGGATCGTGCCGCTCGATCAGAATCTCGACGAGGTCATCCGCCTGTTCTGGCTGCCGCCGAACAATGATGTGCACGACCCGACGGCGCACAACCCGCAACTGATCTTCTACAAGTCGGTCGTCGTTCCGGAGCCGGAGCAGGCGGACTGAAGAATTTCCCTGTGCACGTCACAAGTTAGCCGCTCGCGCGTCATTCCTATGATCGTCGATTTTTCACCGCCCCCGGCGCCTTTGCCGAACCGATGGAGGTAAGACATGGCTTATCCGACACCCGTGAACGACCAGATCACCGACTCCGTCACCCAAGCCAACGTCAAGGTGCTGGGCGATGCCCCGGCGATGGCGATGGGTGCGATCTATCAGTCGCTCGCCCATTCGACCGGCATTCTCTACGAGAACGCCGCAAGCTCGCAGCAGCAGCTGGCGATCGCCGCCCAGGCGGCGACCAACCAGGGCGTCATCCAGATCTACAGCGTCGATACCATGAGCGCGGCCGCCGGTGCGGCCAAGATCGGCGGCAGCGACGTGGCCGACAACATGCTGGCGCTGCTGACGGCCCTGAAAGGTGCGGGCACCCCGTCGATCAGCTGATCGACGGCTTCCGGCAGGCAACAGGATCGACCCGATGAACGGGCGCCCTTTGTGGCGCCCGTTTCATTTTCGAGAACATTGAAATCGTTCAAAGTTTTTTCGTTTTGGCGATCACAGAACAATCCTCGCCAGCGTCATTCTCTCGCAAGACCGTCGAGCGCCCGATGACCGTGCGGATCGACATCATCGTCGAAGGAGCAAAACATGGCTATTCCGACACCCGTGAACGGGCAGATCACCGACGCCGTCACCCAAGCCAACGTCAAGGTGCTGGGCGATGCCCCGGCGATGGCGATGGGTGCGATCTATCAGTCGCTCGCCCACTCGACCGGCATTCTCTACGAGAACGCCGCAAGCTCGCAGCAGCAGCTGGCGATCGCCGCCCAGGCGGCGACCAACCAGGGCGTCATCCAGATCTACAGCGTCGATACCATGGCCGGTGCCGTCGCAACCTCGAAGCTCGCCCAGAGCGACGTGCCGGACAACATGCTGTCGCTGCTGACGGCCCTGAAGGCGACCACCAGCTAAGCGCTCGATCCGGTCGATGGCGTCCGCGCTGACACCGTCGACCGGGTTTTCCACGGCAGCGATCGAAGCGTCTGAGTGCGAACAGGAGGATTGCGATGGCGAAGGACAGCGAAGAACGCCGGCATGGATCGGGCCGCCACGAGCGAGGCCCCGCCGGGGCCCATCAGATGGATGGTCTTTTTGAAATGCTGGGCGACGTGGTCCAGGAAGGCCGCGATCCCTCTCGCATCATCGACGCGATTTCGCAGACGCTCGTCATGGTCCTGGGTTCGGGCCCGGCGTTCGCCACGCTCGACAGCCTGATCGCCGCCAACCAGGCGAACGGGATCATGTATCACAACGCCGTCGCCAATCAGCAGAAGACCAACATCTTCGGCATGTGCGCCACGATGAAATGCGTCTCCGCGCTGCTCGACAAACGGACGATCGAGATGGCGGTCGATATCGAAGACGAGGAGGATGTGTGATGGCCCGCCTCCGCCGCGACAAGCGCGAAGAGGTCGTGCCGCCGTTCGACCCGATACTGGACCCCTGCGACGCGTGCAGGAAGAAGGCCGATCTGACGGCCGATGTGCTTGCCCTGACCGCGGGGGCGACGGTCGTCAGTGCGGCGCTGCAGATGATGCTGGATCAGGCCCACATGCGGGGCGAGTCGATGCGGTCGTCGCATCATTCCTCGAACCTGACCCATATCGCCGAACTGGCGGCGCTCGGCAGCATGCTGACGCAGATGTTCTCCAGCCCGACGACGCGTTCCGTCGCGGTCAAGGCCTCGTCGAGCGTGCCGGCACCGACCCCGCTCGCGGTCTCTTGACCCGCCGGCGATCCCGAAAGGAACCAAGCCATGTCGGACCTGTCCGGCGTCAACAGCCAGATCACCGATGCCGTCACCCAGACCAACGTCAAGGTGCTGGGCGAGGCCCCGGCCGAGGCGCTGGCGATCGCGACCCAGGCGCTGGCCCACTCGGTCAGCCTCGCCATGGAAAACTCGAGCCAGACCCAGGGCGGCATGCAGCAGATCAACAATACCGCGACCTCGGCGCTCATCGCCCAGATCACGCAGATCAAGCCGGCGGCCTAGGTCGGCATTCACAAGCCGGCACGCCGGCCGTCTTTTCAATGAACCAAAGCCAAGCCCGATGGGGATGTCGTCATGGCCTATCCGACGCCGGTCAATAGTCAGATTACGGATGGCGTCACCCAATCCGGGGTGAATGTGCTCGGCAATGCGCCGGCGATGGCCATGGGGCTGATCTATCAGAGCGCCGCCCATTCGATGGGCCTGGTGTTCGAGAACACGGTGATGGCGCAGAAGCAGGCGTCGATCTGCGCCCAGGCGGCGACGAACCAAGGGGTGGTCCAGATCTATTCGGCGAGCACGCTCGCCGCCACGGTGGCGGCCACTCGCGTGTCGAAGAGCAGCAGCCAGGTCCAGGACGTGCTGATGCTGATGCTGATCATGAAGCTGTTGAATCAGTAAGCGCGCAGCGGATTTGAAGGGACGATAGCATCATGCCCGACGTCAATTCGCAGGTCACCGACGCGGTCACCCAGACCAACGTCAAGGTCCTGGGCGAGGCGCCCGCCCAGTCCATGGCGCTGGTCTACCAGAGCATGGCCCATTCGATCTCGCTCGCGATGCAGAACGCCCAGCAGGCACAGGGCGGGCTGCAGCAGATCGGCAACGCCGTCACGTCGAGCGCGATCACGATGATCATGGCCGCCGCCAAGAAATTCGAATCTTGAGCTGAAACGGGCGGAGCAATTCGCCCGCATGAGGAAACCCGATCATGTCCGACCCGTCCACGTCCCCCGGCGTCAATTCGCAGATCGTCGACGCCGTCCGCAAATCGACCGGCTTCGTCTATGGGCTGGAGCCTGTCGGCACCGCGAGCGAGGCCGGCGTCCAGCAATTCAACGCCGGGACCTCGATCGCCTATGAAAAGGCGGCCCAGGCGGCGGCGCTCGCGGTGCAGGACGCCACCGACTATCAGCGCAACGTCATGTCGGTCAGCGCCGTGGCCCAGGGCAAGGCGCTGGCCATGATGCTGGCCGATCCGGCGACGGCGACCCAGTACCTCACACCCTACGTGCTGGCGCTGGTCGGCTCGTTCGCCGCCGGCGTCACCGCGAGCCTGGCCAGCGTCGAGGCCGGCAAGGCGCTGCAGGCCTTCCCGAAGAACTGAGGCGCCATCGACCATTTTCATCGATCGACAGCAAGGAGCGGATGATGACGAAGGATCCCAGGACCTATCCCAATCCGGATGATGGCTATCCCTATCCGGTCAACGGCGTCACCCGCGACGCCTATGCGGTCGAGCGGGAGGCCGAACGCCTGTCGGCCGAGACGATCGCCTGGACGGAACGCTCCTATCCATGGCCGAACCCGCCGTATCCGCCGGTCGACCCCGTGGGCATAGAGCCGGTCATCCAGGCCTCGCAGGAACTGGTCGAGCTTTGCGGGGCGGTCCAGGGCACGGTTCCGCCCTATCTGCAGGGCGAGTTGCAGCAATTCCAGAACCTGATCGGCACCTGGATCGTCAAATTCCAGCCGCTGAAGCAGCCCCCGGCCGCGGCCGGTGCCAAGGATTGACGGCCAGCGAGGGGCTAGCGCCATGACCGACGACCCGATCCCGCCGCTGCTGGCCGATGTGGAGGCGAGCATCGCCATCACCACGGCGGCGGCCGCCGCCGTCAGTTCGATGTTCGATACCGTGTTCGCCACATTGACGACGGACCTCCAGCAACTGCTGCAGACCAACGGCGCACCCAACCCGTTGGCGCCGCCGCTGCACGCTTTGACCACGGAGATGATCAAGGTGTTGAGCGACCGGGTGAAAGCGACCCTGGACAGCCCCAGGAAATGAACGGGGTGGACGAACCGGGAGGGAACCCGCCGGGCGGGGACGGCGATATCGACGCTGTCCCGCCACCGGCGCCCACGCCGACGGACGAACGGGTCCATCTCTATGAGGCGGTCGCTGCGCGGCGCGACGGCGTGCTCAAGGATTTCGACAGCCAGCGCACGGCTCTGATCAAGGCCGTGGAGGAGCAGCGCATGGCGGCGATCCCGCCCTCGCTCCGCCCCCATGCCCGGCAGACGGCCGGACCGACCGCGGGCATTGCCGGCATGGCGTCGGAGGCGGGGATCTTGCGCCGCCCGGTTATGCAGGAGATCGCGCTGACGCTGCGTGCGATCATCGCCGAAGAGGTCCGTGCCCAACTGGCGAGCACGCTCGCTGCCTTGGCCGAAACACCGGCCCGGCCGCGGGACTAGACGCGGCACCCCTGGAAAGAGGCCCGGGGCGTGCGCATTCTTTCTTTGTCCGACTTCCATCAAGGAGTGGAGAAATGAATAGAGTGCTCGACTGCGGCTCGGTGTTTCCGGGCTGCGACTATCAGGTCCATGGGCCGACCGATGCCGAGGTGATCGTCAAGGAACTGGATCACGCGCACAGCGCTCATGATCTGGGGCCGGTGTCGACGGCGTTGCGTGAGCGGATCCGGGCGGCGATCCGGGACGAAAAGCCGATGAAGCGCGCCGGCTGATCTATACGGGGAGCCGCAGCCTTGCGTGGCGCGGCTCCCTTCCATGCCGGCCCGGCGCATGGGCCGTGCTTGCGTTCCTTTGACCTATGGCCTATACGAACCGCCTCCATCTCGGTGGACTGGCCGCGCTTTAGCGCCGCAGGGCATGCCAGCCGCCGTATCGCAACCTTGGTCAAAGGAACTGAAAAGTGCCCAAGCTGAAGACCAAATCCGGCGCGAAGAAGCGGTTCAGCCGCACCGCGACCGGCAAAATCAAGATGAACGTCGCGCACAAGCGTCATCGCCTGATCTCGAAGCCCCAGAAAATGAAGCGCAAGGCCCGTGGTACCGTCACCCTGCAGAAGGGTGATGCGAATCTGGTCAAGTGGTACATGCCGTATCTGAGGGGTTGAGAACATGGCTCGCATCAAGCGCGGCGTCATCACGCACGCCCGACACAAGAAGATCCTCGACCTCGCCAAGGGCTATCGCGGCCGCGGCAGCAAGGTCTTTCGCGTCGCGATCGAGAAGGTCGAAAAGGGCCTTCAGTACGCGTACCGCGATCGTCGCAACAAGAAGCGGTCGTTCCGTGGTCTGTGGATTCAGCGCATCAATGCCGGCGCCCGCCAGCATGGCCTGACCTATTCGCAGTTCATGAACGGCATGAAGCTGGCCGGCGTCGAGCTGGACCGCAAGATCATTTCCGATCTGGCGATCTCGCAGCCGGCGGCGTTCAAGTCGCTGGTCGAGACCGCCCAGAAGGCGCTGGGCGAGAAGTCCTCGGCCGCGGCCGAGTAACGACACGACATGCCGGTTCGTTCGCCCTGCACTCGATTTAGCACCGGGACCCGCTAACGGCCCCGCCGGTCGAGTCTTGTCGCGACGTCCCTTTGCGGGATGCGCGTCACGCAAACGATCCGCACCAGTACCAGGGGCCGAAGATCCAATCTTCGGCCCCTTCTTTTTGTCTCCTCTGTACCCGAGGTTAGCGATGGACGCGTTGGAAGCCTTGCGCACCCGCCTGTTGGCGGAGATCGCCGCGGCGGACACTCCGGTGGCGCTCGACCAGGTTCGTGTGGCGGCCTTGGGCCGCAAGGGCGAGATCACCGGCCTGATGAAGGACCTGGGCGGTCTCGATGTCGAGGCCCGCAAGGCCGCCGGCCAGGCCTTGAACCGCCTGAAGGACGAAATCGCGGCCGCGATCGATGCCGCGCAGTCGCACCTGAACGAGGCCGAGCTGGAGCGGCGCCTCGCGTCCGAACGGATCGACGTCACCTTGCCGGTCGCCTATGACACGGCCGGCCGCATCCATCCGATCAGCCAGACCATCGACGAATTGACCGCGATCTTCGGCGCCATGGGCTTCCATGTCGAAGAAGGCCCGCATATCGAAGATGATTTCTATAATTTCGAGGCGCTCAACATCCCGGCCGACCATCCGGCGCGCCAGGAGCACGACACGTTCTATCTGGCCGACAAGCCGGACGGGACGCGCAAGGTGCTGAGGACCCATACCTCGCCGGTGCAGATCCGCACCATGCTGCGCGACAAGGACAAGCTGGCCCAAGGTCAGCCGATCCGCATCATCTGCCCGGGCCGCACCTTCCGCTTCGATCATGACGCGACCCATTCGCCGATGTTCCATCAGGTCGAAGGGCTGGTGATCGACGAGAACACCCATATGGGGCACCTGAAAGGCTGCCTGACCGAGTTCCTGCGCGCTTTCTTCGACATCGACGATCTGCCGCTCCGGTTCCGGCCCAGCTATTTCCCGTTCGTCGAGCCGGGCGCCGAGGTCGATATCGGCTGCCAGCGCCGGGGCGGCGAGATGAAGCTCGGCAATTACGGCGATTGGCTAGAAATCCTCGGCTGCGGCATGGTCCACCCCAAGGTCTTGGCCAATTGCGGCATCGATCCGACGCGCTATCAGGGCTTCGCCTTCGGCATGGGGATCGAGCGCATCACCATGCTGAAATATGGGATCCCGGATCTCCGCACCTTCTATGAGTCCGACCTGCGCTGGCTGAGGCATTACGGCTTCAACCCGCTGGAACGACCGAGCCTGACCGGAGGGCTCAGCCGATGAAAACCACGCTTTCCTGGATCAAGCAGCATCTGGAGACCGATGCCGATCTCGCGACCCTCTCGGCCGAGCTCACCATGCTGGGCCTGGAGGTCGACGGCATCGAGGACCGTGGTGCCGCGCTGGCGCCGTTCACGGTCGGTTATGTCGTCTCGGCCGAACAGCATCCGAACGCCGACAAGCTGAGGCTCTGTAAGGTCGATACCGGCTCCGAAACGATCCAGGTCGTCTGCGGCGCGCCCAATGCGCGCGCCGGCATCAAGATCGTGTTCGCGCCGTCGGGCTCGACCATCCCCCGCAACGGCATGGTGCTGAAGCCCAGCGAGATCCGCGGCGTCGCCTCCAACGGCATGATGTGCTCGGCCTATGAGATGGGTCTGAGCGACGATCACGACGGCATCATCGAGCTGCCGGAAGACGCGCCCGTAGGCCAGCCGTTCGCGAGCGTGCTCGGCCTCGACGATCCGCTGCTCGACATCAAGATCACGCCGAACCGGGCCGATTGCCTGGGCGTGCGCGGCATCGCCCGCGACCTGGCCGCCGCCGGCGTCGGCACCTTGAAGCCGCTGTCGGTCGAAAAGATCGCCGGCCGCTTCCCGAGCCCGATCCGCATCACCATCGCCGACGACGCCGCCAAGGGCTGTCCGCTGTTCCTCGGCCGCGTCATCCGCGGCGTCAAGAACGGTCCAAGCCCGGCTTGGCTGCAGGAACGGCTGACCGCAATCGGCCTGCGCCCGATCTCGACCCTGGTCGATATCACCAACCTGATGACCTTCGACCTCAACCGGCCGCTGCATGTCTTCGACCTGGCCAAGGTGAAGGGCGATCTGCGCGTCCATGCGGCCACGGGCGGCGAGACCGTGCTGGCGCTCAACGGCAAGGAATACACGCTCGAAGCCGGCATGATCGCGATCTCGGACGAGAGCGGCGTGGTCAGCCTCGGCGGCGTCATGGGCGGCGAAACGACCGGCTGCGACGAGCACACGGTCGATGTGCTGATCGAGGCGGCACTGTTCGACCCGATCCGCACGGCCGAGACCGGCCGGCGGCTCAATGTGCAGAGCGACGCGCGCTATCGTTTCGAGCGCGGCGTCGATCCGGCCTTCGTCGCCGACGGCATCGAGATCGCGACCAAGCTCGTGCTCGACCTGTGCGGCGGCGAGCCGGGCGACGTCACCCAGGCCGGGGCCGAGCCCGATTGGCGCCGAACGGTGACGTTGCGCCCAGGCCGCATCGAGAGCCTGGGCGCCGTCGCCGTGCCGGACGAGGCGATTGCACGCATCTTGAGCCACCTCGGCTGTTCGGTCGTGAAGGCGGGTGCCGACTTCCAGGTGTCGCTGCCGTCCTGGCGGGCCGATATCGAGGGCGAGGCGGATCTGGTCGAGGAGGTGCTGCGCCTTCATGGCTATGACCATATCCCGGCCGTGCCGCTGCTGCCGGTCGGTGCCTTGCCGGGCCAGGCGGTCGATGCCAACCAGCGCCGGGCTGGGCTCACCCGCCGCACGTTGGCCGAGCGGGGTTTGAATGAGGCGGTGACCTATTCCTTCATGTCGAGCGCGCTGCTCGGTGCCGGGAACCATGGGCTGTTCGGCCAGGTCGATCCGTCGCTGCTGGTCGCCAATCCGATTTCCAGCGATCTCGACATCATGCGGCCGTCGATCCTGCCGAACCTGCTGACCGCGGCAGGGCGCAACGCCGATCGTGGCTTTGGTGATGTGGCTCTGTTCGAGGTCGGTCCGCAATATCGCGACGATAGCCCGGCCGGCCAGTCGCTGGTCGCGAGCGGCATCCGCCATGGCCGGACTGCGAAAAAGCTGTGGCGCGATGCCGGCGCGCCGGTTGATGCGTTCGATGCCAAGGCCGATGCGCTGGCAGCGCTCGCGGCCACCGGTGCCCCGGTCGAGAACCTGCAGGTCACGGCGGATGCGCCGGGCTGGTACCATCCTGGCCGCAGCGGCTCGATCCGGCTCGGCCCCAAGACCGTGCTCGCCCATTTCGGCGAGATCCACCCGCGCCTGGTCGGCACCCTCGGGCTGAAGGGCCCGGCGGTGGGCTTCGAGGTCTATCTGGACGCGGTACCGCCGGCCAAGCAGACGAAGGGCAGGGCGCTGTTGAAGCCCTCGCCGTTCCAGCCGATCGAGCGCGATTTCGCCTTTCTGGTCGATGCGACGGTCACCGCCGAGGCGGTGCTGCGCGCGGCCAAGAGTGCCGATAAGAAGCTCGTCACCGACGTGCGCCTGTTCGACGTCTATACCGGTCCAGGCGTGCCGGACGGCAAGAAGTCCCTCGGCCTGACCATCACCCTGCAGCCGGTCGAGGCGACCTTGACCGACGAGGCGATCGAGGCGGTGTCGAAAGTCATCGTCGCCCAGGTAACGAAGCTGACCGGTGCTACTCTGCGTGGTTGACCGCTGAACAATCCCGTGCCCCCTCGGCCGGCACGGGATTGTTTAAGATCTGTGAACTTCTCTGCTGTAGCCTCCCCTCGCAAGAGCGTGATATCGCGCCGGCCAAGGGGGGCAAATCATGAGCCTAGGGTTGCATTTCCGGGTCGGCAGCTTGCTGATGGCTGCGTTCGTGGCGCTTTCTGCGATCCTGGTGATCGTGCTCGGGCTGCAGGTGATCCAGGCGATCCGTGAAACCACGGCCGCCAGCCGCCTGGTGACTCTGGCCGAAGCCGATCGCATCGTGTTCGGCACTATGCAGGTCCTCCGTGTCTCGCGCGGGGATAACCAGACGGCTTTGCTCAATCTCGACGATCCCAAGCCAAAAATGGCGGAGATGCGGGCGAACGGCACGGCGCAGTTCAAGGCGGCGGTTGCCGTGCTGCCGCGCATCGGCGGCCCGGCGCTCGACCGGATCTCGACCGAGCTGCAGCAGCGCTGGGTGACGGCGAACCAGCGCTGGGACGAACTGGAAGCCTACGCGTCGAAACCGAAGGCCGAGCGAGACATCAAGGCGACCGAACCCTGGTACAAGGCGCTGGGTGCCGTGATCGACAGCCTGAACGACGCATCCCTGGGGGTCGCCGGCGAGGCGCGCATCGCCGATCCCTTCGTGGGCGAGCTGGTCGGGGCGCGGCAGACTGCCTGGGCGATCCGGGACGCCGCGGGCTCCGAATGTTCAGCGTCGCGCGGCGCCGTTGCCGCCGGCAAGAAACTCTCGCCGGCCGGACGCACGGCGGTCGATCGCCTGCGGGGCAATGGCGAGGCCGGCTGGTTGTCGCTCAAGGGCCTGATGGTGCGTCCGGGCGTGCCCGATAGCCTGCGCCGGGCCTTGGCCGACGCAGATGCGGCGATGGCGATGTCGATCGCGGAACGGGACGCCGTCTATCAGAAACTCGATGACAGCGGCACCGCTCCGGTCACGCCGACCGAATGGACGCGGCTGTGCAACGCCCCGTTCGAACCGATCCTGAAGATCGCACTCACGGCACTCGACCTGATGCAGCAACGGGCCGAGGCCGAACGCGGATCGGCGCGCTTCACCCTGCTGGTGTCGAGCCTGGTCCTGCTGGTCGCCCTTGCCGGGGCAGCGCTGGTGCTGCGTCTGATCCGGCGCCGTGTCGTCATGCCGGTCCACACGCTCAGCGACGCGATCGGCCATCTGTCGCGCCGCGACTACGCGCAGCCGGTGCCGCAGGTCGGCCAGGAGGATGAGTTCTCCGAGATGGCGACGACACTGGAAGCGCTGCGCGAGAACGCGGTCGCGGCCGATCTCCTGTCGGTCGAGCGCCAGGCGACGCAGGAGGCGGGCCTGGTGCGGGCGTCGCAGCTGAGCGCGCTCTGCCATGGCTTCGAGACCTCGGTCGGGCGGACGCTCGCCACAGTTGGCCAGGCGACCCAGCGCATGATCACGGCGGCCGAAGCCATGACCGGAACGGCCGGCGATGCCAGCCGCCGGACCGAGGACATTGCCCGCGCCGTGCAGCAGGCGGCGGAGAGCATCAATGCCGTCGCCGGTGCCGCGGAGGAGATGCGGGCGTCGCTGGCCGAGGTGTCGGACAAGGTCGAGCAATCCTCGCGCCTGACCTCGCGCGCCGTGACCGATGCCGAAGCGACCAATCGCGAGGTCGCCCAATTGTCGGATGCCGCGGCCGAGATCGGCCAGGTCGTGGGCGTGATCAGCGCCATCGCGTCCCAGACCAATCTCCTGGCCCTCAATGCGACGATCGAGGCGGCGCGGGCCGGGGAGGCCGGCAAGGGCTTCGCCGTGGTGGCCAGCGAGGTGAAGTCGCTGGCGTCCCAGACCGCGGCCGCGACCGATCAGATCACGCGGCAGGTCGCTGCCATCCAGGGCGCCACCCAGACCGCGGTCCAGGCGATCGGCGGCATCGGCACGCGCATCCGCGAGGTCGATGGCCTGACCGTCGCCATCACCGAGGCGGTGCAAGGGCAGGTGAGCGCCATGAACCAGGTCGCGCGCGACGCCCAGGACGTGGCGACGGTGACCGGCCGCGTGTCCAGCCAGCTGGGCGAAGTGCGGGCGGCCGCAGCCGAGACCGGGGCCGCCGCCGGCCAGGTGCGCGGCACGGCCGACGACCTGGGGCAGCAATCGACGGCGCTCAGCCGCGAGGTCGAGCAATTCATCGCGGGCGTGCAGAGGGCGTAACCGGGTGTGAAGTTTCTCATCGCTCCTCGGTTGGATTTCGGCCATAACGGCGGGGTCATCCACCCTGGGTAGTTCATTCGCGATGCTAATCAACAAGAAACTTCTGATCGCCTCCCTCTTCACCTTCCTGCCGGTCCCGTTCATCGCCGCCAAGGCCGAAGCCCCGCTGCCGGTCGAGGCTTTCTCTCGGCTCCCCAATCTCCAGGATGCCCAGCTGTCGCCCGATGGGCAGCGTCTGGCGGTGCTGATGCCGCTCAACGGCAAAGTGGCGCTGGTCATCCTGCCGGTCGAACACGACAGCGGGATCAAGCCGCAGGTCGCGACTGCCAGCGACTGGGAGATCACGAATTTCTTCTGGAAGGACAATCACCAGGTCCTGGTGTTTCTGACGCAGACCGACTTCGTCGTCGGCACGCAACCGGTCGCGACCAGCCATCTGCTAAAGTTCGATATCGATACGCAGAAGCTGCTGGACATGTCGCAGCCGCGCACCAGCCAGCTCGCCCACAACAATTCCGGCGACAGCCACAAGGTTATCTACAGCTTTCAGCTCATCAGCTCGGAGCCGAACGACCCCGATCATATTCTGGTCTCGACGGGACGAGAGGCGGCGCAGCTCAACATCAACAACCTATCGCTCGAGAAGGTCTTTACCGCGCCCTCGGAAATGGGATCCTGGTTTGTCGATCCGACCGGCCATGTCCGGGCGGGCACGGGATACCGCGAGGGCGTGTTGACCAAGGGGACCGTGTCCTTTTACGCCTTGAACGCTGCCGGCAGCCTCGAACGCTTCCAGACCAAGGAGCCGTTCAACGGGATTCGCTTCGAGATTCTCGGGCTCGCCCAGGATCCGAACCATCTGGTCGTCCTGTCCGACCACGAGACCGGGCGGCTCGCGGCCTACGAATATGACCCGGCGACCAAGCAATATCTCAAGACCCTGGCCTCGGATGACAAGTACGATGTCGGCGGGCCTTTGCGGTGGAACGGCAAATTGGTCGGCGTTCTGGCACCGCGCACGGTCTTTTTCGATCCGGACGGTGCGGCCCTGCAGCAGCTGGTCGACAAGGCGCTGCCCGACGGTCGGGCCATCATTCGCGGTATGACCCCGGATCGGCATTTTGCGCTGGTCCAGGTCGAGGCCGCCGACAAGCCGACGGTGCTCTACAAGCTCACGCTCGGGGAGAAGAAAAAGCTCGCCTTCATCGGCTCCAGCTATCCGGAACTCGAGGGCCATGCGCTGGCATCGGTGAAGAAGGTGCAGTATCAGACGCGCGACGGGCAGCCGATCGAGGCGATCCTGACGATGCCGGCCGGTGCGAGCAAGCCGATTGCCTTCGTCGTCATGCCGCACGGTGGTCCGAGCGCCCACGATAGCGCCGTCTTCGACTATTGGACCCAGTTCCTCGCCAGCCGCGGCTATGGCGTCCTGCAGCCGAACTTCCGAGGGTCGACCGGATATGGTGAGGCCCATCTGCGCGCCGGCTATGGCCAGTGGGCGGGCGTCATGCAGAACGATGTCGATGACGGTACCAAATGGCTGATCAACCAGCATCTGGCCGACCCTGCGCGCATCTGTATCGTCGGGGCCAGCTATGGCGGTTATTCCGCACTGGTGGCCGCGACCAGCCGTCCCGATCTCTATCGCTGTGCCGCGGCCTATGCGCCCGTCACCGATGTCGGGGATCTCGTCAGCCGGATCGAACTGTTCAACTGGAAGGATGCAAACCTGCCTGTTCTGGGCAATGCCGACCGTTCGTCCGCCGAAATCTCCCCGGCGCGGCAAGCGGCCAAGGCGGCGATGCCGATCCTGTTGTTTCATGGCGAGCAGGACTACACCGTCCCGGTCGATCATTCGCGCAAGATGGAAGCGGCCTTGAAGGCCGCAGGGAAGACTGTCGACGCCGTCTATTACAAGGGCGAAAACCACTACCTGTCGCTGGCTTCGACCCGGCAGGACGTTCTGTCGCGCCTGGATGCCTTCCTCGCCCATAATATCGGGCCGGTACCGTCCAACTAAGATGCATCGGACCGGCCTTCGCCGCAGGCGCGGCCGGTCCGACCGCTTGGCTAACGCCTTAATTCATTGGTCTGTTGAAGCGAAAGCACAGGCCGGTCAAATTTGCGGAGGTGTGACGTAAAGCACTCGGCTTCGCTTTGACGGCGTGATAGTTAGAGCGACCATACGTAAGCCGATAAACAATCTTCGATTGTTTCCGTACTTTTAGATGGGCTCTAGCTATGTTGCTTCCCTTCGCTCTGGTCGAGCATGCTTGCACCATTGTCCTGACGGCAGCGGTCGTCGGCGATTTGACTTAAAGCCGGTCTCAGGGGCGCGAATGACAAGCTTCGGGCCGTTCTGCCTGTTTGCCGAACGCCGGCTGCTGACGCGGGACAGCGAGCCGGTTCAGCTGGGCGGCCGGGCGCTCGACATCCTGATCCATCTGGCGGCGCGCCCCGGCGAAATCGTCAGCAAGCAGGCGCTGATGGAGGCCGTCTGGCCGGCGCGGTCGGTCGAGGAAAACAATCTTACCGTCCATATCTCGGCGCTGCGCCGCGTCCTGGCCGATCCGTCGGACGGGCGCTCGGTCATCCAGACCGTGCCCGGGCGCGGCTATGTCTTCGTCAGCGACGACAGCGACGCGCCGGCATCGCCGGCGGGTGCGGCACCCCAGCCCTTCATCCAGACGGCCATGGTGCGGCCGGTCAGCAGCTTCGTCGGCCGGGTGCAGGAGCGTGCCGCCCTCATTTCCCAGCTGTCCGAACATGCGCTGGTCACGATCACCGCCATCGGCGGCATGGGCAAGACGCGCCTTGCCCAGCAGGTAGCGCTCGAACTGGCGCCGACATATCCGGACGGCGTGCATATCGCGGAATTGGCGAGCGTCGAGAATCCGGCGCTCGCGGCCGATCATGTGGCGGCGCTGTTCCCGCTGGGCTCGGCCGACCGCCCCGCGATCGAGCGGCTGGTGGGGTTGCTGCGCAACCGGCGCCTGCTGCTGGTGCTCGACAATTGCGAGCATCTGATCGAACCGGTCGCCAAGCTCGCGGCCGAGATCCTGGCGCAATGCCCGGGCGTCTCGATCCTGGCGACCAGCCGCGAGGCGCTGCGCGTCGCCGGGGAACGCGTGTTCCGTCTGCGCCCGCTGCAGGTTCCAGGACGGACCGAGGGGCTGGGCGCTGCGGAGGCGATCCGCTACGACGCGGTGGCGCTGTTCGTCGAGCGCACCATGGCGACGGTGCCCGATTTCGTGTTCGACGATGCCTCGGCCCCTGCCATCGCCAGGATCTGTACCCAGCTGGACGGCATCGCGCTCGCGATCGAGATGGCGGTGCCACGCCTCAGGATCCTGACGCTCGATCAGGTCGCGACCCGTCTGCACGAGAGCCTGCGCGCGCTCGCGGCCCCGGACCGCACGGCGGTGCCCCGGCATCGCACGCTGCGCGCCACGATGGATTGGAGCTATGCGCTGCTGTCCCCCGGCGAGCAGGCGTTGCTGCGTCGGCTGTCGGTGTTCGCCGGGGGTGCCGATTTCGAGGCGGTGCTGGCCGTCGCCCAGGATGCGGGCACCAGCGAGACGGATCTGCTCGATCAACTGGCAGGCCTGGCCGACAAATCGCTGGTCGTCGCCGACACGGCCGCGCGGCCGGCCCGCTATCGCCTGCTGGAAACCGTCCGTCATTATGCGCGCGACCGGCTGGCGGAAAGCGGCGAGACCGGTCTGCGCCGGCGCCACGCCCATCACTATGCCGACAAGTTCGAGGCCGCCGCGGCCGCCTGGCCGACCACGGCGTCGCCGGACTGGCTGCCGCCGGTCGCGGCCGATGCCGACGAATTGCGCGCGGCCATGACCTGGTGCTTCGTCGCCGGCAACGATCCGGGCCTGGGGCTGCGCCTGGTCGGCGCCAGTACGCCGATGTGGTGGGAATTGCCGAACCTGCCGCTGCGCGAGGGGCAGGGCTGGTTCGACCGCGCGATCCCGCATATCGGTCCGGACACGCCGCCGCTGGTCGCCGCCCGGGTCTGGCTCGGCCATTCCTGGCGCGACGTGCGTCTGGGCGACACCGAGAATTTTCCATCGGCCGAGCGCGCGGTGGCCTTGTTCCGCGCTGCCGGCGATCTCGTGGGGTTGGGTGCCGCGCTCTGGCGCGCCGGCAGCGCCATCCTGACCAGCGAGACCCATGCCGAGGCCCATCGCTACCTGTCGGAGGCGGAGCAGGTGCTGCGCCAGGTCCCGCCGGGCAAATGGCTGACGCTGTGCTTGGTCAAGCTCGGCGATCTGCGCATGCGCTATGGCGAGGATGCCTCGGCGCTGGCGGCCTATGACGAGGCGATGGCGCTCGCCCGCGGCACCCGGCACTGGTACGGGCTGATGAACGGAGGCAGCAATATGGCCGAGCTGCTGTTCCATCTGGGGCACCGGGAGGACGCGCTGGCGCAGCTCCGCACCTTGCGCGACGAGCTGCCGATCGCGCTGCGTGCGCCGCTGACCGCGACGCTGGCGGCCCATCTGGTGATCGACGACCGGGCCGGCGACGCCGCCGACGCCATGGCGGAGGTGGTGGATATCGCACCGGCCATCGGCTTCCGCGCGGCGCTCGCCTGGGCGATCGAGGCCCTGGCGCTGTTGCGGGCCCGGGCCGGCGATGCGACGGCGGCCGCGCGTCTTGCCGGCTATGCCGGCACCATCCTGCCGTCGCCGGCGACCCGTGCCGGTGCCCGCCGGGCCGTCTATCTGGAATTGGACGCGGCATTGGCACGCCTGTTGGAGCCGGCCGAGTGCCGCGGCCTTCGGCTCCAAGGTGCCGCCTGGACCGAGGCCATGGCCGTCGCCGAGGCCTGGACGGCGCTCGCCGCCTGCGACGAGGCTTAGCGCTCTACCGCGCCGGCCTCAGATCAATTAGCAACAATTAGCCCGGACATAGGCGCCGGGAGGTTCATGATGCCGGCTCTAAGAGCTTTGGCCGCACTCGGGCGGCGCCTCGGGGAAGCAGATGACGCTCCGGCTCGGGCAAGTCGCGCCTGACTTCGAACAGGACACCGCCAACGGAAGCATCCGCTTCCATGAATGGCTTGGGACGTCCTGGTGCGTGTTGTTCAGCTACCCCAACAATTTCATGCCCGTGTTCGCAACCGAGGTCGCGGCGGTCGCGCGACTGGCGCCGGAGTGGGCGCGGCGCGGCGTCAAGGTGGTCGGCCTGTCGGCGGACACCGCCGAAGGCCATATCCGATGGACCGAGGATGTCGAGGATACCCAAGGGTGCACCATCGATTTCCCGATGGTCGCCGATTGCGATCGTGCCGTTTCCAAGCTCTATGGCCTGGTGAATTCGGCGACGATCGAGCGGGGGATCTTCGTCATCGATCCGGCCAGGGTCGTTCGGCTGGTCCTGGCCTATCCGGCCAGCACCGGCTGCAATTTCGCCGAAGTGCTGCGCGCGATCGACAGTTTGCAGCTGGCCGACGCCCATGCGGTCGCGACCCCGGCCGACTGGGTGGCGGGTCAGGATGTGTTCATCGAGCCTACCTTGAGCGATGCCGAGGCGGCGGCGCGGTTCGTCGGCGGCTGGACCGGGCCCAGGGCCTACTTGCGCGTGGTCGCACAGCCGGTGCACGATCCTGAGCGGCAGGTCACGCCCTGAGCAACGCTCGGTGGCATGCAACTTGCTCAAGAAGCGACAAGTTCAGGTCAGCTAGCTCGGGGGGCTTCAATGAAAATAACGCACGCTTTATCGGTACTGGGCTTGGCCACGGCCTTGGTCGGCACGGCCGCCCAGGCCAAGGAATGGAAGACCGTCCGCATCGGCATGGACGCGACCTATGCGCCGTTCGAATCCGTCAATGAAAAGGGCGAGATCGTCGGGTTCGAGGTCGATTATGCCAAGGCGCTGTGCGCCAAGATGAAAGTGACCTGCACGTTTCAGAATCAGGATTGGGACGGCGTCATCCCGGCGCTGCTGGCCAGCAAGTTCGACGTCATTTTCTCCAGCATGAACGAGACCCCGGCGCGCGCGCAGAAGGTGCTGTTCTCCGACGTCTATTACGCGACGGCGCCGGTGATCATGACGACGGCGGCAAACAAGAGCGACGACGTGTCGCCGGCGGCGCTCAAGGGCAAGGCCGTCGGATCGCAATCCTCGACCACCTTCTCGAACTACATCCAGAAAATCTATCCGGACTCGACCTACAAGGGCTATCCGGGCGCCGACGAGCCGAACCTGGATCTGGCCAGCGGTCGCCTCGACTATGTCGTGACCGATATCCTGGTGGCCCAGACCTTCATCGACAAGAGCGGTAATGGTTGCTGCCGGATTGTCACCCAGATCAAGCGCTCGCTGACGCCCGATATCTTCGGGCCCGGCGTGGGTGCCGCCTTCCGGCCCGACGACAAGGATCTGAAGGACATGTTCAACAAGGCGATCAAGGAGCTGGACGACGACGGCACCTACAAGAAGATCGAGGCCAGCTATTTCAAAATGGATATCCGCGGCAAGTAAGCGGTTCTGATGCCTGATCCGAGACACGAGGTCGGACGATGAGTTGGTTCGATCTCCTGTTCGGCCCGCGTGGTTGGAGTTCCCTGTTGCTGACGGGGGCTCTGACCACGGTGGCTCTGGCTGTGGCCGTCATTCCGTTCGGCTTCGGCGGCGGGTTGGTGCTGGCGTTGCTGAAAACCTCGCGAAGCCGTGTGGTCCGGGCACTGTGCGACGGTTTCACCACCTTTTTCCGCGGCATTCCCGATCTATTGTCGCTGTTCCTGGTCTATTTCGGCCTGCAGGCGCTGATCGACAAGCTCAGCCATCTCATCGGCGACGAGGTCCATCTGGAGGTGAACGCCTTCGTGGCCGGCGTCATCGCGCTGTCGGTCGTCGTCACCGCCTATTCGAGCGAGGTCTGGATCGCCTCGCTGAAAGCGATCCCGCCGGGCCAGATCGAGGCGGCGCGTTCGCTCGGGCTCGATCGCCGGCGCGTGTTCTTCCTGGTCGTGCTGCCGCAGCTGGGCCGGGTCGCCCTGCCGGGCCTCGGCAACATCTGGACGATCCTGGTCAAGGATACGTCGCTGATTTCGACGCTCGCGGTGATGGATCTGCTGCGCGCCGCCTCCGAAGCAAGCAAGGCGACCACGCGACCGATTCTGTTCTATACGGCGGCGGCAGGCTTCTATCTCGTTGTCAGCATCCTGTCGGCGATCCTGCAGGGCTATCTCGAAAAGCGCGCCAACCGCGGGTATGCCTGATGGACGGCGTGCTGGGCTTCCTGTTCAACATCGACATGCTCACCACCTGGGGCTGGCGCATTCTGGGCGGCCTGCAGATCACGGTCGAGATCGTGGTGATCTCGTGCACGCTGGGCTTTCTGCTGGCCTATCCGCTGTGCCTGGCCCGGACATCCGGAAATCTGGTGCTCTCCAAGCTGGCGCTCGCCTACGCCACCTTCTTCCGCGGCACGCCGCTGCTGTGCCAGCTCTATCTGGTCTATTACGGTGCGGGCGAGATCCGGCCGTTCCTGGACCAGATCGGGCTGTGGGTCTTCTTTCGCGAGGCGTTCTATTGCGCCCTCTTCGCCTTCTCGCTGAATACGGCCGCCTACCAGGCCGAGATCATGCGCGGTGCCTTGGCGTCGGTATCGCGCGGGCAGCTGGAGGCGGCACGATCGCTCGGCCTGTCGTCCTACCGCACCTCCCGCCATGTCATCTGGCCGCAGGCGTTCCTGGTGGCACTTCGGCCACTCGGCAACGAGCTGATCAGCATGATCAAGGCGAGCGCCTTGACCGCGATCGTGACTTTGCCGGACCTCCTGGGCATTACCCGCATCATCTTCGCCCGGACCTTCGATTTCTCGATCTACCTCTATTGCGCGCTGATCTATCTGGCGATGACCGAGAGCATTCGCCGACTGTGGAATCTGATCGAGCGGACCCTGTCCAAGCATCTGGCGTTGGCCAGGGGCGGCGGCGCCTTCGGTCCGGTGACACCGATGCCGCCGACCGAGGGCACGATCGACGCCTGATCGGCTTGGACGCCCGACGGGATTTGCCTAATATCCAGTCGATTGAGCGAGAAAAGATGGGCGGATGCTAGTTCCCGGCCTAGCTTTGACTCTCGAAGAATTACAGTCGGGTAGGCTGGATGTGTGAGCTGCTGGGCATGAGTGCCAACGTGCCGACCGATATCTGTTTCAGCTTTGCCGGACTGGTGCGGCGCGGTGGCGGGACCGGCCCGCATGGCGACGGCTGGGGCATTGCGTTCTATGATGGCAAGGCCTGCCGCAGCTTCCACGATCCGCAGCCGAGTGCGGATTCCGAGATCGCGAAGTTCGTGCGCTCCTATCCGATCAAGAGCCAGATCGCGATCAGCCATATCCGCCGGGCCAATCGCGGGCGGGTGGCGCTGGAGAACACGCATCCCTTTACCCGCGAGCTGTGGGGGCGCAGCTGGACCTTCGCCCATAACGGCCAACTGCGCGGCATCAAGCGCTGGCCGCTCGAGACCTACCGGCCGATCGGCGGGACCGACAGCGAACACGCGTTCTGCTGGATGCTGGACCAGCTGCGCGCCCGCTGGAAGGACGCGCCGAAGCCGGCGGTGCTCGACGGCGCCATCCGCGAGCTGTGCCGGCAGATCGAGGCGCTGGGCGTGTTCAATCTGCTCTTGAGCGACAGCAGATCGCTCTATTGTCATTGCAGCTCGCGCCTGTCGCTCCTGACCCGGCGCGCGCCGTTCGGGGCGGCGACGCTGATCGACGAGGATCTGAAGGTCGATTTCGCCAGCGAGACCGCCCCCGACGATGTGGTCACCGTGGTCGCGACCCGGCCGCTGACCAAGGATGAAACCTGGACCGAGCTGGCCCGTGGCACACTCACGGTGTTGCGCGGCGGCGAATTGGTTGGCGGAGGAGGCAAACGATAGTGTCTACCCACCCCATCCCGTCGATCTGGTCTGCGGCGACGCGGGCCTGGGCCGATATGTTCGAGGCGATCCGCCGCATGCCGGCGCTGTCGGTGACCATGGCCGTGATCCTGCTGCTGTTCCAACTGATCGGCCTCGTAGTCGGCCTCGATGTCGTCATGGAAGACGGCGCCGTTCGCTTCGGCATCGGCGCGTCGCTGACGAGTTTGGTGCTGTCGGCGATCAAGGCGGTTCTGCTGGCGCCGTTCGCGATCGCCGTGCATCGCTTCGTGCTGCTGGGCGAGGTGACGCAGCGCTACCGGCTGGATCCGGCCGACGAGCGGTTCCTGCGCTTTGCCTTCTACGGCGTGCTGCTGGCGGTGTTGGCCGTCCTGCCCCATCTGGTCGGCGCCGTCTTCGCGCTGGTCTGGCACGCGCTCGGCGGCTTCGTCTCCTTCGTGCTGCATATCGTCGTGGCGGTGATCGCGGTGCGCGTCGCGATCCTGTTTCCGGCCGTCGCGGTCGATGCCGCCGACCCGACCTGGCGGCATGCGATCGACGATACCAAGGGCCATTCCTGGCACGTGTTCTTCGTGCTGCTGGTGACGGCACTGGGCCTGGTGCCGCTGGGCGCGGTGCTGATCGCGCCGTTTGTTTCCGCGGCGATCGACGAGGCCTGGTTCGCCCAGATCATGATCGCGATCGGTACCGGCCTGCTGACGCTGGTCGCGACCACAATCCTGGTCGCCGCCGCCTCACGCCTCTATCGCGCGCTCAGCGTTTCGCTGGGCTAGAAAGCCATCCGCCGCCCGGGCGGGATGCTTCGGGCGGCGGAGGTAGGCTTTTTTGGATTTGACGACCCGCGGTCGGTATTTCGGCGACCGCAGGTCCTTCGCGATCGCGTTTTTCTTCGCGGTCATGATCGGACTCCTTGACGGCGGTCGGGATCGACGGTCGCTTCATACACCCAAACCCATGCATGGCGCCATTGCGAAGCCTGAGCTTTTGTTGCACCACAACACGGCTGGCCCTATGGTCGCGGCCAATCCGGCAGCAACGGCGTCCCATGACCGATCTCTCGCATATCCGCAATTTCTCGATCGTCGCCCACATCGACCACGGCAAGTCCACCCTTGCCGACCGACTGATCCAATTTTGCGGAGGCCTCGAAGCCCGCGAGATGCGCGAGCAGGTGCTCGACAGCATGGATATCGAGCGTGAGCGTGGCATCACCATCAAGGCCCAGACCGTCCGCCTGACCTACAAGGCGTCCGACGGCATCACCTACACGCTCAATCTGATGGATACGCCGGGCCACGTCGATTTCGCCTATGAGGTCAGTCGGTCCTTGGCTGCCTGCGAGGGCTCGCTGCTGGTGGTCGATGCCAGCCAGGGCGTCGAGGCCCAGACGCTCGCGAACGTCTATCAGGCGATGGATGCCGGCCACGAGATCGTGCCGGTCTTGAACAAGATCGATCTGCCGGCGGCCGAGCCGGAGCGGATCAAGCGCCAGATCGAGGACGTGATCGGGCTAGACGCGTCCGACGCGGTCGAGATCTCGGCCAAGACCGGCCTCAACATCGAGGGTGTGCTGGAGGCGCTGGTTGCCCGGCTGCCGGCGCCCAAGGGCGATGAAGAAGCGCCCTTGAAGGCCCTTCTGGTCGACAGCTGGTACGACGCCTATCTGGGCGTCATGATCCTGGTGCGCGTGCGCGACGGCGTGCTGAAGAGCGGCATGAAGATCCGCCTGATGAACTCGGGCGCCATGCACACGGTCGAGCGGGTCGGCTTTTTTACGCCCAAGGCCGTCTTGACCGGCGTCTTGAACCCGGGCGAGATCGGCTTCATCACGGCCGGCATCAAGGCGGTCGCCGATACCAACGTCGGCGACACGATCACCGAGGAGCGCCGCCCCGCGGCCGAGCCGCTGCCGGGCTTCAAGCCGTCCGTGCCGGTCGTGTTCTGCGGGCTGTTCCCGGTCGATGCCAATGACTACGAACATCTGCGCGACAGTATCGCCAAGCTCCGGCTCAACGACGCGAGCTTCGCGGCCGAGGCCGAGACCTCGGCGGCGCTGGGCTTCGGCTTCCGCGTCGGCTGCCTGGGCTTGCTGCATCTGGAAATCATCCAGGAGCGGTTGGAGCGCGAATTCAACCTCGATCTGATCACGACCGCGCCCAGCGTCGTCTATCATGTGTATCTGACCAACGGCGAGATGATGCAGCTGCATAATCCCGTCGACATGCCCGACCCGGTCAAGGTCGAGCGGATCGAGGAGCCCTGGATCAAGGCGACGATCCTGGTGCCGGACGAATACCTGGGCACGATCCTGGCGCTCTGCACCGAACGACGCGGCATCCAGGTCGACCTGACCTATGCCGGCAACCGCGCCATGCTGGTCTATAAGCTGCCGCTGAACGAGGTCGTGTTCGATTTCTACGACCGGCTGAAGTCTGTGAGCCGCGGCTACGCGAGCTTCGATTACCAGATCGACCATTACGAGGAAGGCGACCTCGTGGTCATGAACATCCTGGTCAATCACGAGCCGGTCGATGCGCTCGGCACCATCGTGCATCGCAGCCAGGCCGACTATCGCGGCCGCGCCCTGGTGGCACGGCTCAAGGACCTGATCCCGCCGCAGCTGTTCCAGATCGCCATCCAGGCGGCGTTGGGCGGCCGCGTCATCGCCCGCGAAACCGTCCGCGCCATGCGCAAGGACGTGCTGGCCAAGTGCTACGGCGGCGACATCAGCCGCAAGCGCAAGCTGCTCGACAAGCAGAAAGAGGGCAAGAAGCGCATGCGGCAATTCGGCAAGGTCGAAATTCCGCAGTCGGCCTTCCTGGCCGCCCTCAAGATGCACGACGACTGAGGCAGAGGTCTTCTCGTCTTCGCTCTCCGGGGCGGAGACGAGACCATTGGGCCAGATCACAGCTCGGGAATGAACTTCTCAAAGCCTCGAGGCGTTGACCGAAGTTGGGCCGAAGGAAAGATCAGGGTCCAAGGCCGTTCGCCAGAGTTGAGAAAAATTATTCTCGCTTCGCGGCGGTGTATTCACTGGGAACTTTCGTACTGCAGCGTCTGTTCTCCAGTCACTATGATCAAGCTCCAATATATCGCAGGTGCTGGTCTGCTGCTGCTTGCGGCCGGCTGCACCGAAACCAAGGTTGTCGCGAGCAACTACGATGCTCAACTCAACCAGTTCCTCAACCAGCCGGAAACGTCGGTGGTCGCAAGCTGGGGTGATCCCTCGGTGCGCACCAAGCTGTCGAACGGCGGCGAAGCGCTCGTCTTCGTCGTGCTCGACGATGCCGGCACCGGCGCCTGCTCGACCGTCATGACGGCCGACAGCAGCCATACCGTGCGCAGCTACAGCTATGCCGGCAATGGCTGCCACGTGCCGTCGCGAACAGCCAACGTCGTCGATGTGAACCACGTCTCGCAATAGACGCGCTTAGCGGCGACGGCTCCGGCCGTTGCCGTCAACCCTTCGGCCTCCGGGCCGCGTCTCGACCCTCCCAGAAGGCAGGCCATGAAACCCCTGCCGGGGAGCAAGCATGTTGGAACTGCCGACGTCCTGTCTTCGCTCGGGTCCGGTGCGCCGGCCCGGGTGAAGACGCGCGCGTCGGAAGACTAGAATTCGCCTTCCAGCTCTTCGATCTCGTCGCGCTCGCGGGCGGCGGCGGTGATCCATTCGACCATGGCGGGCATGCCCAGGATCAGGCGGCAATAGTCGGTGCTTCGGGCGTCGGTCTTGACGTCATAGGTCTTGAACCGCGTGGCGACCGGCGCGAACATCGCGTCGGCGACCGTCGGTGCCGCGCCGAACAGAAACGGGCCGCCCGACAGCGCGATACATTCGCGCCAGATCGTCGTGATCCGATCGATGTCGGCCCGGACGCCCGACCAGATCGAGAAATTCGGGCTGAACTTCCTGAGATTGACCGGCATGCCGGAGCGCAAGGCGTTGAAACCGGAATGCATCTCGCCCGACACCGACCGGCAGCGGGCGCGCGCTGCCTGCTCCTTCGGCAACAGGCCGGCGTCGGGGCGAATTTCGTTCAGATATTCGGCGATCGCCAGCGTGTCCCAGATGGTCATGCCATCATGGATCAGGCGGGGGACCAGGGTCGAGGGCGACAGCACCAGCAATTCCGCCCGCATCGACGGATCATCCGACGAGATGATCTCCTCGTCGAACTCGAGTCCGGCCATGCGGCACAGCAGCCAGCCCCTGAGCGACCAGGAGGAATAATTCTTGCTGCTGATAACGAGCTTTGCCTTGGCCATGTCCGGGACGCTCCCTGGTCGAACGGAACTAGTGCTCTGCCTCAAGCAAGATCAGGACCAGCGGCGGCCGCTCACGGTGGATCGTTGCCGGCACCGCCGCCCTCGGCGGGATTGGTCGCCGGGAACATCTGCCGCACGAAGGCCTGGATCGACCCCTTGGTGACCGGATCGTTCGCCGCCATGGCGACCGGCAAGGTGCCGTTGGCTCCGCCCATCAGCTCGCCGGCCCGGCAGAATACCGCGGCCAGACCGACCCGGCCGTCGGCCGGCTCTGCGGCCGGCAGGCTGTCGATCGTATGCGCGTCTATCTCGCACAATTGCTCGAGCCCGGTTCCGGGCGTCGGGTTGAACACCATCAGCACGCGATAGGGCGAGCGGCCGACGGTGTCGGTGGTGAATTTCGTGTCGTGGAAACCCGCGTCTTGCATCGCTGCGATGACGGCACCGGTTTCGGCCGCCGGCTGCAGGTTCCCGTACGGGCCGCCGCGCACGAAGGTCTGGATCGGGCCATAGAGCGCGTGTTCGCCGGGCAGGTAGCTGGGATTGTAGCTGTTGATGCCGATGAAGCTTTGATTGTCGGCGCAGGCCGCCAGCATCAAGGGAATGATCAGGGCGAGTTCTTGTTTCATGCTCAGGCTCCAAACCAGCGGGCGTGATTTTACCGTGGTTCAGACCACTTTCGATAGAAAACATATTCCCGTCGGGCAATGTTGCGACAATCGGTCCTGCGGCCTTGGCGCTGTCCGCGGTCCTTGGGTAGAGTGCCGGCCATGTCGAAGAAGAAAACTCCGCTCCTGAGCGCCCTGGTCGGTGCCTTTGCCCTGTTGGGGCTTCTGTTCGGCGGCCAGCCCGCCGTCGCGGCGGCGACGCCCGCCCCGACCACGCCTGCCCAGGTGACCGATCAGGCCGGCGTCTCTGCCGCCGATATCGACAAGCTGGTTTCGACCCTGCAGGACGAGCAGAAGCGCGCGGCGCTGATCAAGCAACTGCAGACGCTCAGCGCCGCCGAGAAGGGCACGACGCCGGAGGCGCCGCCGACGCCATCCGATCTGCTGTCGGTCATCACCGACCACCTGCAAAGCATCGGGTCGGACATGGTCGATGCGACCACCGTGCTGGTAGCCGCCCCCAACCTCATGGGCTGGCTCGGCCGGCAGATCAACGACCCGGCGACGCTTGCGAGCTGGGAGGAGGTCGGGCGCAACGTCGTCTTGATCCTGGCGGCCGCCATCCTGGCCGATCTGGTGATGCGCCAGCTGGCCAAGGCGGTCCATAAGCGCGCGACCCGGCAGCCTCGTGTCACCTGGCCCGGCCGCATCGGCATGCTGCTGCTGTCGATCCTGCTGGCCGCCATCCCGTTCTGCGCCTTCCTGATCGCGGCCGACCTGATGGCCGAATATCTGCAACCCAAACTATCCACCCGGCGCGTCGTGATCGTGCTGATCCATGCCTGGGTCTATGCGCGCCTGATCATCGTCACCGCCTGGGCCCTGCTGCTGGCGCCGCGGACCGCCGGCTGGACCCTGGTGCCGGTCAGCGAGGAGACCGCGAATTATCTGTTCATCTGGGTCCGGCGCTTCACCCAGGTCGCGTTCTACGGCTTCGCGCTGATCCCGGCCTTTTGGTGGCTGGGCGCGCCGGGCGCCGTCAGCGCCATTCTGCAAAAGCTGGTGGCGCTGCTCTTGACCGTGCTCGGCATCCTGTTCGTGCTGCAGAACCGCCAGGCGGTCGCGCAATGGATCCGGCCGCACAGCCGCCCGGTGACCGATCCGGAGGGGGCTGCCGACGCATCGGCGACGCGCGACAGCGAGAGCGAGGCGCCGCCGCCGGCCAACGGTACCATCGAGATCATCCGCCATCGCATTGCCGAGGTCTGGCACCTGCTGGCCATGCTCTATATGGCGACGATCTTCGCGGTCTATGCGCTGAAGATCGAGGGCGGCTTCATCTTCGTGTTCCGCGCGACCGCGCTTACCGTCACGATCCTGATCGCGGTCCGGCTGCTCGGCCGCGGCATCCGGCGCCTGACCGAGCGCGGCTTCGCCATTCCGTCCGACCTTCGCGATCGCTTCCCGACGCTGGAGGCACGGGCCAACCGCTATGTGCCGGTGCTGAACGTCGGCGCGATCTTCGTGCTCTGGGCGTTTGCAGCCTTGGGCCTGCTCGAGGCCTGGGGCTTCGGCTCCTTCGCCTGGCTGTCGAGCGCCGCGGGCCGGCAATTGACCGGCTCGACCCTCACCATCGTCGTCATCCTGGCCGTCGCCTTCGGCTGCTGGGAGATCTTCAACGCCGCAATCGATCGTTATCTGGCCGGCGTCGATTCCCACGGCCAGCGCGTCTCGCGCAGCGCGCGGGTGCGCACATTGCTGCCGTTTGCGCGCAACGCGGTCTGGATCTCGCTGCTGCTGCTCGTGGTGCTGCTGGTGCTGTCGGAACTGGGCATCAACATCGCCCCGCTCTTGGCCGGCGCCGGCGTGGTCGGCCTCGCCATCGGCTTCGGCTCCCAGGCGCTGGTCAAAGACATCATTACCGGCCTGTTCATGCTGGTCGAGGACACGATCGCGGTCGGCGAGATCGTCGATCTCGGCGGCGGCAATACCGGCGTGATCGAGGCGATTTCGATCCGTACCATCAAGCTCAGGGACAACGCCGGCAGCGTCCACACCATCCCCTACAGCACGGTCACCCAGGTGCGGAACCTGACCAAGGATTTCGCCTATCACGTGATCGACCTGACCGTGGCCTATGGCAGCGATCCCGATCAGGTGATCGCCACGCTGAAGTCGGTCTACGAGGACATGAAAAAGGATCCGGCATTCGGGCCGTTCATGCTGGCCGAGATCGAGATCTTCGGCTTGAACGGCTTCGCGCCCAACACCATGAATTTCCAGGGCCGCATCAAGACCCTGCCCATGAAGCAATGGGCGATCGGGCGCGAGTTCAGCCGGCGGCTGAAACGCGCGCTCGACGAGGCCAAGATCTATCTGCCGGGCATGGTGCCGGGCGCGATCCAGACCATCGATTTCGGCGATCGCGCGGCCGAAGTCCTGGGCAAACTGCAATTCGCCATGCCGGCGCCACCCGCCGCGACGCCGCCGCCGCAACCCGAGGCCAAACCGAAGCGCACGCCGCGCAAACCCGCGGTCAAGCCCGCTTAGGGTTGGTCCGGGCCGCCAACCAGTCCCACAGCGGCCCGTCGCGGAAGTCCCGGATCGCCCGGATGGCTCCCGCCTGCAGCAACGTCGTCTCGCCGAGCGTCGTCATCATGCCAAAGGTCGGCAGGCTCGCAGCCACGGCGGCGCTGACGCCTGACAGTGAATCCTCGAACGCGACGGCGCTCGATGCAGCGCCGCCGAGTGCGGCGAGTGCCTTCAGATAGGGTTCGGGATGGGGTTTCGCCCGGCCGACCTCGTCGCCCACGACCACGCAGTCGAAGCGATCGGCCAGACCCAGCGCCGCCAGCACCAAGGTCGCATTGGCACGTGGCGCGTTGGTGACGACGGCGCAGGGGAAGCTGTGCTTCGCCGCCCATTCCAGCAGTTCGAGCAAGCCTGGCGTGGGTTCGAGCTCGCCCACGAAGGAGCGATAGAGGCTCTCTTTGCGTTCGGACAGGGCAAGATGTTCCTCGACCGACCGATCGGGGAAGGCGGCGGCCATGATCCGGTCGTTCGAGCGGCCGGCGATCTGGCTGGCGTAATGGTCCATGTCGATGTCGCGATCGAACACCACCTGAAACGCCCTCAGATGCAGGGCCTCGGTATCGACCAGCGTGCCGTCCAGATCGAACAGCAGCGTGAATGTCAAGCCGTTTCCTCGACGAGCGCGGTCAGCGACTCCGGATCCGGCGCATTCAGCACGAGCACGGCGATCGCCCGGCCAAACCCGGCGCGGGCGAAGGTGCCGAGGTCCTTCTGCCGGAACTCCGCCCGCTTGTCCGCCGGGCGATAGGGGCCGAGACGGCGACGGCGGGCGAGGGCGGCGGCCGCTGCCAGGTCGCCACCGGGCCGGGCGGTGTGGCCGGTCTCGCTGTCGTCCTCGTCGAGCGTGGCGCCGATCAACGCGCGATCGATGCCCTTGTCGGCGAGCGACGCCGCGATCTTGCGCGCCGAGGCACCCCGCCGGTGCAACCGCGACGCCCGCGCCTCGGCATAGAGCTTGTCGTCGAGCATGCCGGCGGCAAGGAACCGCTGGATCAGCGCCTCGATCGCGGCGGCGCCCTCGGCCGGGTCGGTGCCGTGGATCTGCACCGATTTCTGCACGCGCCGCATCAGCACGCGCCTGAGATTGGCGGCGGAACTCGCGAACCGCTCCAGATGGAACAGCGCTACGCGCTCCAGCCGCTCGGGCGTGGCAGGCTTCGGGCCGGGGCGGCGCGGGCCTTTGGGTTTGGGGGGATCTTCGTCAGTCACGGGGCGCAGGCTAACATGGCTGCTCCGGGCCGGGCAGGCTTGTTTCAGCATGCCTCGAGGTCTAGGGTCGCCGCCGTTCGAGGCGTGGTGGGGAATGCTCCGTGGCACGGGTGGCGGTCGGCGAGATCAGGCGGTTCGGCGCGGTCAATTGGCTGGGGCTCTGGACGCTCTACGAGAAGGAATGCCGGCGCTTCATCAAGGTCTATACCCAGACCCTGCTGGCGCCGATGGTCACCACCCTCTTGTACCTGTCGATCTTCCTGCTGGCGCTGGGCGGGGCCGGGCGCATGGTCGGCGGCGTGTCCTACGGCACGTTCCTGGCACCGGGACTGATGATGATGGCGATGACGCAGAACGCCTTCGCCAACACCTCGTCCTCGATTGTCATCTCCAAAGTCCAGGGCAATATCGTCGATATGCTGATGCCGCCGATCTCGCCGGCGGAGGTGGTGCTGGCCATGGCGCTGGGCGGTGCCACGCGCGGTGTGGTCGTCGGCTGTGCCGTCTCGGTTGCGGTCATGCCGTTCGTGCATCTGCCGCTGCAGTCGCTGGGCCAGGTGCTGTTCTTCGGCGTCTCGGGCTCGCTGATGCTGTCGCTCTTGGGCATCATCGGCGGCATCTGGTCGGAGAAGTTCGACCAGATCGCGGCGGTGACGAATTTCGTCATCACGCCGGCCTCGTTCCTGTCCGGCACGTTCTATTCGGTCGAGGCCTTGCCGGAGCGCTGGCGCTTCGTTGCCCACCTGGACCCGTTCTTCTACATGATCGACGGTTTCCGCTCGGGCTTCATCGGCCATGCCGACGCCGACCGGCTGCTGGGCATGACGGTGATGGTGGGGCTCGATGTCGCGCTGCTCGCGATCGCCTATTCGATGTTTGCGCGGGGCTATAAGCTGAAGGCGTAACGGTCGCGGAATAAACCGAGCCAGCCGCAGGTAATAGGATGTGATGGCGACCGCAGACGGGCATTAGGCTTTGGAATCACCGAGCAAAAGATCGTTCGAGGAGATGGTGCTGCCGCATCTGGATGCGGCGTACAATTTCGCCCGTTATCTGACGCGCAACCCGGACGACGCGGCCGACGTCCTGCAGGAGGCGAGCATCCGCGCCTTCCGCTTTTTCGGCGGCTTCAAGGGCGGCAGCGTCCGGACCTGGCTGCTGACCATCGTGCGCAATACCGCCTATACCTGGATGGCGAGCCATCGGCGCGGCCAGGTCGTGGCCTCGGTCGAGGATTACGGCATCGAACGGCCGCTCGAAGCCTTTTCCGCCGTCCCCTGGGAGCGGCTGCCGGACGATCCGGAGACGCGGCTGCTGCTGGCCGAAGACCGCGCGGCCCTGATGGATGTGATCGACCGGCTGGCGCCGGAATTTCGAGAGGTTTTGGTTCTGCGGGAGATCGAGGAGCTCAGTTATCGCGAGATCGCCGAGGTGACGGGCGTGCCGGTCGGCACCGTCATGTCGCGTCTCGCGCGGGCGCGCCGACAGGTCCAGGACAACTGGCGCCGCCATGTCGCGCTGGAAGGAGGCGGGCGATGAGCTGCGCCGAGAATTGCCTGCGCGTCGATCTGGCACTGGATGACGAGCTGGACACGACCGCCTTGGCCGAGTTCGAGCGCCATCTACAGGAATGCCCCGATTGCGCCGTCGCCTTCGCACGGCAGAAGTCGCTGCGCGGCTCGCTCAGGGCCCGGATGCCGCGCCACAAGATGCCGTCGGCCCTGGTGCAGCGCATTCGCGATGCCCTGCCGGACGAGGTTCCGGCCTCGGTGCCCGAGCCGCCGCCTGCGGCAACTCCCGCGGCCACGGTCGTGGGTTTCCCGGCCTGGCCGTCGATCGCGACCAAGGCGCGCCTCAAGCTGCTCGCCGCCGGCCTGGGCGGGGCGCTGGCCGCGGCCGTCGCCACCGTCTGGTTCATGCATGTGACGCCCGAGGAGCGCATGACCCAGGCGGTCGTCGAAAGCCATGTACGTGCGCTGATGAGCGGACGGATGTACGATGTCGCCAGCAACGATCCGAAGACGATCAAGCCCTGGTTTACCGGCCGGCTCGACGTGGCGCCGCCGGTCAAGGACCTGTCGGCCCACGGCTACGACCTGGTCGGCGCGCGCCTCGACTATGTCGATAACCGGCGGGCGGCGGCGCTGGTCTATCGCCACAACGAGCATGTGATCACGCTCTATATCTTTTCCACACCCAGCGCGCCCGTGTCGGAATCCGACGTGGTCGTGCGCCAGGGCTATGCGGTCTGCCATTGGTCGAAGCACGGCCTGACCGATTGGGTCGTGTCCGACATCGATCCGGACGAGCTGGAAGAGTTCGAGGATCTGGTCAGCGCGCCGGCTTAGACTTTCACCGTCATTCCCGCCTGCGCGGGAATGACGGTCGGGTATTGCCATGCTGCAGCGCATGGAAGCCCTGCGTGGTTTGATTGACACGCTGTGACCCCCTCACCATACTCTCGCGCTTCCTCCAGACGGATCCGGCCCGATGGCCGTGGAGCGGAGCTGGCGATGGTTAGAGTAACGGGTTGGGTTTGCGGGCGCGGCGAAAAGCGCGTCTGGCTGCGACGACGATAAGGGCGGTGCTGGGTTCACCGCCCGGCCGCCGTTGCTTGTCCTCCCCCCCCCGAATTAAATCACGATCGCCCTCGTCGATCTCATGGAGACCGATTCACGATGATTCCCGCCGTTATGCCGACCTATGCCCGTTCCGAACTCGCTTTCGAGCGGGGTGAAGGCGCCTATCTCATCACCGCCGATGGCGAGCGCTATCTGGATTTCGCCGCGGGCATCGCGGTGAATTCGCTGGGCCATAGCCATCCGCACCTGGTCGAGACCCTGATCGAGCAGGGCAAGAAGCTCTGGCACACCTCGAACCTCTACCAGATCCCCGAGCAGACCCGCCTGGCCGAGCGTCTGGTCGCAAACACCTTCGCCGACACGGCGTTCTTCGGCAATTCCGGTGCCGAGGCCGGCGAGCTCGCGATCAAGATCGTACGCAAATATCACGACGACACCGGCCATCCGGAACGCTATCGGATCATCGCGTGCCAGGGGTCGTTCCATGGTCGGACGTTGGCGACCCTCGCCGCCGCCGGCAACGAGAAGTACCTCAAGGGCTACGCGCCCAACGTCGACGGCTTCGATCATGTCGCCTTCGGCAACCTGAACGAACTGCGCGCGGCGATCACGCCCGAGACGGCGGCGATCATGGTCGAGCCGGTGCAGGGCGAGGGCGGTGTCCGCCCCGGCAGCATCGACTATCTGAAGGGCCTGCGCGCGGTCGCCGACGAGTTCGGCCTGCTGCTGGTGTTCGACGAGGTGCAATGCGGCATGGGCCGGACCGGCAAGCTGTTCGCCCATGAATGGGCCGGTGTGGCGCCCGACGTCATGATGGTCGCCAAGGGCCTGGGCGGCGGCTTCCCGGTCGGCGCAGTGCTGGCGACCGAGAATGCGGTGCAAGGTTTCGCGCCCGGCGCCCATGGCTCTACCTTCGGCGGCAATGCGCTGGCGATGGCGGTCAGCAATGCCGTGCTCGATATCATGCTGGCCCCGGGATTCATGGAAGGCGTCCAGAAGAACGCCCAACTGCTCTGGGACAAGCTTTCGGGTCTGGTCGAGCGCTATCCGGCCGTGCTGTCGGAAGTGCGCGGCGCCGGCCTGATCCTGGGCCTGAAATGCGTCGTGCCGAATACGGAAATGGTCGACAAGCTCAGGAAGCAGAAGCTGCTGACCGTCGGTGCCGGCGACAATGTCGTGCGCCTGGTGCCGCCGCTGATCATCGGTCCGGCCGAGATCGATCAGGCGGTGGCGGCGATCGATGCGGCCTGTCGGACCTGGAGTGCCTGAACCATGAGTTCGCTTAGGCACTTTCTGGATCTCGATCTGCTTCAAACGGACGAGCTTCGCCGCATCCTCGATATGGGGCACGACTATAAGCAGCCGGCGGTGGCATCGGAGGGCGCGAAGCCGCTCGCCGGCAAAACCCTCGCCATGGTGTTCGAAAAGCCGTCGACCCGGACCCGCGTTTCGTTCGAGCTGGCCATGCGCCAGCTCGGCGGCGACGTGGTCGTGCTCTCGGCGGCCGACAGCCAGCTGGGCCGCGGCGAGCCGGTTGCCGACACCGCGCGCGTGCTGTCGCGCTATGTCGATGCGATCATGATGCGGACGACCGAGAAATCGAAGCTGGACGAGATGGCGGCCTATGCCTCGGTCCCGGTCATCAATGGCCTGACCGACTTGAGCCATCCGTGCCAGATCATGGCCGACCTGATGACGCTCGAAGAGCATAAGGGCAGCCTTGGCACCCAGGTCGTGGCTTGGAGCGGCGACGGCAACAATGTCGCGACCTCGTGGATCCATGCCGCCGTGCGCTTCGGCTTCGAGCTGCGCGTGGCCTCGCCCGAGACGTTGCAGCCGGCCGACAAGCTGGTCGAATGGGCGCGCGGCGCCGGCGGCAAAGTCTCGATCGTCAATGATCCCCAGGCGGCCGTGCGCGGTGCCGATTGCGTCGTCACCGACACCTGGGTGTCGATGGGCGTCGAGGCCAGCGTCAATCGCCACAACATGCTGGCGCCCTACCGGGTCGACGAGCGGCTGATGGCCGAAGCCAAGCCGGACGCGATCTTCATGCATTGCCTGCCGGCGAAGCGCGGCGAGGAAGTCTCGGCCGGCGTCATCGACGGGCCGCAATCGGTCGTCTGGGACGAGGCGGAAAACCGACTGCACGCCCAGAAGGGCATCCTTGCCTGGTGTCTCGCCTGATGAGGATGGACGATCTGATCCTGCCGTTCCAGATCGAGGCGACCGCGCTCAGGGGTCGCCTCGTTCGCTTCAACAGCGCCGTCGACAAGATCATCAGCCAACATGGCTATCCCGATGCGGTCGCGAGCCTGCTCTGCGAAGCGGTGACGCTCGCGGGCCTGCTGGCCGGCGCGCTCAAATATGATGGCGTGTTCACGCTGCAGACCAAGGGCGACGGCGCCGTCCGGCTGATCGTGGCCGACGTCACCTCCGCCGGCGCCGTGCGCGGCTATGCCCAGTATGATGCCGACATGCTGGCGGCCGCGCCCACGGACGGCCCGCCGGTGCCGCGCCTGCTGGGCACCGGCTATCTCGCCTTCACCGTCGACATGGGCGAGAACGCCGACCGCTACCAGGGCATCGTCGCATTGGAAGGCGGCACGCTCGCCGAATGCGCCGCCCATTATTTCGCCCAGTCCGAACAGATCGCGACCGGCATCAAGCTGGCGGTGACGCGGGGCACGCCCGGTGCCGACGGCAAACCGGGGCCGTGGCGCGCCGGCGGCCTGATGCTGCAGCGCCTGCCGACCGAAGGGGGAGAGGCCGAGAACGAGGATCGTCCCGAGGAGACCCAGGACGAGGGTTGGAACCGGGCCTTGAGCTTTCTCGGCAGTTGCAGCTCGGCCGAATTGACCGACCCGGCCCTGCCGCCCGAAGATCTGCTCTATCGTCTGTTCCACGAGGATGGCGTGCGCGCCTGGCCGGCCCAGCGCCTTCAGGCGCTCTGCCGCTGCTCGCGCGAACGCATCAGCCGCGTGCTGCGCTCGCTGCCGCGCGACGAGCTGATCGGGCTCGAAGTCGATGGCAAGGTCTCGGTCAATTGCGAGTTCTGCTCGACCGACTATGACTTTACGCCGGCCCAGATCGAGGCGCTGTTCGACGAGGCGTGACGCCGCTCGACGTTTCCTGACAAAGGACGGCCGCCGCCGGCATCATGCGGGCGTGCGGCCGTTTTTATTTGCGCCTCGGCAACCACACCGTGTTCTTGCCGAGGCGCAAGTATGCGCAGAATCTCACCTATACCTTATAGTAATTCTTCGATGCTTTCGCGTTATCACAAAATATTACAATTGGATTGACGGACTCATCCGATAATTTTACCTTTAAATCAATAAGCAGATAAAGAATTTAGAAAAAATCTTATAACAGGAGCAAGGCAGATGGAAGACGACGGCGAGCACGCCGAGCGACCGAGCCTCCGTGAACTCGAAGCGTTGCATGCAGTCGTCACATTCACGAAGATGACGGCGGCGGCAAAGTCTCTGGGTATTTCCCAGCCCGCGGTTTCCCGTTCGATCGCTTCGCTTGAGGCGCGGCTGGGCAAGACCCTGTTCACTCGGGTCGGGGGGCAGTTGATCCCCACCGCGGAAGCCGTCGTGCTCGATCGGGAAGCGGCCCAGATCATCGACGCGTTCGATCGCCTGACCCGCGGTCGCGGCGAGACGGTCCGACGACGACGGATCAAGATCATCGCGCCGGCGACCATCGCGCATCACTATCTGGCCCATGTCCTGCCGCGCTTCATCGAGCGGGAGCCGGATTTCCAGGCCTATGTCGAGATCGGCACCTCGTCCGACGTCGAGCGTGCCGTTACCAACCGCGATGCCGATCTGGGCGTCCTTGACGAGCCGACGCCGCATCCGGGCATGCGGATCGAAATCATCAAGCGCACCGTCGCCCATGTCCTGCTGCCCTTCGGCCATCCGTTGACCGGCCGGCCGTTCCTGGACGTCGCCTCGCTCGAAGGCGAACGCATCGTGGCGCTGCCGCATCGTTTCCAGGTCCGCACGCTGATCGACCGCGCGTTCCACGAGGCGGGCATCGAGCCCAATATCGTGATGGAGGCCGCGACCTCGGCCTTTGCCGCCCAGATGGTCGGCGAGGGCGTCGGTGTCAGCATCCTCAACCCGTTCCCGGTGATGATCGAGCCGCCCGGCGGCCTGACCTCGCGCGAGTTCCGGCCGAACATCGCCTTCAACACGGCCGTCATCACCTCCGTCGCGATGTCGCCATCCGCTACCGTCCGCCGCCTGATCGCGGCGCTGCGCGATGGGCTGGACCCGAACTTTTCAGGCGAGGAACCGCTATGAACGACGATCTCTACGCCCGTGTCCTGGCCGACCTGATCGCGATCGACACGACGAGCAGCCGCTCGAACTTGGCCTTCATCGACCATGTCGAAGATTTTTTGCGTGGGGTCGACTGCCGGATGGAGCGTATTCCGGGCGAGACGCCGGACAAATCGAACCTATGGATCTCGATCGGGCCCGAGGACAAGCCCGGCTATGTGCTGTCGGGCCATTCCGACACCGTCTCGGTCGAGGGGCAGGATTGGGCGGGCAATCCCTATCGGCTGCGCAGCGCCAGCGGCCGGCTCTACGGTCGCGGCACCGCCGACATGAAGGGGTTCCTGGCGGTCTGCCTCGCCCATGTCCGCGAGATGGCGTCGGCGCCGCTCGCCCGGCCGATCCATCTGGCGATCTCGTGCGACGAGGAGATCGGTTGCCGCGGCGTGCCGTCGCTGTTGCGCCAGGTCATGTCCCGCCCGAACCCGCCGCTCGGCTGTTTCGTCGGCGAGCCCACCAACATGAATGTGGTGACCGGGCACAAGGGTAAGCGCGCCTATCGAGCGACCGTCTCCGGTTCCTGGGGCCATTCCTCGGTGGCGCCGCGTCATGTCAACGCGGTCGAATGGGCGGCCCGTCTGGTGGACGAGATCCGCAAGGTCGGCTGCCGCATCGCGACGCAATGGCCGCAGGACCCGCGCTACGACATCCCGCATTCGACCTTGCTGAGCTCGACCATCCAGGGCGGCACCGCGGTCAATATCGTGCCCGGCAGCTGCACGCTCGAATGGGAGATCCGCATGATCCCGGCCGACGAAGATGCGCGGGTGCCCGAGATGATCATGGAATTCGCCCGCGACAAGCTGGTGCCGCTGATGCGGGCGAAACGCGAGGATGCCGGCATCCGGTTCGACGAGACCATCGCCTATCCGGCACTCGACATGGCGGACGAGCATCCTCTGGTGCAGCTGGCCTCGCGGCTCAGCGGCAAGAACGAACTGCGCCGCGTCGCCTATGGCACCGAGGCGGGGCTGTTCGACAAATCCGGCATCCCGGCGGTGGTGATCGGGCCGGGTTCGATCGAACAGGCGCACAAGGCCGACGAATATATCGAGATGTCGGAACTGGTGGCATGCGGACGCTTCGTGTCCGGCCTCATCGCCGACTCATGTCGGTGAAATAGATCTGAGCGCAAGGTCCAGTAAAAGGGCCTCGCTCCAAGTCAAAAACAGGGGGTTACTGGTGAGCGCTATTTCAGAAATGGCGGCGGTAAAGCCGCGCCTGTCGGTCGGCCGTGCCGTGGCGGCGGCGACCGTCGGCAATATGCTCGAATGGTACGATTTCACGATCTATGCCGCATTCGCGGTGCCGATCTCGAAAGCGTTCTTCCCGGCCGATAACGAGGTCGTGTCGCTGCTGCTGAGCTTCGTGACCTTCGGCCTGGGCTTCGTTGCCCGGCCGTTCGGTGCGGCGTTCCTGGGCGGCTATGCCGACCGCAAGGGCCGGCGCAACGCGCTCGGCCTGACCATCCTGTTGATGGCGCTCGGCACCGCCATCATCGCCTTCTGCCCCGGCTATGACCGGATCGGGCTCGCGGCGCCTTGCATCATCATTCTCGCCCGGCTGATCCAGGGCTTCTCGGCCGGCGGCGAGATCGGCGGCGCCATCTCGACCCTGGTCGAGCATGCGCCGCCCGAACGCCGCGGGCTCTATGGTTCGTTTCAGCAGCTGTCCCAGGGCGGCTCGACCATGCTGTCGGGCCTGGTCGCCATGATCATCGCGCTGACGCTGTCGCCGGCCGAGATCGGTGCCTGGGGTTGGCGGCTCGCCTTCGGCGTCGGTCTGCTGATCGCCCCGGTCGGCATCTATATCCGCCGCGAGCTGGAAGATGCGCCGGTATTCACCGAGGCCGCCGCCGAGCATCAGACGGAGGCGCCGATCCGCGTGATCCTTCGCCGGCACTGGCGCGCGGTGCTGACCGGCATGCTGATCGTCATGCTCTGGACGGTCGCGCAGTATATTGCGAACTACTTCCCGACATTCGCCGTGCGCGAACTCAAGGTCTCGCTCTCGACGTCGTATCTCGGGCCCCTGGTCGTCGGCATGGTGCTGCTGTTCTGTCCGCTCGTCGGCCTGCTTGCCGACCGGTTCCGGCGTAAGAGCGTGATGATGGTCGGTGCGCTCGGCCTGCTGATCGTGGCCTATCCGGCCTTCTCCTATCTGATTGCCTCGCCGACGCCCGAGCATCTGGTCGTCACCCAGATCATCGTCGCGACTTTCATGCTGATCTACACGGCGCCGGCCTCCGCCGTGCTGGCCGAGCTGTTCCCCACATCGGTCCGCGCGACCGGCATCTCGGTCACTTACAGCCTGGGCGTCGCGATCTTCGGCGGCTTCACGCCGGCGATCATCACGGCGCTCATCAGCTGGACCGGTGCGCCCGTCGCCGTCGCCTATTACCTGATGGGGGCCGCCCTCGTCAGCCTGGTCACCGTCTTCACGCTGACCGATCACACCGGAGAGGTGCTGTCATGAACATGATTTCGCGTCGGGGCTTCTGTGCCGGAATGTCGGCGGCCGCCCTGTCCTCGCTCGCCTGGGACGTCAAGCCGGCCCGTGCCGACGCGTTCAAGGTGACCTTCTACAACAGCTTCGCGCCCTTGAGCTTCGAGACCGACTCTCACGAGATGACCGGCATCCTGCCGGACATGGTGACGGAGATTCTGGGCAAGCGCGTCGGGCTGCCGGTCAGCCTGCAGGGTCTGCCCTGGGCGCGGGCCCAGGCGCTGGTCCAGGACGGCAGCGCGGACGCGTTCTGCACCAACCCGACGCCGGGCCGGCTGGATTATGCGCTGTTCACGACCCGCGCGCCGATCTCGACCAAGACAGAGCTGTTCTACGCGCTCGACAACCCGCGCCGGGCCGAGATCGAGGCGATCAAGACCGTCGACCAGCTGAAGGACTTTCGCCAGGGCGACTATATCGGCAACGGCTTCGCCGAGGCGACGTTCAAGGGCCTCAGCATCGATTACACGCCGACGCTCGACAGCGTGTTCAAGAAGATCGCCGCCGGCCGGCTCGACCTGTTCGTCGGCAATGATCTGGTGGCCAAGAGCGTGCTGAAGCAGGCGGCATTGGGCGACAAGATCCACAGCTTCCCGGTCGATATCGGCCAACCGTCGCGCTTCCACATCGGCATCCGCAAGAGCCTGGCCGAGGCACCCGATCTCATCGCCAAGGCCGATGCCGCGATCGCGGCGGCCGAGGCCGACGGCACGCTCGCCCGCATCGTCGCCAAATACACCGTCTGAGCTGCACCCGAGCCTCCGGAGACTATGATGGTAGAGCAAGCACTTTCACGATCGATCGTCGCCCGCAGCCTGATGTTCCGGGTGCTGCTGCCGATCGGGGCTTTGCTGGTGGTGCTGGTCGCGGGTTCCGTGGCCGGTGTCGCCATCAAGGACAGTGCTGCGGCGCGCGAGGGCTTGAGCGCCAAGGCCAAGCTGATCGCCGACATTGCCGGACGAGGCACGGCGGATGCGATCTGGAACCTGGACGCGCAGCTGGCCAAGGCCTCGCTGGCGGCGCTCGCCGTCGATCCCGACTATGTCGGCAGCACGCTCAGCGACGATCATGGTGCCGCCTTCGCCAACGACGGCGCCAAACAGGCCAGCGCCGGCGCGCTGATCGTGGAGAAGGTGCCGGTCGTGCGCGTCGACCAGGGCAAGCAGACCGTGGTCGGGGCCCTGGAACTGCGTATGTCGACGGCGCGGGCCGATGCGGCGATCGCGCGGGCGACCTGGATGCTGGCGCTGGTGGGCGGGGCGGCACTGGCCGTGGTCTGCGGGCTGCTGCTGTGGATCCTGAAGAATGCCACCCGGCCGATCGAGGCGCTGACGGAGACCATGGCGAAGCTGTCTTCAGGCGAACTCGGCGTCGAGATCCCGGCGCTGGAGCGTGCCGACGAGGTCGGCCGCATGGCCCATGCGGTGGCCGTGTTCAAGCGCAACGCGATCGAGGTCGAGCGGCTGAATGCCGAGCAGGCGAGTATGGAAGCCCGCGCGGAACGCGAGCGGGTCGAGCTGCTCGACCGCATGGCGACCGAGTTCGAGCAGACCGTCTCTGGCGTGCTGGTCAATGTCACCCACTCCTGCGCGCGGATGGGCGAGCGCGCCCAGACCATGGCGGCCAAGATGGCGGCGGCGGAGGACAGCACCCACACGGTGATGCGGGCGACCAACACGACGTCCGACAATGTCCAGACCGTGGCGGCCGCGGCCGAGGAACTGTCGGCCTCGATCACCGAGATCGCGAACCGGGTCAACGACAGCGCCGCCATCGCGGCCGATACCTCGGACGCGGCGGGGCTGACCTCGGGCACCATCGCCGAACTGTCGATGCAGGCGCAGAAGATCGGCAGTATCATCAGCCTGATCCATCAGATCGCGAGCCAGACCAATCTCCTGGCCCTGAACGCCACGATCGAGGCGGCGCGGGCAGGGGAGGCCGGCAAGGGCTTCGCGGTCGTGGCGTCCGAGGTCAAGAGCCTGGCCAACCAGACCGCGCGGGCGACCGACGAGATCTCCGACAATATCCAGGCGATCCAGGCGGCAACGGCGCGTGCCGTGGGCGAGATCAAGATGATCGCCGAGGTCGCCAACCGCTCGCGCGAGATCGCGACCGGCATCGCCGGCGCGGTCGAGGAACAGAGCACGGCCACGCGCGAGATCTCGTCGAGCGTGTCGCGGGCGGCCACGGGCACGCAGATCGTGGCGGAGAACATCACGACGGTCGACGACAACATCACCGACGCCAGCGGTGCCGCCCGCGAATTGCTCACGGCGAGCCACGAGCTCAACGACGCGTTCCAGACGCTCGAGACCCAGGTGCAGAGGTTTGTGGCGACGGTGCGGGGACGGCGGTAGGGGGGCTTGGTCGCGCGGCTGGAACTAGGCCGATTCCGTCGAGGAATATTCCTTGGCGATCGTTCGCATCGCTTCGATCGTCGCGCTGACGATCTCGGACTTCGGTTTGTTCTTTTGAACGGCGACGCCAATGCATTGCCAAATCGCCGGCGTGAAGGGGCGGATAACGGCCGTCTGAAGATTGACCTCGTTCGCCATCAACTCGTTCACGATGGCGATCCCGACGCCGTGGCCGGCGGCGCCGCATGCGTGCGCGCCGTTGGTGGTTTCCAGGCGCACCAGCGGCTGAAGGCCGGCGCGGCGAAACACCTCGTCGAGCCGCTGGCGCCAATAGTAGCGCGGATGGATCAGAACCAGCGGCTCATCGTGCAGATCATCGACATCGATCGACATTTTCGACGACAGGCGGTGGCTGCGCGGAACGATACAAACGCTGCGGACGTCGACCAGCGGGATGATCTCGACATCCGGCACGCTGGCCGGCATCAGCACCATCACCAGGTCGACATCGTTGGCCAGCAGCCTGACCAGCCCCAGATCCTCGCCGCCAAATCCGACGGTAAAATTATAATCTGGAAATTCCCGGGCGACGATGGATACCGCCTTGGCGGTGAAATTGAACGCGAGGCTGGGCAGCGTCAGGATATTGATGTGGCCCTTTTCGATGCTGCGCAGGCGGGCCGCGAATTTCGCGATATTGTCGATGTTGGAGAGGGCGGAGTCGACCTCCCTGAACAGATCCATCGCCTGGGGCGTCGGGATCAGCCTGCCGTTTTCCCGGCGGAACAGATTGACGCCGATACTCCGCTCGAAATCGCCGATCAGCTTGCTCACGGCCGGCTGACTGAGTTTGAGCACGCGGGCGGCACCGACCGACGTGCCGGTGGACACCACCAACCTGAAGGCTTCGAGCTGCCTGAGATTCATCGACGCGCCCCCACGACCAAGCCTGGGCGTAGTTTAATCACCTCTTTCCACGATGGAGATCAAACTTCGCGTGGCGAGCCGACAAGCGGGAGACACAGCTGCGCCGCAAGGCGATCCATGAACTGATCGCCAAGTGACAATTGTGCGATGTCGATGAATTCGTCGGGCTTGTGGGCCTGCTCGATTGATCCGGGTCCGCAGATCACAGTCGGGATGCCGGCCTCGGAGAAAAAGCCCGCTTCGGTGCCGTATGCCACGGCCAGGCAATCATTGTCACCGGTGACGGCGCGCACCAGGCGCACGGCGTTCGACAGGAGATCACCCTCAAGGGCCGGTATCCTGGACAGAAGTTCGGTATGGATCGCGCAGTCGGCATTGATTGCACGCATTTCTGGCTCGAGCGTCTCGCGGCAATATCGTCGCATATCCTCGACGATCGCACAGGGGTCCTCCGACGGAACGGCGCGGATCTCGAAGTCGAAGCCGCAGTCACGGGGTACGATGTTTGTTGCTGTGCCGCCACGGATGGTGCCGACGTGGATGGTCGTCATCGGCGGCGTGAAACGTGGGTCGAACGGACCAATCCGATTGTGTTGCTGCATCCGCTGTCGCAACCATTCGATGATCCGGGCGGCGTATTGGATGGCGTTGACCCCTTCGAGTGCCATGGAGCTATGGCATTCGAACCCTTGGATGTCGCAGCGACCACCGAGATAGCCCTTTTGGCTCGTCACGAGCCTCATCATCGTAGGTTCGCCCACGATGCAGGCGGCGGGCCGGAAGGCTTTCAAGTCGAGCGTGGCGAGCAACCGCCGGACGCCGTGACAGCCGACTTCCTCGTCATAGGAGAAGGCCAGATGGATCGGCCGCGCCAGCGGAGCCGCGGCGAAACGCTCGATGGCGCTCAGGGCCACCGCGACGAAGCCCTTCATGTCGCTGGTGCCCCGGCCATAAAGCCGCCCCTCTCGCTCGGTGAGTGCGAACGGATCGCTGGTCCAGGCTTGGCCATCGACCGGAACGACATCTGTGTGGCCGGAAAGAATGATGCCGCCCGTCGCACTCGGCCCGATTGTGGCCCAGAGATTGGCCTTGGTCCCGATTTCATCATGGACCAGACGGGAGTCAATTCCCTTCTGGGCCAGAAACTTGGCAATCCATCGGATCAAATCGAGATTGGATTTGCGGCTGGTCGAATCGAATCCCACCAGATGGCCCAATATCTCACGCGTATTCATCAGTCGCTCCAAAATCGAAAATTTGTGCGGGAGCGACAGACTGTCCAGGTTCATTCAATAGTCAATCTATAGAATATAGGAATACCTCTATAACAAACAAATATAGTTGTAATTTAATTTTCAAAGATTAAAAATAAAACATATGATCATCAGTAAACGATGACAAAATGGCGCTGGAAATCTGTAAGATTTTTGGGGTTATTTGCCATGTCGGGACGCGCGATGACGCGAAATCAATAAGGGTCGGCAGCGAGGCACTATAGATATGACTGTGACACTCTCTCGGGTAAGTGATCGCGAAAGCGAGATCGACGGGGCACGGGCAGGCGCGATCCGCGCGCCGGTTTCGGCGGGCCTCGTGGCCGCGACCGTCGCCGGCAATGCCCTCGAATTCTACGACTTCGTCACCTACGCCTTCTTCGCCGTCTATATCGGGAGGGCGTTTTTTCCCGCAGCGACTCCCTTCGCCAGCCTGCTCTTGTCGGTCGGCGTTTTCGGCGTCGGCTTCGTGTCCAGGCCGCTCGGCGGCGTGCTGATCGGCCGTTATGCCGATCGGGCCGGCCGAAAGCCGGCGATGCTGCTGACCATCGGATTGATCACGCTCGGGACGCTCGGCCTGGCCGTGACCCCATCTTTCGAACTGATCGGCCCGGCAGCGCCCGTGATCGTGACACTGTGCCGGCTCGTACAAGGTTTGGCGCTGGGCGGCGAGGTCGGGCCCTCGACCGCGTTCCTGATCGAACTGGCACCCCGGGACCGGCGCGGCTACTACGCCAGCTGGCAATTCGCCAGCCAGGGCCTCGCCATGTTCGCGGCGGGTCTCGTCGGCGTAGCCCTGACCGGATCGCTCACATCGGTCGAGCTCGAAAGCTGGGGCTGGCGGGTGCCGTTCGCGCTCGGTCTGCTCCTGTTGCCGCTCGCTTTGTATTTGCGCCGGCGTATGCCAGAGACGCTGGTGCAATCATCGGCCGAAAAGATCCCACATCCCGGCGCGGTGGCGACGGAAACCCCTCGGCTTTGGCAGCATAGCCGTCTCATCCTCCTGTCGGTCCTGGTGATCCTGGGCGCGACCGTGTCGACCTATATCGGCACCTACATGACGACCTATGCCATCGCGACCTTGAAACTGCCCCCGACGATGGCCATGACCGCGACCGTCGTCGTCGGCATCGTAACCTTCGCCTTTTCGCTGCTCGGCGGCTGGCTGTGCGATCGGATCGGCCGCAAGCCGGTCATGCTGATCCCACGCATTCTGCTCGTCCTGGTGACCTATCCGGCCTTTCTGATCCTGATCGAGCAGAAGACGGCGACCGCTTTGTTCACCGTCACGGCGATCCTGGCGGCCCTGACGGCGCTCACCACGGCGGCATCGCTGGTGGCGCTGCCCGAGTTGTTTCCGAAGAGCCTGCGCGCAACCGGCCTGGCGATCGGCTACGCGGTCGGGGTCTCGGTGTTCGGTGGCACGACCCAGTTCATCGTCACCTGGCTGATCGGTGTGACCGGCAACGCGGCAGCACCGGCCTGGTACGTCACGATCGCCAGCGTGGTGACCGTGCTTGCCATGTTCGCGCTGCCGGAGAGCCGCGACCGCGAGGTTCACGACTGACCGGAACAACTTCCCGCTTTCCCAGACGCATCTTAAATTCAGGAGGCATTCCATGATCATGCTGTCTCGTCGTGCCCTGCTCCGGGCCACCCCGCTCGCCCTGGGTGTCATGGCCATAGGCCCCCGTCGGGCGATGGCCGCCGATTTCAATGTGGTTTTCTACGACAGCTTCGCGCCGCTCAGTTTTCTGGATGACGATCACAAGATCGTCGGCATTTTGCCGGACGTGGTGAATGAGATTATGGGACGCCGGTTGGAGGTGCCCGTCGCCCTTCAAGGCCTGCCTTGGGCGCGGGCCCAGCTGCTGGTCCAGGATGGCAGCGCCGATGCGTTCTGTACGCTGCCGACGCCGGCGCGACGCGACTATGCGTTTTTCACGGAAAATTCCGTGATCGTCGAGAAGACCCAGCTTTTCTATGCGATCGACAACCCGCGCAAGGCCGAGATCGAAGCCATCCGAACTGTCGACCAGCTCAAAGGCTTTCGTCAGGGCGACTATGTCGGCAATGGCTTCGCCGAAGCGACGTTCAAAGGGCTGCCGATCGAATTGACGCCGACGCTCGACAGCGTGTTCAAGAAGATCGATGCCGGGCATCTCGATATCTTCGTCGGGACGGACATTGTCGCCATGAGTGTCGTGAAGAAGCTCGGGCTCGGCGACAGGATACGGAGCATTCCGGTCGAGATCGGGGCGCCGACGCCGTTCTGCATCGGCATCCGCAAAAGCCTGCCCCACGCAGAGTCCATGGTGGCGCGCGCGAATGACGCGATCGCAGCCGCGACCAAGGACGGCAGCCTCGCGAAAATCATCGAACGCTATACGAGCTGACGGAATGCGTGGGGACCAACCTCCGATCGGAGGCTGGTCTCCGTGCTGCGCCGGATCCCGATCCCCCGCGCCCTCGGGATCCGGCGTCCTTCTTGGAAGATGGAGACCTTAATGAACCTTGCCAAATCTGCGGCCGACATGATCGCCCGCAGCCTGATGTTCCGGGTGCTGCTGCCGATCGGGGCTTTGCTGGTGGTGCTGGTTGCGGGTTCCGTGGCCGGTGTCGCCATCAAGGACAGTGCTGCGGCGCGCGAGGGCTTGAGCGCCAAGGCCAAGCTGATCGCCGACATTGCCGGACGAGGCACCGCGGACGCGATCTGGAACCTGGACGCGCAGCTGGCCAAGGCCTCGCTGGCGGCGCTCGCGGTCGATCCCGACTATGTCGGCAGCACGCTCAGCGACGATCATGGTGCCGCCTTCGCCAACGACGGCGCCAAACAGGCCAGCGCCGGCGCGCTGATCGTGGAGAAGGTGCCGGTCGTGCGCGTCGACCAGGGCAAGCAGACGGTGGTCGGGGCCCTGGAACTGCGTATGTCGACGGCGCGGGCCGATGCGGCGATCGCGCGGGCGACCTGGATGCTGGCGCTGGTGGGCGGGGCGGCACTGGCCGTGGTCTGCGGGCTGCTGCTGTGGA
>Ga0302314_10001080_pt1 | contig 50818 bp, 35 predicted proteins | sample III_Palsa_N2_3_FD_200533 | JGI IMG/M metagenome (GOLD analysis project Ga0302314, IMG submission 200533) | Peat permafrost microbial communities from Stordalen Mire near Abisko, Sweden - III_Palsa_N2_3 | ecosystem: Environmental > Terrestrial > Soil > Palsa > Peat permafrost | place: Sweden... | reverse complement strand
ATTTCCGGCAGTGTTGAAATAGAGCGCCTGATAGCCGACCGCCACATTCGCGCTTCCATAGGAGCTATTAGGCTCGTTTCCTACTTCAGAAAAGAGGGCACCGCTACCGACGGCCGTGTTTTGGATTCCGGATGCATTGGAATGAAGCGCGTTGTAGCCTATTGCGGTGTTGTCCTGGCCAATATCATTAGAGAGCGCGCCAGCGCCGGCGGCGGTGTTGTTGATCCCCGTTACATTGAGCGATAGGGCGCCGCTGCCGACGGCGGTGTTGTTGGTGCCCGTTACATTGAGCGATAGGGCGTCGCTGCCGATGGCTGTGTTGAACGAGCCGGTCAGATTGGAAAAGAGCGCATTAAAGCCAAATGCGGAATTTTGGTTCCCTTTCGTGTTGAGGTAGAGGGCCTCGAACCCGCTGGCTGTATTGAAGGTACCGCTCGTGTTGGAAGTAAGTGTCCCAAGGCCAATGGCAGTATTGGCGAATCCGTCCGTGTTTGAAGCGAGCGAGGAAAAACCCACGGCCGTGTTATCGCCGCCCGTCGTATTCGAAGAAAGCACCAGATAGCCCACGGCCGTGTTGTACCTGCCGGAACTGTCGATAAGGAGAGCCTGATAACCGTCTGCCGTATTGTCATCTCCAGTCGTAATGGAACTGAGCGCCTGGTAGCCGGTTGCCGTGTTGCCAGTCTGGGCGTGGGCGCATAGGCAGGTGAACAGAGTGACGATCAAGCCTATAAGTTTGGCGGGGGCATTGTTTCTGTTTTTCATATTGGACTTTGCTTTGCGGACAGTTGTCGAATTCACGTGACCATTTGCAGACGGAAATGAATGAAGGTCCGCTGAGTCCAGTTAGCAAAACGCTCAGGTGCAATTTCTGAAAGAAGGGGTAGTAGTCAGACTTCGTGAAATCGGCTTCGGGGTGGTTGAGTCCTAGCACGAAGCGAAGCACCCCCCTTCATTTTAACAACGTCTGCGGGACAGGAGTCGCGCCCGCTCGTGGAACGCCCGGGCCGCCTCGGTGAGGCTCACGCCGTGCTCCGCAAAGAGGCGAAGGGCTTGCTGGGCGTCCGTCCGTTGCGCGTTTGTGAGGGCCAGGGTCGACTGGCCGAAACGCTGCATCTCCGGCCGATTAGTCCGGAGCCACTCATCGGCTGCCTCACGACTCGGCGACATGGGACGATGCCAGGGGCCGGCCGCATTGCGGAGGCCTTTGATCGTCCACTTCGAGTTTGAACCGCCCCACTTGAAGCGGACGACGGTCGGTTTCGATGTCCTAATGTTATGTGGAGACAACTGACGCTCGGTCCAAAGTGCCATCGTATCGTCAGTGGCCACGGCGCGAACCGCATCATAATAGAGCAAGGTGTTGGTGCCCGGGGCCGGGCTCGAACCGACACTTCCTTGCGGAAATCGGATTTTAAGTCCGAAGCGTCTACCATTCCGCCACCCGGGCGCTAACCCGCCGAATATCGGCCAAACGGCCCGCCGAAGGCGAGCGTTTCATGGGGCCCACCGGCGGACAAATCCCGTGTCGCCAAGCGGGCATGGTCCCGACAAGTTCGGGCCGCCCTACCCCATGCAAACACCTGCCCCCCGGCTTTCGGTGACGGAGAAGGTTGGCTACAGCCTCGGCGACGTGGCCACCAACTTCTTCTTCATGTCGATGGTGCTCTACCAGACCCGTTTCTACACCGACACGGTCGGGCTGACCGCCGGGGCCGTCGGCACGCTCTTCCTGCTCGTGCGCGGAGCGGACGCCGTGTTCGACCCCATCGTGGGCGCGCTGTCCGACCGGACCAAGACCCGCTGGGGCAAGTTTCGGCCCTGGATTCTCTGGACGGCGGTGCCGATGGGCCTGGTCTTCTGGCTGGTCTATCGCACGCCGGACTTCGGGCCGACGGGCAAGTTAGTTTACGCCTCGGTCACCTACGTCCTGATCATGATGCTGTATTCGGCGAACAACACCCCGTATTCGGCCCTGACGGGGGTGATGACCGCGGACGAAAGCCAGCGCACCAGCATCTCGACCTACCGCTTCGTGGCCGCCATCTTCGGGCAGTTCCTGATCCAGGCCCTCACGCTTCCGCTGGTGGACAAGCTGGGCGCGGGCAATTCCGCCCGGGGCTGGTCGCTCACGATGGGGATTTTCGGCACGATCATGGTGGTGCTCTACCTGATCACCTTCGCGACCACCCGGGAGCGGCTGCTGCCGAATCCGCGCCAGCAGAGCACGGTGTCCCAGGACCTGCAGGACGTCTTCACCTGCGTCCCCTGGGTCATGATGTTCCTGCTCACCCTCTGCGTCTTCACCTCGATCGTCCTGCGGGGCAGCTCGATGAACTACTACTTCGCCTACTACCTCGACCCGGCCTCGCTCCGGTCCTTCCTCGGCCAGGTCGGACTGTCCTCGATCGGGAATGGCCCGGTCACGGGCTGGAAGTCGGCCCTGGACGCCCTCGGGCTCATCGCCCGGCCGGATGGCTCCAACACCGCCTCGGTGGCCCTCAGCTTCTTCCTCATGGCCGGCAACGTGGTCCAGGTGATCGGCATCCTGCTCTCGAAGCCGCTCTGCGAGCGCTTCGGCAAGAAGAGCGTCTTCATCGCGGGGATGGGGCTGTCCACCCTCGTCACCGTGGCGATCATCGTCGTGCCCCCGACCGCCATCAACCTGCTGTTCGTCCTCAGCCTGCTCTGGCCGCTCGGCTGGGGCCCGACCGTGCCGCTCCTCTGGGTCATGATTGCCGATGTCGCCGATTTCTCCGAGTGGCAGCACTCCCGGCGGGCCACCGGGTTCATCTACGCCGGCATCCTGTTCGCCCTCAAGGCCGGCCTCGGCTTCGGCGGCGCCCTCAGCGCGTGGCTCCTCGCCGCCTTCGACTACGTGCCGAACACCCTCCAGACGCCGCACGCGCTCCTCGGCATCCGCCTCTGCGCCACGGTCTTCTCCGCGGTGCCCTTTGTCCTGGGCCTCATTTGCCTCGCGGTCTACCCGATCGGCCGTGAACTGGGCGCGCGGGTGCAGCGGGAGCTGGCGGAGCGCCGGGTGGCCCTCGCCGCGACCTGACCCCCATGCGCCGCGCCGCGCTCGCCCTCCTGCTCGCGGCGTCGCCCTTCCTGCGGGCCGACGACGGCTACCGCCTCTGGCTCCGCTATGACCGGATCACCGACGAGCCCCTCCGGGCGGCCTACGCGGCCGCGCTGCCGCGGATCGAGCTCGTGGTCCCCTCCGGTCACGCCACACCCATCACGACTTCCGCCCGGGACGAGCTGACCGTCGGTCTCCGCGGCCTCCTCGGCGTCGAGGAGCCGATCCGGATCGTCCGCCTCGAGGACCCCCTCCTGCAGCCGCCCCGGGAAGGCTACAGCATCCAGGGCGGCGCCGGCGCCCCGCTCCGCATCCTGGCGAACGACGACGCCGGGATCCTCTACGGCGCCTTTGCGCTCCTGCGCGCCCTCGGGACCGCGCGGCCGCCGTCCGCGCTCGTGACGGCCAGCGCCCCCCGGATCCAGCGCCGCATCCTCGACCACTGGGACAACCTGAACGGCTTCGTCGAGCGGGGCTTCGCCGGGCGGTCGCTCTGGGACTGGTTCACCCTGCCCGACTACCTCGACCCGCGGTACCGCGACTATGCGCGCGCGGACGCCTCCGTCGGCATCAATGGCGCGGTGCTGAACAACGTGAACGCCGACCCGCTGGCGCTCACCGCCCCCTACCTGGCCAAGGTCGCCGCCCTGGCCGGCGTCTTTCGGCCCTACGGGATCCGGGTCTACCTCTCGGCCCGGTTCAGCGCCCCGGTTGAGCTGGGCGGCCTGAAGACCGCCGACCCCCTCGATCCGGCCGTGATCCGCTGGTGGAACGCCAAGGCGGACGAGATCTACCGGCTGATCCCCGACTTCGGCGGCTTCCTCGTGAAGGCGAATTCGGAGGGCCAGCCAGGTCCCCAGGACTACGGGCGCACCCACGCCGACGGCGCCAACCGCCTGGCCGACGCCGTCGGCCGCCATGGCGGCATCGTCATGTGGCGCGCCTTCGTCTATAGCCAGCATGACGCGGACGACCGCACGAAGCAGGCGTACAACGAGTTCCATCCGCTCGACGGGAAGTTCCGGGACAACGTGCTCCTGCAGATCAAGAACGGCCCGCTGGACTTCCAGCCGCGGGAACCCTTCCATCCCCTCTTCGGCGCCATGCCGCACACCCAGCTGGCCCTGGAGGTCCAGCTGACGCAGGAGTACCTGGGCGGATCGATCTACCTCGCCTACCTGGCGCCGCTCTTCAAGGAGTGCCTCGACTCCGACACCTACCGTCCCACCGAGGGGTCCACCGTGGCCCGGGTGATCGACGGCAGCCTGGACCACCACCGGCTGACCGCGATGGCCGGGGTGGCGAACCTCGGCGCCGACCGGAACTGGACCGGCCATCCGCTCGCGTCCGCAAACTGGTACGCCTTCGGGCGCCTGGCGTGGGACCCGGCCCTCGACAGCGGCGCCATCGCCGCGGAGTGGGTCCGCCAGGCGTTCTCCAACGACCTGAACGTCGTCGGCACCGTGACGTCCCTCCTCCTCCGCTCGCGCCCCGCCATTGTCGACAGCTCCATGCCGCTCGGCCTCCACCACATCATGGCCCGGGACCATCACTACGGCCCGGGTCCGTGGACCGAGGGCGGCCGGGCGGATTGGACCGCGCCCTACTATCACCGGGCCGATGCGGCCGGCCTCGGCTTCGATCGCACCGCGACCGGTTCCAACGCCCTCGCCCTGTACGCCCCCGAGCTGGGCCGCCTCTGGGGCAACCTGGCGACCTGCCCCGACGACCTGCTCCTCTGGTTCCACCATGTGCCGTGGGACTACCCGATGCGCTCGGGCCGGACCCTCTGGGACGAGCTCTGCTTCCGCTACCAGCGCGGCGTCGACGAGGTGCGCGTGATGGAGAAGCAGTGGGACACGCTCCGGGGCGCGGTGGACCCGGAACGCTTCGCCCATGTCCAGGCGCTCCTGGGACGCGAGGAGCGCGACGCCGCGTTCTGGCGGGACAGCTGCATCCTCTACTTCCAGCAGTTCTCAAAGCGGCCCGTGCCCGCGGGAGTGGAGAAGGCCGCCCACCCGCTCGACTACTACGAGTCGGTCCAGCTGCACTACGTGCCGGGGACCCCGAGCGGGAAATAGCCGTCAGAAGCCGATGCTGACGCCCCCGTCGACCGGCAGGACGACGCCGGTCACGAACCGGGCCGCCGGGGAGGCGAGGTAGACCGCGGCCCAGCCGATGTCGATCGGCTCTCCGAACCGGGCCATCGGGGTGCGGCTGATGACCTTCTCCCGCCGCTGCGGGTCGCCCGCCATCGCCTTGCGGGAGAGCGCGGTCTCGATCCAACCGGGCGCAATCGCGTTCACCCGGATGCCGAGCGGCGAGAACTCCGTCGCGTAGGTCCGGACCATGCCGAGGTAGGCCGACTTGGCGGCGGCATAGGCGACCACCTGGGGAATGCCGAAGAGCGACGCCATCGAGGCGGTGAAGAGGATCGTGCCCGCCTGGCGCTCGGTCATGCCCCGGGCCGCCGCAATCGTGAGGGCATGGGCGCCCAGCACGTGGGTGCGGAGCACCCGCTCGAATTCCTCGGTCGAGGTTTCGAGCGCCGGCTTCTTCAGGTGGATCCCCGCGTTGTTGACGAGGCAGGTGATCGGACCGACCGCGGCCTCGGCGCGGGCGACGAGGGCCGGCGCCTGGGCGAGGTCGGTCACGTCATGCGGCAGGGCGGTGGCCCCGTCTCCCAGCGCCTGCACCGTTTCGGCGAGTTCCGGCTCGCGCCGCCCGACCAGGATAACCTGGGCCCCGGCGGCGTGCATCGCCTCGGCGATCGCGCGGCCGATGCCGCTGCCCCCGCCGGTGATGAGGGCGGTCTCGCCGCGCAGGGAGAAGGCGCTTGGAAAGGAGGGTTTCGTCATGGGATTCCGAGGGACTGCATCGCCGCGCGCATGTAGCCCAGGGCGAAGGCCATGCCGGCATGCCAGGGAGCCGCGCACGACATCTGCGGGGTGTGGTCGGGAATGAGCACCCCGTCAAACCCGTTGCGCTTCAGGATCGAAAGCACCCGCAGCATGTCGACCTCCCCGTCGTCGATGAAGGTCTCCTTGTAGGTCGGCACCTTGCCGGCGACATTGCGGAAGTGCACGTAGCCGAGCCGGCCGCTCCGGCTGTACTGCTCGATGGCCTCGTAGAGGCCGCCCTCCGTCATCTCGGCCAGGGAGCCGATGCAGAACTCCAGGGCGTTGGCGCGGCTGGGATTGAGGTCGAGCACCCGCTGGTACATCGCCGGCTGGTAGACGAGGCGGGGCTGGCCGCGGATGGTCGGCATGGGGGGATCGTCCGGGTGGAGGGCCAGCCGCACGCCCGCCTGCTCCGCCACGGGCAGGACCTCGCCGAGGAACCGCTCGAGCCGCCGCCAGAGCTCGTCGGGGCTGATGGCCGCCAGGGTGCCGGGGGGCGCCGCGGGATCGTAGACCATGTTCCAGGCCATGCCGTTCGGGATCGGCAGGTCGTAGGGTCCCTCCATCCCGACGGAGGGCGCCCCGCCGCGGGCGTAGTTTCCCCGGGTGCGCCCGGCGACGCCGGCGATGCTGAAGTTGTACCCCATGATCGGGATGCCCGCCTCCCCGAGGCGCCGGAGGATCGTCTGCACGTTCTGCACGTGGAGCGCCCGCTTGGGGCCGTCGAGCAGGATGTCGTGCCAGTGCGCCGGGTCGAAGTTCTCCACCGCCTCCAGTCGAAGGCCCTCGGCCTCGGCCCCGGCGCGCACCGCCGCCAGCCCGGCCGTGGTCCACAGCGCCTCCGGGTCCCCGGCGAGCCCCCAGCCCCAGTCGGTGCCCGTCGGCTGGTCGTCCCGCGTGACGTGGCCGCCCCCGCGGAAGTAGTCGACCAGGTGCGCCACCACGTGGGTCGCACCCGCCTGCCGGGCGAACTGGAAGTTTTCCCGCGTCAACATGTGCCGGTAGAGGCCGATTCCGAGCTTCATGGGGAGAGCGTGACGGTGACGGTCGGGGCGGCCGCCCCGGGGGCCAGCGCGAACCGGGCGCTGCCCTGCCGGCCGCCGGCCGAGGCCTGGACCGCGTAATCGCCGTAGAATCCCCGCGCGCGGAGGAGGCCATCGGGTCCGGCGGCCGCCTCGAGCCGGGTCCGCCACTGGCCCAGCACCAGCGAGCGGTAGACCGCGCCGCTCGGCTTCTCGGACCAGTCCGACCGGTACATCGCGGCCACCGGCCGCCAGTGAGCCTTCTCCCAGAAGCCCCAGACCTGGACCCCGATCACGGAGGGATGGCTGAACATCAGGATCAGGAAGTCCCGGGTGTAGTCCGCCTGCAGCTCCTCGTCCTCGGTCCGGATGTCGAATTCGGTCACGCGCATCGGCAGGTGGAACCGGTCGTATCGGCCGAGGACCTTCAGCACCTCCTCTGGGGCGTTGGGCTGCTCGTCGATGTGGGCCTGGAGGCCGAGGCCCCCGAGGGGCGCCCCTTCGGCCTGCAGCTGCGCGACCGTGCCCTCGAACGCCGCCACGTGCTCGGCATCGGTCGTCTCGTCGTGGTTGCTGAAGTCGTTCAGGTAGAGCCGCACCTCGGGCATGGCGGCGTGGGCCGTCCGGAACCAGTCCGCCATGATTCCCGGACCGAAGAGGTCCATCAGGTCGTGGTTGGTGTGGGGCTCGTTCAACGTGTCCCACTCCTCCACGAGTCCCCGGGTGGCCGCCGCCATCTCCCGGATGTGGGCGTCGACGATGCCGGGGATCTCGCCCTGCCGGGGGGTGCCGATCAGGTCCTGCACCGCCTTCGGCAGGTTCTTCCTCCCCGGCCAGACGAGCACGTGGCCGCGGGTATGGAACCCGTGGTCCCGCAGCCAGCGCAGCCCCGCCAGCGACTGCGCCGGCGAGTAGGCCGGGCCCCAGTCGCCGACCCAGGTCACCCACTTGAGGTCGTTCTCCGGGCTGGCGGCATTGAAGAGCTCCAGCGCCTTGCGCCGGTAGACCTCGTTGTCGGGCGAGTCCGTGACCAGGCGGGCAAACTGGAGGGCCGAGCCCCACTGGAAGGCGGCGCGCGCCTCCTCCAGCCGGACGTGCGCGCCGGGCACGGGCTGGCCGGCCGCGTCGACCACCCGGACCCGGAGGTCGCCCTTGCGGACCTTCTCGATCCGCGCCAGGGCCTCGCGCCGCCAGGCGGCGCCGGCCTCGCGGCCGGCATAGGTGAAGCGCGTGCGGGGCAGGGAGTCCCGGGAGCGGGCATGCCCGTAGGTGAGGATCTCGACCCCACCCACCTCGACCGTCTGGCGCATAAAGCCGAAGCCGAAGGACACGAGCCCGGCGCCCGCGGCGAGCGGGTGCGCGGCTTGGAAGGGCAGCTCGAACTCCTGCCAGTCGCGCCCGAAGGAGACCCGGGTCTCGAGGACCGGATCGCCGGGTCCGGTGGGCCGGACCTTCACCTGCACGCGGCCGGTGCCGGACTCGTCGGTGGTCGAGAGCGCCCGGGCAAAGAAGCGCACGAGGCCGACGTCACCCGGAGCCAGCGCCCGGGCGAGGGGGGCCTGGAGGTCAACCGCGTCCCCCCGGGTCTGGTCCGCCGTGGTCTCGACCCTCCAGGCGCGGGCAAAGCCGGGGCCGTCCGCCTCCACGACCGAATAGCCCATCCCGCCGTCATGGTTCGCCGGCGCGAAGGCGCCCATCGGGTCGGCCGGCACCAGCGGCTCGCCGCCCGGGGGCGGGGCCTCGCCGCGGCCGGCGGCCGCGACGCCGACGAGCGCCGCCAAGGCCAGAAGCCGGGAGGCGACCATCACCGGGAAGGGCCCGGGAGGGGAAGCGGGACGACAGTCATGGGGAGGGAAGGCCGGGAGCAGCCGCGGCCGGGGGAAATTAGGCTTTCCAATCCCGCCGGGAAAGGACGAACTTCCGGGCATGAAGAGTCTCCCCGTCCGCCGCTGCGCGGCCGCCTGTGCCCTCGCCGTCGCCTTTGCCTCGCCGGCCTATCCGTGGTGGTCCAACGAGCACCGGGCGATCGGAGAGGTGGCCGCCGCCAGCCTGAACGACACGGCCAAGGAGCAGGTGGCGAAGATCCTCGGCAACGACGACCTCGGGGCCATCGCGACCTACATGGACGACCTGCGGGAGGCGTTCTTCCACGCCGGTCCCCTGGGCCAGGACCCCGAGGCGCTCCAGTTCAACTCCTACTTCCCGCACAACAACACCTGGCACTACATCGACCTGCCGCTCGGCACGACCGCCTACACGCTGGACGACCCCTTCGGGAACCCCCAGGACGTCGTGCACCAGATCGAGGCCGCCGTCGACGTCCTCGAGGGCAAGGGCGATCCCCGGATCAGCCCGAAGATGGCGCTCCGGATGATCGTCCACTTCGTCGGCGACCTCCACCAGCCCCTGCACGCCGCCAACGGGTACTATATCGTGAACCCGGACCACACCGTGAAGCTGGTGACCGACCCGGCGCAGTGCAAGGGCCTCCCCAACGACAAGGGCGGCAACAGCCTCCATTTCGGCAAGGGCAAGAACGACGAGCTCCATGCCTACTGGGACTCGGGCGGCTTCGGGAAGGTGGCCGGCTCGGACGACCCGGCCAAGATCGCCGCCGTGCTGGCTCAGACCGTCGCCGCCAGCGGGACGGCCTGGAAAAGCCCCGGCGACTACCACCACTGGGCGGAGGGCTGGGCCACGGAGAGCGTGGTGGCCGCGCGGGTCGCCTACGACGGGATCGTCTTCGGGAAGGAAACCCCGAGCAACAAGGACCCGGCGGAGATCTACCGCATCGAGATCACCCTGCCCCCGGGCTACGATGCCGCCGCGGTGCCGCTCGCGACCACGCGGATGTCCCAGGCCGCCTACCACCTGGCCGAAATCCTAAACGCGATTCACTGGTCTACCTGAGGGGCCGCTCCAATTTTCTCGCCCCGCGGGGCGGCCTTGGCAGGCTGGGGCCATAGTAACCCCCTTACCCCCAACATGAAGTTACCCAAGACCGTGCATTTGGGAGCGGCGACTGCCTTCGCCCTATCCCTCGTCTCCACCGTTCGCGCGAGCGAATCCGACATCAAGATCCCCGACCTGAACACCGTCTCCTTCATGGGAGGCGCGCTCAGCGGCTCGGCGGTGCTGATGATCGGCCTCGTCGTCTGCCTCGGCGGGATGGTCTTCGGCTGGATCCAATACGTGCAGACCCGGAACCTGCCGGTCCACTCCTCGATGGCCGCCGTCTCCCACATCATCTGGGAGACCTGCAAGACCTACCTCGCCCAGCAGGGCAAGTTCCTGGCCGTCCTGTGGCTGCTGATCGCGGCCTGCATGGCCTATTACTTCGGGAGCCTGTCCGGCGAGTCCGCCGGCCACGTGGTCGTCATCCTCCTCGCCTCGATCCTCGGCATCCTCGGGAGCTACGGCGTGGCCTGGTTCGGGATCCGGATCAACACGGTCGCGAACTCGCGCGCGGCCTTCTCGGCCCTGCGCGGCAACGCCCTGGCCACCCTCCTCATCCCGCTCAAGTCGGGCATGAGCATCGGCCTGCTCCTCGTCGCGATCGAGCTCTTCTTCATGATCTGCATCCTGAAGTTCCTGCCCTCCGAGCTCGCCGGGCCCTGCTTCATCGGCTTTGCCATCGGCGAGTCGCTCGGGGCCTCGGCGCTCCGGATCTGCGGCGGCATCTTCACCAAGATCGCCGACATCGGCGCCGACCTGATGAAGATCGTCTTCAACCTGCCGGAGGACGACCCCCGCAACCCCGGCGTCATCGCCGACTGCACCGGCGACAACGCCGGCGACTCCGTCGGCCCGACCGCCGACGGGTTCGAGACCTATGGCGTCACCGGCGTGGCGCTGATCGCCTTCCTGGCCCTGGCGCTGGCGGCCAACCCGGGGCTCTGCGGCACCCTGATCGTGTGGCTCTTCGCCATGCGCATCCTGATGCTGATCACCTCGCTCCTCAGCTACTTCGTGAACGGCGCGATCAGCACGGCGCTCTTCGGGAGCAAGAAGGACTTCAACCTCGAGCACCCGCTGACCAGCCTGGTCTGGATCACCTCCCTGGTCTCGATCGGCGTGACCTACGGCGCCACCTACTTCCTCCTCGCCCACCGCGTCGACTGCCCGCCCGACCTCTGGTGGGTGCTGGCGACCATCATCTCCTTCGGCACCATCGCCGGGGCGCTGATCCCGGAGTTCACCAAGGTCTTCACCTCGACCGAGAGCCGGCACGTCAAGGAGGTCGTCACCTCCTCGAAGCAGGGCGGCGCCTCGCTGAACATCCTCTCCGGCTTCGTGGCCGGCAACTTCTCCGCCTTCTGGACCGGGCTCGTGATCCTCGGGCTCATGTTCGGCGCCTACCTGATCTCGGGCAACCCCGCCCTCCAGGCGATCATGCCGGACGAGTTCCGCTTCGCCGCCCCGATCTTCGCCTTCGGCCTCGTCGCCTTCGGCTTCCTCGGGATGGGCCCGGTGACGATCGCCGTCGACAGCTTCGGCCCCGTCACGGACAACGCCCAGTCCGTCTACGAGCTCTCGCAGATCGAGGCCAACCCCGGAACGGCCGCCGAGATCGAGCGCGACTTCGGGTTCAAGCCCGACTTCGCCCACGCCAAGCACCAGCTGGAGAAGGGCGACGGCGCCGGCAACACCTTCAAGGCCACCGCCAAGCCGGTCCTGATCGGCACTGCCGTGGTCGGCGCGACGACGATGGTCTTCGGGATCATCATGCTCCTGAAGCGCCTCCACCCCGACACGATCGAGCGGCTCTCGCTCGTCCACCCCGAGGCCATGATGGGACTCCTGATGGGGGGCGCCGTCATCTACTGGTTCACCGGCGCCAGCACCCAGGCGGTCGTGACCGGCGCCTACCGCGCGGTCGTCTACATCAAGGAGAACATGAAACTGGACGCCGCCACCGCCTCGGTGGCCGCCTCGAAGGAGGTCGTCCGCATCTGCACCCAGTACGCCCAGAAGGGCATGATCAACATCTTCATCGTCGTCTTCTGCTTCGCCCTGTCCCTCGCCTTCTTCGACCCCTACTTCTTCATCGGCTACCTGATCGGGATCGCCTTCTTCGGCCTCTTCCAGGCGATCTTCATGGCCAACGCCGGCGGCGCCTGGGACAACGCCAAGAAGATCGTCGAGGTGGAGCTGAAGCAGAAGGGCACGCCGCTCCACGCCGCCACCGTGGTCGGCGACACCGTCGGCGACCCCTTCAAGGACACCTCCTCGGTCTCGCTGAACCCGGTGATCAAGTTCACGACCCTCTTCGGCCTCCTGGCCGTGGAGATCGCGGTCAAGATGGAGCCGGCCGTGAAGCACGGGATCGGCGCCGCCGTCTTCGTCGTCGCCCTGGTGTTCGTCTACCGCAGCTTCTACTCGATGCGGATCCCGGTCGACTGAGCGGGCCGGAAGGCGCCAGCCGTCCTGAGATCGAGCCCGGGCGATGGTCCCGGGCTCGCCTTTTTCTCCCTGCCGGCCAGCGTGACGCACTTTTGCATGACGTACTTTAACGTCATGGCATTTGACAACACGCTCTTTTGCGCCATGAATCGGGCATGGCCACCCTGGTAAACCCCTTCTTCTTCGAGTCCCCGAGCGACGAGCCCGGGTTTACCGACCGGGCGGAGCTCCTACCCCGCCTGACCCAGCTCATGACCGAGAAGGGGCGCCGCGCCCTGGTGCACGGCCGCCGCCGGATGGGGAAGACCTCCCTGATCCGTCACGCGGCCCGCCTCAGCAAGAAGACGTTCATCTACTGTGACGTCAGCATTCCGGCGAGCCTCACGGAACTGGCGAAGCACCTCCTGGCCGGAGTCCCCAAGCCCGCGACCTCCCAGGTCGGGCGCCTGCTCGAGATCGCCAACCGCCGGCTGAAGACCGTCTCGGTCACGGCCAAGAACGTCCTGTCCCTGGTCGCCGAGATCCGCCCTGACGAGGCCGAAAAGACCCTGGAGGAGGTGCTCAGCACCCTGAACGACCTCGCCGCCGACCAGGATGACATCTGGACCATCTGCCTCGACGAATTCCAGATGATCCAGCGCCTGGGTGGCGAAGGCATCGACTGGAAGCTGCGCGGGATCATGCAGGACCACCGGAACCTCACCTACATCTTCTCCGGGTCCGATCACCGCCTGATCGAGTGGATGACGGCCGCGGACGCGCCGTTCTTCAAGCAGCTCCAGCACATCGAGGTGGGCCCGATCGAAACCGGCCATCTGGCCGCCTGGATGGGCAAGCGGGCGGCCCGCGGCGGCCTCGCGCACTTTCCCTGGGCGGAAGAGGTAATCGCGGCCGCCGGACCCTGCACGGGCGACATCGTGCGCCTGGCGCACCAGGTCTTTGACCTCGCCGGCTCCGGCGCCAAGGGGAACCTGGTCGGCCAGGGATTCGACCGGATCGCCCTCGAGGAACTGAAGGCCCCCTTCCTGGAGAAATGGGGCGAACTCTATCCGCCCCAGCGCTCGGTCCTGCGGGCGATCGCGGACGGCCAATCTCCTTCCTCCGAAACCACCCTCCGGCGGTACAACCTGCGAACGGCGTCGACCGCGACGACCGCGGTTCGCGCCCTGATAAAGACGCAGGTCCTTATCCGGACCAATGGAACGGTGGGCTTCGACAACCCCTTCTTCAAACGCTGGGTGGCCTACAATGGCATCACCCCAGCCTCCGCCTAACTCCGGGGAGCGACAATCGATACCCTTTTCCTGTTTCTTAGCGTTCTTTCAGAGGGAGAGGACATCCAAAAAAAGGTGAACGCACGAACCGGTTGCCACTCTTGTGGCCGGCAGCTTGATGGCATCTTTGAGGAAGAAGGAGCAGTCGAATCACGACTTCATCTGCTTCCCGCGCGGTCGCAGCCTCGCCCTAGCGGGTCGGGACCCGGCGGTGGTTCCCCTCGACAATACGGCGAACTATAGAAACGTCGAGGTATGCCCACCGTCTCTTTTCACGCTCCCGTCTCCGTGGTGAGACGCATTCGCGCGGCTTCGAAGAAACAAGGCGTTCCTGGCTCTAAGTTCCTTCGTGCCGCCGCCGAGCAATTCCTGGAGCGTGAGGCCGCTTCCTTTGGGACATGGGCGGACAAATTCGCGGGCGTGGTGAAGTCGGGCCGCGGTGACCTCTCCCAGCGTGGAGGCTTCGGCGCCTAGCCACCTTCTGGACGCAGGCCCTCTAGTGAGGCTGCTCGGTGCGGATGACCAGTGGCACGAATGGCGCCGAAAGACTCTAATTGCCATTCCGGCGGCCTTGCGGACGACTGAGACCGCAGTGGCCGCAGCATGCCACCATCTGCGCGACCACCGGCCCGCGTTGTCCGCAATTCTCAGGATGATTGAAGCGGGCGCATTGGTGCTCGAAACTTTGATCCCGAGGCATGCCGCCCGCGTTGGTCGATTGTTGGCGGATTACAACCAGATGGATTTCGGCGATGCCACGCTGGTTGTGCTGTCCGAGCTATATCCGAAAGCGAAGCTGGTGACTATCGATGGGAGGGATCTTACCATCTACCGGCGTGGTGATGGATCCCCGGTCCCGATCATCGCGCCAAACCGGGATTGACTGACCGATCCGATCCTACGCTCCAATTTTGAAGAAAAATGGGGCGACCAGCGGGACTCAAACCCCGAACTACACCGCCGCCGGCGCCGCGACCAGGCAGCTGACCTCGACCGGCTGCGACACCACGCGGCCGAAGATGGTCGTGAGGCCGGCCGAGGCGGCGTCGCGGCCGCGCATCGCCTCCACGATGAGGCCGGGGGCGATCTGGTCGGTCGGGTCGAAGAGCCGCCAGCCGCCGCCTAGGTAGGCTTCGAAGCAGGCGTGGAAGTTCATGGGCTCGAGGCCCACGCCGTAGCCCCCGACGTAGCGGGTCGGGATCGAGAGCGACCGGCACAGGGCGATCGCCAGGTGGGTGTAGTCGCGGCACACCCCCTTGCGGGACTGCCAGACGTCCCAGGCCGAGGTCTTCCCGTCGGTCGAGTTCGGGGTGTAGGCGATGTTCTCGTCGATCCAGCGGCAGATCGCCCGGACCTGCTCGGCGCGGTCCTCGATCTTGCCGAAGAGGTCCCAGGCGATGGGCCCGAACCGGTCGCTCTCGCAGTACCGGCTGGGGAGCGTGTAGGTGAGGATGTTGAGGGGGAGCCGCCCGGGCCGGTCGAACGGCACCGAGGCCGGCATCTCCGGCCGGTTCACGTCGACGACCGCGGCGTACTGCAGTTCAAAGGGCCCGGTCGGGGCCTCGACCCGGAGGACCCGCTCGCTGACCGAGACGGCCACGATCTCCGAGGGCAGGTCCGGCAGGCAGCGGATCGACTCCGTGACCAGCTGTTGTTGGGCGTCGGTGTTGACCAGCACGTTGAAGGTAAACGACGCGCTGGTGGCGATGACCTGGTAGCGCAGCGTGCAACCGACGGCTATATTCATTCGCCTCCAGCTTAGTTGATGAGGTCCACTCCGCAATCCTCGGCTTGGGTCTCGTACGGGACCAAAAAAGGGACCGTCAATTCCTTAAATGGCGGGTATTACGCACTTTGCCAGTTGCAAGGAGGGGACGACGGGGCAAAATGTCCGCATGCATCCCCTGCCTCCCCCGCCGTCCGCCACTTGGGGCTGGGGCTGGAAGGTTTTTTAGCACCCGCGGGGGCTCCCGAGGTCTGAACGCTCCTTCCCTCGCGTGAAAATCGTCCGTCTTCTCCTCACCCTGGTCGTGGTGATCCTGGTCCTGGCCGCCCTGGCGGTGGTGCTGGCCATCGCCCCCGTCGTCCAGACCGCCGTGGCCCAGCACGAGCTGGCCGGCGACGGCCGGTTCAAGGGCACGGTGGACTCGGTCTCGGCCGGCTTCGGCGAGGTCGACCTCGACAACCTCCACCTGGAATCGAATGGGGCGGTCCTCACGCTTCCCTCGCTGAAGGCCAAGCTGGGCCTGACGCGCGCCGTGGTGCTCCGCGACGTCCGGGTCACCCAGCTGATCGCCGCCGGCTGGACCCTCGACCTCAGCGCGGTGCCGGGGGCGGACTCGCCGCAGAAGGCGGCGATGGTCCTCACCGGCATGCTGACCCAGGCCCGTCTGCCCGTCACCAGCTCCTGGGATGACGTGGAACTCGAGGGCGACGTCATCCTGGCGGGCGTGGGCGGGGGCGCCCCCGCCAAGATGCACCTGGTCCTGAACGGCGGCGGCCTCGCGCCGGGCCACGAGGGCTCGTATACCCTGGAAGCCTCCGGCGTGACGCCCTGGTCAGCCGAGGCGGCGATTTCCGCCCACGGCACCCTGGTCCTCGCCATGGACTCCGCGCGTCACCTCCGCCGGATCGCGGTCAACCTGGTCCTGTCGGGCACGAGCAGCACCCACAAGGATGACCTGACGCTCACGGCCGGCACCTCCCGGGATCCGGGATCGGGTGAGGACACCTACACCGTCGACCTGGCGCAGGGCGCCCGCCACCTGGTCTCCGTCGAGGCCCACCTGGCCAAGGGCGCCGGCCAAGTTGCCGGGACCTGGAAGGCCGACCTCCACGACGCCGACCTGGCGCAGGCCCTGCCGAGCGTCCACTTCCCCGCCTTCCAGGCGTCCGGCCAGGGCCGGTTTGACGCCGACGCCACATTCGCGCGGCTCCACGTCCAGGGCGAGGCCCAGGGCAGCGCCAACCATTTGGGCGTCATCGCCGCCCCGCTCGAAAACCTGGGACCGGTGGGCCTGCATGCCCGCTTCGAGGGGGTCCGCGATGGCACCAGGGTCCGCTTCGAGCGCCTCGAGGTGGCGGTGGCCAACTCCCGCCCCGTGGTCGCCGTCCGGAGCGTCCAGCCGTTCTCCTTCGATGTCTCCACCCCTGCGCTGGCGGTGGCCGACCCGGCGAAGGACTGGCTGGAGGCCACGGTGCCGGGACTCCCCTTCGCCTGGCTGGCGAGCCTGACCGGCGCCACGGTGGCCAGCGGGCCCGACCTCGCGGGGGATTTCACGGTTCGCTACGCCGCCGGCACCGTCTCGCTGCGGTCCCAGGGACCGCTGCTCGCTTACGGCGTCCGCCTGCACCTGCCCGGCCTCGCCGAAGGCGAAGCCGTCGACCTGGCGCTGCCCGTGGCGGCCGACCTGGGGCCGGCCGGCTGGAAGCTGGAATCAAAGCCCCTGGTCCTCTCCCGGGACGGCCACCCCCTCGCCACCCTGGCCGGGTCGGCTTCGAGCCCGTGGGGCGACGGGCCGACGCTGACCCTGGCCGGTTCCGGCGCGGCCTCCCTCGGGCTCCTCGTCACTCCGGCCCGCCTCGCGGTCCTCGCGCCCTTCGCGGGGACGCCGGTCACGGGGGACTTCACGGTCACCCTGGCCCCGGGCGCCGCCACCGAGGTCGAGGGCAAGTTCACGGCCGCGGCGGACGCCACCCACTCGCTGTCCGGCAGCGTGCACGCCGATCTGGACGGCGCCGGCGGCGTCTCCGTGCAGGCTCCCCTCAAGCTGACGACCGGCACCAGCGTGTCCGACTTCGCCCTGGAGGGCAGCTGGACTGCCCGCGCCGAGGGCCCCCAGCTGGACCTCACCCTGACCGGGGGCAGCGTCTCCCTGGAGCACCTGCGCCTCCTCGCCGGCGCGGCCCTGGCCCGTCCGATCGGGGCCGGCGGACGCGACGCGCAGGCGTTCTGGGCGGGCACCACCGGGCGGGTCGCCGTCTCGCTCGACCGCCTGCGGACCGGGGACGCCGAGTACGTCTTCGTCGGCGCGATCTTCAACCTGGAACCCGGCGCCATCCGGATGACCAGCGGCCACGGCGGCCCGGAGCAGCACAGCCTGACCAACGTGGAGGCCACCCTGACCTTCGATTCCGCCGTCCCCGCCCCGTACCACCTGACGACGTCGGCGTCGGCCTTCGACGTCGAGGGCAAGGACCTGTTCCCGGCCAAGCCCGGCGACAATCCCGTGATCGAGGGCCACCTCAAGGTCGAGGGCTCGCTCGCCGGCGACGGGACGACCCTGGACGACCTTTTCCTCCACACCCGGGAGCGGCTCAAGCTGACGAGCACGACCGGGATCGTCCACCTGCTGAAGGTGGACGTGGCGGACGCGCTCCCCCAGGCGAACACGCCGGTGACCGACACGCTGGGCACGGTGGGATCGGCCTTCACGGCCGTCCTCGGGTCCAAGAAGGAGTTCGGCGAGAAGGTGAAGCTGAGCAAGAACGCCGACGCCGTCCTCGACTTCACGAACCAGGTCGCCGAGATCGGCTGCGACCAGATGACGGTCACGGCCACGCGCTTCCCCGACGGGGCGGTGCAGCTCGACTCGATCGAGATGCAGGCCTCCGACGAGTTCCTCCGCGGCACGGGGACCATCGGCGCCGGCACGCGGCCCCTGGCCCAGCGGCCGGTCAGCCTCAACCTTACCTACGGCGCCCGCGGCCCGCTCGCCAAGCTGCTCACGACCGCAACCCTCGGGGCCCCCGCCAAGGACGCCCAGGGCTTCACCGTCCTCAAGGAGCCGATCCACCTCGGCGGCACGTTCGAGCACCTGGACACCAAGGAGTGGCACGACCTCCTGGCCAAGGCGGCCACTGCGCCGCCGCCTCCCGCCCCGGCGAAGAAGCCGGCGAGCCCGTGAACTTCCCTTTGGCCCAGGTGAACGTCGGCCGGATCCGCGGGCCCATGGAAAGCGATTTCATGCGCGCATTCCGCGAGTACCTTGACCAGATTGGAACCCTGGACACCGCGGCGAAAATGGTGGGATGGACGGGACTCGAACCTTGCCGCCACCCCGAAGCCAAGTTACTGGAAGACGCGGACTTGTTGGATGATTAATCGTTTGAGACCGGCAAGGAGAAGCGGCGAGTCGCGATGAAGTGAAGGCAAAGCGGAGTTCTGGGCAACTTTCTGGCGACCTGCGTTGCTAGGCACCAAAATGATTCGCTCAAGGGATGACGCGTCTCGTGACCGCACGAGAAGTGACCGAGGAAGAAGTATCCATCATTTCCGTGAAGAGCTAAAGCTCCGGGCTACGATCCTTCTCCTTGGCGCGCTCGGGCACAACCGATGGCGGCGTCAATCTTGACCACCAATCGGGATCCAAATTACGGCGAAAGCTGCTTTGATCGTCAGCGGTAACCCAGGGCAAGCGCAGCTCTTCCAAACAGTACGATCCGTGTCTCCTTCTCCAGATGCGAATCCAGCTTCCGTAGGATCCGCTCTGGATTGTTTACAGGCAATTCAGCCATTTGACGCTCCCTTGGCCGCCTCTCGTGACGCCCGTCTGTGAAACAAACCGACTCCAGTGTGGCATTATACCGTCCGGAATCGGGGCCTGATTTCCTAAGCAGTCCAACAATTCATTCCAAAAACCCTCGCTGCCGGCATCGTGTTGAAGGGCGACATTTGCAATATAAGCCAAGGATCGCTCCACGCGCTCACGCCGGCCAACAAAAGCCAAAAGCTCGGCATCACATGAACTGATTAGCTGAGCCGCACACCTGATCGCGAAAGGTTCGTACTCGTTAGACCCCAGGAGCAGCAACGACACCAGCTCCTCATTCGAGATAACAGCCAAACCTGGGTCGTTCTCCACGGGAGGGTAGCCCGAACTGTAATGATAGCATCCACGGGTGACCGCGAGACGGATGAGCTTATCCATCGAATCAAACCCCGTGCTGCGTGCGCTACGCAACAGCGGCGAGATGTGGCTCGTCTCGTGCAATTCCTGTGCTAGCGTTGCCATCGGAGAATCGCTAACACAGCTCGTGCCGGAAGTATAACCGGCGCCGACATGGCAAATATCTCCCGTCTCAGGTCTTGTGACGCCGAGTTCGGAACCTTTGAACAGCGAACGGGGTTCAATTCGGAGGGCGTCTACGCGTGATCAGGCTAGGCCGGTGTAACCGACCCGGCGCCAGCGAGGGTGCAGTCGCGGCGGCGACACTTCGTACTCGGCGACACCCGGATCCTTAACAACTCCCTTGGTTGCCAGACGGCCTGCGATCCGGAGAGAACCGGCTTCCGGGCCAATCTATTCGTGGGGTTGTGACTCGAAGGCGTTGGCAAATGGCGGGATGGACGGGACTCAAACCAGGGTCCTTCAATCGCCGGCTGGCTCCGGCGGAATGAGCCGGAGCTCGGGCTCCGCATACCGTTCGCAGTCGGCGTAGAACGCCTCCGCGTCCCCGGTGAAGAGCCGGGAGCACACGCCGTCCACGACCCGGGGAAGGGCGAAGCGCAGGCCGCTCAATGACGTGATGCTGGGGCCGTGGCTGACGGCCGCGCCGGACGAGAAGACGAACACCCGGCCCAGGTAGGGGGCCTGCCCGGGGACCTTCTCCGTCAGCTCAAAATGGGGTCCCAGGTAGGCGCGCGAATGCAGGCCGGCGTCCTCCGCTTCCCCGGCGGGACGGGGACGGTCCCCCCAGGTCGCCACATGCGGCAACAGCGCGGACAGCTCGGAACGGAAGGTGACGTTGTCGGTGAGCCCGGTCGCGGCGATGACAAAGCCGAAGTCCATCACGCCCCGGGTGGTCGTGACCCGCACCCCCTCCGCCGTCGCCTCCGCCTTGACCCAGTCGGTGCCCGGGTGCAGGGCGAAGTTGGAATAGCCCATCGCCCGCTCATACCCTCCCTGGGCGGGCGGCTGGTCCCGCTGGGCCAGGAAACGCTCGAACTTCAGGCGCATCGCGTCGTCCAGCTCGTGGTAGTGCCCCTGGAACCCGGGAAACTCGAACCAGCGGTAGGGGTTGACCGTGGGAATCTCCTTCCGGCGGAAGCAGAGGTCGACCGACGCCGCGCCGGCGGCGAGCGCCATCCCCGCGCAGTCGAAGGCCCCCGCCCCGTGGCCGAGGATGCCGACCCGCCGGCCCTTCAGGTCCCCGAACCGGAGGTCCTCGGCCGCGTGCCGGCACCGGGCGGGATCGAGCGCCCGCAGGTAGGCCGGCACGAACGGCTCGCCGTCGGTGGCGTAGCCGGTGGCGAGGATGACCGTGCGCGCGTAGGCAACCTCCGGGCCGTTCGGACCCGTGCAGGCGAGCCGGAACAGGTCCCCCTCCGGCTCCAGGCCGACCAGGCTCGTCCGGTACTGGATCGGGATCTGCAGGGTCTCGCGGTACCACTCCATGTAGTCCGCGTAGTCCCGGCGCATCGTCCGCCGGAGCCCGTTCCAATACGCCTCGCCGAAGCGCTCGGTGCAGTAGGCCCGGAAGGTCAGGGACGGCAGGCCCCAGTCGGGGCCGGTCAGGTCCTTCGGCGTCCGCAGGCTCTCCATGCGGTCATAATGGGCCCAGACCCCCGCCTGCCCGCGCTCCCGCGCGTCGACGATGGCGACGCGGTCGACGCCGTTCAGCCGCAGGCCCCACCAGGCGCCCGCCCCGCTGTGGCCGGCGCCGACGATGAAGACGTTGTGCACCGGCGCGCCGGAGGGATGGGTGCGGGGCTTCACCCAGGGACGCTGGTAGATCCGGAAGTGGTCGGCCTCCCGGAGCGCGCGGGCGGCCAGGTCATCGAGGCGCGCCCGGGCCGCGGGCTCGAGGGGAGGGTTCATCGGGGTACCGCGGCGATCAGCAGCAAATGCGCCAAGCCCCCGGCCGCTCCCGGCGGCGGCCGGCGTTCAGGCCCGGAGCATCACCCGCTCGCCGCTCTTGGCCGCCTTGTAGATCGCCTCGGTGATCAGGATGTCGCGGCGTCCCATCTCGCCGGGGGCGAGCGTCGGGCGGTTCTCCAGGATCTCGAGCGCCATGCCGTCCAATTGGGCGACCTGGTGGTTGACCTTCGGCAGGTCGACCGGGCCCCGGGACGTGGTGAGGAAAGGCTCGGCATAGTAGAAGGCCGGGTCCTCCAGCCTCGCCCAGCCCTGGGGCGAGGAAGCCCGGAAGGTGCTGACCTGCTCGGCGTAGCTGGCCCGGCAGGTCGCCACCGCGCCGTCGGCGTACTCCATCTTCCAGCGGACCGTCTGCTCCACCTCGCTGAAGACCTTGGGCATTGTCACCGGGTCGAACGACGCGGTCACGGCGACCGGGGGCGCCTCGACCTTGGCCATGCAGACGGCCTGGATCACGTAGACGCCCATGTCCATCAGCGGGCCGCCGCCCGCCAGCTTCCGGTCCAGCCGCCAGACGGTCTTCGCGGTCGCCTCCGGCCACATCCGGAAGCCGTTCGCGCCCGTGATCTCCAGGAACGCGCCGAAGGTGCGGTCCCGGGCCAGCCTGGCCAGGTACTGGTGGTGGGGCTCGTAGTGCAGCCGGTAGCCGATCATCAGGCGCACGCCCGCCGTGCGGCAGGCCGCGATCATCGCGTCGCAGTCCGCCACCGAGGTCGCCATCGGCTTCTCGCTGATGACGTGCTTGCCCGCCTGGGCCGCGGCGATGCACGGGGCGGCATGGAGGCTGTTCGGGGTGACGACGTAGACGATGTCGATGTCGGGGCTTCCCGCCATCTGCCCGATCGTCTCGTAGCCGAAGATGTTCTTCTCGGGGAAGCCGTACTCCTGCGCCCACGTCCGGCCCTTGGCGGGATCGCCGGTCACGACCCCCACGAGCCGGCAGTGCTCGGTCATCTTCAGGGCGGGCCCGAGCTCGTTCGTGGAGTAGCTGCCGAGGCCCGCGAGGACGACGCCGAGCTTGCGCCCGGGCGCCGGCGCGTCGAGGGCGCGGCTCCAGCGCGGCGCCGCCGCCAGGGCGGCCGCCGCCGAGAGGCCGCCCAGGAAACGCCGCCGGCTGAGGAAGGGTATCGGGGGGGTAGGCTTCATGGGCCGAAACCTACACCGCGCCGGCCGGTCACGACAAGCTGCGGCCGTCGGGAATTCTGCCCGACCTCCGCCCTCAGGCCGCGACCACCGCCGGCGCGGCGGCCTTCCGGCCCTCGAAGGCAACCAGGGCCGAAACCAGGCCCAGGGCCCCGCCCAGCAGCCAGAACCCGAGGGGACTGGCGCCGAAGAGGGCCAGTCCCAATCCCGGGCCGAGGATCTGGGCCACGGTCCAGGTGAGGCCGTAGGAGCCCATGTACCGCCCGCGCAGCCGCGGGGGCGAGAGCCCGGCCACGTAGGCCGAGGCGACCGGCATCGCGCACATCTCCCCGAAGGTGAAGAGGACGACGCAGGCGGCAAAGCCCGCCACCGAGGTGGCGAGGGCCATGAGTCCGAAGCCGACCCCCACCATGAGGTAGCCCGCCGCCATGACGGCCATCGGCGCAAACCTCCGGGTCACCCGGGTCAGGGCGAGCTCGAAGCACACGATCAGCGCCCCGTTGGCGGACAGCAGGATCCCGTAGACCCGGGCGGAGAAGCCCGCGGCCATGACGGCCACGCCGAAGGTGCAGCTCATCTGGATGAAGACGAGCCCGATCCCGAAGGCCGCGATCAGGACGCGGTGGAGCCGCCGGTCGCTCTTCAGGGTGCGCGCCGCCTCGGCCCACCCGATCCGGTCCTCCGGCGGGTGGCTCACCTCGGGCAGGGCGAAGAGGGCCACGACACCGAAGAGGGCCGAGGTCGCGGCGTCGCCGGCAAAGAGCCAGAAGAACCCGTGGCCGGCGAGGAAGCCCGCGGTGGCCGGGCCGAACGCGAAGCCCGCGTTGATCGCCATCCGGTAGGCGGAGTACGCCGTCACCCGTTCGCCCGCGGGGACGAGGTCGGCGAGGAGCGCGCTGCTCGCCGGGCGGTAGAACTCGTTGGCGAGGCCCGCCAGCGCCGAGAGGGCCAGGATGGCCGGGAAGCTGCGGGCCTGGGAGAGGAGCAGCATCGACACGGATCCGGCGAACATCGAGAGGACGATCGTCTTCCTCCGGCCGAGGTGGTCGGCGAGGTGGCCGCCCAGGATGGTGGCAAAGACGTTGCCGACGCCGTAGGCGCCGATGGCGACGCCCGCGTCCGCCAGCGTGTAGCCCCGGCTGGTCAGGTAGATGGCCAGGAACGGGACGACGAAGCTGCCGAACTTGTTCAGGAAGGTCCCGAAGAACAGGATCCAGGCGGCGGGCGGAAGCGCCCGCAGGCTGGCGGCGAGGGAGGGGTTCGGCTTCATACAGCAAAAAACCCTGCTTACCTTTCGGCAAGCAGGGTCAAATTCTTGAAATGTTAGGTTAGGATTCGACGGGTCTGCTTGCCGTTCAGGCGTGGACGACGGTACCAATGACGCGATTGCCGCGGCGATAGCCCAAGGCGACGCGCCACATGCCGGCGGGCATGGAGAGGACGGCTTTGAGCTGGGAGGTCATCGGGAGCAGAGGGATGAAGAAGTCGGCGCGGCGATGCAACTGCGAAGTGGCCGGCCCGGCAAGTTTCCCGTCGGCTACCCGCGGATGTCGCGGTCCTTGGTCTCCGGCAGCACGAGGGACCCGATCACGAATGACATCGCGGCCACGATGATCGGAAACCACAGGCCCGAGTAGATGTCGCCGGTGAAGACCACGATCGAGGCGGCGATCAGCGGCAGGAACCCGCCGAACCAGCCGTTGCCGATGTGGTACGGCAGGGACATCGAGGTGTAGCGGATCCGGGTCGGGAAAAGCTCGACGAGGAAGGCCGCGATCGGGCCGTACACCATCGCGACGTAGGCCAGCAGGATCACCAGGAGCCCGATCACCGCGGGCTTGTTGACCGCGGCCGGGTCGGCCGACTTGGGATAGCCGGCGGGCGCCAGGGCCGCGGCGTAGGCCTGCTCGTCGAAGCCCGGCACGGTCGTGCCGGAGACGGTGAGCGAAACCGGGACGTCCGCGGAGGCGGCGGGGGCCAGGGTGAAGGGGATGCCGCGGCTGTTGAGGTAATTGCGCGCTTTGTCGGTCACGCTCGTGGGTTTCGTCGGCAGCACGATCTTCTTCGCCGCGTCCGCCAGCGCCGCTAGCGTGAGCTCGAGCCGGCCCCGGTACTCGGCGGTCGCGAGGACGACCGGGGAACGCGCCATCGCCTCGGCCAGGGCCGGGTTCGCGGCCCGGGTCAGGCCCCGGAAGATCGGCTGGTAGGTGCAGACCGCGAGGAGGAGCCCGGTCATGATGATCTTCTTCCGCCCGATGGCGTCGGAGAGCCGGCCGCAGCCGACCAGGAGGCCGGCGCCGATCGCCAGCGCGATCGCGATCATCGTGTAGGTGGTGACGTAGTCCACCTTGAGGGTCGTCGACAGGAAATAGAGGGCGTAGAACTGCCCGCCGTACCAGACGACGCCCTGCCCGGCGGTGGCGCCGAACAGGGCCTGGAGGACGATCTTGCCGTTGTCCCACCGCGCGAAGCTCTCGGTGAGGGGCGCCTTCGAGCCCCTGCCCTGCGCCTTCATCTCGGCGAAGACCGGCGACTCCTCGAGCTTCATCCGGATGTAGACCGAGACCGCCAGCAGGACAAACGAGAGGAGGAACGGGATCCGCCAGCCCCAGGCCGCGAACTGCTCGGCGGTCATCAGGCCCCGCAGGGCCCCGATCACGACCAGGGCGACGAAGAGGCCCAGCGTCGCCGTGGTCTGGATCCAGCCGGTGTAGAGGCCCCGCTTGCCAGGCGGCGCGTGCTCCGCGACGTAGGTTGCAGCGCCACCGTACTCGCCGCCCAGCGCCAAGCCCTGGGCGAGCCGGAGGAAAACGAGGATGACCGGCGCGACAAAGCCGATGCGGGCGTAGGTCGGCAGCAGCCCGACCAGCGCGGTCGACAGGCCCATCACGATGATGGTCACGAGGAAGGTGTACTTGCGCCCCGCGAGGTCGCCGAGGCGCCCGAAGACCAGCGCGCCGAAGGGACGCACCGAGAATCCGACCCCGAAGAGCGCCAGGCTCGAGAGGTAGCCGGCCGTCTCGTTGCCGGCGGGGAAGAACAGCCGGCCGAAGAAGGCCGCCAGCGTGCCGTAGATGTAGAAATCGTACCACTCAAAGACCGTCCCGAGGGACGAGGCGACGATGACGAGCGAGTGCTTGCGATCCAGCGCGGCGGGAGCGGCCATGGAGGTTGAGGGGTGGGCGGACGGGGGTAGGCCGAAGAGGCAATGTCACGCCCCCGGCCGAGGCAAGCCCGCCGAGGCCGGCACCGTTCAGGCGGGGGCGAGGACGGGCGCGGCCTCGCGCTTGAGCTCGCGCATCATGAGGGCCGAGATGGCGTCGGCCGGCCGGCGGCCCCGGAAGAGGATGGCGTTCATCTCGGCCAGGATGGGAGCCTCGATGCTCTTGCCCGCGCAGAGTTCGGCGAAGGCGCGGGTCGTCTCGTAGCCCTCGACCACCGTCTTGCGCCCCGTCAGCAGCTCCGGGATCGGCCGGCCCTCGCCGATCCGCTGCCCGAACTCCCGGTTGCGGCTCCACGGGCCGTGGCAGGTCGCGACCAGGTCGCCGAACCCGCTGAGGCCATAGAAGGTCTCCCGCCGGGCCCCGAGGATGCCGCCGACCTTCACCATCTCCGCCACCGCGCGGGTGATCAGCGCCGCCTTGGCGTTGTCGCCGAGTCCCAGCCCCTCGCAGCAGCCGGCGGCGATGGCGTAGATGTTCTTCAGGCTGCCGCCGAACTCGACGCCGGCGACGTCGTCGCTGGTGTAGACCCGCAGAGTCGGGCCGCTGACCGCGGCCTGCACGTCGTGCAGGAACGCCTCGTCGCCGGGCGCCGCCAGCACCATCGCGGCGGGCAGCCCCCGGGCCACCTCGGCGGCGTTGGTCGGGCCGGAGAGGACGCCGACCGTGAGCCCCGGCAGCTCCTCCGCGATCGCCTGGGACGGGCGCATGTGGCTGCCGAGTTCGAGGCCCTTGGCGAGGCTGAGGACGAGCCGCCGCGAGGGGTCGGCGCCCAGGGCCGCGCGCACGAGCGCCGAGGTCGGGCGCAGGGTCTGGGTCGGGCAGGCGAGCAGCACCACCTCGGCGTCGGCCAGGGCGGCCCCGAGGTCCGCGGTGATGGCGAGCCCGGGCGGCAGCGGCGGCCCCGGCAGGTAGGTGCGGTTCTCGCGCGCCGCCAGCAGCTCGGCGGCCTGCTCCGCGCGGCGCGGGACCAGCGTCACCGGCCGGCCGCCCCGGTGGAGGTGCAGCGCGAACGCGGTGCCCCAGGCCCCGGCGCCGATGACGCAGAACTTCATGGGGCCCTTGTATGCCCGGGCGCCACCGGGCGCTACTTCAAAAACGCCGGGATTTTCTCGTTGGCGATCATCTGCTCGAAGGTCTCGCGGGCCGTCACCAGCTCGAAGGCGCTGCCCTTGACCAGGACCTCCGCAGCCAGCGGCCGGGCGTTGTACCGGCTCGCCATGACGAAGCCGTAGGCGCCGGCGCTCATGAGGGCGAGGTACTCCCCCTCTCCCACCTCCTGGATCTGGCGGTCCCGGGCGAAGCAGTCGGTGGATTCGCAGATCGGCCCGACGACGTCGGCCACCAGGGCCCGGCGGGTGGTGTCGCGGCGCAGCGGGACGATCTCGTGGAAGGAGTCGTACATCGCCGGCCGCACCAGGTCGTTCATGGCCGCGTCGACGATCAGGAAGTTCTTTCCCTGCCCGCGCTTCAGGTACTCGACCCGCGAGAGCAGGATCCCGGCGTTGGCGACCATGGAGCGCCCGGGTTCCAGGAGGACCTTGAGCCCCAGCCCCCGGAGGGCGGGCGCCAGGGCCGCCCCGTAGGCCTCGGGCGTCAGCGGCTTGCCGGCCGCCGGCAAGGTCTCCCACCAGGACACCGGGCCGCTGGCCAGGGCGTCCTTGTAGACCACGCCGATCCCGCCCCCCAGGGAGATGTAGGTGATGCCGTACTTCTCCTTCAGCTCGGCGGCGAACGGCGCCAGCTTCTCCATCGTCTCGGCAAACGGCCCGACCTCCGTGATCTGGGAGCCGATGTGGGACTGGATGCCCTGGATCCTGATGTGGGGGTACTTCGAGGCCGCCTCGTAGGCTGCCGCGGCCTGCTTCAGCGGGATCCCGAACTTGTTCGCGCTCGTCCCGGTCGTGATCTTGGCATGGGTGTGGGCATCGACGTCCGGATTCACCCGGATCGCGATTGAGGCCTTCCGGCCCAGCTTGCCCGCGACGTGGTTCAGCCGCGCCAGCTCCGGCTCGCTCTCGACGTGGAAGGAGAAGATTTCGGCCTCGAGGGCCTGGCGGATTTCCCCCTCGGTCTTGCCGACCCCGGCGAAGACGGAGCCGGCGACGCTGGCGCCGGCGGCGACCACACGGCGCATCTCCCCCGCGCTGGCGAAGTCAAACGCCGAGCCCAGGTTACCCAAGTGCTTCAGCACCGATAGGTTGTAGTTCGCCTTGACCGCATAGCACACCCGCACGTCGACGCCCGGAAGGCTGGAGACGAGCCGGGTGTAATTATCGGCGATCGTCGTGGCACTGTAGACGTAGGTCGGTGTCCCGTAGAGGCGTGCGACCTCGGCAAGGTCCACCGACTCACAATGAAGATTTGAACCGGCGTACTGGAAGTGATGCATGGGGCTGGGTCTGAGAAAAATCCGTGAAAGGCCCAGTTTAGCCAGTTTCCCATTGAAGAAACGACTTTAAAATGCCGATAGTCCAGTCCCAGACCATGTTGGCGATCATCCGAAACCTCTTCCACCGCCCCGCCATCCGCTTTGGGATGGCCCGCGACCGGCGGGGCAAGTTCCGGGATCCGCGCTTCGTGAGCTTCATCGCCCAGAGCAACCGGAAGACCCTGAACACCGACCTGCAGGACGCCGTGCTCCAGGGCCGCAAGCTGGTCCGCTACGCCTTGGTGGCCGCGGTGGCCGGGGCCGGCGCCTGGATCGTGATCGAGAGCGCGCATGCGCTCTCGATGTTCTAGGCTCAGGCGGCCTGGCGATCGGCCAGCGGCCGACGGGCGCCCGGGAACGAGATCACTTCCGCCCGGACCTCGAGGGCCGGGATCGGGCGGTGGTAGTCGGTGAGGAGGACCGCGACGACCCCCGTGAGGGTCAGGGCCAGGCCGGCGGTCCCGACGCTGACGGGTATCAGAAAAGCGGATGCAACGACCGCGAGGATGGAGAGGGAGCTGAGAGTGGTGGCTTTCATGGGATTGGAGCGTTGGGAGTTTGTGTCTGGGGGCGGGGGTCAGGCGGCCGCGCCGACCGGCCGCAGGGAGCGGCGGTAATCGGCGAGGAACACGGTGAGGATGCCGGTGACGGCAAAGGCGCCGCAGGCGGCGACCGGGCTGGTGAGGAGGGCGACGATCGCCGCGAGGGCGAGGACCGAGGCCGGGAGGAGGAGGTTGGTCTTCATGTTCGATAGGTTGTTGCCTAAAGAACCCGGGACCCGGCCCGAAAGTTACACCGAAAATGGGGGGATCCCCCCACGGGACCCTATTCCGCCTCGCCGCCCGAGGGGGCGGTCTTGAACGCCGAGGTGAAGATCGCCTTGGCGTAGTCCCGGTTGAGCCGGGCGATGAAGTCGTAGGAGATCAATTTCGGGCAGGCCGCGGTGCACTCGAACTGGTTGGTGCAGGCGCCGAAGCCCAGGTCGTCCATGGTGTTGACCATGGCCAGCACCCGGTGCTCGCGCTCCGGCTGGCCCTGGGGCAGGAGCCCCAGGTGCGAGACCTTGGCCGCGACGAAGAGCATGGCGCTCGCGTTCTTGCAGGCCGCGACGCACGCGCCGCAGCCGATGCACTGCGCCGCGTCCATCGCCAGGTCCGCGACCTCCTTGGCGATCGGGACGGCGTTGGCCTCCGGCGCCGAGCCGGTCCGGGCGGTGATGTAGCCGCCGGCCTGCTGGATCTTGTCGAAGGCGCTGCGGTCGGTCACCAGGTCCTTCACCACCGGGAAGGGGCGCGCGCGGAACGGCTCGACCACGATCAGGTCGCCCTCCTGATAGTCGCGCATGTAGGTCTGGCAGGACGCCACGCCCTGGCGGGGGCCGTGCGGCTTGCCGTCGATCGTGAGCGAGCAGGTGCCGCAGATGCCCTCGCGGCAGTCGTGGGCAAAGGCGATCGGTTCCTCGCCCCGCAGGGTCAGCCCGTCGTTCACGACGTCGAGCATCTCGAGGAACGACATGTCGCCGTTCACGCCGTGAGCCGGATAATCGACGAACCGGCCGGGCTGGCCGGCGGCGCTCTGGCGCCAGACCCGCAGGGTGACGTTGAAGGTGGCGGCGCTCATCACTTGTAGTTGCGGACGCTCATGTGGACCGTCTCGTAGTTGAGGGGCTCGGTGTTGCGCACCGGCGCCTTGCCCTCGCCGGCGTACTCCCAGGCGGCGACGTGGGCGAAGTTCACGTCGTCGCGCTTGCATTCGCCGTCGGGGTACTGGTGCTCCTCCCGGAAGTGGCCGCCGCAGCTCTCCTCCCGCGTCAGCGCGTCGCGGCACATGAGCTCGCCGAGCTCGAGGAAGTCGGCGACCCGGCCGGCCTGCTCCAGCGCCTGGTTGAGGCTGGCGCCCGAACCGGGGACGTTCACCTGGGCCCAGAACTCGGCCCGCAGCGCCGGGATCTCCTCCAGCGCCTTGGTCAGGCCCGCGCGGTTGCGGGCCATCCCGCAGTACTGCCACATCAGGTGGCCGAGGCGCTTGTGGAAGTGGCTCACGGTGTCGCGGCCCTTCACCCCGAGGAGCCGGCCGGTCAGGCCGGTGACGGTGGCCTCGGCCTGGGCAAATTCCGGCGCGTCGGTCTTCGGCCGCTCCGCCGGCTTCTGGCCGGCGAGGTAGTTGCCGATCGTGTAGGGGATCACGAAGTAGCCGTCGGCCAGGCCCTGCATGAGCGCGGACGCCCCGAGGCGGTTGGCGCCGTGGTCGGAGAAGTTCGCCTCGCCGAGGACGAAGAGCCCCGGGAGGTTGGACATCAGGTTGTAGTCCACCCAGAGGCCGCCCATGGTGTAGTGCACGGCGGGAAAGATGCGCATCGGCACATGGTAGGCGTTCTCGTTCGTGATCTCGTGGTAGATGGCGAAGAGGTTGCCGTAGCGCTCGCGCACGCCGGCCTCGCCCAGGCGGCCGATGGCGTCACCGAAGTCCAGGTAGACCCCGAGGCCGCTCTGCCCCACCCCGCGGCCCTCGTCGCAGACCCGCTTGGCCGCCCGCGACGCCACATCGCGGGGGCAGAGGTTGCCGAAGCTCGGGTAGATGCGCTCGAGGTAGTAGTCACGGTCGGCCTCGGCGATCGTGGCCGGCGGCTTCAGCCGGTCCTCCGCCTGCTTCGGCACCCAGATCCGGCCGTCGTTGCGCAGCGACTCGGACATCAGGGTCAGCTTCGACTGGTAGTCGCCCGTCACCGGGATGCAGGTCGGGTGGATCTGGGTGTAGCAGGGGTTGGCGAAGCAGGCCCCGCGCTTGTAGGCGCGCCAGATCGCGGTCGCGTTCGAGCCGCGGGCGTAGGTCGAGAGGTTGAAGACGTTGCCGTAGCCACCGGTCGCGAGGATGACCGCATCGGCCGCGTGCCGGGTCACCTCGCCGGTCACCAGGTGCCGCACGATGATCCCCTTGGCGTGGCCGCCCACGACCACGAGGTCGAGCATCTCGCACTGGGTGTGGAGCGTGATCCCGCCGCCGGCGACCCCGCGCGACAGCGCCGAGTAGGCACCGAGGAGGAGCTGCTGGCCGGTCTGGCCGCGGGCGTAGAAGGTGCGCGAGACCTGGGCGCCGCCGAAGGAGCGGTTGGCGAGGAGGCCGCCGTACTCGCGGGCGAAGGGCACGCCCTGCGCGACGCACTGGTCGATGATGTTGGCCGAGACCTCGGCCAGCCGGTGCACGTTGGCCTCGCGGGAGCGGTAGTCCCCGCCCTTGATCGTGTCGTAGAAGAGCCGGTGGACGCTGTCGCCGTCGTTCTGGTAGTTCTTGGCGGCGTTGATCCCGCCCTGCGCGGCGATCGAGTGCGCGCGCCGCGGGCTGTCGTGGAAGACGAAGTTCTGGACCCGGTAGCCCAGCTCGCTCAGCGAGGCCGCCGCCGAGGCGCCGGCCAGGCCCGCGCCGACCACGATCACCTCGTACTTGCGCTTGTTCGCCGGGTTCACGAGGCGGATGTCCGCCTTGTGCCGCCGCCACTTGCCGGCGAGTTCGCCCTCGGGGATCCGGGAATTGAGTTCGGCCATGGCGCTAGTGGAGGTAGCCGGCCAGGACGGAGCCGGGGATGAGGGCGTTGCCGAGGAAATACGCGGCGCAGAGGACGGCGACGGCGGCGCGGAGGCCGCGCTCCCACCGGCGGTTGCGCCAGCCGAGGGTCTGGAAGAGGCTCTCGCCGCCGTGCCAGAGGTGGACGGAGAGGAGGCCGATCGCAACGATGTAGAAGAGGGAGACGAGCGGGTTCGCGAAGCCGCGGATCTCCATCGCGCGCACGTCGTACACCTCGGTGCCGGCGGGGACGAGGGTGAGGCCCAGCTCGTGGTAGTCCGACTTCATCGTGTACGCCGGCAGCCGGGTCTTGAAGTCGCCCGGCTGGGCGACCCCCACCGTGAACTGCGCCAGGTGGTAGAGGATGAAGGCGAGGACGATGTAGCCGGTCCAGCGCATGTAGCGGGACTGGACCGTCGCCGTGATCCAGCGCTGCACGCGGTAGGGCTCGTCGCCGCGGGCCCTCCGGTCGGCGAGGGCGAGCACGGTCGCCGCCCAGATGTGCAGTCCCACGCAGACCAGGAGGATGATCCGCGCCGCCCAGAGCGCCGGCCCGAGCGACTGCAGGAAGTGGGCGTAGCCGTTGATCCGGTCGGGATCGCCGAAGACCTGGAGATTGCCGATCAGGTGCCCGACCACGAAGCCGATCAACACCACGCCGGTAACGGCCATGATCAGTTTCCTGCCTATCGAGCTGCCAGTCAGGTTGCGGACGAAGTCCATCGCGGGGCTGGGGACAGTCCAACCCGCCGTTGCTCCCGAGTAAAGGCCTCGCCGGGCCAAAAAGACCCGAAATTAGCGACCCTTACCGCCCGGAGAAGACTTAAGCCCGCGGCAGGGGCTTCAGGAGCGAAAACTTGCCGCTGGCCGCCGGGGGGATCGACTTCCGCCGGAAGGCATTGACCCGGACGCCGGCCCCGAGGAGCTGGGAGAGGGCAGACTCAACCGCGCGGTGATCGGCGGTGGCGTCGGCCACGTAGTGGAAGTCCCAGCGGGTGTCGCCCGTCTGGGTGAGGCAATAGTGCCAGCAGGCGAAATCCGCCGGGAGGGCCTGGTCGACGTCAGCGGGGGAGACCATCGAGCCGTCCGGCCGGAAGTAGAGGCTGCCCTCGCGGCCCAGGATCCGGAAGCCGCCCGGCGTCGACTGGACGATGTCGCCGGTGTGGTAGCGCAGGAGGGGCATGGCCTCCCGGCCCCGGGTCGTCACGAAGATCTGGTAGATGCCCTCGGCGCCCGGGCGCCAGGGCATGAGCTCGATGAAGGCGTTGTCGTCGATCGCCCGGGAGTTGTCGCGGAAGGCCTCGCCGACGAAGAGATAGCCCGCCTCGGTCGAACCGTAGAGGTCGACCTGCGGCGCCGGGAAAGCCTCGTCGATCCGGCGGCCGTGCTGGGTGCTGGCCTTGCCGTAGGTGAGGATGACCGCGCGGATGCTCGGAACCTTCACGCCCCGCTTGAGTGCGGCCCGGGCGAGGAGCGACAGGTACACCGGCTCGCCCTCCAGGATCTCGGGCTGGGTCGCCTGGAGTTCCACCACGATCCGGTCCCACTCGGCCTCGGAGAAGGCAAAGGGATCGCTCGAGAGGTTCAGGTAGACGGTGCCGTCGAAATAGCGGTGCGGAAACGGGTGGTCCTCGTACGGGCAGAGGTTGCTGGAGCAGCCCACCGGGGCCAGGACGCACTTGCGGTGGGGCCGGTCCGCGAACTCCGCCAGGATCGGCGAAGCCAGGTAGGCCCGGCGCGTCTGCGCCGCCCACCAGCCGTCCTCCATGATGACCGTCATCGGGTTGGACGTCGTGCCCGAGGTGTTCTCGTACTCGAAGCGCCGGTCGGCAAGGCCGCGCTCGATCTCGCGGTAGTCGGGGAAGAACGACTGGTGGCCGTTCTCGACAATCTCCCGCTTCGAGAGGGCCGGAATCTCGCGGTAGCAGGCCCACTCCAGCGGTTCCGAATGCAGAGGGAAACGTTTGGTGTAGATCGGGCTGCGCTCGTAGATCCGGCGGATCTCCTTCTCCAGGGTAACCGGCAGAGATCCGCGGCCGGGATGGCCGAGGGCGGAGGGGCTGTTGGCGAAAAGGGAGGGTTGCATGGACCAAGCAGGGGAGTCGGACCCCGGGTAAAGAGACGCTGAGCCTACCCGACGGTTACCCTAAGTCAAACCCGCCCGCCCGCTTTGCCCCAACTACCGGCAGAGTGGTGGTTTTGAGCGCCCCGGCTGTCATCCGTGACGATGAAGTTTTTTGCCCCCGTCCTTCGCGCCCGCACCCTCGCATTGGCCATTGCGCTGTGCGCCTGCGGAGCGGCGCGGGCCCAATCTCCCGCCATCACGACCCAACCGGCCAGCCAGAACGTGAATACCGGCACTACCGTGACCCTGTCTGTCGTGGCGACCGATGCTACCGGCTACCAATGGTACGAGGGCACCAACAGCCTCACCGATGGCGGCGCGATCAGCGGTAGCACCAGCGCGAGCCTCGTAATCGCCAATGCCCAGGTCGCGAATTCGGGCAGCTACTCCGTTGTTGTCTCCAATGCCTCGGGTTACGTCACGTCTTCCGCGGCTACCCTAGCCGTTGCTGTGATCGCGCCGCCCACCGTCAACAGCCCAGGGACCGATCAGGCGGTTCCGGAGGTGCCTATCACCTATCAGGTCACCGCCACAGGTTCCCCGAATTCCTTCGCTGCCATCAACTTGCCCACAGGACTCACCCTCGACTCAGCGACGGGCCTTATCACTGGCTCTGTTGTCCAAGCCGGCTCCTACATGGTAACGCTATCGGCCACAAACGGCCTCGGTACGGGGTCCGCCCAACTCGTGATCACGGTCACGAGCCCGGCGGTCAAATATGCCTACCGCACGCCGGCCCTAGGGATCACGCCCGCCGTTACTGGCGTGTCCGTCTTCGGCACCACGGTCTTCCTGACCGCCACGAGCCAGGACACAGTGATCGGCGACACCAGCAATGTCATTGCCGGTGGCCAGAACCTCGTCGGCAGCGCCGACGGACCGGCCGCGTCCGCCCGGTTTTTTCATCCGACGGGCCTCGCAACGGATGGAGCCGGCAACCTCTACATTGCCGACACCGGCAACGACACCATTAGGGTGCTCGGGGTTGGCGGGAGCGTGAGCACGTTGGCGGGTTCTCCCGAGGCCGCCGGGGCCGTGGACGCAACTGGGGCTGCGGCCCGCTTCAACGGACCGACGGCGCTTGCAGTGGGGGTGGACGGCTCGGTCTACGTGGCCGACACCGACAACCAGACGATCCGAAAAATAACCGCCACCGGCGTCGTGACGACGCTGGCGGGCAGCCCCGGGATTTCCGGCAGCGCGGACGGCACCGGCACCACCGCCCGGTTCAACGCCCCGGCCGGGGTAGCGGTTGATGCCTCCGGGAACGTTTACGTGGGCGACAGCGGCAATTACACCGTGCGCAAGATCACACCTGGCGGCGTGGTGACCACGATGGCGGGCACCGCCGGGCACTCGGCGCTCACGGACGGCACCGGGACCACGGCAAGCTTTGCCCAGGTTTCGGGAGTGGCCGTGGACGCCAACGGGAACGTCTTTGTCGCCGATACCTCCCTGCGCGAGATCGCGCCTACCGGGCAGGTCACCACGATCTCGAGCCTGACGCCGGCGTTAATCTACGATGCCAGTCCATCGTACGGGCCAGACCTCTATATCCCCTACGGCCTCCAGGTGGCACCGCTGTCGGGCCTGGCGATCGATTCGCAGGGAAACCTGTATTGCATCAACAATGCCGGCGTCCTCCCGGCGCCCAACCAGGCGTATGAGGTCCTCCCCTACATCCCGCTTGAGCTCGTCTCGGCCCCCCAGAACCAGGTCGTCTTCCAGGGCGATCCCGCATCGCTCACCATCGCTGTGACCGGATCGAACCCCTCCTATGCGTGGTGGCCGACCGGCTTCCCGATCATCACGAATGGAGGCCCGGAAGACGGCCAGACGGTGGGCACCTCCGCCACCTATGAGGCACCGACCAGTCTGTCCGGCTTCGACTCCTTCAATGGAACCGGCGACAACGGCTCCTACACCGTCTTGGTCTACAACGCCGGCAGCACGGTCACCTCCGGCGCGTCGGTGACGATCTTCGAAGACCCGGTGGTAGTGGCGAGCAACGGCGCTGTGATCGGCGGACCGCTGACCCTGACCGCCACCGTCCCGCAAGCCTTCGGAGGGGCCGAACCTACCGCCGAATTCACCTACCAGTGGAAGCGGAATGAAGTGGCCATACCGGGCGCGACCGCCGCCACGCTGACGTTCGCGGCCCTGCAGCTTTCTGACGCCGGCGAGTACACTGCGGTGGTCACCACCACCAGCGGCGACTCGCGCGAGTCGCTGGGCTCCGTCGTCAATTTCAGCGGAAATATTCCGGTCATAACTTCCCTCCCGGTCGCCCAGACCGTGTACGCCGGGGACACCGCCACCTTCGCGGTTGCCGCAACCGGCTCCGGCCTGACCTACCAGTGGTTCCTGAACAGCGTCGCCATCCCCGGGGCTACGGACGCGACCCTGACCATATCGGATGCCGAGTCGACGAACGTGGGCAGCTACTCCGTCGCCGTCTCGGAGCTCGGCGAATCGACGACCACGATCCCCGTGACCCTGAACGTCGATACGACGCGGCTCGTCAACTTGTCGGTCCGCGCGACCGCCGGCACGGGAGCCGACGCCCTCATCGTCGGCTTCGTCACCAGCGGATCTGATCCGATGCAGTTGCTGATCCGGGGCATTGGACCCGGGCTCACCACCTTCGACGTCGCCGACGTGCTCGCGGAACCGCAGCTCGATCTCTATGACTCCCAGGGCACGCTCCTGGCGACCAACGCCGGCTGGGGAGGCAATCCCGACCTCGTCGCGGCCTTTGCCCAGGTCGGGGCCTTTGCGCTCGCCACCAGCTCCGCGGACTCGGCCCTCCTCCTGCCCGAGCCCAGCGGGTCCTACACGGCGCAGGTAACCGGCCTCGGAGGCACCAACGGCACCGCGCTCGCCGAAATCTACGACGCCGATGCGGGCACCCCGGCGCAGCACCTCCTCAACCTTTCCGCCCGCGGGCAAGTGGGCACGGGGTCCTCCATCCTGATCGGTGGCTTTGTGGTCTCCGGCAATTCCCCCGAAACCGTGCTGGTGCGCGGAGTCGGACCGGGATTGGCAGCCTTCGGACTCACGGGAATCTTGGCGCAACCTCAGATCCAGGTGATCGACTCTTCCGGCAACGTGGTCGCGTCCAACGCGGGTTGGGGCGGCGCGGCGGACCTCGCCGCCGCCTTTGCGCAAGTCGGCGCCTTTGCATTGGCTGCAGATTCCGCCGACGCCGCGCTCCTCGCCACGCTTCCGCCCGGAAGCTACACCGCCCAGCTGAGCGGCATCGGGGGAACCACCGGCCTCGGACTCCTCGAAATCTACGAAGTCCGCCTGCACTAGCGCGCGTCGCCCGGGCGGGCTGGCCGCGAGTGCAGCCTTGATGAGGGTCGCGAGAAGGGCGAGCATGCGGATCGTCCCCATGCTTCCGTCCCCCCATCCCGTCGCCGCGCCGCCGGCGTCGGCGCCGAGTGGATCGTCCCCGGCCGCCGGGAGCTGGATCGTGTGCCACACCATGCCCCGCTGTGAGAAGAAGTTTGCCGCGCTCCTCGAGGCGGAGCGCCTCCCCTACTACCTCCCGCTGGTGAACAGCATCCGGCGCTACGGGCGGCAGACCAAGCGCCACACCAAGCCGCTCTTCCCCGGCTACGTCTTCGTGGACTTCGTCGGGCCGGAGAAGGCCCGGCTCTACCAGCAGGACCTGCTCGTGCGCGTGATCCCGGTCGACGACCAGCTCCGCCTCGGGCGCCAGCTGGAAGAGATCCGCAGCATCCTCGCTTCGGGCTATGAGCTCACCCTCCACGCCCGGCTGGAGCGGGGCGTCCGGGTCAGGGTCGTGGCCGGCCCGCTCATGGGCCTCGAGGGCCAGGTCGACAACCCCACCAACCCCCGCGGCATCGTCGTCTCGGTCGACGTCCTCGGCCAGGGCGTCCTGGTCAAGATCCCGTCCGAGGACCTGAAGCCGGCGGACTAGCCGAGGGGAGTATCAGGTATCCCGATACGCGAGCGTCAGCGGGGGCCGGTCCGCGTCCCCTCGAAGAGGAGCAGCGCCGCCACGGAGAGGCTGTGCGTGATCACGCCCGTGCGCGCCCAGGCGAGGACGGTCGCGACCGGGGCGGTCACGACCTCGATCTCCTCGTCGGCGTCCCAGTCGAGCGGACCGGTGGGGACCGCCCCCTCGATCAGCACGTAGTGGCAATGGTTGTCCATGATCGCCGGGTTGGGCTTCACCGTCCCCAGGGCGCGCGCCCCGGCGCCGCCAAAGCCAGTCTCCTCGAGCAGCTCGCGGACGCCGGCGGCCACCGGCGCCTCGCCGGCCTCGATCACGCCGCCCGGCAGCTCGAGCGAAAAATCGTTGGCCCCGAAGCGGAACTGCCGGACGAGGACCAGGTGGTCCGCGGGCGTCACCGCGAGCACGTTCACCCAGTCCGGGGTGTGGATGATGGTGAATTCCCGCTCCATCCCGCGGACGGGATGCCGGAAATGCACGCTTTTGAGGTCGAGGACCTTGGTGGAGACGAGCGTGCGCTCACTCCCCCGCTCCCACCGGGACACTTCCCCGGACGGCACTTACTTCGCGGCCGGCGCGGGCAGCTTCAGGGTCTGGCCCACCTTGAGGTGGCTCCAGCTGATGCCCGGGTTGACCTCGCTCAGGGCCGTGACGGTCGTGCCGTTGGCTTTGGCGATCTTCGAGCCCGTGTCCCCGGATTTGACAATGTATTCGCCCGGTCCTGCGACCGCCGGGGCGCCGCCGCCCTTGGCACCTTTGGGGACCTTGGCGACGTGCGCCTCCTCCATGTGCTTCAGCTTCTCGTCGATGGTGGCCAGCTCGGTCCCGAGCTGGTTCACGGCGGCCTGGGTCGAATTCTGGAGGGTGGTGATGTCGCGCGCGGCCTTGTCACTGGCGGCAGCGGCGGAGCTCACCTGGGAGGCGATGTCGTCGATCCGGTTTACCTTATCCTGCTGCTGGGCCAGCGCCGCCTTCACGTGGGAAAGGCTGACCGCCGCATACCCGCCAATGATGAGCGCAACGGCACCAATGATGACGCCGCCCATCGGAAGCAGGCTGTTGTTTTCGCGAGAAATAGTGTCCATGGATAGGTAAGGTAAGAGGTGCGAGGAGAGACGGAAATACTTTGGCACGCAAGCAGATTGCGCGCCCGGAGCGTCGGGTCTTGACTCCCCCCGCAAAGCGCCGTCCGTTGGCCGCTTGGAACGGGGTGTAGCTTAGCCTGGTAGAGCGCCTGGTTTGGGACCAGGAGGTCGCAGGTTCGAATCCTGTCGCCCCGACCAAACCGCCCATTTCGGGAGCCGTCGCCCGACCAAATCGGCCGGTCCGGCTTGAGCGAACGCGCGGGCAGTGCCATCGGTTGGGCCCGCCATGAACACTTCCCCCCGCCCCTCCGCTCCGACCCTCAGCCGCCGCCAGGCCCTCCGCCTCCTCGGCCTCTCCGGCGCCGCCTTCGCCGCCCTGCCCACCTGGCTCCGCGCCCAGGGACGGGTGCTCAATCCCCCGCCGGAACTGGCCGGCGCCGAGCCGGGCTTCTACCGCTTCCGCATCGGCGAATTCGAGGCCCTGGCCCTCGCCGACGGCGGCATCAAGGGCCCGCTCCCGCAGATGAACTGGTGGGCGAATGCCGAGAACCAGGCGGTCGTCGACGCGCTCTATGCGTCGTTCGAGCCGCCGCAGATCGAGCTCGGCTTCAGCGTCGTCCTCGTGCGCGCGGGCAACGAGCTGGTCCTCGTCGACACCGGCTGCGGAAACCTCTTCGGGGCGCTGGGCGGCAAGCTGCCGGCCAGCCTCGCGGCGGCGGGCGTCCATCCCGACCAGGTGACCACCGTCATCCTCAGCCACGGCCACGGCGACCACATGGGCGGCCTGGTTGACCCCACGACCGGCCAGGTCGCCTACAAGAACGCCCGCCACCTGATCCACGGCGCGGAGTACGACTTCTGGATGAACGGCACGCCCGACCTCGCGGCGGTCCGCCTGCCCGCCGACGCGAAGGCGACCGCGATCGTCAACGCGCGCAAGATGCTCGGGGCCCTGCAGGGCCGCTGGGAGCGGGTGAACCCGGGCGACCAGCCGGTCCCCGGCGTCACCATCGTCGACATGCCGGGCCACACCCCGGGCCACGTCGGCGTCCTCTTCGCCCAGGGCAACGAGCGGATGCTCCACGTCGCCGATGCCCTGCACCACCATACCCTCTCCTTCCAGCACCCGGAGTGGCAGTTCGCGGGGGACGTGCTCCCGGGCCTCGCCGTCCAGACCCGGCGCCGGATCATGGCGCAGGCCTCCACGGAGCGGACGCGGATCTTCGGCGGGCACCTGCCTTTCCCCTGCCTGGGCCACGTGCGCGCCGACGGCGACCACTTCCAATACGTGTTCGAGGCTTGGGAGTCAGCCTAAACCCAGGCCGGAACGGAATTGCGGCCGGACCGTCCATTCCCCAGAGGAATGGGATGGAACTGCGCAACCTGCGGTGTCTGGTCGAGCTCGCGCGGGCCGGCGGATTCTCCGCCGCGGCCCGCGCGCTCCACGTGACGCAGTCCACGGTCAGCAAGTCCATCCGCCAGCTGGAGGATGACTGCGGCGTGCCGCTGGTCGACCGCCGCGGCCTCCTCCGGCTCACCGACGCCGGAGAGATCGTGCTCCGCCACGCCAACACCATGCTGAGCGAGCAGGAGCACCTGACGGCGGAGCTGGCCGCCCTCCGCGGCCTGCAGCGCGGGCAGCTGAAGCTCGGCCTGCCGGTCCTCGCCAGCAGCGTCCTCTTCGCCGAGTCGGTGGCGGAGTTCCGCAAGCGCTACCCCGGCATCGAGGTGCAGCTGCAGGAGCATGGCAGCCGGCTCCTGGAGGAGCTGGTGCGCAAAGGGGAGTTCGAGATCGGCGCCACCCTCCAGCCGATCCACGAGGACTTCGAGTGGCAGCCGATCCGGGAGGAGCCGCTCGTGGCGCTGCTCTCCCTCGAGCACCCGCTGAGCGGCCGCTCGAGCCTCCGGCTGGCCGAGCTGGCGGACACCCCGACCATCCTGTTCGAGGACGGCATCCTGCTCAACTCGGTCATTACCGCCGCCTACCGGCGGCGGAAGATGACGCTCATCGACGCCGGCCGCAGCGGGAACACTGACTTCATCATTGCGATGGTGACGGCCGGCCTGGGCGTCGCCTTCCTGCCCCGGATCATTGTGGCCTCGCGCGACCACCGCTCGCTCCGGGCGGTGGAAGTAGAGGACAAGGACATGTGGTGGAAGATGGCGCTCATCTGGCGTCGGGGACGCGCCCTCTCTCCCGCCGCCCGCCGCTGGCTCGAGATGGTGGAGGCGCCGAGCAGGCCCAAAGCCACCTAAGGATAGGGGATTACCCGATGCCCTATTCCACTTAGGAATAGCCCCAATTCCCTTAATTCATTTTGTGAATGGGGTTTTCAGGAGTAAGGTTGCCCCCTCAATGAACAAAGGGTGTCAGTCCCAGTCTGCCCCGAGGCCGGCCGCGTCGAGGGATCTTTAGGTTATGTGGATCATCAAGGTCGCCCTCCAGCGTCCCTACACGTTCATCGTGCTGGCGCTCCTCATCGTCATCCTGAGCACGGTCGAGATTTTCCGGACTCCGGCTGACATCTTCCCGGAGATCAGGATCCCGGTGATCGCCATCGCCTGGACCTACACGGGCCTGAACGCCGAGGAGCTCGAGGGCCGGCTCACCTCGCCGTACGAGAAGGTGCTCACCGCCTTGGTGGACAACATCGCCCATATCGAGTCGACGACTTATTCCGGCACGGTGATCGTCAAGGTGTTTCTCCAGCCGAACGCGAGCCTCGACACCGCCAACGCCCAGGTGACGGGGGCCTCCCAGACCATCCTCCGGCAGCTGCCAGCCGGCACCCAGCCGCCCCTCGTCCTCAACTACAGCGCCTCGAGCGTGCCCATCCTCCAGCTCGGGCTTTCCGGCAAGGGCCTGTCCGAGGTCCAGCTGAACGACATGGGCCAGAACTTCCTGCGCCCGCAGCTCGTGACCGTGCCCGGCGCGGTCGTGCCCTACCCCTACGGCGGCAAGCAGCGCCAGGCGATGATCAACCTCAACTCGCCCGCCCTGCAGTCGAAGGGTCTCTCCCCCGAGGACGTCATCCAGGCGGTGGTGGCGCAGAGCCTGGTCGTGCCCTCCGGCACGGCGAAGATCGGGCCCGAGGAGTACGACGTGCGCCTGAACGCCGCGCCCCGCTCGATCGCCGAGCTGGGCGACATCCCGATCAAGCAGGTGAACGGCGCGACGGTGTATGTCCGCGACGTCGCGACGGTCGCCGACGGCTTCTCGCCCCAGACGAATGTCGTGCGCCAGGACGGCCGCCGCGGCGTCCTGATGTCGATCGTGAAGGGCGGCAACGCCTCGACGCTCGATGTCGTGACCGGCATCAACAAGCTCCTGCCCCGCGTCCTCCTGACCCTCCCGCCGGAACTGACGATCAAGGCGATCGGCGACCAGTCGATCTTCGTGCGCAGCGCCATCAGCGGGGTGATCCGCGAGGCGGTGATCGCCGCGGCGCTCACCGGGCTCATGATCCTCCTCTTCCTCGGCAGCTGGCGCAGCACGCTCATCATCGCGATCTCGATCCCCCTCTCGATCCTCGCCTCGATCACCGTCCTCGGCCTCCTCGGCGAGACGATCAACATCATGACGCTCGGCGGCCTGGCGCTCGCGGTGGGCGTCCTGGTCGACGACGCCACCGTGACGATCGAGAACATCGAGCGCTTCCTCGAGGAGGGCCACGAGCTGAACGAGGCGATCATGGCCGGCGCCGGGCAGATCGCGGTCCCGGCCCTGGTGTCGACCCTCTGCATCTGCATCGTCTTCCTGCCGATGTTCTTCCTCGGTGGCGTCGCGCGCTACCTCTTCGTCCCCCTCTCCGAGGCGGTCGTCTTCGCCATGCTGGCCTCGTACATCCTGTCGCGGACCCTGGTGCCGACGCTCGCCATGTACCTGCTGAAGCCGAAAGGGCACACCTTCAACCTCAAGAACCCGCTGGTCCGCCTCCAGCGCGGCTTCGAGGCCCGCTTCGAGCGCGCCCGCTCCGGCTACGCCGCCCTCCTCACTGCGCTGGTCGGGAATCGCCGCCGCTTCATCCCCGGTTTCCTCGTGCCCTGCGCCCTCGTCTTCGGGCTCATCCCCTTCCTCGGCCAGGACTTCTTCCCCAACAGCGACAGCGGCCAGTTCATCCTCCACCTGCGCGCCAAGACCGGCACCCGCATCGAGGAGACCGCCCGCCTGTGCGACCTGGTGGAGATCTACCTGCGCACCGTGGTCCCCGCCGACGAGATCCAGGCCGTCCTCGACAACATCGGCATGCCGTACAGCCAGCTGAACACCACCCACATGACCTCGGGCACGATCGGGGCGGGCGACGCCGACATCATGGTGTCGCTGCGCGGGGACCACCACCCGACCGCCGACTACATCCGGCGGCTGCGGGAGGAGCTGCCCCGCCGCTACCCCGGCGTCACCTTCTCCTTCCTGCCCGCCGACATCGTGACCCAGATCCTCAACTTCGGCTTGCCGGCCCCGATCGACGTCCAGTTCGAGGGCGCCGACGTCGAGGGCAACCGGGCGGTGGCCAACAAGGTCCTGCAGGAGCTGCGCTCGGTGCCGGGCCTCGTGGACCTCCGGATCCAGCAGCCGAACGATTACCCGGTGCTCGACGTCGCCGTCGACCGCACCAAGGCCTTCGGCAACGGCTTCACCGAGCACGACGTCGCCTTCAGCCTCCTCAACTCGCTCTCCGGCAGCCTGCAAACCCAGCCGATGTTCTACCTCAACTTCAAGAACGGGGTGAACTACAACCTGGTCGCGGAGACCCCGCAGTACCAGATGCAGAGCCTCGAGGACCTGAAGGGCATCCCGGTCACGGCCAGCGGCGTCTCCCGGCCCGAGATCCTCGCCGACGTCGCCTCGCTCTCCCGCTCCAACGAGATGGCGGTCGTCAACCACTACAACATCCGCCGCGTCCTCGACATCTACGGGTCGGCCCAGGACCGCGACCTCGGCGCGGTGGGCCGTGACGTCCAGCGGATTGTGGCGGCCAACGCCAAGTTGCTGCCCCGCGGCAGCTTCGTCCGCGTGCGCGGCCAGGTGCAGACGATGCGCGAGTCCTACATCGGGCTCCTCGGCGGCCTGGCCTTCGCCATCGTCCTCGTCTACCTCCTGATCGTCGTCAACTTCCAGTCCTGGCTCGACCCCTTCATCATCATCACCGCGCTGCCGGCGGCCCTGGCGGGGATCGTGCTCATGCTTTTCCTGACCCACACGACCCTCAGCGTCCCCGCGCTGATGGGCGCCATCATGTGCATGGGCGTGGCGACGGCCAACTCGATCCTCGTCGTGTCCTTCGCCAAGGACCAGCTGCACAGGCACGGCGACGCCGTGCAGGCCGCGCTCGAGGCCGGCAGCACCCGCTTCCGCCCCGTCCTCATGACCGCCCTGGCCATGATCATCGGCATGGTGCCGATGGCGCTCGGCGCCGGTGACGGCGGCGAGCAGAACGCCCCGCTCGGCCGGGCGGTCATCGGCGGCCTTCTCTGCGCCACCGTCGCGACGCTGGTCTTCGTGCCGGCCGTCTTCGCCCTCCTCCACGGCCGCGGCCGACCCCACCCGACCACCCGGCCGCCCATCCCCAAGGCGGAACTCGCTAGCGACACCCTTTCCATGACATGAGCTCCCCCACCAACCAGATCGACCTGCCCGCGGCGCCCGCGCAGGGTGCGCCGCCCCCACCGCCGGACCAGCGGCTCATGCCGCGGGTCGTCTTCATCCTGAAGGTCGCCGGCGCCCTTATTCTCCTCTTTGTGGCGTTCCGCCTCTATGGCCGCTACTCGGCCGAGAAGAACCTTGCGGTCATCGCCCAGGGCGACCTGGCCGACCAGGTGGTGGTCGTGCGGCCGAAGGTCAGCAGCGCGGTCGAGCAGCTGGTCCTCCCGGCCAACCTCCAGGCCTTCATCGAGGCGCCGATCTACGCCCGCACCGACGGCTACCTGAAGCAGTGGTATTTCGACATCGGCGCCCGCGTGAAGGCCGGCGACCTGCTGGCCGTGATCGAGACCCCGGAGGGCGACCTCCAGCTGGCGCAGGCCCGCGCCGACCTGAAGCAGGTCCAGGCCAACGCCGAGCTCGCCCGGACCACGGCCGAGCGCTGGCAGGCCCTCCTGAAGAAGAACGCGGTCTCCAAGCAGGAGACCGACCAGGCCCTCTCCGACCTGAGCGCCAAGCAGGCCGCGGTCGATGCCAGCGCCGCCAACGTCCGCCGGCTGGAACAGCTCCAGGACTACGAGAAGGTCTACGCCCCGTTTGCCGGCATCGTCACGGCCCGCGACACCGACATCGGCGCCCTGATCAACGGCGCCTCCTCGCCCCGGCCCCTTTTCCGGGTCGCCGCGGTCGACAAGCTGCGGGTCTTCACCGCCGTGCCCGAGACCGCCGCCGCCGCGGTCAAGGTGGGGGCGCCCGTCACGCTGACGCTTGACCAGTTCCCGAACCGCGTCTTCCCGGGGACGATCACCCGGGACGCCGGCTCCATCGACCCGGCCACCCGGACCCTCAACGTCGAAGTCGACATCGACAACCAGACCGGCGAACTCCTGCCGGGGTCCTACGGCTTCGTGCACATCGGGATCCCGGCCTCGCAGGCCCCCCTCGTCCTCCCATCCAACACCCTGATCTTCCGCTCGCAGGGCCTCCAGGCCGCCGTCGTCCGCCACGGGCACGCCTTTCTGGTGCCGATCAAGATCGGCCACGACTATGGCGACACGGTGGAGATCACCTCCGGGGTGACCGCCGACGACCAGGTCATCCTGGATCCGCCGGACTCGATCGCCGACGGCACGCCCGTTGAGGTCGCGCCCGCCAAGTAAGCGATGAGCCGGGTCCCCCCAGGCCTCTGCGCCCTTCCCCTCCTGCTCCTGGCCGCCTGCGCCGTGGGCCCGGATTACCAGCGCCCCGCCGCCCCGGTGGCGGCGTCATTCCACGAGTCCCCGCCGGCCGATTCCGCCGGTGCCGGCGGCTGGCGGCCGGCCGACCCGCGCGACCAGGTTCTCCGGTCGGACTGGTGGACGCTCTTCGGCGACGGGCGCCTGACCGAGCTCGAGAGCAAGGTCGACGGCCAGAACCCCACCCTGCAGGCCGCCGCGGCCAACTTCCGGGCGGCCCGCGCCGCCGTGCGGTACAACCGCGCGGCCGAGCTACCCACGATCGGCATTGCCCCCTACGCCGGGCTCGACCGGGTGTCGGCCAACGAGCCGTACTTCAACTCCGCCGCCGCCAACAAGGGCGACAACCTCTTCACCCTGCCCCTCGACCTCAACTACGAGTTCGACGTGTGGGGCCGGATCCGGCGCGGAGTCACGGCCGCCCGCGAGCAGGCGCAGGCCGCCGCGGCCGACCGCGAGACCGTGCGGCTGGCGCTCCACGCCGAGCTCGCGATCGACTACTTCTACCTCCGGAGCGCGATCGCCGACCAGCGCCTCCTCGAGGACACCGTCGCGGCCTACCGGCAGGCGCTGCAACTGACCCAGGACCGCTACGACGGCGCGGTCGCCCCCCTCTCCGACGTGGCCCAGGCCCGCACCCAGCTGGAGACCGCGCAGGTCCAGGCGACGGATATCGCCGTCCAGCGCGCCGGCTACGAACACGCGATTGCCGTGCTGGTCGGCGTGCCGCCCGGTTCCGCGCCGGTGGCGGTCCCCTCCCTCATGATCTCGGCCCCGGCGCTGCCGCCGGTCCCCGGGATGCTGCCCACCGACCTCCTCGAGCGCCGGCCCGACGTGGCGGCGGCCGAGCGGCGGATGGCCGCCGCCAACGAGCAGATCGGCATCGCCAAGGCCGCCTTCTTCCCGACCCTCAGCTTTTCGGCCACCGGCGGCCTCATGAGCGGCTCCCTCACCAACCTGCTCACCTGGCCGAGCCGGTTCTGGGCGGTCGGCCCGACCGTGTCCCAAACCCTCTACGACCACGGCCGGATCGCGGCCACCACCGAGATCGCCCGGTCCCGCTACGACGGCACCGTCGCCGACTACCGGCAGTCGGTCCTCACCGCCGCCCAGCAGGTGGAGGACAACCTCGCCGCCCTGCGAGTGCTGGGGACCGAGGCGGAGCAGCAGCACGCCGCCACCGATTCCGCGAAGCAGACCCTCGAGATATTCAAGAACCGCTACGAGGGCGGCGTCGACACCTACCTCCAGGTCGTCACCTGGCAGAACGCGGCCCTGCAGAACGAGCGCAACGACATCGACCTCCTGCGCCGCCGGCTGCAGGCGACGGTGCTGCTCGTGAAGGCCCTGGGCGGCGGCTGGGATGCGTCCCAGCTGCCGAGCACCGCCTCGCTGCCCTGAGGGCGCCCCTCAGCGCCACTCGACCCGGAGCGCCTCGAGCCCGTGGAAGTGGTAGGTGTCGCGGTAGCGGGGGGGTTCGGTGACGACCATCCCCGGCAGCCGCTCGAACAGGGCCGGGAGCGCCAGCTGCAGCTCGAGCCGCGCGAGCGGGGCCCCGAGGCAAAAGTGGATGCCGCCGCCGAAGGCCAGGTGGGCCGCCGCCGTCCCCTGCGGCGGCCGGCTCGGGTCGAAGACCTCCGCGCGCGGATACCGGGCGGGGTCGCGGTTGGCCGCCCCGTACACGACCGCCACCGCCGCCCCCCGCCGCAGCTCCACCCCCGCGATCTCCAGGTCCTCCTGCACGTAGCGGTTGAAGAGGTGGAGCGGCGGGTCGAAGCGCAGGCATTCCTCGACCGTCGCCTCCGTGGCCTCCGGGCTGGCGAAGGCCCCCCGCAGGTCCGTCCGCTGCTCGAGCAGCGTCTTCACGCCGTTGCCGATCGCATGGACGGTGGCCTCGTGGCCGGCGTTGAGGAGCAGGATGCAGGTCCCGATGAGCTCGTCCTCCGAGAGCCGCTCCCCCGCCGCCTCGATGGCAAGCAGGTGGCTGATGAGGTCGTCCGCCGGCCGCCGTCGGCGTTCGACGACGTAGGAGCGCAGGAAGTCCGAGAACGCGATGCTGGCCTGCTCCGCCGCGTCCTCCATCGCGCGAGTCCGGCCGAGTTGGAACATGCCCACGATCCCGTGCGACCAGTCGAGGAGCTGCGGCGCCATCTCGGCGGGGACGCCGAGGAGCTCGGCGATGACCACCACCGGAATGGGCGTGGCATAGGCGGCGATCAGCTCCGCGCGCCCATCCGGCTCGATCCGGTCGATGAGCTCGTGCGCCAGCGCCACGATCCGCGGGCGCAGCCGCTCGATGTTCCGGGAGACGAAGGCGCGGTTGACCAGCGTGCGCAGCCGCATGTGGACCGGCGGCTCGCGCTCGAGCATCGAGTTGCGGTTCAGCCGGCTGAAGGCCGGCAGGTGGGGCGGACCCCCGGGCTCGGGCGGCGGAGGTTCGCCGGGTCGGGGGAGGACCTCCCGGCCGAACCGGCGGTCGCGCAGAACCGCGGCCACGTCGGCCGCGTTGAGGAAGCACCAAATCTTGTGCTCCTCCCAGTAGAACACCGGCATGGCGGTCCGGATGCGCTCGTAGGTGGCGTAGGGGTCGCCGTAAAACCCCGGGTGGTTGACGTTGATTGAGGCCGAACGCCTTGCGGGGTCGAGTTTGAGCCAGGGGGAGTCGGCGACGGGCATCGGGCTGCCGGAAAGTCGAACCGCCGCCCGGCGAGACTCAATCCCGAATCGGCTGCCGCCAAACCGTAACCTGGGCGGGCGGAGCGCCGGACCCGCTCTTTCTTGCATCCGCGGGGAAACGCAACCTTCATGGGCGTTTCATCGTCCCGTCCCCCGTTCCCAAGCCCCCAGCGAACCCACACCAGCGCATCATGATCGAATTCCGCAAGAAGATCGTCTTTGTCGGCTACGGCGCCGTCGCCGAATGCACCCTCCCCATCCTCTTCAAGCACATCAAGGTGCCGCCCCAGAGCGTCACCGTGATCGATTTCGAGAGCAAGGAGGAGAAGCTGAAGGAGTGGACCGCCAAGGGCGTGACGTTCCTGCGCGACAAGGTCACGGAGGAGAACATGGGCAAGCTGTTGGGCCGGCACCTCGGCGCCGGCGACATCCTGATCGACCTGGCCTGGAACATCGACGCCTGCGAGATCCTGCAGTGGTGCCACGACCACGGGGTCCTCTACATCAACACCTCGGTCGAGCTCTGGGACCCGTATGCGGGCGGCAAGAAGCACCCGACGGAGCGCACGCTCTACTGGCGCCACATGAACCTGCGCCGGATGTTCGCGAAGTGGAAGCAGAAGGGCCCGAGCGCCGTGATCGAGCACGGGGCCAACCCCGGCCTCATCTCCCACTTCACAAAGCAGGGCCTGATCGACATCGCCCAGAGCCAGCTGGCGGACAAGACCGCCAAGGGCCGCAAGGCGGAGACGCTGAAGGGCCTCATCAGCGCCGGCAGCTTCAACCGGCTGGCCCAGGCGCTGGGGGTCAAGGTGATCCACTGCAGCGAGCGCGACACCCAGATCACGGACGTCCCGAAGCAGGTCGACGAGTTCGTGAACACCTGGAGCATCGAGGGCTTCCGGGAGGAGGGCACCACCACGGCCGAGCTCGGCTGGGGCACCCACGAGAAGACCCTGCCGAAGTACGCCTTCCGGCACCCCGAGGGGCCGAAGAATCAGATCTGCATCGCCCGGATGGGCATCAACACCTGGGTGCGCTCGTGGGTCCCCAACTACACCATCCAGGGCATGGTCGTCCGCCACGGCGAGGCCTTCACGATCTCGGACAAGCTGACGGTGTGGGCGGGCAAGAAGGCCGTCTACCGGCCGACCGTCCACTACGCCTACTGCTGCTGCGACGAGGCGATCGCCTCGCTGAACGAGCTGCGCGGCTCCAGCTACCGGCTGCAGCCGAAGCTGCGGATCATGAACGACGAGATCACGAAGGGCGCCGACATCCTCGGCGCGCTCATCATGGGCCACGCCTACAACTCCTGGTGGGTCGGCTCCGACCTGACGATTGAGGAGTCGCGCCGCCTGGTGCCGCACCAGAACGCGACCACCATGCAGGTCGCCATCTCGGTCGTCGCGGCCACCATGTGGATGATCGAGCACCCGGAGGAGGGCGTGAAGATCCCCGACGAGCTGCCGCACGACTACATCCTCGGGATCTCCCGGCCCTACCTCGGGAACTTCATCTCGACCAAGTCCGACTGGACGCCGCTGCGCGACTACGCCAACGCCTTCAGCGGGTTCAACCAGCCGGACTTCGACCAGAAGGACCCCTGGCAGTTCAAGAACTTCCTGATCAAGGACGGGGACTGAGGCCCCCTTCCCCCATGGTCTCCCAGAAGAAGCTCCAGGAACTCGGCCGCCGGCACGGCACCCCGCTCTTTGTCGTCGACCACGACGCGCTGCGGGGCAACTACCGCGAGTTCCGCCGTTACCTGCCCCGCGTGCAGGTCTACTTCGCGGTCAAGGCCAACCCCCTCCCGGAGATCGTGCGCACCTTCTACCTCGAGGGGGCCAGCTTCGACGTGGCCTCGATGCCGGAGTTCAACATCGTCTACGACAACATCAAGGGGATGCCGGCGAAGCAGCGCCAGGACTGGATCTGGGACAAGATCATCTACGCCAACCCGAACAAGCCGGTCGAGACCCTGGCGGAGCTCAACCAGTACAAGCCGCTGGTGACCTTCGACAACGCCGAGGAGCTGCTGAAGATCAAGCAGTACGCCCCGCAGGCCGGGGTCGCGCTGCGGATCAAGGTCGCGAACACCGGCGCCATGGTGGAGCTCTCGTCCAAGTTCGGGGCCGCCCCCGGCGAGGCCGTCGA